>LUMW01000191.1_pt1 | contig 39826 bp, 40 predicted proteins | sample 729761 | NCBI WGS metagenome assembly LUMW01 (sample SAMN03860302, study PRJNA289734) | marine metagenome | biome: seawater column; feature: ocean; material: water; isolation source: Red Sea water column Station 192 - depth 500m | place: Saudi Arabia: Red Sea | collected 2011-10-15 | depth 500 m
CGCTTGGTGTGGGCTGGATGGTTCTGATCGCCGCCGAAATGCTGGCCCAGAACCCTGGTCTTGGCAAATTCGTCTGGGATGAATTCCAGAACGGCTCGTCGCAGTCGCTGGCCAAGATCATCGTCGCGGTGCTGACCATCGGCATCATCGGCTTCCTGCTGGATCGGGTGATGTTCGCGCTGCAATCCCTCTTCACCTTCTCGAACAATCGGTGAGCGATATGACCAAGCAACCGATCATCCAGTTCAAGAATGTCCACAAAAGCTTTGGCGAGGGCATCCACGCCAAGCACGTGCTGAAAGACGTCGATCTTGCGGTGGAAGAGGGCGAATTCCTTGTGCTGCTGGGCTTCTCGGGTTCGGGCAAGACGACGCTGATCAACCTGATGGCCGGGTTGGAAATGCCCACGAAAGGCGAAGTCACCTACAAGGGCAAGCCCGTCACCGGGCCGGGGCCGGAACGCGGCGTGATCTTCCAGTCCTATTCGCTGATGCCCTGGCTGACCGTGAACGGCAACGTCGGGCTGGCGGTGGACACGATCTTCCCCGATCTGCCCAAGGCCGAACGTGCGAAGAAGGTCGCCCATTACGTCAAGATGGTGGGCCTGTCGCACGCCACCACCCGCCGCCCCGCCGAGCTTTCGGGCGGCATGCGCCAGCGGGTCAACGTGGCCCGCGCCCTGGCCATGAACCCCGAGGTGCTGTTGCTGGACGAGCCTCTGTCGGCGCTGGACGCGCTGACCCGCGCCAATCTGGCCGACGAGATCGAGGCGATCTGGAACGAGGAAAAGCAGACCTGCGTGCTGATCACCAATGACGTGGACGAGGCGATCCTGCTGGCCGACCGCATCATCGCGCTGAACCCCGATGGCACCCTGGGCGAGGAATTCCGCGTCACCCTGCCGCGTCCGCGCGACCGGTCGGCCATGAACACCGACGATACGTTCAAGACGCTGCGCGCGAAGGTCACCAACTATCTGATGGACGCGGGCATTCAGGCCAAGGCCGAAGGCAAGCGGGTGCTGCCGGATATCGAACCCAACCACCTGCCCTCGGCCGTTGTGGATGCGCAGAAGGGCATGATCGACAACAACTTCCTGTCCTTCGATCACCTGCACAAGATCTATCCCACGCCCAAGGGCCCGCTGACCGTGGTCGTCCGTCGCGCCGCCGACGCCGTCCTGCACCTCGGTCCGGAGGCGGAGGTGCTCGGCACCGTCGGCCTGCGCTGCCCCGACCACGACCTGGTCCGGGCCCTGGCCGCCGAGGTCGGGCCACTGGCCACCACCTCGGCCAACCGGTCGGGCGAGCCCAGCCCGCCCAGCGCCGCCGAGGCGGCGGCCGTCCTGGGCGGCGACCTGCTGACACTCGACGGCGGGCCCTGCGATGGGACGCCGTCCACGGTCGTCGACCTCACCGTGTTCCCGGCCGTGGTGCTCCGCGAGGGAGCACTCGACGTGGCCGCCCTCTCGACCGCCGGGCTGGACGTGGCCCCCCGTTAGCATCGGGCCCATGTCCAGCATCGCCGTCAGCTCCGACCACGCCGGCTTCGCCCTGAAGCAGCACCTCGCCGACGTCCTTCGCGACCTCGGCCACGAGGTGCTGGACCTCGGCGCCCACTCGGCCGACCGCGTCGACTACCCGGACTTCGGCGAGGCCGTCGGCCGGGCCGTCGCCGGCGGCGACGCCGACCTGGGGGTCTGCGTGTGTGGCTCCGGCCTCGGCATCGCCATGGCCGCCAACAAGGTGCCGGGCGTGCGGGCGGCACCGGTCCACGACGTCACCTCCGCCCGCCTGACCCGCCAGCACAACGACTGCAACGTGCTCTGCCTCGGCGAGCGCCTGATCGGCGCCGAGGTTGCTGTCGACGCCGTCCGGGCCTGGCTGGACGCCGAGTTCGAGGGTGGCCGCCACGAGGGCCGGGTGGCCAAGCTCGACGCCCTCGGGGAGTAGGGGCGACGGCCGTGTCCGAACTCGAGACACTCACGCCCGTCGAGACGCTCCCGTCGGATCCGGAACTCGAGGACGGCGACCACGACCGGTTCTCGCACTACGCCCGCAAGGCCGACATCGTCGAGTCGACGGTGACCGGCAGGCCGATCGTGGCACTCTGCGGCAAGGTCTGGGTGCCCAACCGCGACCCCGACCGGTTGGCCGAGGTGGTGGCCAGTGGCCCGACCTCGGCGGCCAAGGACCGGACGCGGCTGATGGGCATGCTGCGGACACTGCGGTCGGTCGTGCGGCTGCGGCGTTCGGAGCTGGACCGGACCGCCCGACGCCTGCGCGGCGCCGCCAACCTGGACGACCTGCGGCGCCTCGCCAAGAAGCGACTCCCCGGCGGCGTGTTCGACTACATCGACGGCGGCGCCGAGGACGAACTCACCCTCGATCGCAACGTGCGGTCCTTCCGGGAGGCCGAGTTCCGGCCGCGGGTACTGCGCGACATGGGTGCCGTCGACACGTCGTCGATGCTGCTGGGGCGCCCGCTGGCGTTCCCGTTCGTCACCGCCCCGACCGGCTTCCCCCGCATCGCCGACCCCGAGGGCGAACTGGCCGTGGTCCGGGCCGCCGCCCGGGCCGGTGTGCCGTTCACGCTCTCGACCATGGGCACCCGCTCGATCGAGGAGTGCGCCGAGGTCGCCCCCGAGGGCGCCCGGCTCTGGTTCCAGGTGTACACGTGGCGTGACCGGAGCCTCGTGCAGGAGATGGTCGAGCGGTCGGCGGCCGCCGGCTACGAGGCGCTCGTCCTCACGGTCGACACCGCCGTGCTGGGCCGCCGGGAGCGCGACGTGCGCCGGGGGTTCACGCTGCCGCCCGAGATCGGGCCCGGGACGTTCCTCGACGGGATGCTGCACCCCGGCTGGACGTGGCGGTTCCTGCGGTCCGAGCCGATCCGGTTCTCGAACGTGGTGGGCAGCAGCGTCGGCGACGGCTCGGACGCCGTGTCCCTGGCCGAGTACATGACGACACAGTTCGACCCCGGCCTGTCGTGGCGCGACGTCGAGTGGCTGCAGTCGATCTGGGACGGCCCGATCGTGCTCAAGGGCATCCAGACCGTGGCCGACGCCCGCCTCGCCGCCGACGCCGGCGTGGCCGCCATCGCCCTGTCGAACCACGGCGGCCGGCAACTCGACGGCGCCCCGGCCCCGTTCGACCTGCTGCCCGAGGTCGTCGACGCCGTCGGCCACCGCTTGGAGGTCATCTGCGACGGCGGCGTACGGCGGGGGAGCGATGTCGTGAAGGCCTGCGCCCTCGGGGCGGCCGCCGTCATGGCCGGCCGGGCCCACCTGTACGCCCTCGGCGCCGCCGGTGAGCGGGGCGTTGACCACATGCTCGAGTTCATGCAGGCCGGCGCGGCCCGCACCATGGCCCTCTGCGGCGCCGCCACCGTCGCCGACCTCGACCCCACCCTGGTCCGACTCCCGAGCCGATGAGTATCCGTCGTCGTCACCTGTTGTTCGCGCTCGCGGTTGCCAGCCTTTCGGCCGTTATTCCTTCGACATCGTTGGCTGATCCGTTCGGCTCGGGTCAGCCCGGTCAACCGAATCCCGGACTCTGGGTGGCCGACGGTGCAGACCACTGGTATTGCCTCCACGACGTTCCGGCGGTCGATCAGTGGAGGTACCACAACGCCTTGGCGATCCTCGACGTGCAGACCGACATGTACGACGTCCACACCCCTACCTGTGGCACGGCCACGGACATCGTGTTCATCGTCAACAACAACATCGAACTCAATGGCCTGACAGGGTGCATGATTTGGGTTCTGAGGCCGTCGGTGTGCGATCAGGCCTGGGTCGCGGTATCACCTGCGAACGTCCACGCGGGATATGGCACAGCTGGATTCAACACGTCGTACAACAAGACGATTGGCCACGAGACGGGCCACACCGTCGGTCTGACACACAACTTCTGGACGATTTCAACGATGCGGTCTGGACCCATTCACGACCTCGGCTGGTTCAACTATCTTTGGACGTTGTACGAGCCACACCATGTCGACCACATCAATGCGCAGTACTAGGAATCTGGGAGGCAGAGTTCGGTGATTCGGGGGCGTTCCTTGGCCGCGTTGACCCTGCTGCTCGTCGCTGCATGCGGAGAGGCCGGTCAGGCAGGCTCGCTCGACTCGAATGCCAAAGGGGTCGAGCCCACCTGGGGAGTCGAAGAGGTTCCCGGCTCTGTCGCCTTGCGGGCACCGACAGCGGCTGATGCGCAGTCCGGCGACCACGTCGGTCCCGACGGCGAATCGGTGGCACACGCCCCGGCGGAGGCTGTCGTCCCGACATCGCTGGCTGTCACCACGAGCTTGAAGCCCGAGGAGCCCACGCCCGAAGAGGTGGATCCTCCGGAAGCGACCGTTCCCCCGATGTCGGTGGCGGTGAATGGGCCGCCGAGGTGCCACGGGGACCATGATGAACTCGAGCGACTGACCAAGGTCATCGCCGCCGCGCCGATCTGGTACACGGCCCATGGTTTCAATCCGCGGGACCTCGACTCGCTCGTCGGTTTCGGCTTCACGCCGTTCGAGTTGTCGACGATACGCCGGGTGGAGCCGGTCCACGGCGCCCGCCACTCGGGGTTCGACTTCCCAGAACTCGAGGAGGCGACGGGGCACACCATGTTGTGGTGGGGGTATGAGGTCGCGCTGACATTCGAGGGCGGCGAGGTCATCGCCGAAGTCCACATGGGGGTGGGCGGTGCAGACAGTGACGAGTACTACCGGGAGTACCTCGACGGCATCTCGCTCCTCGGCCTCGAGGGAGCCTGCGCGATCGCCATGACCCACGAACGATCTGGAAAGGTCGACATCCTGGCGCTCGCCGCCGGTGAGGATTCGGCGTCGATCCCCTTCCTGCCGCACTACGCACGGGTCGTCGACACCTCGATGTCGATGGTCGACTTTGCGCAGGCTGCGAAGAAGGCCGTTGCGACCGCAGCGCTTACTCGGGACTCCTGACCGAAGGAATGCGCCCTACCATCGGCGGGGATGGGGCGTCCCAACCTGCTGCTGTTCACGCCGGACCAGCTCCGGGCCGACGCCCTCGGCTGCTTCGGCAGCCCGGTGGCGCAGACCCCGCACCTCGACGCCCTCGCCCGGCGCGGCACCCGCTTCCACTCGGCCTGGTCGCAGCACTCGGTCTGCGGCCCCAGCCGGGTCTCGATCATGACCGGCTGGTACCCCCACACCGCCGGCCACCGCACCCTCGACCACCTGCTCAAGCCGTGGGAGCCCAACCTGCTGCGGTGCCTGAGGGACGCCGGCTACGACGTGGCCATGCCCGGCACCCGGGGCGACGTGTTCGCCCCCGGCGTCACCGAGGCCAGCACCGACTTCTGCGGCCACCTCGTCGAGCCCACCTGGTCCTGGGGCGACATGCGGCCCGCCGTCGACGCCGACCACCCGCTCTACCGGGGCTTCTGGTTCGGCCCCCAGGGCGACGAGCCCCGCCTCGACGGCGACGAGGCGGCCATCCAGACCGCCATCCGCTGGCTGGAGGAGCGCACCGACGACCGGCCGTGGGCGCTCTGGGTGCCGCTGCTGGCCCCGCACCCGCCGTTCATGGTCGAGGAGCCCTGGTACTCGATGCACGAGCGGGCCGACATGCCGGCACCTCTGGCCGTCGAGGCCGGCCTCGGCAAGCCCGCCTACATGGACGAGCTGCGTCGCCGCTACGGCTGGGACGACCTCGACGACGGGCACCTCGCCGAGATCGCCGCCACCTACCACGGCATGGTCAGCCGCGTCGACGACCAGTTCGGCCGCCTGCTGGCCGCCGTCGACCGCTGCGGCCACGGCGACGACACCGTCACCTTCGTCTTCAGCGACCACGGCGAGTACCTCGGCGACTACCGGCTGGTCGAGAAGTGGCCCTCCGGGCTCGACCCCAGCCTCGTGCGCAACCCGCTGGTCGTCGCCGGCCCCGGGGTGGGGGAGCACAAGGTCGCCTTCGGCGAGGTCGAGTTGGTGGACCTGCTGCCGACCTGCCTCGAGCTGGCCGGCGTCGAGGCCGGCCACACGCACTTCGGGCGCAGCCTCACCGGCCTGTTCGCCGACCCGGAGGCGCCCCACCGGGACGCCGCCTTCTGCGAGGGCGGCTTCAACGAGGCCGACGAGCCGCTCATGGAGCGGGCCGGCTGGGTCTACCGGCACAAGTCCGAGATCCAGCACGACCTGCCGCACCTGGTCGCCAAGGCCGAGTGCGTCCGCACCCCCGAGTGGACCTACGTGTACCGGCAGGCCGAGTCGGACGAGCTCTACGACCGCCGGGCCGACCCGGACGAGACCACCAACCTGCTGGCCAGCGGGCGGGCCGGCGACGCCGACGTCGTCGAGGTCGTGGGGGCGCTGCGGGGGCGGCTGCTGGACTGGCTCGTCGCCACCAGCGACGCCTTCCCCTGGGAGGCCGATCCCCGATTCCCCGACCTCCCGCACGGCTGGCGGGGCGGCGACTGACCGGAGCGGCGGTTCAGCGTGGCGCCGTGATCGACCGGCGCCGTCCCGGCCAGGCCACCTCGGGGGCGCCGCGCATCGGGCCGCCGGTCGTGGTGCGGTCGGCGTCGAAGTGCCCGGTCTCGTTGGCCGACAGGACGTGGGCGTGCGGAATGCCATCCTCGCCGAGGTCGACGTGGACCCGGCTGATCGAGGCGTAGTCGGTCCGGAACGAGGCCTGCTGGTTGCCGACCACCGAGGCCAGGATCGCCCGCACGGTTCCGCCGTGGCAGGCCACCAGCACCCGCTTGCCCGGCATGCGCCGGCACAGGTCCTCCCAGGCGGCGCGCACCCGGGCGTTGAAGACCTCGGGGGTGTCCCAGCCGACCTCCGTGAAGTTGCCGGTCAGCACCTGGTCCCAGATGGCCTTGCCCTCGGTCTGGAGGATCTCGGTCGGGTAGTAGGAGTGGCAGAGGCGGTCGATTTCGTCGAAGTCGTCGACCACCTCGTTGACCAGCCCCTTGGCGTCGCAGATCGCCTGCGCCGTCTCGATGGCCCGGCGCTTCGGAGAGGTGACCACGTGGTCGATGTCCTCGTGGACCAGCCAGTCGGCCAGTCGGGCGGCCTGCCATTCGCCCAGCTCGGTCAGGCCCGGGTCGGCGATGGTCGGCGAGTCGACGACCATCTCCGGTCGGGCGTGGCGGACGAGGATGACGTGCACGACGGGGGAGGGTACCGGTGGGCCTATGCGGGGAGCGTGGCCGGCGCCCCGAGCACGCCGGCCAGCATGTCGGTGAGGTTCGCCGCGTAGTCGGCGTCGTCGAGCAGCACCTCGCCGCCGGAGTCGAGCAGGCGGGCCCGTTCCGCCAGCGACGCCGTCATGAGCTGCATCATGGCGACCAACCGCTCGCGGCGCACCGGCTCGGGGAGGTTGGCTGGCCGTCGTTCGAGCAGGTCGAGTGCCTGCAGCAGGTGGCCGTGGTCGATGTCTCGGCGAGCGTCGCGCCACGTCGGGAACCGGGCGGCCAGTTGCGCCACGATCAGCAGGTAGTTGCGGCCCCGCTCGTCGGCCAGACGGGCGACCATCGGCCGGACAAGGGCGTCGAGGACGGCGTGCGTGTCGGGGTCGTCGCCGAGCGCGGCCAGCAGTTCGCCGCGGTGGGCGTCGACGGGCCCTTCGTGGTGGGCGAGAATCCGGTCGAGGACTCCCTCCCGGGAGCCGAAGTGGTAGGTGAGCGCCGAGGCGTTGCGTTGCCCGGCGGCCGCCACGATCTCGCCGATTCCGGCCTGCCAGACGCCCTGCTCGGCGAAGCGCCGCTCGGATTCCTCGAGGAGCCGGGCCCGTGTCTCGGTGCTGTCCCGGGGCATGTCCCCGTGCCGTCAGCCGAGCGGGAGGATCGCCGAGGTGGGCAGCACCTCGACGTCGATGTCCTCGGGGACGGGATACTGGAAGTCCGGGAAGCTGCGCTGAGCCTGGGCCCGGTACTTGTCGGTCGAGTGGGTGCGGTCCCGGTCGTACTCGGGGATGACCTGGTCGCCGAAGACCTCGATCATCTCGAGGTGCTGCTCGTGGCTCATGCCCTCGACGGGCAGCCCGAACACGACCTGGTCGCATCCGACCTCCTGGTAGCGGGAAACCTGCTCGCAGACCTCCTCGGGGTTGCCGCAGAGCATGTAGCCGCCGGCGATGAGGTCGTCGAGCAGCTCGTCGGTCATCTCGAAGTCGGGGATGGCGCCGGGCCACTTGGGGACGCTCGGGTTGGGCGGCATGGTGTCGTGGTAGAGGTTGACCATCGACACGAGGTAGCCGCGGCCCTTCGACTTGGCGATGGCGCGGGCCTCCTCGCGGTCCTCGAGGCAGAGGCACGAGTTGGTCATCATCACGTTGTCGTTCTTGAACTGGCCGATCTGCTCGACCGGGTCCTGAATGGCCTCCTTGTAGGCGTCGACGCGGCCCTTCAGGTTGTGGATGGGCTCGAAGTTGAAGGCGATGGCGCCGATGCCGAGCGAGCCGGCCTTGGCGAAGGTGGGCGGGTTGCCGCACGCCACCCAGATGGGCGGGTGGCCGGGGCCGTAGGGCTTGGGGAGGATGTTGTGCGGGGTGGGCACGGTGAAGAACTCGCCATCGAAGTCGTAGTCCTTCTGCTCCCACATGCGCGGGATCTCGCGGATGACCTCGTCCCATTGGGCTTTGGTCTCGCCAGGGTCCATCACGTTGAAGGTGCGCAGTTCGTGGCTGCCGGCGCCGCGGCCGGTGCCGAACTCGAAGCGCCGGTTGGTGACGTGGTCGAGCATGGCGGCCCGCTCGGCGATGCGGACCGGGTGTTCCTTGCGGGTCGGCAGGCTGGTGATGGCGGACCCGATGTGGATGTAGTCGGTTTGGGCGGCCACCCAGCCCATGACGGGGGCGGGGGCGGACATGTGGCTGTACTCGGTGAGGCCGTGGTGCTCGCCGAACCAGATGTACTTCCAGTTGTGCTTGTCGGCGACGACGCCGTACTCGGCCTCCCGCATGAGTTCCCAGTGCTCGCCCTCGGTGTCGTGGGCGGCGGGGCCGGGGATGTAGCCGTTGCTGAAGATGCCGAACTCCATGGGAACTCCTGATCGGGGGTCGGTAGTAATGGAGAACATTAGTATGGTGGAACCGGAGGCCGGCGTCAAGGCGGGACTACCGTCGCCGCCGTGCATGCCCCCGACCCTCCGTCCTGGGCGATCCACCTGCCCGACGGCGAGACGTTCGCCCTGCCGGAACCCGGCACGCTGGCCGGCGCCTGGGTGGCCAGGCTGTCCGAGGACCCCGGGCGTCCACTCCTCCACGACGAGGCGGGCTGGACGACGCGGGGCGCGTTCCTCGAGCGGACCGGGACCGTGGCCGGACGCCTGGCTGCTGCGGGCCTCGTTGCCGGCGACCGGGTCCTCGTGTCGGGGCCCTCGACGGTCGACCTGGCCGTCGCCCACGTGGCCTGCCTGCGCCTGGGCCTCGTCGTGGTCCCGGTCAACGGCGCCTACCGGCGCGACGAACTCGCCCACATCGTCGGCGACTGCCGGCCGGCGGCGGCCCTCGTGGACCACGAGGGCTGGGCGGAACTCCTGCCCGACCTGTCGCCCGACCTGCTCGTCGCCACCACCGCCGTCGACCTCCCCGACGGCCCGGCCCCCGGCCTCGACGCCGCCGCACCGGGCGACCCGGCGCTTCTGGGCTACACCTCGGGCACGACCGGTGCCCCCAAGGGGGCCGTCCTCACCCAGGCCAACCTGCTGGCCGGAGCGGAGTCGGTCCGCCTGGCCTGGCGCTGGACCGACGGCGACCGGCTCCTGCTCTGCCTGCCGCTCTTCCACATGCACGGCCTCGGCGTGGGCCTCCACGGGACGCTGCTGGCCGGCGCCTCGGCCGTGCTCCAGGCCGCCTTCGCCCCCGACCGGGTGCTGGACGGCATCGGCCACCACGCCTGCAGCATGTTCTTCGGCGTCCCGACCATGTACCACCGCCTCGCCGACCACGACCGGACCACCGAACTGGCCCGGCTGCGGCTCTGCGTGTCGGGCTCGGCGCCCCTCTCGCCGGCGCTGCACGAGCGCTTCGCCGCCCTCGGCGTCACCGTTCTCGAGCGCTACGGCATGACCGAGACCGTCATGCTCGTGTCCAACCCGTTCGACGGCGAGCGCCGCGCCGGCAGTGTCGGCTACCCGCTGCCCGGCGTCGAACTGCGCCTGGACCCGGACACCGCCGAGATCCGGGTGCGGGGCCCCAACGTGTTCGCCGGCTACTGGGAGCGTCCCCACGCCACCGAGGCGGCGTTCGTCACCGACCCCGACGGCGGCGGCCCCTGGTTCCGCACCGGCGACCTCGGCAGCGTCGACCCCGACGGGCGGGTCGCCATCACCGGCCGGGCCAAGGAGCTCATCATCACCGGCGGGTTCAACGTCTTCCCCGGCGAGGTCGACGAGGTGCTGGCCGCCCACCCGGCGGTCGACGAGGTCGCCGTCGCCGGCGTCCCCTCCGAGGAGTGGGGCGAGGAGGTCGTCGCCTTCGTCGTGGTTGTCGACGGCGCCGACTGCCCGAGCCTCGAACAACTCCGGGAGTTCGCCCGCGAACGCCTCGCCGACCACAAGCTGCCTCGCCGCGTCGCACCCATCGCGGTTCTGCCCCGCAATGCGCTGGGCAAGGTGCTCCGGCACGAGTTGCGCGAGGCTGTGGGGGATGACTGACACCCGCCCCACGAGGGTCGACTTCCACTTCGACGTGATCTGCCCATGGGCGTACCAGACCTCCCACTGGATGCGCGAGGTCCGTGACGCCCTCGACCTCGAGGTCGACTGGCGCTTCTTCAGCCTCGAGGAGGTCAACCGACTCGAGGGCAAGAAGCATCCGTGGGAGCGGGAGTGGTCCTACGGCTGGTCGATGATGCGCGTCGGCGCCCTCCTCAAGCGCGAGGACCCCGCCCTCAACGACGCCTGGTACCTCAAGTCCGGCACCGCCCTCCACGTCGAGGGCCGCAAGCCCCATGAGCCCGACGTGGCCCGGGCGCTGCTGGCCGAGATGGACCTCGATCCGGGAATCGTCGACGAGGCACTGGCCGATGAGACCACCCACGACGACGTGCGGGCCGACCACCAGCGGGTCGTCGGCCTCGGCGGCTGGGGTGTCCCCACGCTGGTGTTCCCCGGCGCCGAGGAGGACGAGTCCCGCAAGCTGTTCGGCCCGGTGCTGATCGACCCGCCCACCGGTGACGCCGCCCTGCGCCTCTGGGACCTGATGGTCGGCTGGCTGGAGTTCCCCCACCTGTTCGAGGTCCAGCGGCCCAAGACGCCGGGCGACCTTGCCGAGGTGGCCGAGGTGTTCCGCCCGTACCTCGAGGCCCGCGACTGGCAGGCCGTCGCCAACCCGACACCCTGACGAATCCACCCAACGGACCGGAGGAAGACATGGAGCTCGACCGCACCCGCATCCTGACCGGCCTGACCGAGGCCTGGGGCCTCTGGGACGCCTTCGGCGAGGGGCTGTCCGACGCCGACTGGTCCACGCCCAGCCGCTGCCCGGGCTGGACGGTCCAGGACAACCTGGCCCACATCGTCGGGACCGAGTACATGCTCGACGGCCGGCCCTCGCCGGAGATCGAGGTGTCGGGCGACCACATCAAGCACGCCATCGGCGCCGCCAACGAGAAGTGGGTCGAGTCGATGCGGCCGATGTCCGGCCCCGAGGTACTGGCCGCCTTCCGCCAGATTTCGGCCAAGCGACTTGCCGACCTCGACGCCATGTCCGACGAGGAGTTCACGGCCGAGGGATGGACCCCCGTGGGCGAGGCCCCCTACGGGCGCTTCATGGCCATCCGCGTCTACGACGCCTGGCTGCACCTCCAGGACTGCCGGGAGCCGCTCGGCCGGCCCGGGGACGAGTCGGGGCTCGCCGCCGAGATGTCGGTCGACGAGATCGAGACCGCCATCGGCTTCATCATCGGCAAGAGGGGCGGCGCCCCCGACGGCAGCCGCGTCGAGGTCACCCTGACCGGTCCTGTCGAGCGGGTGCTGCGGGTGGCGGTCGACGGGCGGGCCAGCGCCGTCGACGAGTTCGACGGCCCGCCGACGGCCACCCTGGCGCTGTCGTCGAGCGACTTCGCGGCCCTCACCGGCGGCCGTGCCGACCCCGGTCCCTACCTCGCCGACGGCCGGGTGGTGCTCGGCGGTGACGAGGCCCTGGCCCGGCAGCTGGCCGAGAACCTGGCGTTCACGATCTGACGGGATCCGGCCCGCACCGCTGGCGGCCGGGGCGACGGTGGTGGGGTGGTGCCCGGCTCGGCAGTCGTGGTGGCCGGTGACGAGGAGCCGTCTCCTCCACAGGCCGAGGCCAGAAGTGCCAGGGACAGGACCGCCGTCAGCCACCGCATCGGCGTCACCGCAGACGACGTCCGGCGGATGGCCCGAACTCCCGGCGGGGCGTAGCCTCGTGCCATGTACCTGCACGGCAAGCCGCTCGCCATCCCCGCTCAGGAGGACGCCCTGCCCGGCCGGGACGCACCGATGCCCGTCGCCGAGCCGCACGTGGTCAGCGGCCGGACGATCGTCCCGCCGTTCCCCGACGGGCTCGAGACGCTGGTCGTCGGGATGGGCTGCTTCTGGGGCGCCGAGCGGCGCTTCTGGGAGACGCCGGGCGTGTGGGCGACCGCCGTGGGCTATACGGGCGGCCATACCCCGAACCCCACCTACGAGGAGGTGTGCACCGGCCTGACCGGGCACAACGAGGTGGTGCTGGTCGTGTTCGACCCCGCCGAACTGCCGCTCGAGGGGGTGCTGCGGGTGTTCTGGGAGAACCACGATCCCACCCAGGGGATGCGCCAGGGAAACGACGTCGGTACCCAGTACCGGTCGGGGGTCTACGTGGCCGACGAGGCGCAGCGGGCCGCCGCCGAGGCCTCCCGGGACGCCTTCGCCCCGGTGCTGGCCGCCGCCCACTTCGACCCGATCACCACCGAGGTCGTCGACCGGGGCCCGTTCTTCTACGCCGAGACGTACCACCAGCAGTACCTGGCTCGGAACCCGATGGGCTACTGCGGCCTCGGCGGCACCGGCCTGACCTGCCCCACCGGTGTGGCGGGATAACCACCTCTTTCGGGAAACCCGGGGCGCGTACCGTCGCGGTTGTGAAGGGAGCCAAGAGGTCGCAGGCCTGCAGGGTCGACAGCCGAAACCGAGTCACGATCCCGGTCGATGCGCTGGTCGCCACGGGGATCGAGGCCGGCGACCGCCTCCTCGTCAACCCCGAAGGTCCAGGACGGATCGTCCTCGAGGTGGCACGCAATCCGATCCGTGAGTTCGCGGGGTCCATGACCGGCTGCTGGGAGCCCGGCGAACTCGATCGGCTCCGTGACGAGTGGGACTGACGGTTCTCGACGCCGGGGTCGTCATCGGCTGGCTGGACGACGACGACGAACACCACGGTGCCTCGACGGAGGCCCTCGATCGGGCACGGGACCGGGGAGAGCGGTTCGCCCTCCCCGTCAACGCCTTGGCAGAGTGCCTCGTCGGCCCGTCACGTCTCGCCCAGTCCGCGGTGGAGCGAGTCCGCACGCGAATCGCCGCGGTTCCGATGTCGACGATCCCGGCCGGCGAGGAGGTCGCCGTAGAGGCGGCGGCCCTCCGGGCGCAGTTCCGCAGTCAACTTCGACTTCCGGATGCACTGGTCGTTGCCACGGCGATCGTCCTCGATGCCGATCGGCTGATCACCACCGACCGAGGGTGGCCCCACGAGGCCGCGCTCGGCTTCGACGGCGAGATCGAAGTGCTCTGAGTCCCCGGACTCAGTCCAGGAGTTCGGCGGCGATGAGCTATTGGAGATGGGTAGATCGGCTATGGAATGGGTAGGTACGATTGACACGGTCCTTCTTCCTCCTTAGTCTGACCGCAGGAGTTGGTGGGAATGCGAAATCCACGGTTTGTCTCACGAATCCTGCGGAGAGTTGGCTTGGCAGGGCTGACGACCGGTGTCCTTCTGGCGGGGTCTGTCGCCCTTGCCCCACAGGCGTCAGCGACTGCCGTCATCGAGTTCAGTTTCGACGACTGCGACTGGAATCTGGAGGGGGGCTTTGCCGGCTGGGGTGTTGCAGTCACCAACGCCGTTGAGACCGGCGGCGAATGCCGTCAGGCATACGGCTGGATCCGCTACCGGACCGCGGTGAACGGGCCGACGCTGACCCACAGTTGTTTCGCGGCGAATCTTCATTCGGCGGATCTGCGGTGTGCGGTGTTCGGGTTCCATGTCCAGTCCCGGGCCAGGGTGCAGTCTTGGGAGACGTTCCAATGGCAGGACTCAGGCTGGAGGTTGTAGAGCCGTGATGCGACGTGTTGCCACTCTCGGACTCGCTGCCGCTCTCGTTGCAGGCTGTTCGTCGGGTGCGGATGAGGACTCGCCGCGTGCGATGACGACCGCCGAGGCGCTCGACCTGGCGATGACCATCTCCGACGACGGGCTCGTGACTCTCGCCGAGGTAGGGCCGGCGGCCGAGGGCTTCGTCGGCTGCCTCCGGGCGCTCGGCGTCGATGCCGGCGACCCGGTGCTCGACGGGGAGGCCCGCCACTACACCGTGCCCTTCCCGGCTTCCCGATACTGGTTCGAGGCACAATCGCTCCAAGATGACTGGTCGTTCTGCGAGAGCCGGCACCTCGGTGTGATGACCCTCACCGAGCCGGGGGCGGCCACGACGGACATGCACGAGGTCCGACAGGCCTGTCAGGCTCGGATCGTCGACGCGTCGGTCGTTCGACACGGCATCGGCGCGAACCTGGACTGGATGTGCAGCAACGAGGCGGCGCGGACCTGTGGGCAGTCGACCGTCGGTCGGCCGCCGGTCTGCAGCGTCGAATCGACGGGGGAGTAGGCCCCTCAGTCCAGGAGTTCGGCGGCGATGAGCTCCTCGAGGTGGGCGTCGTCCCACCAGTTGAGCTGCCAGGACTTGGCCCGCCGGAAGTAGAGCTGGGCGTCGCACTCCACGGTGAAGCCCATGCCGCCGTGGATCTGGATCGTCGTCGACGACACGTCCCGGCAGGTCTGGGTGGCGAACAGCTTCGCCATCGGCGCCAGCGTGGCGATGTCACGACCCTGGTCGCGCGACCAGGCCGCCTGGTGTACCAGCACCCGGGCGCCGTCGATGGCGGTGATGCCGTCGGCCAGGTAGTGGCCGATCGACTGGAAGGCACCGAGGGGCTTGTCGAACTGGTGGCGCACCTTGGCGTACTCGTTGGCCAGCGAGTGCGACGCCTCCGCCGCACCGACCGCCTGGGCGGCGAGCAGTACGACGGCGTCCAGCATGGCGGCGTGGAGGGTGTCCCAGCCGGTGCCGGCCCCGCCGATGCGGTCGTCGGCGGCCACGCGCACGCCGTCGAGGTCGACGCGGTACTGGGTGTCGGAGGCGACGGTGAGCTGCTGGGTGGACGTGACGCCGTCGGCAGCCGGATCGACGAGGAACAGGTCGATGCCGGCGTCCGTGCGGGCGGGGACGACGAGGCGGTCGGCCGACGAGGCGAACGACACGTGCCGCTTGGCGCCGTTGAGCACGAATCCGCCACCGTCGGCGACCGCGGGGAGTTGCACGCCGTCGGGGCCGGTGCCGTTGTCGGGCTCCAGCCACGCCGGGACCACGATGGCCTCGCCGGCGGCGATCCGGGGCAGCCACTCGGCCTGCTGGGCCGTCGAGCCGCCGGCCTGGAGAATCCCGGCGGCCACGACCGACGAGGCGAAGTGCGGCGACGGCACGAGGCTGCGCCCGAACTCCTCGTAGACGACGGCGGCGTCGAGCAGGCCCATCGCCGAGCCGCCGTGCTCTTCGGGGAGCATCAGGCCGGTGAGGCCCATGGCGGCCAGTTGCGACCAGAAGCCCTCGTCGTAGCCGGTCGGATCGTTCTCGAGCGCCCGCACCGTGTCGGCGGCGTCGGCGCACAGGCCGGCCACGGCCTCGCGGAGCATCTGCTGCTCCTCGGTGAGGTCCAGGTCCATCAGTCGGCTCCTTCGTCGCCATCGGGGCGCCAGTCGTCGCCGCGCCGGGCCCAGGGGTTGTCGTCCTCGTCGACCGGCACCGCCACGCGCACGGCGCAGGTGGTGGTGGCCACGTCGCCGACCATGAGTGCCACATCGAGCTCCACCCAGCCGCAGCCTGCGGTGTCGGTGTGGGTGCCGGTGACCGTGGCGGTGAACACCATGTGGTCGCCGGGGAACACCGAGGTGTTCATGCGGAACGTCATGCGGCCGAGCCGTCCGGTCGGGCCGGTCCAGTCCGTGACGAACCGCTCGAACCAGTGGGCCTGGTTGGGGGTGTTGAGGAAGATGTCCCGGGTGCCGTTGCGCTCGACGGCGAAGTCCTTGTCGTGGTGCATGGGTCGCCAGTCGCGGCTGGCGAGGGCACCCAGCACGACGGTCGTGGCGGTCACGTCGACGCCCAGCGTCGGCAGGGTGTCGCCGACGGCCACGTCGCCGAGGAGGAGGCGCGTGCTCACGGGGCCTCCTCCCTGCGGTAGCCGAACGCCGTGTACGACTCGACGCCGAGCAGGTCGTCGTCCTGGTTGAGGTACTCGACGTCGATCACCCAGAAGCGGCCGCGACCCAGCTTGGTGGTCTTGGGTTGGCTGATCGAGCGCAACACCTGGCGGGAACGCACCCGGTCGCCGATCCGGACCGGGTCGCGGAAGGTGATGGTGTTGGACGAGATGATCGCCTCGGGCAGGTCGAGGTCGTCCTTGAGGTCGAAGTGGGCCTGGAGGGGCACCGCCGGCTCGGTGCGGCCCGGCGACCAGTGGTGGGGCCGGAACCAGACCGAGAGCATGGTCGGCGGGGCGATGGGGCCGTCGGTCAGCTCGTCGGCCGCCTGCTCGTCCCAGAACAGGGGGTTGCCGTTCTCGACCGAGGCGCAGGACGTCCAGATGTAGCCGTGCTCGACGGGGAAGCCGCCCTCCTCCTCGTACTGGACCTGCCCGATGCGGGCGAGGACGTCGGCGGGGACCTCGGGCAGGCTGGGGACCGGTGCGTCGCTCATGCGATGGCCCCCTCGGAGCGCCAGGCGGCGAGCGTGTCGGCGTCGACTCCGGCTTCGGTCAGCACGGTGTCGGTGTCGGGCTCGGCGAAGTCGGGGACGGGGAGGGTGGTGGCGTCGACCTGGCCCGCTATCGGTGCGGCGACCTGGCGCAGCGGCCCGGCCGTCGGGTGGACGACCTCGATGAACGAGCCCCGGGCGGCGTACTGCTCGTCGGCGACCACCTCGGGGATGTCGAGCACCGCCGACACGCAGGTGTCGGCCGGGCCCAGTTCGGCGGCCCACTCGTCGCGGGTGCGGGTGGCGAAGGCGGCGGCGAAGTCGGCCCGCATCGCGTCCACCGCCTCGTCGTCGTACTGGTGGTCGGCCCAGTGTCCGCAGCCGAGGGCCCGGCAGAGGTTGGCGAAGAACCGGGGCTCGATGGCGCCGACGGCCAGCCAGCCGCCGTCGGCCGCCTCGTAGAGGTCGTACCAGGCGTAGCGCCCGGTCAGCAGGCCGTGCCGGGGGCCGGGCTGGGTGCCCTCGGCGAGGTACTCGTCGACGGCGAGCGACATGAGCGAGAGCACCCCGTCGGCGATCGAGACGTCGAGGTGTGCGCCCTCGCCCGTCTCGGCCCGGGCGGCGAGGGCGGCGCAGATGGCGGCCACGGCCTGGAGGCCGCCGCCGGCCGAGTCGGCGATGGTGGCGCCGGCCAGGGCCGGACCGCCGCGTTCGTCACGGCCCGAGCAGTGGAGGTAGCCGCCGACGGCCAGGTAGTTGATGTCGTGGCCCGCCCAGTCGGCGCGGGGGCCGGTCTGGCCGAAGCCGGTGGTCGAGCACAGGACCAGTCCGGGGTTGGTGGCGTGGAGCGCCTCCCAGCCGATGCCGAGCCGGTCCATGACGCCGGGCCGGAAGCTCTCGATCACGACGTCGGCAGCGGCGGCGAGGGCGAGGAAGGCGTCCCGGCCGGGGTCGGACTTGAGGTCCAACTGCACCCGGCGCATGCCCCGGTGGGCGCTGTAGGCGTAGGCCGGCGGGGTGATGTGGACGCCGCCGTCGCGGGGGACCGGGCCGACCTTGACGACGTCGGCGCCCCAGTCGGCCAGCCAGCGTGCGGCCCGCACGGCCGGCCCGACGGAGGCCAGGTCGAGGACGGTGATGCCGTCGAGCAGGGGGCGGTCGGCCACGGGTGCGCCTAGAAGTTCTTGGGGAGGCCGAGGCCCCGTCGGGTGATGATGTTCTTCTGGACCTCGGAGGTGCCGCCGCCGATGGTGTCGAGCACCGTGTAGCGGTAGGTGGACTCGGCCCGGCCCGCCATCGGGGCCTCCTCGGTGCCGACCCGCAGCTGGGTGCCGGGGCCGCCGAGGTCCATCGAGGCGTCGGCGAGGGCCTTGGAGAACTCGGTGGTGAACAGCTTGTACTCCGACGACTCGACGGTCGGGGGCGGGCCGCCGCCGTGCTCGGCCTTCATGGAGGCGTCGACGACCCGCAGGCCGAGGCCGCGGGCGACTTCGGCGGTGGTGGCGAGGCGGGCGACCCGCGAGCGCACCCGGGGCTCGTCCCGGAGCGGCTTCCCGTCGCGGGAGGCGGTGCGGACGTGGTCGAGCAGCAGGTCGAGGCGCTGGCGGATCGGCGAGAACGTGAACATCGTGAAGCGCTCGAGGTCGAGCGCCTGGGAGATGTACTGGAAGCCGTGGTTGAGCTCGCCGACCACGTACTCGTCGGGAACGAACACGTCGTCGAAGAACACGTCGTTCGTGATCTCATCGCCCATCGTCATGATCCCCTGGACGGTTATGCCGGGGTGGTCGAGGGGCACGAGGAAGAGCGTGATGCCGAAGTGCTTGGCGGCGTCGGGGTCGGTGCGGGCGCCGACCCAGTACCACTCGGCGAAGTGGGCCGAGGTGGTCCAGGTCTTCTGGCCGTTGAGGATCCAGCCGCCGTCGGCGGGGACGGCCTTGAGCTTCATGGCGGCGGCGTCGGAGCCGGCCTCGGGCTCGCTGTAGCCGATGGCGAACTCGACCTCGTTGGCGAGGATCTTGGGGAGGAACTCCTCCTTCAGGATTTCCGAGCCGTGGGCGATGAGGGTCTTGCCGATGATGCCGACGCCCTTGCCGATCTGGGGGCCGCCGCGCCCGGCGAGGGACTCGTTGAGGAGGTACTCGTAGACGCCCTCGCCCTCCTTGCCGCCGTACTCCCTGGGCCAGGTGATGCCGAGCCAGCCCTGCTCGCCGGCCTGCTGCTCAGGGGAGAAGTCGAAGTCCATGGGGGTTCCGGGTCTCAAGAATCTGACGGTGTGTCAGAAACGAACTCTACTCCCGTCACCCCCCGGGGCGACCAGCGGGGCTCAGTCGGTGATGACGCCGTCGGCCCGGAGGCCGGCCAGTTCGTCGGCGCCGAGGCCCAACTCGGCCTCGAGCACCTCGGCGGTGTGCTCGCCCACCCACGGCACCCGCGTCTCGGGCCCCTCGGCCACCCGCGACATCTTGATCGGATTGCCCGGCAGCAGCACCGGCTCGTCGACGCCGTCGGTGCGGGGCGTCGCCACGATCATGTTGCGCTGCACCAGGTGCGGATCGACCACCACCTCGTCGGACGTGAGCGACGGCCCGGCCACCAGGTTCTCGGCCGCCAGGGCGTCGGCCACCTCGACACGGGTACGCCCGCCCGCCCAGGCCTCGATGGCGGGGAGGATCACGTCGGCCAGGTGCAGGCCCCAGCCGGTGCGCTCGGCGAAGCGGGAGTCGTCCTTCCACTCGGGGTGGCCGACCAGGTCGGCCAGGCGCTCGAACTGGTGCTCCCGGACGAACTGCAGCACCACGTAGCCGTCGCTGCACCGCACCGGCGTGATCACGAACGGCGCCGGCTCGGGGTTGCGCGGGATGCCGAGCGACTGGAAGTTCACGATCAGGTCGGCCAGTGCCACCGACGTGTCGAACATGGCCAGGTCGACGTGCTGGCCGAGCCCGGTCGCCTCACGGTGGCGCAGCGCGGCGAGGATGCCGATGACGGCGAACAGCCCGGCCGTGATGTCGGCCACGGCGCCCATCGGGTTGACGCGGGGCGGGCCGTCGACGGGACGCATGTAGTCGTAGATGCCCGACATGGCCTCGACGATCGAGTTGTAGGCGGGCCAGTCCCGGTAGGGGGAGTCGCCGGTGTTGCCGAAGCCCGAGATCGAGACCACGACGGCGCCGGGGTGGACGGACGCCAGGTCGGCGTAGCCCAGCCCGAACTTCGCCATCGTCCCGGGCTTGAAGTTGTCGGCCACCACGTCGAAGCGGGGGACCAGTCGGAGGAACAGGTCGCGGCCGGCCTCGCTGCGCAGGTCGAGGCCCAGGCTGCGCTTGTTGAGGTTGTTGCGGAGGAACGTGGCACCCACCTGACGGCCCTCGGGGTCGGTCATGGCCGGGGTGGAGCCGCGCCCGGACTCGCCGTGGGCGGGGTGCTCGACCTTGACGACGTCCGCGCCGAGGCGGGCCAGCAGTTGCGTGGCGAACGGCAGCGACTGCATCTGTTCGGCGGCCAGGATGCGGACGCCGTCGAGCGGCTTTCCGTGGGGGAGTGCGTCGGGGTTCCCGACCTCGCCGAGCTGCATGTGCTCTCCTGTTGTCCCGAGGGGTCGTCGACACCCTAGGCTGAAATCTGACGGACCGTCAGATTCGGCGCTTCACGAGCAGGCCAGACCGCACATGACCGCAACCAGGGGAATCCTCGCCTACGGGGCCCACGTCCCGTACCGCCGCCTCGACCGGGCGGCGATCCGCAACGTCATGGGGTCCGGCGGCGGCCGCGGCCACCGGGCCGTCGCCTCGTTCGACCAGGACACCACCACCATGGGCGTCGAGGCCGCCCGTCAGGCCCTCGCCACCACCGACCTGGCACCAGGCGCCCTCTGGTTCTCCACCGTCGCCCCCGCCTACCTCGACAAGACCAACGCCACGACCGCCCACGCCGCCCTGCGCCTCGACGCCGGCGTCCCCGCCCTCGACCTGGGCGGCGCCGCCCGATCCGCCGTCGGCGCCCTGCGCACCGCCCTCGAGGCGCCCGGCCGCACCCTCGTCGTCGCCGCCGACCTGCGCTGCGGCCTCCCCACCTCCACCGACGAGGCCGCCGGCGGCGACGCCGCCTCGGCCGTCCTCACCGGCAGCGACGACGACGGCCCCCTGCTGGCCGAGTACCTCGGCGGCGCCTCCGCCACCGCCGAGTTCGTCGACCGCTGGCGCACCCCCGGCGACGCCACCTCCCGCACCTGGGAGGAACGCTTCGGCGAGCAGGCCTACGCACCCCTCGTCGACCGGGCCTGGGCCGACGCCCTCGCCGCCACCGGCCTCGACGCCGACGGCATCGACCTGGCCGTCGTCACCGGCCTCCACGCCCGGGCCACGAAGCGGTCCGGCGGCCGACTCGGCGTCACCGTCGCCGACGACCGCAGCGACACCATCGGCAACAGCGGCGCCGCCCACCCGGCCCTGCTGCTGGCCGACGTCCTCGACACCGCCGAAACCGGAACCGTCGTCGCCCTCGTCGTGCTGGCCGACGGCTGCGACGTCCTCCTGTTCCGCACCACAACCGGCCCGCCCCCAACCGGCCCTCCTCCTCGGCCGCCCGCCGGCGCAGCGACTGGAAGTACGGCTTCGTCGGCTCCCGCGACGCCACCACCGGCACCACGCACCTGCCGCCGTCACGGGTCGGCATCGGCGGCGGCGCCGTCGACGACATGGAACCCGCCCCGATGGCCGACGCCGAGGGCACCATCGTCACGTTCACCGTCGACCGCCTGGCCTACTCGCCCAGCCCGCCGGTGGTGTTCGCCGTCGTCGACTTCGACGGCGGCGGCCGCATGCCGATCGAGCTCACCGACGTCGACCCCGCCGAGGTGGCGGTCGGCGGCCGGGTCGCCATGACCTTCCGCCGGATCAACACCGCCGACGGCATCCACAACTACTTCTGGAAGGCCCGCCCCGTCCGGGGCTGATCGGGGAGGAGCCAGACCGACATGGCCTCACACGGAATCCGCGACCGCGTGGCGATCGTCGGAATGGGCTGCACCCCGTTCCGCGAGCACTGGGACAAGTCGCTCGACGACCTCCTCATCGACGCCGCCGGACTCGCCCTCGACTCGGCCGGAACCACCAAGGACGAGGTCGACGCCTACTGGTTCGGCACCTCCCAGTCCGCCGCCTCCGGCATGGCGCTCGCCACGCCGCTGCGCCTCACCGGCAAGCCGGTCAGCCGCGTCGAGAACTACTGCGCCACCGGCTCCGAGGCCCTCCGCCAGGCCTGCTACGCCGTCGCCTCCGGCGCCTACGACACCGCCATGGCCATCGGCGCCGAGAAGGTCAAGGACGGCGGCTACCAGGGCCTCAACGCCTTCCCCATCCCCACCGACGGCACCAACCGCACCCTCACCGCCGCCGCCATGTTCAGCCTCATCCTCCCCGCCTACGCCGAGCGCTACGGCGTCGACGAGGACGACCTGCGCCGCGTCGTCGCCCGCATCGCCGAGAAGAACCACTTCAACGGTGCCCGCAACCCGCTGGCCCAGTTCCGGCGGGAGACCTCCGCCGAGGCCATCTGCGACATGCCCGCCGTGGCCGGGCGCCTCTCCGTGTTCGACTGCGCCGGCGTCGCCGACGGGGCCGCCGCCGCCATCGTCGTCCGCGCCGAGGACGCCCACCGGTACACCGACAACCCGCTCTACGTGAAGGCCCTCTCCCTCGTCGCCGGCGACGGCAGCGGCCTCGTCGACCCCGACTACGACTTCACGACCCTGCCCGAGTGCGCCGCCGCCGCCACCGACGCCTACGCCCAGGCCGGCATCGCCGACCCCCGTGCCGAACTGGCCCTCGCCGAGGTCCACGACTGCTTCACCCCGACCGAACTGGTCCTCATGGAGGACCTCGGCTTCTCCGAGCCCGGCACCGCCTGGCAGGACGTCCTCGACGGCGCCTTCGACCTCGGCGGCGACCTGCCGGTCAACACCGACGGCGGCCTCAAGAGCTTCGGCCACCCGGTCGGCGCCAGTGGCCTGCGCATGCACTACGAGGCCTGGTTGCAGCTCCGCGACGAGGCCCCCGACGAACGGCGGGTCGACCGCCGCGGCCGCACCAAGGCCCTCATCCACAACCTGGGCGGGTATCCGGGGGAAATCGTGTCCTTCGTCGGCATCGTCGGTTCGGAACTCGACTAGTTCCTCTCTGTCTGTCCGGGTGGCACCGGCGGCGCCGGCGCTCGCTCCGGCTTGACGCTCACGTTCGCTCGCCACCGACGTCGCCGTCGCCACCCCCACGGGCGGAGTACCCCGACGGATCGATCGACGCTCCCGTCTCCGCGGGGTCGGGGCTGGTGCAGGTGGTTCGTGGATTGTCAGGTGGCGATCGTGCCGCGGACGGTGGTGACCGCCTCGCCCGTCAACGACACACGGTCACCGTCGAGCGTGACCGACAGTTCTCCGCCTCGGGCAGATGCTTGCTCGGCTCGGAATGCAGACACCGCGAGGCGGGGTGCCCACCATGCAGCGAGGGTCGTGTGCGCCGACCCCGTGACCGGATCCTCGCTGATGCCGACGTTGGGTCCGAAGACACGCGACACGATGTCGAGGCCGGGACGGTCGTTGGCGGCCGTGGCGATCACGGCGCGACCCCCAAGGGCGCCCACGGCGCTCAGGTCCGGGGTCAACGACCGAACAGCGTCGTCGTCGGCGAGTTGGGCCAACCAGTCGCTCGAGCCCCGAGCGCCGGCAATCACCTCGTCACCGAGAGCGGTCGAAAGTGCAGCGGTGTCGTCGACACCGGTCAACGTGTCGACCGGGAAGTCCATGGTGATCATCCCGTTCGCAGCCACCGTTGCCGCCAGTACCCCCGATCGCGTGTGGAAGCGCTGGGTCCCCGTGGCCCCATGGTCGGTGGCCAGTACGTGGGCGGTGGCGAGGGTGGCGTGGCCACACAGGTCGACCTCGGTGGTGGGCGTGAACCAGCGCAGCGACCATTCGTCGGGCGCGTCGGAAGGCACGCAGAAGGCGGTCTCGGAGAGCGCCATCTCGAGAGCGACGGACTGCATCGACTCGTCGGCGAGGGGTTCCTCGAGGACGCAGACGGCCGCCGGGTTGCCCTTGAACGGTTTGGAGGTGAAGGCGTCGACCTGCGTGAAGGAGAGCTCCACGGTCAGGGGGCCACCGAGGACCAGGCGTCGAGGAGGGCCTCGTCGCCCCACGACCGGAGGTCGCCGCGGCCGCGGCCCCAGAGCCAGAGGGCCAGGTCGGAGGCAGAGCCGGCCATGGCGGCGTCGCCCTTGGCGTGCTCGAGCGTGACCGTCAGGCCGTCGTCGCCCGGCACCAGCAGCCACTCGCCCGGGCCGTCGGTGCGGTGCAGGTGCAGTGAGCCGTCCGGCCACGAGGCGATCGGCCCGGGCCGGTGGAACTGCAGGGCCACGTCGATGGCCTCCTGCACCGTGTCGGGCGCCAGGTCGTCGTGGATCGGTGACGCCCCGCCGGCGGCGTCCTCGGCGTCCCAGCGGTGGATCGCCGTCTCGTGCGCCATGCGCCGCACCCAGAAGCCGGCAGTCAGCTGCGGGGTCCAGTTCCACGCCGGCGACTCGTCGTCGGTTTCGGCCAACGCCTCCAGCAGGCCGGCCAGCAACGACGTTCCCGAGGCGTTCGGGTCGGACTCGGGTCGTGTCGAGCCGGAGGGGTCGCAAGCCCGGACCTGGGTCGTCACGTAGCCCCACACCATCCCGAGGTGCCCGCCCAGCTCGGCGTTCGACCAGTCGGGACAGGCGGCCACCCGGGCGTCGGGGGCCGAGGCGACGGCCGCCAGGGCGGCGCGGCCGTCATCGTCGATTCGGGCGAGGTAGGCGGACTTGTCCATGTCTCAGATCATGCCCGGTCGCCGACGACTAGGAGGGGTCGGCGTCGCCGGCCGGACGGTCCTGCTCACGGAGGAACGCCTCGAACTCGGCGGCAAGGTCGTCGCCGCTCGGCATGAGGTCCTCCGACTCGTCGGCCTCGGCCTCGAGCCGGCGCACGTAGTCGTCGAAGTCGACGTCGTCCCTCACGGCGTGGTCGACGTGGCGCTGCCACTCGGCGGCGGGGCCGTCCAGGTCGGCGTAGCCGGTCTCGATGCCGGTGACCTGCTCGAAACGGCGCAGCAGCGACCGGGTGGCCTTCGGGCTCGGCGTGTCCGGCACGTAGTGCGGGACCGCCACGCGCAGCGAGATGACCGGGACCCCGGCCCGGTCGAGGGCGTCGTGCAGCACCCCGATCAGCCCGGTCGGGCCCTGGTAGGAGGGGCGTTCGAGGCCCAGCCGGTCGGCCAGCCGAGGGTTGGTCGAACTGGCGACGACGGCCAGTGGACGGGAGTGGGGTGCCATCCCGGCCATGGCCCCCAGTGTCACCACCGACTCGGCGCCGGTGCACCGGACCACCTCGACCAGCGTCTCGGCGAAGGTCCGCCACCGCAGGTGCGGTTCGACGCCCGACATGAGGACCAGGTCCCGGGGCGTCCCCTCATGGGCGACCAGCACCTCGTTGGAGGCCCAGTGCAGGTGGCGCTCGCCGTCGCCGTCGAACATCACCACCGGGCGCTCCTGGGTGAAGTCGTAGAAGGTCTCCGGGTCGACGTCGCCGACGACGGTGGCGTCGAAGCGTTCCGACAGCCACGTCACGGCGCCGGTGGCGGCCCCCGAGGCGTCGAAGAGGCCCCGGTAGGCGACGGCCACGATCGGCCGGTCGAGGTCGTCGCGGAGGTCGCCGTCCACGTGCCAGCGGAGTTCGTCCATGCCGACAGGTTCGCGCAGGATCGGGCCGATGTCCCGCCTCGGGCCGGGCAGGGCCGATGCGCCCACCCCGTGGGACCATGCGCCCATGGAGGCGCCCGGGGAGCACGTACCCGATCCGGCCCCGGCCCGGGGACGCTGGATCCTGTTCGGCGGCGTCTACCTCGTCTACTTCGCCTTCGGCGTCGTGGCCCTCTCCATCCCGCCACTGGTGGGGGAGGTGCGGGCCGACCTGGGCCTCAGCCGCTCCGCCATGGGGCTCGCCCTCGGGGCGTGGCAGCTCGTGTACCTCGGCTCGGCACCGCCCGCTGGCCGCCTGGTCGACCGCCTGGGGGTGCGCCGCGCCATCACCATCGGCGCCCTGATCGTGATCGCCAGCGGCGTACTGCGAGCGATGGCCGGGAACCTGCTGGCCCTGTGGGCGGCCATCGCCCTGTTCGGCGTGGGCGGCCCCCTCATCTCGGCGGGGGCGCCGCGGGCCGTGGCGCTCTGGTTCGACGACGCCCGGGACCGCCGCATCGCCGTCGGCGCCTACAGCACCGCACCGGCACTCGGCGGCATGGTCACGCTGGTGCTGTCCAACACGGTGCTGATGCCCCTGACCGGCTCGTGGCGCTGGACGGTCGTCATCCAGACCGGCTCGATGGTGCTGGCGCTGGCCACCTGGCTGGTGCTCACCGGTCGAATCGTGGCGCCGATGTCGAGCAGCGAGGCCAACCAGCCGGGCGCCGCCGGCGCCTGGCGGGGACTGGTCCGCGATGCCCACGTCCGGGTGGTGCTGGTGCTCGGCCTCGGCGTCTTCTTCATCGGCCACGGCCTCGGTGGCTGGATGCCGGCCCTGCTGCGGAGCCACAGCGGCTTCTCGTCGATGGCGGCCGCCAACTGGGTGGCCGTCGGCAGCGCCGTCGGCGTCGCCGCCTCGCTCTGGTTGCCCGGGCGGGCCGAGGGGCGCCGGCTGCCCGCCATGCTGGCGGGCCTGGTGCTCGTCGTCGGCGTCGCCCTCGTCGGGGTGCTCGTGGCGCCCACGGTGCTCGACCCGCTGCCGGTCGCCGTGGGCGGCCTGCGTGCGGTCCTCGTGCCGCTGGTGCTCGTCGCACTCATGGAGTCGCCGGGAGTCGGTCCCCACAACATGGGCGTCGCCTACGGGCTCTGGTTTGCCGTGGCCGAACTGGGCGGGGTGAGCGGCCCGCTGGTGATGGGCTGGGTGGCCGACACCGACGCCGGCTTCGGCGGGGCGATGGTGATGATGGTGGCGGTCTGCGTGCTGGTGGCCCTCGTGGCATCAGGGCTTCGTGCTCCCGGGGGCGCAGCGGTAGGTTCGGCGCTGCCCGCCCCGTCCGTCGTCCCCGACGAGGAGCCCCAGTGACCGATCCCGATCCGACCCAGGCGTACGCCGGCTTCGAGGGCGAGGTACGGCGCACGATCGCGGGCTCCGACCCGTGGTGGCCCGTACAGCCGACCGCACCCGAAGGCGCCCCCAACGTCCTCGTCGTGTTGTGCGACGACCTGGGCTTCGCCGACCTGGGCTGCTACGGCTCCGAGATCGACACCCCCCACCTCGACCAGTTGGCCGGCGAGGGGTTGCGCTACACCAACTTCCACGTCAATCCGATGTGCTCGCCGACCCGGGCGTCGCTGCTGACCGGCCTCAACCACCACCTGGCCGGGCTGGCGACCGTCTGCCACCGCGACCCCGGCTTCCCCGGCTACGCCATGGAGCTCCGGGACAACGCCGTCACGATGGCCGAGGTACTGCGCGACGGCGGCTGGGCCACGTTGATGGTCGGCAAGTGGCACCTCTGCAAGGACTCCAACCTCACCGAGGCCGGGCCCCGGCACGGCTGGCCCTGCCAGAAGGGGTTCGAGCGCTTCTACGGGATCCTCGACGGCTTCACCAACTTCCACCAGCCGCACCGTCTGTACGAGGACAACCACGTCGTCCAGGTCGACCAGTACCCCGACGACTACTACTTCACCGACGACCTCACCGACCGGGCGCTGGACATGGTCCGGCAGGTCCGGTCGGGGCACCCGTCGAAGCCGTGGTTCCTCTACTTCTCGCACGGCGCCGTCCACGCTCCGCTGCAGGTCAAGGCCCCCGACGCCGAGAAGTACCGGGACGGCTACGCCAACGGCTGGGACGAGGTCCGCCAGCGCCGCTTCGAGCGCCAGCAGGAGCTCGGCGTCGTCCCCGAGGGGGCGGTGCTGCCGCCGCGCAACAGCGAGCCCCACCACGCCGTGGAGGCCTGGGACGACCTCACCGACACCGAACGCGAGCTCTATGCCCGCTACCAGGAGATCTACGCCGGCATGGTCGACAACGTCGACCAGAACTTCGGCCGGCTGCGGGCCGGCCTCGAGGCGCTCGGCGAGTGGGAGAACACCATCGTCGTGTTCACCTCCGACAACGGCGGCTCCCGCGAGGGCCAGGAGCACGGCACCTCGTCCTACTTCCGGACGCTCATCGCCCACAACCGGGACAGCAGCCCCTTCGACGACCTCGAGGCCGACCACGCCCGCCTCGACCTGCTGGGCGGACCGCAGACCCTGCCGCACTACCCGATGGGCTGGGCGATGGTGTCCGGCACGCCGTTCCGGCTCTACAAGATCAACACCCACCAGGGTGGCCACCAGGTGCCGTGCATCGTCTCGCGGGGCGCCGGGCTGCCGGACGGTGGCGGACTGCGAACCCAGTACCAGCACGTCACCGACCTGCTGCCGACGGTGCTCGACATGGTCGGCCTCAACCTGCCGCCCACCAAGCACGGCCAGCGGCTTCCGGCACCCGCCGGGGCCAGCTTCACGGCCAGCCTCGCCGACGCCGACGCACCGTCGTCCCACCCCGAGCAGTACTACGAGCAGGCCGGCCACCGTGGCTTCTACCGGGACGGCTGGTCGGCGGTGACGTGCCACGAGCGTCGGGCCCCGTTCTCCGAGGACGTGTGGGAGCTCCACCACCTGGCCGAGGATCCCACCGAGAGCCGCGACGTGGCCGCCGAGCACCCCGAGCGGCTGGCCGAGTTGCAGGAGGCCTGGGAGCGGGCCGCCTGGGACAACCAGGTGTTCCCGCTCGACGAGGGCAGTGGCGTCAACTACATCCAGCGGCCGCCGTGGGAGCAGGTGCTGGCCGAACCCGCCACGTTCCTGCCGGGCACCCCGACCGTCGAGCGCTACCGGTCGGTGCAGTTCATCAACTTCCGGTCGTTCACCGTCGATGTGGCCCTCGACTACGCGGCCGGCGACGAGGGGGTCCTCGTCGCCCACGGCGACCAGGGCGGTGGCTATTCGCTCTACGTCGAGGACGGCCACGCCTTCCTCGCCTACAACGGGTACGGGATCATGACCGTCGTGGACGGCGGCCCGTTGTCCGCCGGGGCATCGCAGGTGTCGCTGGCCGTCGAGGCCCCCGGCGACTTCCTCGTTCACGCATCGCTCTCAGTCGACGGCCAGAAGGTCGGGGAGGCCCGCGACCTGCCGCTGCTGACGTCGATGGCGCCCTTCGAGGGCATCGACGTCGGAATCGACCGGCGCTCTCCAGTCTCGTGGGGGGATGGCCAGCATGGAACTGCGCGACCTGGTCGACCCGGCGCACACGGCGCTGTGCATCGTCGAGTGCCAGAACGGCGTGGTCGGGGAGGGTACCGCCCTGCCGGCCCTCGCCGAGGCGGCCGCCGGCATGCTCACGACCCTCGCGGACCTGGCCGGCGCCGCCCGGGCCGCTGGCGTGACGGTGGTCCACGCCACCGCTCAGGTGCACCCCGGTCGCTGGGGGGCGAGCAACAACGCCCGACTGTTCGGCGTGGCGCGCCGGTCGCCGGTGCAGCTCGAGCCGGGCTCGGATGCCGCCGAGCCGGTGGCGGCACTGCGTCCCGACCCGAACGCCGACGTGGTCGTCCCGCGCTTCCACGGCCTGTCGCCGTTCTCGGGCACCGAACTCGAGCGCCTGCTGCGCAACGCCGGCACGACGACGGTGGTGCTGGCCGGGGTGTCGCTGAACGTGGCGATCCCGAACGCCGCCTTCGACCTCGTCAATGCCGGGTTCCAGGTGGTGGTCGCCTCCGACGGCGTGGTCGCCACGCCCCCCGAATACGGCGAACAGGTGCTCGCCAACACGCTGGCGTTCGTGGCGACCCTCGCCGACGCCGAGGAGCTCTCCGCCGCCTGGACCCGGTGACCGGGGGACGGGCCGCCGTCACCTGCTCGAGTCGGTCGCGACCCGGTATCGGCGGGCGCGGACGGCCAGGGCCAGGCCGACCCCGACCATCACCGCCCGGTCGACGTGCGGGGCCAGCAGGAGCGTGGCGGCGAAGGTGCCGAGGGCGACGATGCCGTCGCCGAGGGACTGCCGGGCCAGCCCCACCAGCTTCCGTGGCTGGACGAGTCCCAGCACGGCGGCGATGACCACGCCGCCCAGCACCGCCCAGGGGAGCGTCTCGAGGGCGCCGACGAACGGCAGGAACGCCAGGACCACGACGCCGGTGACGAGGCCCGACCAGCGGGTCCGGGCACCGGCCAGCCGGTTCAGCGACGAACGGCTGAACGAGCCGCCCACCGGGAGGCCCCCGGCGACCGCCCCGGCCACGTTGGCGAGCCCCTGACTGACGAACTCGCGGTCGGCCGACCAGGACTGGCGCTCCTCGGCGGCGAACACCCGCGAGATCGAGGCCGCCTCGGCGAAGCCGACCAGGGCGATCACGATGCCGGCCAGGACGACGTCCCCGAGCCGGTCCCAGGGCAGGTCGAGGCCCAGTGACGGCAGGCCCGACGGGATGTCGCCGACCATCGGGCCGTCGTAGCCGGTGGCCTCGGCATAGGCGATGCCGCCGACCACGGCGACCAGCGCCCCGGGGAAGAAGCGGTGGAGCCGTCGGCCGCGCAGCAGGAGCAACAGCGTCACGGCCATCAGGAGGATCGCCTGGAGGCCCCAGTCGCCGGGATGGACGACCGCCCAGCCGGCCCGCCACAGCACCCCGCCGGCGGGTGCCGTGACGCCCAGGGCCTTGGGAAGCTGGGAGCACATGATGAGGATGGCGGCCGCTGACGTGAAGCCGGTGACCACCGGGTCGGTCATGAGGTAGGTGACGAGCCCCAGCCGCAGCACGCCGAGCAGCAGGCGGGTCCCCCCCACGACCAGGGCGAGGAGGGCGGCGAGAGCGACGTAGTCGGCGGACCCGGCCTCGGCCAGGCCGCTGAGGGCGCCGAGGGTGAGGAGGCTGGTCATGGCGACCGGCCCGGTCTGGAGGTACGGGGACGAGGCGCAGAGCGCCGCCACAACCAGCGGCAGCGTCGAGGCGAAGAGGCCGATGTGCGGGGGCAGGCCCGCCAGTTCGGCATAGGCAATGGACTGGGGGATCAGGACCAGCGCCACGCTGAGCCCGGCCAGCAGGTCGGCGGCGACGGGACGCGTCGGGGGTCGGGTCAGCGCGTCGTCGGCCATCCGGCGAGGCTACGGGTGGAAGGGGTGTGCCCGGTGGCTGCCGGGCAGGCGGTGGGTCAGCCCTGGCCGCCGATGTCGACGCAGAAGGCCTCGTGGTCGATCGCCAGCGCCCGGGACTCGTGGCGGGCGGCGAGGCGGAGCAGCTGGTCGAGGCAGCCCATGACACTGCCGGAGGTGGCGCCCGAGGCGTGGACGGCGGACAGCGACATGGCGGTCAACTCGTCGAGCTTGAAGCACTCGGCGTGGAGGCGGCGGATCTGGTTGGTGACCCGGGGGGCCTTCCACTGCGCCTCGTGGTAGAGGTCGTCCTCGACGATGGCCCGGGTGTGGTCGGTGAGCGTGGTCTGGAAGGCGAGGAGTTCGTGCTCGACCTCGGTGAACCAGGCAGCCTCGTCGCTGCGGAGGGCGGCGAGGTGGGCGAGCCGCTCGGCAGTGGGGGCGAGGCCTGATACCGAGGGGGCGGAGTCGGTGGTGATCGACATGCTGCGTCTCCCGTGGTCGGTCCCCGGAGATCGGGGGGTCGGGTTCGACGGCGTTGTCGATCTGGCGGTCAGGGTAGCAGTGGGCCGTGACGCGAACCAGCGCGCGCCGCCCGGGTCGCCACGGTGAGTGGTCGCCGGGGACTCCGGGGGCTTGTCGTCGCCACGCGTCGTGGCGGTACGGTCGGCTCACGATGGCCGCACCGTCCGACGACTACCCACGTACCGGGGACCTGCCGACCGACGGGGTCCCGATCCGACCGGCGGCGACGCTGCTGCTGCTCGACGACCGGCCCGACCTGCACGTCCTGGCGCTGCGCCGCACCACCCGCTCCACGTTCGTCGCGAACCACACGCTCTTCCCCGGCGGCGCCCTCGACCCCGACGACCACGATCCCCGCTGGCCGGACCTCGTGCAGGGCTGGACGCCGGCCGACGCCGACGAGGCGCTGGGCGTGGACGCCGGCGCCCTCGCCTTCTGGGTGGCGGCGGTGCGCGAGACGATCGAGGAGTCGGGCATCGCCGTGGGCTGCACCCCCGACGTGGTCGCCCACCGGACCGGGCTCGATGCCGGGACCGTCCACCTCAGCGACCTGCTCGCCAACGACGGCGGCCTGGACCTGTCGGGGGTGTGGCCGGTGGCCCGCTGGGTCACACCCGCGGGTGGGCCCAAGCGCTACGACACGTACTTCTTCGCCGCCGCCGCCCCGCCGGGTGCCGAGGCGGTGGCCGACGGCACCGAGGCGGTCGGGGTCGAGTGGATGCGGCCCGCCGACGCCCTCGACCGCTGGAGGGACGGCGGGCTCACGATGATCAGCCCCACCATCTCCATGTTGCAGTGCCTCGAGCCCTACGGGACGGCCGCCGAGGCACTGGCGGTCGCCGAGGCGGCCCAGGGTGCACCGCGCCGCCGGGCCCGAGTCCTCGACGAGTCCCTCGACCTGGTGCGCTTTCCGGGTGATCCCGGTTACGAGGCGGCGGGTACGCGCGAGGCGTACGGCTGGGTGTGGCTGCCGTCTGGCGGTGTGTCGCCGGAGGACTGACTCCCGGCAGCAGGGCCGGTTGTGGCTCGCGTCGCCGGGGTGGGACGCAGGGGTGGGACGCAGGGGTGGGACGCAGGGGTGTCGCGCCCGTAGATTGCCCCGCGTGGGTGCCCCCTCCTATGTCCCGTCCTCGCCGCTGCGTGCCACCGACGCCGTCTACCGCGGCCCCCGGCGACGACGGGGCTCCTGGACCGCCGACCGGCCCGGCGAGGTCGTCGGCGACGGCCAGCCTGCCGGCGGCCGACTCGGCAGCCAGGGCCCCGACCAGGGCTACGCCCTGCGCCTGGCCCGCACGATGCTCGACCGGCTGCACCTCGCTCCCGGCGAGGACCTCGACGACGTCGTCGCCGGTTGCGTCGGCGTGGCGCTGAAGCGGTCGGCCCTCTTCGGGAGGGCCCCGATCCTCGAGGACCTGGAGGTCGCCTGCGGGCTGTTCGGCTTCCTCGACGAGGCGGTTCCTGCCGCACGGGTGGAGAAGCGGCGCCGGCTGTTCGCCGGCGTGGCGCACCACCACCACTACGCGGCCTGTCGGGCCGTTGCCGACCTGGTGGCCGACGACCTGCTCTGCCTCGGCCCCGACGAGGCGTCCTCGCAGGGCCTCCCGGCCTGACGCCCCGTTCCTGCCAGACGCCGGTGATGGAGGAGCAGCGCCCCACTGCCCCGGAGGGTCCGCCCCGGGGGCGCACCCTCGACTCGGTGATGCCGATCGTGCTGTTCGTCGGCCTCAACCGGCTGGTCGGACTGGGCTGGGCGGTGTTCGGGGCCACGGCCTGGAGCGTGAAGGCGGCCGTCGGCCGGCGCCGGCGCGGCGAGGCCATCGGCCGCTTCCTGCCGATCCTCGTCGCCTACCTCGTGGCCCGGGGGATCATCGGCATCGTCACCGACTCGGAGGCCGTGTACTTCGGCATCGGCATCGGCACGAAGGCCGGGATCGGCGTGGCGCTCATCGCCACGGCGGTGGCCGGCCGTCCGTTCCTCGGCCGGGTCCTGCACCTGGCCCTGCCCGTCGACCGGACGGTCCGCGCCCACGAGGCCTGGGCGCGGATCACCTCCCGCCTCACGGTCGCCTGGGGCCTGTGGTTGCTGGCGACCTCGGGATTCGACGTGTGGCTGTTCAACCAGACCTCGGCCGACGGCTACGTGCTCATCCGGGCGCTGGTCGGCTGGCCGGCCGGGATCCTCCTGACCCTCGCCGGCTTCTGGTGGGCCGACCGGTGCCTGCGTGCGGTCCCCGACTTCCCCGGCCTGCTGCACGTGCTCGAGGAGCAGGACGAGCGCCGACGGAAGCGCTGAGCGGGCGCCCGACTGGTGGCCGCCGGCCGCCGCTGGGCGAACATGGCGGCATGGCAGACGGCGCACTCACCGGACAGGGCGTCCTCGTCACCGGCGGCGGCACCGGCATCGGCCGGGCCTGCGCCGCGGCGCTGGCCGCCGACGGGGCCGTCGTCACGATCTGCGGGCGGACCGAGTCCCGGCTGCTCGAGTCGCAGGCGGCGATCCAGCCCGGCCACGGCGGACGCGTCGAGGTCGTCGTCGCCGACGTCACCGACGAGGCTTCCGTCGCGGCGGCCGTCGCCGCGGCGGCCGACCACGCCGGCAACCTGGCCGGGGTGGTCGCCAACGCCGGCGGTGGTGGCGGGATGGGCCCGTACCACGTGCAGGACACCGCCGAGTTCCTGCGGGTCCTGCACCTCAACGTGCTCGGCACGATGCTCTGCGTGAAGCACGCCGTGCCGCACCTGGTCGCCGACGGGGGCGGCTCGTTCGTCGGCATGTCGTCGCTGGCCGGCCACGTCACGCATCCCAACCTCGGGGCGTACCCGGTGGCCAAGGCCGGGATCGAGCAGATGATGCGCAACGCCGCCGACGAGTTCGGCCGCTCGAACGTGCGGTTCAACGCCGTGCGGCCGGGGTTCATCGCCACCGAGATCATGGGCCTGATCCCCACCGACGGCGAGGTCTACGACAGCTACGTGCGCAACACGCCCCTGGGCGACGTCGGCCAGCCCGAGGACGTCGGGAACCTGGTCCGCTTCCTGGTCGGCCCCGAGTCGCGCTGGATCACCGGCACGTGCATCAACGTCGATGGCGGCCACGCCCTGCGGACCGGACCCGACTTCTCGTCCTTCGTGGCCCCCGCCCTGGGCGACGACGTCATGGCGGGGAAACTGCCGGACTGACCTCGGGCGGCGCGGCCCGGTCAGGCCGGGTCGACGACCAGGTGGGCCTCGCGGAGGCCGTGGACGAACGCGTTGGGCATCTCGACCGGCTCGGTGCCGGGGGCGAGGCGCGGGTTGCGGAAACGCCGCACGAACTCCTCGAAGAACACCCGGATCTCCAGCCGGGCCAGGGCGGCGCCGAGGCAGAAGTGGGTGCCGTGCCCGAACGCCAGGTGGTGGTTGGGCTGGCGGGTCACCTCGAAGGACTCTGGGTCGTCGAAGTGGGCGGGGTCCCGATTGGCCGACGAGTACATGAGCACCACCTGCTGGCCGGCGCCGACGGTCACGTCGCCGAACTCGACGTCCTCGGTGGCGATCCGGCACATGTTGTGGATCGGCGTCACCCAGCGGATGAACTCCTCGACCGCCACGGTGAGGTCGGCGCCGTCGGCGAGCAGCTGGAACTGTTCGGGTCGGCGGGTCAGCTCCACGAGCGTGCGGGCGATGACCGTGCGCGTCGTCTCGGCGCCGCCGTCCAGCAGCAGGAGGCAGTCGGGGATGATCTGGTCGAGGCCGAACGGGTACTCCCCGAGGCCCTCGACCTCCTTGTCGACCCACACGTCCATGACCGAGTCGGCCGGGCAGCCGCCGCCGGCCCGCTCGGCCCGGGTCCGCTCGTAGACGTCGACCACCGCCTCGGTGAACTCGAACACGGCCAGCACGCCGTCCTCGTCGTGGTAGCGGGGGCCGCCGCCGAGGGCGATGGTGCGCTCGGACCACTCCTTGAGCTTCGGCCAGGAGTCGTGGGGGAAGCCCAGCAGCAGGCCGATCATCTGGGCGGGCAGCGGGGCTGCCAACTGTGAGACGACCTCGGCCTCGCCGGTCTCGGCCAGCCCGTCGAGCAGGTCGGTGACGACCTCCCGAACGTGCTCCTCCCAGTTGCCGGCCGCCCGCGGGGTGAAGCGGCGCGACACGACGTTGCGGCGCACCGTGTGGTGCGGGTCGTCGAGGCCGATGATCGACGAGTCGGCCCGGATGTTGGGCCGGTAGCCGCCCTTCTCGTTGCCCGAGTTGGTGAATCGCTCCTTGTCCCGCTCGATGGTGACGATGTCGTCGTAGCGGGACACGCCCCAGAGTTCGTTGTGGGGGTCCCAGTAGAAGGGCTCGTGCTCGCGCATCCAGGCGTAGGTGGGGTACGGGTCGGACACGTAGAAGCCGCCGTCGAGGAGGTCCAGCCGTTCGTCGCTCGCCATCGCCGGATCGTAGGTGCGGTCGGGGCGACGGCTACAACCGTGGTCACCGGATCAGGCGACCGGAGGGAGGACCCGGATGCGAGCCGTGCGGACGATCGACGGCGAGGTGCGGTGCGTCGACGTGGCCGCGCCCGAGCCGGGCGCCGGCGAGGTCGTCGTCGACATCGCGGCGGCCGGGATCTGCGGGTCCGACCTGCACATGCTGGGCTTCGGCCTCACCGCCACGTTCGGCCATGAGTGCGCCGGCCGGCTGGCCGACGGCACCCCGGTGGCGATCCAGCCGATCGTCCACTGCGGCGACTGCGACCGCTGCCTCGCCGACCAGTCGCACCTGTGCCGGACCGCCGGCGGCACGATGTACGGACTGGGGCGGGACGGCGGCATGGCCGACGCCATCGTCGTCGACGAGTCATGCCTCGTGCCGCTTCCCGACGGGCTGTCGGTCGCCGACGCCTGCCTCGTCGAGCCGCTGGCCGTGGCCCAGCACGCCGCCAACACCTCCGGCGTCGAGCCGGGCCAGCGGGTGCTGGTCGTGGGCGGTGGCATGATCGGCCTGGCCTGCGTGGCCACCTTCGGCGCGGCCGGGGCCGACGTCGACCTCTCGGCCCGCCACCCCCACCAGGTGGCCGCCGGCGAACTCCTTGGCGCCGGCACGGCGGCATCGGGCGAGTACGACGTGGTCGTCGACGCCGCCGGGACGTCGAGTGCCGTCGCCACGGCCATCGACCACGCCCGGCCCGGCGGCCTGTTGTCGGCCCCGGCCGTCTACTGGGACCCGCTCACCATCCCGAACGCCGTGACGCTCGTGGTCAAGGAGGTCCGGGTGCAGCCGTCGTACACCTACGGGCACCACCACGGTGTCCGCGAGGTCGACGAGGCGGCCGCCCTGCTGGGCATCGTGCCCGAGCTGGCCGGGGCGGTGGTGACACACCGGTTCGGCCTCGACGACGCTCCCGAGGCGTTCCGGGTGGCCGCCGACCGGGCGTCCGGTGCCATCAAGGTGGTGCTGGAGCCCTAGGCCAGGTCCACCGTGGTGAAGCGGCTGGGTCGGCCGAAGACCTCCTCGACCAGCGGCCGGAACTCCTCGAGGTCCAGGTCGTCGTAGTCGGGGTCGAAGCAGTTCTGGTCGTACTCGTGGCAGAAGGCGGCACAGTCGTCGAACCACTCGTGGTCCCGGAACGCCTCCCGGGCGTCCCGGTCGCCGCCGAGGTGGTGGAAGTAGTAGTAGCCCTGGAACAGGCCGTGGTGCCGGATGACCCAGTGCGTGCGGTCCGAGACGTACGGGCGGAGCACGTCGGCGGCCACCGCCGAGTGGTTGGCCGGGGCCACCACGTCGCCCACGTCGTGGAGGAGGGCGGCGACGACCATCTCGACGTCCTCGCCGTTGCGCAGCGCCCGGGTGCCGCTCTGGAGCGAGTGCCGGTAGCGGTCGACCCGGTAGCCGAACCGCGGCCCCTGCATGGCCCGCAGCAGGGCGAACAGGTGGTCGACCAGGGAGTCGCGGACGTGCTGGTTGAAGTTTTCGGTCAGCGCGGCGTAGTCCTCGGCCGTGCCGTCCTCCATCCGGGTCCAACCGACCGTGGTCGGCGAGGTGGGATCGTGCGCCTGGGACTCCATGGGCGCGCAGTCTGGCACGGCGGTGCCGCCCCGGGAAGGTCCCGGCGCACGGTTCCGCGTTGACCTCCGTCGAGGCCCCGGGGCTAGGTTCCGCGGCGACCCGTTCCCCTGTCCCGGCGAGTGCGATGGCGACCTACGACGAGTTCTCGATGCTGGCCGACAACGCGGCCGAGGCCGGCCTGGCGTTCGACGACCCGCCGGTGGTGGAGCGGCTGGCGATGCCCGGTCCCGACGGGCTCGCCGTGAGCGCCCTGCGCTGGGGCTCGTCGCCGCCCGAACTGGTGTTGCTGCACGGCGGCGCCCAGAACGCCCACACCTGGGACACGGTGGCCCTCGCCCTCGGACGCCCGCTCCTGGCGGTCGACCTGCCCGGTCACGGCCACTCCGACTGGCGGCCCGGGGGCGACTACACGCCGCCGGTACTGGCCGCCGAGGTCGCCAGGGTGGTCGAGGCCCACGCCCCGGCCGCCGAGGCGGTGGTGGGCATGTCGCTGGGTGGCCTGACCGCCCTCTGCCTGGCGACCGACCGGCCCGACCTGGTGCGCCGCCTGGGCCTGGTCGACATCACGCCGGGCACCGACCACGCCAAGGCCGAGCCGATCGTGGCCTTCGTGACCGCCCACCAGGAGTTCGACTCCTTCGACGCCATCCTCGCCCACACGATGGAGCACAACCCGAGCCGCACCGAGTCGTCGCTGCGCCGCGGCGTCCTGCACAACGCCAGCCAGCGGGAGGACGGCACGTGGGCGTGGCGGTGGGACCCGGGCCGGGACTGGAAGCGCGACGGGGACGAGGAGGCCGACGAGCCCGCCACGGTCGACCGTGCCCCCGACTTCGGGGCGCTCTGGGAGCGGGTGTCGGCGCTGACCGCTCCGGTGCACCTGTGGCTGGGCGGGGCGTGGAGCGTCGTCGGCGACGAGGACGTCGAGGAGTTCCGGCGCCGGCAGCCCGGCGTGGCGGTCACGACGGTCGAGGGCGCCGGCCACAGCATCCAGGGTGACCGCCCCCTCGAGATGGCGGCCCTCGTCGAGGGCCTGCTGGCGGAACCCGCCTAGAGGCCGTCGACCCGGCGGAACCCCTCGGCCAGGGCGACCCCGAACCGCCCGCCCACGTCGGCCATTTCGGCCAGCAGCGAGTCCCGGAAGGCGACGGCCTGGGTGCCGTCGTCGTCGGCGCCGATGCCCATCGTCGAGAGGTGCTGGGACCGGTGCGCAAGCAGCGCCTCGACCTTGGTCGCGGCGGCCGCCTCGTCGACGGGCTCGGCGTGGTTGGGCTCCTCGGTGTCGAACAGCAGCAGTTCGTCGGGCCGGTGGTGGGCCAGGCCCGAGCCGGCCAAGAAGTGTGGGTCGCGGGCGGCGACCACGCCGTCGGTGACGAGGAAGCCGGCGGCCCGGTGGTCGGGGTGGAGGCGCCAGCGCCGCCACGGGTCGTGGCCCAGCAGCACGTCGGGTCGGAGCCGCCGGACCCAGGCGGCCAACTCGTGGGCGCCGGCCCGGTCGGCGTCGAGTTCGCCGTCGACCCGGTCGAGGAACACGACCTCGCCGGTGGCGCCGAGACGCTCGGCGGCGGCGCGCTGCTCCTCCCGGCGGGTGGCGACCAGGTCGGTGGGGTTCCGGTCGGCGTCCCAGCTGCCCTTCGAGCCGTCGGTGCACACGAGGATCGACACCTCGCAGCCGGCGGCGGCCCAGGTGGCCAGGGTGGCGCCGGCGTAGAGCTCGACGTCGTCGGGGTGGGCGCCGACCGCGAGGGCGCGGCCGGGGACCGGCAGGCCGGTCACGGCGAGGTCTGGAACTCGAGGTCGGCGGGCTCGTCCACGTCCCAACCCAGGTCCGGGTCGTCGAGGCGGCGCCACGGCAGGCCCAGCCGCTCGGCCTCGGCGACGTGGCGGGCGAACGAGCCGGGGCCGTAGGCGAACCGGAATCCGTCGCCCACCGGGACCACGGCCACCGGCGTGCCGTCGCCGTGCCGGTCTGGCACCAGCGTCACGCCGTCGAAGTCGGTGCAGGCGGCCAGGTCGGTGGCCCGGGGCAGGTCGCCGTGGGCGACGACCACGCGGTCGAACCCATCGGCGGCGAGGGCGGCGATGCCGGCGTGGACGGCCCGGTCGAGGCCGGGCCCGTCGACCCGGATGG
>LUMW01000260.1_pt1 | contig 39358 bp, 45 predicted proteins | sample 729761 | NCBI WGS metagenome assembly LUMW01 (sample SAMN03860302, study PRJNA289734) | marine metagenome | biome: seawater column; feature: ocean; material: water; isolation source: Red Sea water column Station 192 - depth 500m | place: Saudi Arabia: Red Sea | collected 2011-10-15 | depth 500 m
AAGTATTCATTTCGTTTAGCACTTGCAGCATTTATTTGTTCTAAGGTTGTAGTTTCATTGTTGTTACAACCACGAACACTTAAATATCCCTTAGGACTTGTCTCTTCAGCTTCTCTCATAGTCCAAACCCAATAAGCAACATGATTGTCACAAGGACTCACTGAATCAAACTCTGCTTGTAGCCTTTGACCTTTTTCCATCCATTCATCCTGAGCTTGACCTAATTCTTGCCAACTATCTGAAACACCAAGCCAGGCTAGGTCAAATCCAAAATCAGATTTAGTTTGGTAAAACGGAACCATAACCCAAGCAGCATAAGGAACAGAATAGTTGGTATCTGACCATTTATCCCATTTAGAAGCTACTCTTAATACGTCATTAAGATCCTTTCCGTCAGCAAAATCACATTGAAAACCTTCCATAGCATATGTTTTTGGCACGTGGTTATCTGCAAAAGTTAAATAACTAAATGAAGCAAGGCTTATAAAGACTATATATTTTATAAATTTTTTCATATTTTCTCCTTATGAGATTTAAATTAATTGTTAACCGAAAGAACTGTGCAAGTCATCATAAAATCAATTACAGGTGTCCTAATACTATTAAATTCTGACATCGCTTGAGTCATCCAAGCAGAATCTCTTTGATCAAAAAAAGCTCCTAGCCTTTCAGAAGTTGGAGCTTGAACACTTGCCATTACAGTTCCTGCCCTATCTCCAGAAGTTACTGATCCATAAAGAGCAACTGAAATGTCTTCAAATCCATTATCTGCTGCAGCAATTTCCATTCTTGTTAAAGCTGAAGCATAACCACTAGCGTCATCAGTACTTGAGATAAGATTGTAATTTGCTGTTGATGTACCTGGACCTCCTACTTCACCACCTTTAATTGCGAACATCATGTCTCTCCTAGTTACTTCTCTCTTCGAAGCTATCTTTCTAATAGCTCTTTGTACATTTGGGTCAGTAAAAAATTCAGGGTTAGACATCATAGCCGAAACGGAAGGAGCAAAATTCCAAACATAGTGCTCATTTACATCAGCTCCACCAGCAACAGGTGAACAAATTCCTGAAGCAAGAACATTATCTCCTTGAGCTTTTTGAAAAATAGGCTGACTTTCAGTTAACCATTTTAGGTAGCCTACAGGATCATCTGTAGTGATAGTTATTACATTCAGTCCTTGCAGAGCGTATAGACCTGACGAAGCAACTAAAGTAAAAGTTAGTATTATTTTGTTAATTTTTTTCATCACAAAACCTCCAAAGTTTTTTCTTAACATATCACACAAAAAAGATTTTTAAAAATGTAATTTTTTTAAAGTTATTATTTATAACTAGTGCTTATTTGATGGAATTATTCGACTTCTCAACCAGCCAAATAAACTGTTTTGTTTTAAATCAATCTTATCTAGATAATCGTATAGTTCCTCTAAAGCAACCGGGTCTTCAAAAAGATCCATTCTGGTTACTTTCTCTTCTTGAGGATCTAACTCTTTTATAATCTTGGCTGGATTTCCACCAACGATGACATTGTCTGGCACGTCTTTTACTACTATTGCTCCTGCTGCGACTATAGAATTTTCTCCTACAGTAACCCCTTTCCCTACAACTGCCCTATCTCCTACCCAAACATTGTCCTTAAGTTCTACTTTCTTAGTGCTGCCAACTGGTTCTGCTCTCTTATAAATTCCATGCCAATCAGCATCAGACACATAAGAGCCATTAGCAAACATACAGCCTTTTCCTATTTTGATCTCGGTAGCAGCTGCTATTCTTACTCCTGGAGTAAAAAGACAAAAATCGTCTGCATAGATCTTTCCATCAAATTCACCTAAATTCCAAGTAGTTAATCTAATATTGCTGTCTGAAGTAGCGACAAATGTTGCACTCTTTCCAACATTGATACCGGTCCCAAAAATATCAACATGCTTAGCGCCCATGAAAGTAGGTCTCTCGCCTAAAGTCTCAAATTGGGGAGCTAAGTGGTACTGAACATATAGATTTACAAATCCAGAGACCAATCTCTTCAGCCAATAGGGTCGGTTATCTTGTCTGATAATTTTTCCTTAATTCTTAATCGTTGCATCATGATAAAATAGCCGCCCTCCATGGCACAACTCCTAAAAAAATTCTTAAGGTTTTTCCTTTCTGAGAAGTCTACTTCTGAATTAATCCAATTCATAAAATTGGGGTTACCAATGTTCTTTTCTCAAGCTGCGTTATCTCTCATCGGTATAAATGCAGTAATCCAATCAGGAAACTACTCCAAAGATGTTCTGGCCGGGATTCTGACTGCTAATGCTATTTGGTTCCCTATCTTTCTCAGTCTTGGCGGTTTAATTTTTTTTGTTACCCCAATGGTTGCCCAGCTCTATGGAGCTAGAAAAGTAAGTGAGATAGGTCCGCTTGTTAGACAAGCCTATTGGCTGATGATTCCTATAATTTTAATTGGTATGACTGCTCTGTTTATTGTGCCTAATTTTCTCAGCATTATGGATATAGAAGATGAAATTATTTTTCATGCAAAAGAATACCTAGCTACTTTCACTTTTGCTATTCCTGCAATTTTGTTAATGCAACCATTGAGGTCTTTGAGTGAAGGCATAAAAAGACCAATTCCAATCACATTAACTAATACATTAATTCTAGTTCTAGCTATTCTGGGTAACTACGCTTTTATATATGGAAACTGGGGTTTTCCTGAAATGGGTGCTAGAGGCTCTGGACTTTCTGCCATCATAGGTACTTGGACCTCATTAATTGTCCTTACTCTTTACATAAAGTTCAGAAAAGAGATTTATGCCCCTACAGAGTTTTTTAAGAGGTTTGAGCTGCCTTCATTAAAAGTGATAAAAGAAATCCTCAGAGGCGGTCTGCCGATGGGTATATCTAATTTCATAGAATTAAGTATGTTTAGCGGAGCAACATTGATTCTCGGCAGGCTAGGAGCTGATGTAGTAGCCGCCCATGGGATTGCAATAAATATTGGTGGTTTTTTATTTATGGTGCCTCTTAGTATTGGAATGGCAGCTTCTGTAATAGTAGGAAATAAGATCGGAGAAAAGAATCTTGTCGGAGCAAGATACAGTTCATTCTACTCTCTCAAGTTTGGGTGTGCTCTTGGTCTTATAAACTCCATAATTCTTCTTACTTTCTCTGAAGTGCTCATTTCTTTCTTTACTCAAGATCCTAATGTGATGCAATTGGGTGTTGTACTTCTCATGTTTGCAGCCTTTTTCCAAATCGCCGACGCCCTTGTAATTGGAGCTCAAGGCAGCTTAAGAGGCTATAAAGTCACTCTTATGCCTATGTTCATAATGTTGATATCTTTTTGGATATTTGCGTTGCCTTTCGGTTATAGCCTAGCGGTAACAAATTTTTGGAATGTACAATTAGGAGCTCCTGGAATGTGGACGGGGATGTGTATTGGTTTATTCGTATGCGCAGCCTTAATGGTTTGGAGAATGAACTATGTAACCTCTAAAAGTTTAGAGTTAGAAAAGAAGAATTTATCTTTTAATGAAATGACATTAGACGGTTTTAAATTAAAATTATAAAACTATAAAATTAGTTAAATGAAAATTGATGCAGTTGGGCTACTTTGCCCTGAACCAATAATGATGCTACATAGGGCGATTCAGAAAATTTCTGAAGGGGAAAAAGTTGAACTTTATGCTACAGACCCTTCTACGGAGAGAGATATAGATAGATTTTGTAAATTCTTAGGCCATAATCTATTAGAAAAGAAGACTAACGCAGAACCTTTTTATTTCCTTATTGAAAAACAAGGAAATAAGCAGGATGACCTAAGTGCTTGAATGGAATAAATAATAATCTAACAAAGGAAGATGATGATTGAAAAAATAAATAAAAAATGGGTTCTTAATAAACGACCTGAAGGTATGCCAGATGACGATTGCTGGAAATTAGAGGAAGTCCCTATTCCTGAAATCAAAGAAGGCAGTATTTTAATTAAAACCCTCTATTTATCGATTGATCCCTATATGCGAGGCAGAATGAATGATGCTAAGTCTTATGCTGATCCAATAAAATTAGGTGAAGTCATGACAGGTGAAAGCGTCGGTGTTGTTGTAGAAAGCAAATCAGACAACTTCAGTGTAGGTGATTATGTATGTGCGCATCGTGGCTGGCAAAGTTACATAGTTGCGCACGGAGATGACAGACAATTATTTAAGGCAGATCCTAAAATAGTTCCGCTTTCAACTTACTTAGGTACCGTGGGGATGCCTGGTAGAACTGCTTATTTCGGATTATTGAGAGTAGGTAAGCCAAAATCAGGTGAAACCATAGTTGTCTCCGCCGCTTCAGGAGCTGTAGGGACCGTAGTGGGTCAAATGGCAAAAATACTAGGTTGTCGTGCGGTAGGAGTTGCTGGTGGAGAGACTAAATGCTCCTATGTAACTGATGAATTAGGTTTTGATGCTTGCGTTGATTACAAAGCAGGAAATCTGGAAGCAGATCTAAAAGCAGCTTGCCCTGATGGGATTGATATTTATTTCGAAAATGTTGGCGCGGAAGTCTCTAAGGCAGTGGCCAAAAACCTTAACCCTGGAGCCAGAATACCTATTTGCGGTTTTATAGCTCATTACAATTCAACTGATATGGAAAAAGAAGAAACCCCTTTTCATGTTTTTGGAGCCCTTGACCCTATTCCAGAGCATAGGTTTTTTGTGGTAACTGAGTGGTTTGAAGAATGGCCAGAAGCTACCAAAGAACTTTCTAACTGGATACAAGAAGGCAAGATTAAATACAGAGAGACAGTAAGCGAAGGGTTGGAAAGTGCACCCCAGGCACTAAGAGATGTGCTGAGTGGAAAAAACTTTGGTAAACAGGTTGTTAAGGTAGCTGAAGAGTAAAGTAATTATTCTCCTGACCACTCCAACTTAGAAATAACATCTATTTCTTCTTTGGCATTAAGCATTGTTCTCATGGCTCTCGCGGCATCTTTCGAGTTCATAGTCTCATTAAAAGCTTCTTGCTCAACCAATAAAGCCTCTTCTAAAGGTAGATCTATACCTTTGTGTATCGCTTTTTTAACTTCTCTCAAAGCTATCGGAGCGCGGTTGGCTAAAACCTGGCAATACTCTTTTAAAGATTCAATGAAAGAGTTCTTGGGAAGTATTTCATTTATGATTCCGTATTCGAAGGCTTTTGTATTTGGTATTAATTTTCCATGTAGTATCAAGTCTAGAGCTCTAGAGATTCCAATTAATCTTGCTAAACGTTGGGTCCCTCCTCCACCAGGCAGTATTCCCACGCCAGTTTCAGGAAGCCCAATAAAGTAATCCCCTGAAGACATAACTCTCAAGTCACATCCCAAAGAGAATTCACAGCCACCTCCTGCTGTATTTCCATTAATCCCAGCAATCACTATGGCATCCAAATCTCTCATCTTTAAAAGCATCTTGTGGAAACCATGAAGCTCCTTGTTTGAATTATTGTCTGTCTTGCTGGTTGCTTTTTCTTTACTAATGTTCTTTTCAGCAGAGTCTGCTAATTCGCCTACTTCATAGTGCCTGATAAAAACATCTTCACCTGCTCCGGTAAATGCTAGAACCCTTAGCTTTTTATTGCTAGCTAACGAGTCAAGGAAGTCATGAATCTCCATTAACCCCTGAGCCGTTAAAGTGTGAGTAGGCGGGTTGGATAAATAACAAATAATTATTTCTCCGTTATCTTCAATCTTTAAATGCTTGTAATTTACCACCCTGTTATTTCTCCTACACCTGAACCTATTTCAGCTGGACTTCTAACTGTATGCACTCCAGCAGCTTCCAGCGCTTTAAATTTTTCTTCTGCTGTTCCTTTACCTCCGGCAATTATGGCCCCTGCATGCCCCATTCTCTTGCCTGAAGGAGCAGTAACACCTGCAATATAAGAGACAACAGGTTTTGACACTTCACTTTGAATAAATTCTGCTGCTGCCTCTTCCGCTGTGCCTCCTATTTCACCAACCATCACAATAGCTTCTGTTGCAGGATCAGATTCGAAGAGTCCAAGCATATCGATGAAACTAGATCCTGGAACAGGATCCCCTCCTATGCCAACACAACTACTTTGTCCAAACCCTAAATCTGTAGTCTGCTTTACAGCCTCATAAGTTAAGGTACCTGATCTAGATATAACTCCAACCTTTCCAGGTAAATGAATATTGCCTGGCATAATCCCTATTTTACTTTCTCCAGGAGTAATTACTCCTGGGCAGTTAGGTCCGATTAGTCTCGAGCCTAATTCATCACACCTCACCTTTACTTCTATCATATCTAAAGTTGGTATGCCTTCCGTAATACAAACTATAAGTTCTATGCCGGCCTCTGCAGCTTCTAAAATTGATTGTTTGCCGAACCGGGCAGGCACAAATATCAAACTAGCTGTTGATCCAGTTTCGCTAACAGCTTCTACGACTGTATTAAAAACAGGTAAATCCAAATGCGTCTGGCCTCCTTTTCCTGGAGTTACTCCTCCCATAAGGCTGGTGCCATAATCAATACACTGTTCGCAATGCTGAGTTGCCTGTGAGCCAGTAAATCCCTGACAAATCACCTTAGTATTTTTATTGATTAGTATACTCAAGATGCGCTCCCTTTAGAGGCTCCAACCACCAACTTAGCTGCATCTTCCAACCCAGAGGCACTGATTATATTTAGTCCACTCTCAGACAGCTTATCTGACCCTATCTCTGCATTATTACCTTCAAGCCTTACAACCACTGGGACATTAACTCCCATTTGCTCTACTGCTTCAATTATTCCATCGGCAATAACATCACAACGGACGATACCTCCAAAAATATTTATAAGAACAGCCTGAACAGCCTTATCAGATAATATTATCTTAAAAGCTTCTGAAACTCGTTCTGAATCAGCAGCTCCACCCACATCAAGAAAGTTCGCCGGTTCACCCCCATGAAGCTTAATAATATCCATAGTTCCCATGGCCAAACCCGCGCCATTCACCATGCAACCTATATTGCCTTCTAAAGATACATAACTGAGATTCCATTTAGAAGCATGTGATTCTCTTTCGTCTTCCTGAGAAATATCATTCATTTCAGCTAGAGATTCCTGCCTATACAAGGCATTTGAATCAATGTTTATTTTTGCATCTAAACAAATTAAGTCTCCTTCAGACGTTATGACTAGCGGATTAATCTCTAATAATGATAAATCTTTCTCAATAAACATCTTAGATAAAGAAAGATACAAATCTTTAAACTGTCCTTTTTGAATTTCATTTAATTCCAGTTTTGTTGCTAATTCATTAGCTTCGTTAGTTGAGGGCCCTTTTAACGGATCAATTGCAACCTGAAAAATCTTTTCTGGATTGGTAGCGGCTACTTCTTCTATATTAACGCCCCCCTCTTTTGATGCCATGAAGACTAACCTTTGAGAAGCCCTATCTATGACAGCACCTAGATAAAGTTCTTCAGCTATATCGGTACATTCTTCAACTAATATTGTATTTACGGGCTGTCCATTATCATCTGTTTGATAAGTAACCAAGTTCTTGCCTAACCACTTCTGAGCAAAAGCCTCTGCTTGCTCAACTGTATCGACTAATTCAACCCCTCCGGCTTTACCTCTTCCTCCAGCATGAACCTGTGCCTTAACCACCCATCTATCACCTTTTAAAGAATTTATAGCTTCTTTAATTTGCTCAGAGTCATTAACTGGGATGCCGTTAGAGACCGATAAACCGTATTCTCTAAAAAGAGCTTTAGATTGATACTCATGAAGATTCATTTTCTTTTCCTATTATTTAAATGAATTGCTTTACCTTTTGATGACAACACAGCCTCATGCAATGCTTCAGAAACTGTGGGATGACTAAACATGATTGAACCTAACTGCTCTGAAGTTAAATTAGATTCCATTGCTATTAGACCTTGCTGAACAACATCTGCAGCCGAAGGGCCCAAAGCATGAACCCCAATTATGGAATCATCTTCTTGATCGACCACTACCTTAACAAAGCCACTTCCTTCATTAGAAGTTAATGCTCTAGCATTGGCTTGAAAAGGAAAGGTGCCCACTTCAACTTTTATATCTTTTTTTAGTGCACTTTTTTCAGAGTATCCTGCCCAAGCTATCTCAGGATGTGTATAAATTACGAAAGGGATATTTTTATAATTAATACTGGAATTTTTTCCAGCAATTTTTTCCGCTACCATTATCCCTTCTTGAGACGCTTTATGCGCTAACATTGGACCTCTAACTAAATCTCCAATGGCATATATATTTTGTACATCGGTTTGACAGAACTCATTGACTCTCACAAAACCTTGATCTTCTAACTCTATACCTAATTTTGGATCAAATAGGCCTTCAGAAGCGGGCTTCCTTCCTACAGCAAAAATAACTTTGTCTACTTCAAGATCACCTAACTCTTTATTACTTAAGGTCATCCTTACTTTATTTTCAACTTGCTCTAGACTTTCTACCTCCGTTCCTAAATGTATATTTAGACCTTGTTTACTAAATACTTTTAGAGCTTCTTTAGAGATGGCATCATCGGCATTAGGTAGGAATTCTGTTAAAGCTTCACATATAGTTACTTCGGAGCCCAGTCTAGACCACACGCTACCCAGCTCGAGTCCAACAGCCCCAGCTCCAATAACAGCAACTCTATTAGGTACTTCCTCTATCCTTAATGCTCCATTTGAGCTTAACAGTAATTTTTCATCAAAAGGAAGGCCCGGGAGCTCTATAGGTTTTGACCCAGAAGCTAAAATGATATTTTCAGCAGTTATATTTGAATCATCACTTTCACTAATTATTTGTAAAGTGTGTTCATCTGCAACGTATGCTTGACCTTGGATTACATCTATTTTGTTAAGCTTGAATAATCCAGCTACTCCTTTGCTCATTGTCGAAACTATGCCATTCTTTCTTTCATGCATTTGATTAAGATCAAACGAGATTTTCGAAGCTTTTATGCCATGAACCTTAAGATTTTCATTAGCATTTAAAAGAACTAACGAGCTCTCCAAAAGAGCTTTAGAAGGAATGCAACCTACGTTTAAACAAGTACCTCCTAAAGCAACCTCTTTCTCTTGAGTCACCTTTTCAACGCAAACAGTTTTTAATCCAAGCTGAGCACAGCGTATAGCTGAAACATAACCTGCAGGACCCGAGCCTATGATTGCTACATCATAGTTATTGGCCATAAATCTTCTCCCTTATATCTCCTTTAGCCCTTTCTATTGATTAGCTTTTTCCTGATATTCGATATTGCTTCTGTGGGATTTAGTCCTTTTGGACATACTGAAACACAATTCATTATTCCATGACATCTATAAAGGCTAAAGGCATCATCTAAATCGTCTAAACGTTCCTCCGTTGCTTGATCTCTAGAATCCGCAATAAATCTCCAAGATTGAAGAAGTGCAGCCGGACCAAGAAATTTATCTGGATTCCACCAAAAGGAAGGACAGGCTGTTGAACAGCAACCACATAAGATGCATTCGTAGAGTCCATCTAATTCCTCTCTTTCTTCTGGAGACTGCATTCGTTCTTGTTCGGGGTCTTCATCTTTGGTTATAAGATATGGCTTAACTTTCTCTAACTGATCAAAGAACTGTTTCATATCAACTATTAAATCTCTCACCACGGGAAGTCCAGGCATTGGTTTTAAGACTAATTTATCTCTTTTTACGGCTTCAGAAAGAGGCGTCACACATGCCAGACCGTTTTTTCCATTTATATTCATTCCATCAGATCCACACACCCCTTCTCCACAAGACCTTCTAAAAGAAAGGGAGGTATCTTTCTCTTTAGCTATAAGAAGAGCATCCAGAACCATTAGATCTTTATTCACAGGTACTTCTATTTCAATATCTTGCATGTATGCCTTTTCATCTTTACCCGGATCAAAACGATAGATATTTAAGGTAAGCGTTTTAACTTCTTCTAATGGTATTGTTGCACTCATTAATATGCCCTCTCTGAAGGTTGAAAAGCTTGGACGGTAGTTGGCCTAAAATTGACATCTCTTTTTGAGACAGTTTTGGTAGAAGAAAAATAAATAGAATGCTTTAACCAGTTATCGTCATCTCTTTCAGTATAGTCATCTCGTGCGTGCGCACCCCTACTTTCTTTCCTCTCATTTGCGGTTATTGCTGTTGCCTCTGCAACTTCAAATAGGTTTTGCATTTCGAGTGCCTCGATTCTAGCTGTATTAAAGGAAGCTGATTTATCAGATAAATATATGTTTTCTACAGCTTCTCTTGAGTTACCTAAATCCTGTATTCCTTTTTCCATAAGATCTTCTCTTCGAAAAACGCCGAAGTTATTTTGCATATTATTCTGCATCTCCTTTTTCAATTCATCTGTTTCTTTGCCTCCTTGGGAAGCATTTAGTTTATTAAGTCTACTCAAGGCCTGCTCTATATCTTCATTAGAAGAAGGCTTTAAGTTTGCACCTTGCTTAAGAGATTTTTCAATAGAAATTCCTGCAGCCCTACCAAACACAACTAAATCTAGTAATGAGTTTCCGCCTAGTCTATTACCTCCATGAACAGAAACACAAGCGACTTCTCCAGCAGCATAAAGTCCGTTTACAACTGAATCTGCACCATTTTTTATAGTAATAACTTGACCGTGAATATTAGTTGGAACTCCTCCCATCATATAGTGACAAGTAGGTACTACTGGAATTGGTTCAACTGCAGGGTCTACATGCGCAAATGTTTTAGATAGTTCTGTTACTCCAGGTAATCTTTTATGCACCACCCCAGGACCTAAGTGATCGAGTCTTAACATGATGTGATCTTCATTTGGACCACAACCTCTTCCCTCTAGGATTTCTTTAGCCATTGCTCGAGAAACTACGTCTCTGCTTGCTAAATCTTTGGTGTTTGGCGCATATCTCTCCATAAACCTCTCGCCATCTTTATTAATTAAATATCCTCCCTCGCCTCGACAGCCCTCAGTTACTAGGGTTCCATGCCCATATATGCCCGTAGGATGAAATTGCCACATCTCAATATCTTGCACAGGAAGTCCTGCACGTAGTGCCATACCTATTCCATCTCCTGAGTTAATGAGTGCATTTGTGGTGGAAGCATAAATTCTGCCAGCTCCCCCAGTTGCCAATACAGTTGCCATAGATCTTATATAGAAAATTTCTCCGGATTCTATTTCAAAAGCTACTACTCCAGTAACTTCATCTTCAGAATTAAGAACAAGATCTATTGCAAACCATTCATTTAAAAAATTGGTTCCTGCTTTTAAATTTGCTTGATAAAGAGTGTGCAAAAGACTATGACCAGTCCTATCTGCTGCTGCACATGTTCTAGAAGCTTGTCCACCCTTACCATAATCCTTAGATTGGCCACCGAAAGGTCTTTGATAAATTCTTCCTTCCTCTGTTCTGGAGAAAGGCATCCCCATATGTTCTAGTTCGAAAACAGCCTTAGGGCCTTCACTGCACATATATTCAATGGCATCTTGATCTCCAATGTAGTCAGACCCCTTAACAGTATCAAACATGTGCCATCGCCAATCATCTTCAGGATCATCGCTTTGGATTGCACAAGTAATCCCACCTTGGGCTGATACAGTATGCGACCTAGTTGGAAATACCTTTGAAATAACTGCAGTGTTCAACCCTGACTCTGCTAATTGCAGAGAAGCTCTCATTCCAGAGCCTCCACCTCCTATGATAATTCCATCAAAATCTTTAATAGGTAGGTCTTGAGCTTTTATGATTTCATCAACTTTCATAATGTTTACCAAACAATTAATAATGACCAAAGGGTTATGGAGCCTATTATCAAAGCACAAGATATCCTGTAAAGCTTGTTTATAGTAGGTCCAAAATTTCCCAATCTAGCCAAGGTTAAATAATCAGTACCTATAGCCCAAGTACCTATCCAAGTATGAACACCAAAAGACAAGAGAAATATTGTAGTAGATATCTTCATTACAACATTCTCAAACAAGCCATTCCACAGCACAAAAGTTAGTGGTGCATGGCTAACGATAAAGAAAGTTAAAAAAGCAAAATACCCGAAAAGGATTAATGAGCTTATTCTTACTACAAGAAAGTCATTAGTTCCGGACCCAAATATTCCTTTCATATTAAATAAATATTTTTACAAACAAGAAGCTTGCTACCAATAAAAAAATTAAATTATAGGTCCATGAAATGATCGTTCCTGATTTAAGTTCTTCTCCTATACCAAAAAAATCAGATAACACCTTTTTTATACCAAGCAAAGAATGATAAAGAAAACCAACTAGAAATAGATAAAACACTGTCTTAAGAGCAAGAAGATTATTTAAATCTGCTACCAGACTTAAGAATTCACCTTCAGAAGATAATGAACGGTCGAACATCCACACGGAAGTTATAAAAATACAAAATAATGCAAACCCTGAAATTCTGTGCAATATTGAAGAAACTCCAATTATAGGTAGGTCTGTTGCTAAAAGGTTTAGGTAAATTGGACGTTTGTCTTCTTCTTTCATCAGGCTTTCTAAGCTGTAATGGGCTAGGATTATAATCCTAATGCTATAAAGTTTTTTCTGCTAACTTGCTTTTACTAATGTATGAGGAAATTAAGAAAACAAGAGCGAAGATAGGCAGGATTATTAGGAAAGGAAGTACTGGTGAAGCTTCGTATAAAAACCCCCCTAAAAGAGGCCCTATAGAAAACCCCAATCCAGGTGCAACCATAGCTAAACCTACTGCAGCTCCTTGACTTTCTGAATCTGCATTTAAAGAAGCAGCTGCTGTATATCCTGGGGTCCCTAAGCCCATTCCAAGTCCAATGATAGACATTCCGAATACATAAATAATGAAATTGTCGGCGGACACTGCTACTAAGGTACCAATTATAAAGAAAGGAGTTGACCATTGAACCAGTCTAATGGGTTGTATTTTAATTTTTTGGACGATAGTTAATTGTGCAACTATTGAGGTAAGTGCCATAAATCCTAAAGCTATACCTAAACTTTGCTGAGTTACTAAAATTGATAATGAAAAAGTATCCTGAAGATAGAATGCTGTGATGGATTGAATGATCGCAAAAGATGAAAATATTAGTATGCCAGTTGAAATTAGCATGAGATTTTTTTTGTCAAAATTAAATCCTTGCTGAGGGTTATTTTTTTCTTGCCTGACAAATGATTCGGGTAGATAAAAATATACAAAAAATAAAGCAAGCATCATAAGAAAAGACATTAACAAAAGAGGTATCAGTCGACCGTAAGGTGCCCATGAGGTTGGAAAAATAGCTGTATTAGCTAAGAGAAAAGCAATAAACGATACTAAGACTGGACCTAAGATAGTACCTACGTTATTAGCTGCTCCAAATTGCCCCATTCCTGCAGATCTATTTTCTTCGGTGGTAACATCAGCTACTGTAGCACCTGTTGCAGGTCTCATTCCTGCACCTAAAGCAGAATTAATAACTCTGGCTAACAGCATAAGAAAAATAAGGGTAGTAAAGGTGAAGTAACCTATTAGCCCTAAATAAGCTACCCAACAAAAAAGAAGGGTCGAAGCGATATACCCTACTAACCCTATTATAAGTACAAACTTCCTTCCTTTTCTGTCACTTAATTTACCCCAATAAGGGGTAAAAATTAGAAACATTAAAGCTGAGAAAGAAACCAAAGAGGTAATTAATTTAACACTAAAACCTAGTTCACGACCTATAAGAGGCATAGTTTGCCAGTAAACAGATTGACCCATGCTTACAAAAATAACAGTGGGAATTAACAGCGTTATTATTCGCTTATTTCTTTCTTCTGTACTAATAGTTTTTACCTTTGATTTTTATCAATTCGTAACAAAAAAGCGTACTCCATAGCTACCTCTTCCAAACTGGCAAATCTGCCACTGACCCCGCTATGCCCAGCAGAAAGGTTTACTTTCATTAATACAGGATTATTAGATTTATTAAATTCTCTTAATTTAGCTACATATTTAGCGGGCTCATAATACTGAACTTGTGAATCCCATAATCCAGCGGTCACTAAAGTGCTAGGGTAGTTAAAATCATCAATATTGTCGTATGGAGAATATTGCATAATGTATTCAAACTCATCTTGGTTTTCTGGATTCCCCCACTCATCGTATTCACCAGTAGTGAGAGGGATTGAAGGATCAGACATCGTAGTAATAATATCCACGAACGGGACATTTGAAATGATACCGTTATAAAGTTCAGGTTCCATATTCATAATAGCGCCCATTAACATTCCACCTGCACTTCCACCAGCCGCATAAACCCTTTCTTGGTCCGCATAACCTTGTTTAATAAGACCTTTAGTTACATCAATAAAATCATAAAAAGTATTCAGTTTTTTGAACATCTTTCCATCTTCATACCATTGCCTGCCAAGTTCTTGCCCTCCCCTAACATGCGCTATAGCAAAAACGAATCCCCTATCTAGAAGCGTAAGTCTGGTTGAGCTGAATCCAGGATCGATAGAATTACCATAAGAACCATACCCATAAACTAAAAGGGGATTTTTACCTCGTTTAAATAAATCTCTTTTATAGACCAAGGAAACAGGTACTTTTGTACCATCTCTAGCTTCAATTGCTTTTCTTTCAACTTTATAAACACTGGGTGAGAAAGTTCCGAGAACCTCAGCTTGCTTTAGTAGTTTTCTTCTGCCTGTTACTAGGTCATAAGAATAAACACTTTCAGGGGTTCGCATGCTTGTATAACCAAAATACAATTTCTTGCTGTCGTACTCGGGATTAGCTGCAAAATATGTTGAATAAGCCGGATCATTAAATTTAACTTTCTTCAGAAGCTTTCCTTTTGAGCTCATTACCCTAATTTGTCTCAAACCTTTTTCTCTTTCCAGCAAGACAATGTTGGAAGGATAGGCTAAAAAAGATTGCAACAAGACATCACCTCTGTGTGGAACTAATTCTTTCCAATTGGACTTCTTAGAGGCATTTCGTAATGAAGTTTCAATTAATCTAAAGTTTTTTGCTTGCCAGTTGGTGAGGATAAGCAATCTATCAGCATCATCTTCTACTGAATAAAGGTGATCATCTTCTCTTTCTAATACCTTTATCGGTTCACTTTTTGGATTTGAAGCATCAATTAAAAGAGTTTCGCTACTTGTTGTGCTTGAAATATCTATTTCTATGTATTTCATAGAACGAGAATTCCCAACGGTAACGTAAAAGGTTTCGTCTTTTTCTTCATACACCAATTGGTCTTGAGTTTGTTTATCTCCAATTTTGTGCCTATAAACCTGATAGGGAAGAAGGGTTTCTTTTTCCCTTAATACATAAAATAAATATTGACCATCAAGAGACCAGGCCATTGCACCAGAGGTATTTTTAACACAGTCACTTAGAAACTTTTCTGCTCCAATATCCTTTACTCTCAAATCATATTTTCTTCTTCCAGTTGTATCCTCAGCTATAGCCATCAAATCTTCTGAAGGCGAGATACTCCAATTAGATAAGGTGTAAAACTTAGATTCTTTAGCTAAAATATTTACATCTAAGATTACCTCTTCTCTTTTTGATTTAAGTTTCTTACGAACATATATGGCATGTTCATTATCTGGTTCATACCTCCTAAAATACTCGTAGGTACCAAAAGGAATGGGGACTGAATCTTCTTTTTTAGGAATTCTTGAAGTTATTTCTTCAAATAACTCATCTCTCTGATCCAAATCAGCCTTAAACCACTCTTCTAGATACTTATTTTCTGATTTGAGGTGATTTATTACTTCTAGATTCTCTCTTGTGTCATCCCGCATCCAGTAATATTCATCAGTTCTTACTATTCCATGTGCCTCAAATTTGACAGCTTCTTTTTTTGGTTTCGGAGGATTCAATTCTTTCAAATCTCTTGCTTGTAGTTGATTATGGCTAACAAAAAGAAAACAGACTAACAGAAAAAAGACAATTTTATTGTTATCCCTTGTCATTATTTCTTAGTTCTTTTGATCATTCTTTTTCTTTTCTTTTTTTGTTTTCCAGTCAATACATTTGGTTTGTCTTTATAAGGATTATCGCTTTCACGTAATTCTATGAATAAGGGTGTAGATCTCAGTTTTAAATGTTCTCTGAAATAATTTTCTATATATTTCTCATAAGAAGAAGGAAGTTTTTTTAAGTTATTTCCATGAATAATAAATAAGGGAGGGTTCTTTCCTCCTTGATGGGCATACCTCAACTTTGGTCTAAATCTTCCTACTAATGGAGGGGGTTGTTTTTTTATGGCTTCATTTAAAATCTTATTGAGTGCCGAAGTGTCAAAATCCTTGCTGCTAGATAGGTAAGCTTCTTCAGCTAAATTTAATAATTCCTTTAAGCCTTTACCTTCTTTGGCTGAAATTAAAGTTACGCTTATAAACTTTGCAAAATTTAACTTTCTGAATATATGATCGGTTAAGTTAGATAGTTCCTCTTTATTTAAAAGGTCAATTTTATTAGCAACAAGCAGAACCGGTTTTCCAATTGACAATGCAAGTCCCAATAAATGCATATCTTGATCAACAAGTGGCTCTACAGCATCTAAAATATGGATAACAACATTGGACTTTTTAATTGCTTCTAACGATTGTGAAATAGAAACTTGTTCCACTTTACCCTTGGCAGCACTTTTTTTTCTAACTCCAGCTGTGTCTATTAAAGTTATATCTCCTTCTTTAAGAGGAACTTCTATTGAGTCTCTTGTGGTTCCTGATTCTGAAGAGACCAAGACTCTTTCGAATCCTGATAATTTATTTAATAAAGTAGATTTACCAACATTTGGTCTGCCCAACAAAGAAACAACTAGGTTATTTCTTTTTTCTAGGCTTGGTTCAGACTTAGGAGAAATTTCTACTAGAGCTTTCTTTATCTTATCTAAACCTTGGTTATGTGCAGCAGAAATTATGGCCTTATCTTCAAACCCTAATTGATCAAACTCTGTACTGATTTCAAGGTCTTTGACGTTGTCGACTTTATTAACTACGAGCTTAACGGGCTTATTGGTTTTTCTTAACTTCTTAGCGATTTCTTCGTCAAGAGGTACCAAGCCGTCTTTTCCGTCCACCATAAAGAACAAGAAGTCGGCTTCTTCAATTGCTAAATTTGTTTGTTTGATAACATCTTTACTTAGGTTTGAAGAATCACTTCCTAAGCCACCAGTATCAATTAATATGGCCGAAGACATGGAGTCTCCACCATACTGTCTATCCCGAGTTAAGCCCGAAAAATCAGCTACAAGTGCAGCTCTGGATCCAGTTAATAAATTAAATAAGCTAGATTTACCTACATTAGGTCTCCCAACAATAGCTACTATAGAAGACATGACTCAATATGTTCAGTGATGAAAAATAAGTAATTATAAAGAGTTATGAAAGAGATAAGAAAAACAACCTGCCTTTATCATCGGTTATTGCTAACTTGTCTCCTTCAGAAACTATTTCGACAATTGGATTCTTAGAAGCTCGAAATCTACCTAAGAAAGAACCATCACCGCCATTAATTAAATGAATGTACCCTTCAAAATCACCAACAGCTATATTCCCTCTAACGCTTACTGGAGAAGTTAATCCTCTTAACTTTAACCCTTCTTGTTGCCATAAAACTACACCAGAAGACAAACCATAAGCTTTCAAGATATCTTTATCATCTATGGCAACAACTCTAGATCTAACCTCAACTAAGTCTTTGGTAGTTGAAACCTTTTCTTGCCAAATAGGCCTACCCTGTTGCAAATCTATGGCAGTTATATGGCCTTGATATGAAGCTGACACTAACACATCACTAGCAACTACAACTTTCCCATCTATATCCACAATTCTTTCCAGCTCGGAGGCAGCTTCGTTGATTGTGATGGGTAATTCTAATCTTACAGCACCTGAATCTGGATAAATCATCGCCACTGTTCCATTTGCGAATCCTGTAAAAATAAACCCTTGTTTTAATACTGGAGTAGAAGTTCCACGCAGACTTAAGTTAGGTACAGTAACTTGGTGTATCCAGCTCTGCTCCCCATCATCAAAATCAAATCCCGTTACACTCCCATCCGCTCCTTGAGCTACAACAACACTGCCATCTGTAATTGGTGAAGAAAGTATTTCGCTAGTAGCTTGAGCTCTCCAAGTCTCTTCTCCATTTTCTTGATTTAAAACAACTACTTCACCATCCAAAGTTCCATAAATGATTTTTCTAAAGGCAGTCTCTATTCCTCCTGAAGCTTGATCGTCCGTTTCCTTTTCCCATAACTTTCTTCCATTATTTTTTTCAAAAGCAAATAATTCTCCTTCAGCATTTATATAAAAGATTCTTTCTCCGCTTATCGAAGGTAAAATTCTCCCCTGAATTTTTTCTTTTCCTACCTTTGCTTCCCACAAGCTATTGATACTGACCTTTTGAGTTATTTCCTCTAAGACAGCTGGAAGTTCTATCTCCTCTTCATCATCTCCCCAGAATTTCAACCAACTTAAAGAAGAACAGCCAGTTAAAATTATTAAAGACAGAAAAATACTAAAAAGTTTTAGGGTTTTATACATTTCAGGTATCCAGATTAGCTAATTTCATTTTTAAAATAGCTTCTACAGACTGACTTTGGTTTGATTCAAGTGCTTTGAGATAACTTAACTTAGCTTCAGCATAGAAACCCAATTTTTCTTCAGCATCTCCTTTAACTTCATGCAATGAGCTACTCATACTTTTGGATTCGTTAATTATTTCTAAAGCCTTATTTGAATTATCATTTGCTATCAAAACTCTAGCTAGCCTTAAACGTGCAGTTGCTTCAATTGGATCAAAATCTGACCCCCATTTTGAATCGTGCCTTTGTAATATCCACGTAAGATGCTCTTCAGCTTTTTTGAGATCTTCTTCCTCAACGGAAATTTTAGCAAGATGAAAAGTTACTAAATCTGCATAAAGTGTATTTGGATATTTTTTAATAATCTGGTCAGCTAATACTTTTTGATCTAAATCTTCATCATTTAGTGAGTTAATAAAAGATTCATACATGTTTGCAGAATCTTGTAAGTTACTTATTCTATTTTGTGACCAACTTTCCCACCCAAAAATTCCTGCACCCAATAAAACTAATGAAAGCAATATCAGATACTTATAAGTATCCCACAAGGAACTCAGAAATTCTGTGTTCTCTTCTTCCGTTGAAGAAAGCTTAACCATTTGATTATTAGTATAGTTTTTTTAGTCTGTTTATAATTTGATCCAAATTAAGGGCCTCTTGAGATTCTTTTATTTCGAGGTCCTTAATTGAGATCGTATTATCCTTTAACTCTTCTTCGCCCACAATCAATGCGATTTTGGATCCTGATTTATCTGCTCTTTTAAATTGAGAATTAGCACTTGTGACCTGTAAGTTTACCCTCAAATTAATAGCCGGAATTGCTTCTCTAATCTTTTCAGCACTGATAAGAGCATAGGAAACCGAGTCATCAGTTAGACATATGAAATTACAGTCAAGTTCTGTTTCTGTCGAAACATTGTCCATAGAGTGTTCTTTGACAAGCAAGATCAATCTGTCCAAACCCATAGAAAATCCAACCGCAGGGCTATCTTTACCGCCTAGCTGAGCTACCAGGTCATCATATCTTCCGCCCCCACAAACAGTGTCTTGAGCCCCAAGATCTTTTGTTTTCCACTCAAAGACAGTTTTGTTGTAATAATCCAATCCTCTTACCAACTTATCGTTTACCTCAAAATCAATATTTGATTTAGTAAGTAAATTTTTTAATCTATTGAAGTGATCTTCAGATTCAGAATCTAGCTGGTCCAAAATCGAAGGCGCATTAACTAAAATTTCTTTAATTTTTTTAGATTTAGAATCTAAAATCCTAAGCGGATTATCTTTTAGTTGTCGTTGAGAATTTTTATCCAATTCACTAGAAAATGATTGAAAGAACTCTTGTAGAAGACTTTTATATTTTTTTCTAGTATCTGAATTGCCTAAACTATTTATCTCCAAATTAACCTGATTTTTAATCCCTAGAACATCCCATAAGTTAGTAGCCATCATCATTAGCTCAGCATCAACATTATGGTTATCTATACCAAAAACTTCTGCACTAGCCTGATGGAATTGTCTGGATCTGCCCTTTTGTGGTCTTTCATACCTAAACATCGGACCCATGTACCAAAGCCTTGGAGAATCAACTCTTAAAAGATCATTTTCTAAACAAGCCCTCACACAGCCTGCTGTACCTTCTGGCCTTAAAGAAATAGCATCTCCATTCCTGTCTTCAAATGTATACATTTCCTTAGAAACAATATCTGTTGATTCCCCTACAGATCTAGAAAATAACTCGGTTTGTTCTACTATAGGAAACCGAATTTCATCATAAGCATATGAAGCAAAGATAGATCGAATACTCGCTTCTACAAATTGCCAAACTGAAACCTCGCTTGGGGTCACATCATTCATGCCTCTTATTGTTTTAAATTTAGCCATTTCTCAATCTGATTTCGCTATAAGTGTTTCCTGATTATCTTTTTGCTTGCTAATTTTTTCTCTTATTAAAGATTCAAGATGATCAATTAAATTTTCACTTTCTATTTTATGGTCGGGCTTACCATCAACATAAATTAAGTTTTTTGGTGAAGCACCGGTTACGCCCAAAGCGACATGTTTAGATTCCCCCGGACCATTTACATAACATCCTATTACTGCAACATCCAAATCTTCAGATACATTTTCTAAACGTCTTTCAAGTTCATTCATAGTTCCTATAACATCAAAATTCATCCTTGAGCAACTAGGGCAAGCAATGAAATTAATGCCTCGAGATCTTAGCTTTAAACTTTTGAGTATATCGAAACCTACTTTTATTTCATTCTCTGGTTCAGAAGCTAAAGAGATTCTTATGGTATCTCCTATTCCTTCCAACAACAGCGATCCCAGACCTATAGCAGATTTAACAGTTCCTGACCTAAAGCCTCCAGCTTCAGTAATGCCTAAATGAAGAGGTTGTTCAATTAGTTTAGAAATCTTTCTATAACTATCCATAGTAAGAAAAACATCAGAAGCTTTGATGCTCAGTTTGAAGTTATTGAAGTTAAGAGACTGTAAAATTTCAACATGATTCATAGCTGACTCAACTAATGCATCTGCAGTTGGCTCTCCGTATTTCTTTTGCAGCTTCTTCTCTAATGACCCCGCATTAACTCCAATTCGAATTGGTACGCCATGATCCTTAGCAGAAGAAACAACTTCTTCAACCTTTTCTCTTTTTCCAATGTTGCCTGGATTTATTCTTAAACAATCTGCCCCGTTCTTAATTACTCCTAAAGCTAACTTATGATCAAAGTGAATATCTGCTATAAGTGGTACTTTTGATTCTTTCTTTATTTTGGAGAAAGCTGCAAGAGAGTCTTCATCTGGTACGGAAATCCTCACCAAGTCAGCTCCAGTTTCTTTGAGACTATTTACTTGAGCTAGAGTAGACTTTACATCTCGAGTATCAGTGTTTGTCATACTTTGCACTGAAATAGGAGCTCCCCCTCCAATGGGAACATCACCAACCATTATTTGCTTGGATTTTCTCCTTTTAATTTGACAAGGTAAATTCACTACATCTCCCTTCAGGTAAGACCAAACAACTTACATTAGTTTTAACATTTGTGGTAGAGGCAAGGCTAACTTTTACATCATTGTAAAATAACTCTACTCTTTTACTGTTTCCTATCAGTAATTTAAACGGACCTACTCCTTCAAAAAAAATTGAAGTGCCAGCTTTAGCTAACCTGTATTCAATAATTCCTTTTTTGTCCATTAACTCAATCCAGCAATCTCCTGAGAAATTCATTTCTATGGTATTGATTGTTTCGATTGAAAGCTTAATGGTTTCTTCTTCTACCTCCTCAGTTATCTCAGATGCAACTACTTCTTTTTGGATATTTAAATCTGAAATATTCTGAGAAGTATCTTGCTCAAGTTCAATACTTAAGGCTGGTTTTGTATTTAAAATAAGTGGAATATTATTTGAGTTTTGAATTTCAGTTTCAGAATAAGAACGTATATCTTCTTTCTTCTCAGAATTATTATTTCCTTCAGGAATGAAAACTATTAACAGCATTATTAAAGCAATTAAGAGGAAAATAACTGTATAAATGTAGGAAAACTTTTGCTTGGTTTCCTTTTTCTGTTCTTTTTTTACAGCCTTCTTCTTTAGCCTTCTTTGATCTTTTAAGTATCTATCAAAGGCTGCGATGACAGTTTCTGGGTCTAAATCTAATTTCTTTGCGTAGGCTCTTAAGTATCCTTTTATATAAGTAGGCCCAGCCATGATAGAGAAGTTATTCTCTTCTAAAGCTTCCAAATATCTTTCTGGAATACCTAGTTCAGAAGACAGTCTTTTGTATCTTCTTCTTGTCTTTTTCCTCGCTTCTTTTAGAAGCTCTCCTGGGTAAATTCTTTCTTCTTTTTCAGACATTGGTCGCTCTCTACTTAATGTTCTGGAAAAAAGTAGGCAACCTCCCTTGCTGCTGATTCTAATGAATCTGAACCATGAACGGCATTAGCATCAATAGATTCAGCGAAATCATGTCTTAATGTTCCTGGATCAGCCTCCTTTGGGTTTGTACTACCCATCAAAGAACGATATCTTGATATGGCTTCTTTGCCCTCTAGTACTTGAACTTGAACTGGACCAGAAGTCATAAAATTAATTAATGCTTCAAAAAAAGGTTTTTCCTTATGTTCAGCATAAAAGCCTTCAGCTTGATTCCGGGTTAGTAATAACTCCTTCTTGAGTACAATATCCAAACCATAATCTTCAATCCTGGCACAAATTTGTTCGGTGTATCCCTTCTTTACTGCATCAGGTTTAATAATTGATAGCGTATTTTGCATCTATTTTCCTTTAGAAAGCCCGTTTTTGCGCGGCATTATACTTATTAAGTGGATAAATAGTTAATCGATTTCTTCTATCCAAGCCATTTGAATAGCCTCAAGGATTTTTTCATTTGACCTATTTGGTTCATCATCAAAATCGTCTAATTCTGTAACCCATTTGTGTAGGTCAGTAAAAAGGACATACCTAGGATCAACTTCAGGAAATTTTTCTGACAATTCAATAGCTATATCATTTATATCTATCCATTTCATAAAAAACTCAGTTAGTTTCAGAAACCATATTGATAGTATATTTCGGTAATTCAACTTCTAAATCTTCTTCGCCGACTACTATTTGACAACTTAATCTTGATTCTGGTTCAAGGCCCCAAGCTTTATCTAACATATCTTCTTCTGAATCGGATGCCTCAGCTAACGAATTGAAACCTTTTCTAACAACGACGTGACAAGTTGTACAAGCGCAAGAGAGTTCGCAAGCATGCTCTACAGGAATTCCATTGTCTAAAAGCTTTTCACAGAGATATTCACCTGGAGAGATTTCTAATTCGATACCCTCAGGACATATTTCTTCGTGCGGATACAGCTTTACTTTTGTCATTTTTTAAACTTCGAAAGGAAAAAAGATAACTAATCTATTTCAAAGCTTTCACCACAACCACAGACCGCTTTTACATTAGGATTTAAAAACTTAACTTCCTCATTAACACCCTCGGTAACAAAATCTACAGTTGTTCCTTTAAGGTATGTGAAAGATTGAGGATCTATACAGATTTGCAAGTCCTCGCAGTTAAAAACTAAGTCTTCATCTTGCATTTCAGTTATAAAATCCATAGCGTAGGTATACCCTGAACAACCTGAAGCTTCTTCAACAGAAAATCTTATGCCTGTAACAGTTTTCTCTAAAGAAAGACTGTTTTTAAAGTGTTTAACTGCTGCAGTTGACAGCGAGAATCCGTTAGGATCAAAGGATTTTGGTTGACTCATTGGTACGCTTATATCTTTGTTTCGTAATCCTCTACGGCTTGCTTAATACTATCTTCAGCCAATACTGAGCAATGAATCTTTATAGGGGGCAGATCTAAAGCTTCTGCTATTTCAACATTCTTTATATTTTTGGCTTCTTCTAAGGTTTTTCCTTTAAGCATGTCAACCAATTCACTTGATGAAGCAATTGCAGATCCGCAGCCATAAGTTTTAAATTTCACATCTTTTATTACATGAGTATTGTCTTTGGCTTCACATTTAATTTGAAGCCTCATCACATCACCACAAGCCGGAGCTCCAACCATTCCTGTACCAATATCATCTTCCGATGGATCCCATCTTCCAACGCTATTTTTTTCTGGTTCTTTTAAAGTTTTTTCAAACTTATCTATTACTTTTTTGCTGTATGCCATTACGCACCTCCCTTATTTAATGTTGAACCCACTCAACCTTATCTAAATCAATACCATCTTGATACATGTCCCAAAGTGGAGACAACTCTCTTAACTTTGTTACAGAGTCTTTGACTAGATTAATTGTGTAATCAACTTCCTGTTCTGTTGTAAACCTACCTAAAGCGAATCTGATAGAGCTATGAGCCAATTCATCTTTCAAACCTAAAGCTCTCAATACATATGAAGGCTCTAAACTAGCTGAAGTACAAGCTGATCCTGAAGATACAGCGATATCTTTCAGGGCCATAATCAAAGATTCTCCTTCGATAAAATTAAAACTCACATTGAGAAACCCTGCCACTCTTTTTTCTTCGTGGCCATTAAGATGAACTTCCTCTATATCTTTTAATCCAAGCCAAAATTTTTCCCTTAATGCACTAATTCTCGCATTGTCTGCACTCATTTCTTCCTCAGCCAATTTAAAAGCCTCTCCCATCCCTACTATTTGGTGTGTGGGCAGAGTACCTGATCTCATTCCACGCTCGTGACCTCCTCCATGGATCATAGCTTCAAGTCTCACTCTTGGCTTTCTTCTTACAAAAAGAGCTCCAACTCCCTTTGGACCGTAAGTTTTGTGTGCAGAAAATGACATTAAATCAACCTTTAGATTAGTTAAATCTATAGGTACTTTGCCTGTGCTTTGAGCGGCATCTACATGGAACACTATTCCATTTTCTCTAGTGATCTCTCCAAGAGCAGCAATATCATTAATCACACCTATTTCATTATTAACATGCATTAAAGAAACTAAAATAGTTTCATCTTTAATATTTTTAACTAGCTCTTCCGGTTTAATTATTCCTTTAGCATCAGGATCTAAATACGTTACTTCAAAGCCTTCTCTCTCGAGCTGCCTGCAACTGTCTAAAACAGCCTTGTGCTCAAGTTTGGAAGTAATAATGTGATTTCCTTTTTTTCTGTAGAACCTTGCAGCTCCTTTAATAGCTAGATTGTCAGATTCAGTGGCTCCTGAGGTCCAAACTATTTCTCGGTGATCGCAATTAACCAAAGAAGCAACATTTGCTCTGGCTTCTTCCACAGATTCTTCAGCTTTCCAACCAAATTCATGTGACCTGGAAGCAGGATTTCCATAGTTCCCCTCCAATGAAAGACACTCTTGCATTTTTGCAACTACTCTAGGGTCCACTGGAGTGGTCGAAGCATAGTCAAGATAAATCGGTAATTTCATATCAACCTGCAATTATTAAATCCTTATTCTTTTTTTGGAAAGAGACTCTCTTGTCAGCAATAACGTCTTCTAAAGACGTATTAATCAAAAAATTATCTACCTGACTGTTAAGTTCAGACCAAAGATCATGTGTAAGGCACCTATTTCCTGAATGACAATCAGCTGATCCTCCACATTGTGTAGCATCCAAAGTATCCTCTACAGATACTACTACTTCCGAGATATTTATTTCTGTACTGGGTTTTGCCAACCGATACCCTCCTTTTGGTCCTCGAGAAGCTTGCACAATACCTGATTGTCTCAAATTTCTGAATAATTGTTCTAAATAGGAAACAGGCATGTCTTGTCTTTCCGCAATCTTTGAAAGTGAAATATAACCCCTGTCTATTTGGTGCAAAGAAAGGTCAAGCAAAGCAGTTACTGCATATTTTCCCTTAGTAGTAAGCCTCATAAGAACGCAATTTTATATTTCCGAGTAATTTTGTCAAGAATTAGCTATATGTACCTTTTAATATATAAAAAGAACAATGTAAAGCTTTATTTCTATTAAAAAAACAAGTATTTTTTCTAAAAAAAGCTTTCAATACCAGCATTTTTATGTACCATACACAAAAAGTAAGGTACAGTCTAACTAAAGGGAGATTAAAAATTAACCAGTATGGATACTAAATACCTATTTAAAAGGCACAACACTTGGTGGGTTAAGGTAGCTGTTCCAAGAACCTTACGAAACCAGTTGGGATATGATCTCAGGCAGTCTTTAAAGACCCATAATCTAGAAGAAGCTCAAGATTTAAGGTGGTCAGTTATTGAGTCCTTAAAGGAAAAAATTGAGTTAACTAGGCAATCTCCTCTACAAGATCATAAGGAGGAAGAAACAAACATGTCAGTAGAGACCTTTATGCCTGTAACTGATACTACTAACCCTCAGTATCACAAGGAAACTATACAGAGGCTTATATGATTAACTGGGAATCAAATGTTTTCCCAGGTATTTTAGGAAGAACATGTGATAGACCATGCGAACCAGCTTGTCGAAGAACTAGAACTCATGAAAAGCCTGTAGCAATATGTAGACTAAAAAGAGTAACCTACGATTACAAAGACGATATAACCCATCTTTTGCCCGAAGTTCCTCAAGAAAAAACAGGAAAAAGACTAGCTCTTATTGGTGCAGGCCCAGCTTCACTTACTGTGGCTAGAGACCTTCTTGTTCTTGGTCATGAATGCATACTTTTTGAAAAGGATCCTCAAGGAGGAGGACTAATGAGAACTAATATCCCAGCTTTCAGATTACCAGTTGAAGTTCTAGATGATGAGGTTGATCAAATTATAAACATGGGAATTGAAACAAGGTTTAACTCTGAAATAACGAGTATGGAGTCATTACTTGAAGAAGACTTTGACGCTATATTTGTGGGAACAGGCGCACCTAAGGGTAAAGATCTTAGTATTGAAGGAAGGCAAGAAGCCGAAAATAATATACACATCGGTATTGATTGGCTAACCAGTATTGCTTTTGAACACACTGACTCTATAGGGAAAAAAGTGTTAGTTCTTGGCGGAGGAAATACGGCTATGGATTGCTGCAGATCCTCGCTGCGTCTAGGGGCTGAAGATGTAAAAGTAGTAGTAAGAAGTCCATTTGACCAGATGAAAGCTTCTGAATGGGAAATAGAAGAAGCAATGGAAGAACATATACCTATATTTGAAAACCATGTACCTAAAAAATTCCTTTTAAATGAAGGGAAGCTGGTGGGTATGGAGTTTGAAAAGGTTGAAGCAGTCTTTGATGAAGAAGGCAAAAGATCTTTAATTCCTACAGGTGAAGATCCAGTAATCTTTGAGTGTGATGATGTTCTTGTTGCTATCGGTCAAGACAATGCATTTGACTGGATAGAAAGAGACATAGGTATTGAATTTGGTGAATGGGATATGCCTGTTGTGGATAAGATTACTTTTCAGTCTTCCCATCCTAAAGTTTTCTTTGGTGGGGATGCTGCTTGGGGACCAGAAAATATTATCTGGGCCGCAGCTCATGGCCATCAGGCCGCAATTTCAATTGATAAATACTTTAATGACCAAGATCTCTATGACAGGCCTGATCCTACAACAAATATTGTGAGTCAAAAAATGGGCGTGCACGAGTGGTCTTATGATAATGACATCTCTCAAGCTAAGAGATTCCTAGTACCTCATGCTGACCAATCAATATCTTTAAAAGACATAAAAGTTGAGGTCGAGTTAGGTTTTGACGATAAGCAAGCCTTTGAAGAGGCTCAAAGATGTCTTAATTGTGATGTACAAACAGTGTTTGCAGAAGATTTATGTATTGAGTGTGATGCGTGTGAAGATATATGCCCAACAGATTGTATTAATTTCATTGATAATTCAAATGAAGAGGATTTAAGGAACAATTTAAGAATACCGGCTTTAAATCTGGATCAAGATCTGCTTGTTTCAGACAAATTAATACAAACCCAAAGAGTAATGGTAAAAGATGAAGATGTCTGCCTTCATTGTGGACTTTGTGCAGAAAGGTGCCCAACTGGAGCTTGGGACATGCAGACTTATCTTTATGAAGAAGCAAAGGTTTATTGATGAGCAATATTAAGAGCACAAATGAGTTTGTCATAAAATTTGCAAACGTAAATGGTTCAGGATCTGCAAGCGCTAATCAAATGTTTGCTAAAGGGGTTTTCAGATCTGGAGTGCCTGTAAGTCCTAAGAATATTTTTCCTTCTAATATACAAGGCCTTCCTACTTGGTTTGAAGTGAGAGTTAGTGAAAAAGGATATTTAGGCAGAAGAGAGGGTGCGGATATAGTTGTTGCGATGAATCCTCAATCTTATAACCAAGATCTGATGGAATTGAACTCTGGAGGGTATTTACTGTATGACTCTTCATGGAAAAGGGACTTTAAAAGAACTGACATAAATGTAATTGAAATTCCTCTTACAAAACTCTGTGTAGAAGAATTCTCAAACTCCAAGCAAAGATTATTATTCAAAAATATTGTGTATGTAGGAGCGCTTTCATATCTATTGAATATGGAAAAAGAAATTTATGAAATCCTTATCAAAGAACAGTTTAAAGGCAAAGAAAAACTCATAGATCCAAATGTTTCTTGGGTACGACTACGCTAGAGAAAATCTTAAAGAAATTTGTGAAATTAAAATAGAAACATCTGATAAAACAAAAGGAATGATTCTAACTAGCGGTAACGATGCTTCAGGACTTGGATGTGTTTATGGTGGAGCTACAGTTTGTGCTTGGTATCCAATAACACCATCCACTTCTTTAGCTGAAGCGTTTACAGACTTTAGCGAAAAGTTGAGAGTGGAAGAAGAAACCAATAAAAATAAATACGCCATTATTCAAGCCGAAGATGAGTTAGCAGCAGTAGGAATGGCTATAGGTGCAAATTGGAATGGAGCAAGAGGTTTTACTGCAACTAGTGGTCCGGGGATATCCTTAATGAGTGAATTCATAGGTTTAGCCTATTTTGCAGAAGTTCCTCTAGTGCTTTTTGATATTCAAAGAGGCGGACCTTCTACAGGCATGCCAACGAGGACACAACAGTCTGATGTTTTGTCTTGTGCTTACGCTTCTCATGGTGATACCAAACATGTCTTACTGATTCCCTCAGACCCAAAAGAATGTTTCGAGTTTGCAGCTGAAGCGTTTGATCTTGCAGACAGGATACAAACACCGATCATTGTTCTTTCGGATTTAGATCTAGGAATGAATGATTGGACCTGCCCAGAATTCAAGTGGGATGACACTAAATCATTCGATAAAGGTAAAGTTTTGCATGCAAAAGATCTTGAAGAAATAGAGAATTTTGGTAGATATTTGGACGTGGATGGAGATGGAATACCTTATAGAACCTATCCCGGTGCCCACCCAGAGAAAGGTGCCTATTTTACAAGAGGGACATCGCACGATGAGTACGCTAAATATACAGAAGATGGAGTAGTGAATGCTAGAAACTTATCTCGTTTGCTCAAAAAGTATCAAACTGCTTCAGAATTAGTCCCAAACCCTATTTTTAAACAGGAAACAAATACAAGCTCTATAGGCGTCATTTACTATGGAAGTACTGAGGCTTCCATGCAAGAAGCTCTCGACCTGCTGCATGAAGAAGGAGTAATCCTTGATGCCATGAGATTAAGAGCTTTCCCTTTTAACTTGGAAGTTTGGGAATTTATAGAAGACCATGATTTGCTTTTTATAGTTGAACAAAATAGAGATGGTCAAATGCGGACTCTAATTATGGCAGAAGGCGGAATTATTCCAGATAAGCTAGTTTCAGTTTTATGTTTTGATGGTCAGCCTATAACAGCTGATTTTATCTCAAATAAAATAAGTTCTCACTTAACGGGCAATCCATCTAAAACAGCAGCTGGAGGAAAATAAATTGACTTATATAGTTAAACCGAAGAACCATCATCCTGACCTAGAAAAAAATGAGCTTGGGCTAACAAGAAGAGACTATGAAGGCTCAATTTCTAGCTTATGTGCTGGTTGTGGACATGATTCCATTAGTGCAGCTATTTTAGAAGCTTGTTTTGAACTAAGTTTATCTGCTCACAATATTGCAAAATTATCAGGCATTGGGTGTTCTTCGAAAGCTCCAGCTTATTTTTTAAACCAGTCACATGGATTTAATTCAGTTCATGGAAGAATGCCTTCTGTAGCTACTGGAGCAAATCTAGCTAATCATGAAATGTTGTATCTGGGAATTTCAGGTGACGGAGACACAGCTTCTATTGGCATAGGTCAATTTATCCATGCTGCTAGAAGACAACTAAATGTTGTTTATGTAGTAGAAAACAATGGAACTTATGGACTAACTAAAGGGCAATTTTCTGCTACTAATGATCTAGAATCAAAAAGTAAATACGGAGAAGACAATCTTTTTCCTTCAATTGACTTGGCTGCAATGGCAATACAGCTTGAAGCGAGCTTTGTTGCAAGAAGTTTTTCAGGAGATAAAGAACAACTTGTCCCTCTTTTAAAGGCGGCAATGAAACATAAAGGGTTTTCTTTTCTAGATATTATCTCGCCTTGTGTAGCCTTTAATAATCACGGTACTTCGACTAAAAGTTATGACTACATTAGAGAACATAATGAATCAGTTTCTAAACCAGATTTTGTTCCTTTAGGGAAAGAGATAACTACCAGCTATGAAGAAGGTCAAAGTGTTCAAGTTCCTTTACATGATGGTTCATTGATCTCTTTAGAAAAATTATCCAAAGATTTTGATCCGAGCAATAAAGCTTCTTCTTTAACAAAAATTAACAAAGCGGAAGAAGAAGGTAAAGTTCTAACAGGGCTCCTTTACATCAATACAGAATCTAAAGACTTAAAAGAGACTCTAAATGTAGTAGATAAGCCTTTAAATCAACTCAGTGAAAAGGATTTGTGTCCTGGGGCAGAGAAATTACAAGCAATCAACAAAGATCTTTGTTGATTTACTCTATACCCAGTTTTTTAGCTATTATTTGATAAGATTCAACAACGTCTCCCAAGTCTTGTCTAAATCTATCTTTATCAAGTTTTTCTCTTGTTTCAGAATCCCATACCCTACAACCATCGGGAGTAAACTCATCACCTAAGAGCAAGTCGCCATTAAACGAGCCAAACTCTAACTTATAATCTACAAGTATCATTCCAGCTTCGGCGAACAACTCCTTGAGTAAGTCATTTACTTGAAAAGTTTTTTCTTGCATTTGTTTTACTTGTTCCTCTGAGGCCCAGCCAAAAGATTTAATGTGAAATTCGTTAATCATTGGATCATGGAGTTCATCATCTTTATAAAAGAATTCAAAAGTTGGAGGATTTAGATCTATGCCTTCCTCTACGCCAAGCCTTTTACAAATACTACCTGCTGCTATATTCCTAACAACACATTCAACAGGAATCATTTCTAACTTTTTAACAAGACTTTCAGTTTCTGAAATTAGTTTTTCAAAATGAGTAGGAACTCCTTTCTGTTCAAGAAAATCCATGATGAAAGCATTGAATTTATTATTAGTAGAACCCTTTCCTTCTAAACTTTCCTTTTTAACCCCGTCAAAAGCAGAGGTGTCATCTCTATAATGCATAAAGTAATAATCCGGATTAGAACTTTCATATAATGATTTTGCTTTACCTGAACTGATTAATTTTCCTTTTTCTATATTTTCCATAACATTAACTATGATAATGATTGGTTAATCTCTGAGAGAACATCTCTTTCAAGTATCTCTCCCTCCTCACTAGCACTATCTACCGTAACTGTGCACTTATTCTGATCTAACTCTTTGATGTAAATTTTAAAGTCCTCATTACTTGCATTACCACCCCTTTTAAACAATCTTTTTGCAAACCCTTGTTCTTCCTCTTGAGCAAAAGTAACAAAAAATACTCCCTCTGTACGATCCAAATCATTTACAGTAATCATTGCTTCTTTAAGTGCTCTATCGACTGCAGCCCAAGCTCTGGGAAACTCTAAGTTCATTTCTATGAAATTCGAGCCGTCTTCCAATTGTTTCAGAACAGCCTTTTGCCCTACATTAAGGTTCAAAGCAACTAAAGAAGTGCCACCAGATGAAGGGGCTTCTGATAAAAATTCGAGAGCAGTTCTTAAAACAGAATCTTCAAGGTTGTCTTCCATATTGACACGAACCCAATTGTCATCATCATCTTTAATTAGGTGAGAAAGGAAGATCTCAGAACTTGCTTGTCTTATGCCATGCTCTATTTTCATTTGTAACTTCGTTTGCTTCGAACTTACTAAAAGTTCATCACTCTCAAAAATACCTGTATTAGGATCTTCGTAGGACAAGCCAAAATTGCTTAATGCCCAAAAGTCTTTCATTAAGGGCCAAACGCTACTGGGAAGTGCCTCAACATAAAGCCATCTAATTTCTCCTAATTTATGCATTCTTATTTCGTTTGTTGCCCCAGAAGAAAATACCTGTGCTGGTAATGGAATTTCGTAAGAGTCTCCTACTAGGTTTTCTGCAGCATTTGGAATCGGGTAATAGTCAACTATAGGTCTGGTGGATTCCTCAGAAGAACTTTTTATAGGTTCAGATTGCCTCTCTTTTAGGTAATCATATCTATGATCTTCCAGAATCCATCCACAAGAACAAAGTGTTAAAACTACTGTTGTAGAAAAGAAATATTTTTTTCCTAATGAAACTTTCATTTAATTTGTAAGACCTAATTTATTTAGTATAAGTTCAATTTCAGGTATGCACTGTTTATCTAAAACTGTAAGCGGAAGCCTTATGCCCAAGGGAATCCTTCCCAATTTGTTTAGAGTCCATTTTACAGGAATTGGGCTTGTTTCAATAAATAACACTTCATGAAGATCCGTTAATTCTGAATCTATTTCTTGAGCTCCTTTAAAATCTCCTTCTTTAGTCAAGTTACAAATATTAGAAATCTTTTCTGGAACTACATTTGCTGTAACTGAAATTATTCCATGACCTCCTTCACTAAGAAATTTAAAGGCAGTTAAGTCGTCACCAGAATAATAAAGAAAGGATTCATCTTCGATACAACTTTTCAATTCAGTCAATCTTTGTGGGTCGGGCGATGCTTCCTTGATTCCCACGATATTCTCTACTTGGGATAAGGTTGCAACAGTTTCGGGTAAAAGATCACAAGCCGTTCTGGTTGGCACGTTATAGAGTATTTGTGGAATATCCACATCCGAGGCTATTTCAGAATAGTGTTCAATTAGTCCCTTTTGAGTTGGTCTATTGTAATATGGGGTAACAAGAAGAGCTGCTGTAGCACCAGCTTCCTTTGCCGCAGAAGTTAAGTAGGTAGCTTCTTTTGTTGAATTAGCACCAGTGCCAGCAATTATCGGTATTCTTCCGTCTGTGTGGTTTACAGTTTGCTCTATTATTTGAACATGTTCAGCAACATCTACAGTCGCTGATTCGCCAGTGGTTCCTACAGAAACAATAGCAGAAGTACCAGACTCTATATGCCAATCTATTAGATCAAATAATGACTGCCAGCTAATGTTACCGTCAGCTTCCATTGGAGTAACTAAGGCAACGATTGATCCTTTTACATTAAACACAACAAACTAATTGGGTAAGTAATTCTGGTTATTTAAATAAATTTCTAATAAATTTATTATATCAACAATAAGGATAATATATGGCAACACCAAAAGTAGGCAATAAAGCACCTGTTTTTAAAGGAATTTGTACTGGAGAGGGAACTGTAGACCTTTCTAAGCTTAAAGGAAAAAAGGTGGTCCTTTACTTTTATCCAAAAGACAGTACTCCAGGATGTACAACAGAGGGACAAAATTTTAGGGATTTATATAAGGCCTTTAAAAAAGAAGGTGCTTTGATATTTGGTCTCTCCAGGGAATCTTTGAAATCTCATGAAAATTTCAAAGCCAAACAATCTTTCCCTTTTGAACTAATTTCAGACCCAGATGAAAAAATATGCAATCAATACGATGTAATTAAAGAAAAAAGTATGTACGGAAGAAAGTATATGGGCATAGACAGGAGTACCTTTCTAATAGATGAAAAGGGGAAATTAGTACGAGAGTGGAGAAAAGTAAAAGTAACAGGTCATGCTCAAGAAGTACTGCATACAATAAAATCGATGAAATAGAATTTATTCTGGAAGAGGTTTAGGCCAAGAATTGATTATGGCTTTGACAAACGTTGCCAGTGGAATGGCAAAAAAGAGCCCCCAGAAACCCCAAATACCCCCGAAAAATAATACCGCTATTACTATGACTACAGGATGAAGTTTATTTCTGGCTGAAAAAAGTAAAGGCACCAACACATTACCATCAAGCGCTTGGATTATTAGGTACAAGCCAAGAAGCCACCAAAATTCTGTTGATATTCCCCATTCATATAACCCTACTAGTAAAACGGGAACAGTAACTAAAATAGCTCCAAAAAAAGGAATCATCACAGACAGACCTACTAGTAAAGCAAGTAAAAAGGTATACGGGAGTCCCAAAAAACTAAAAGCTAAGAAGCTAACTGAAGTCACTATGAAAATTTCTATTAGTTTCCCAGTAACGTAGTTATAGAGTTGATCGTTCATTTCGTTAAAGATTGAGTCCATCAAACCTTTTTGTTCTGGGGCAAAGAAGCTAATAAGAGGTAAAAGAGTTTCCTTATCCTTAACAAAGAAAAAAACCATTAACGGAATCAAAATTGCATAGATTAAAGCACTAAAAGCAAAACTGATTGTCCCTGCAATTTGACCCAGGGCTTGCGCTAAAAGATTATTTAATTGTGAACCTAAATTAGCAAAAAGATTGGGTAATTCATCTTCAGAAAAATATTCGGGGTAAGAACTAGCTAAATTTGAAAGTACATCCTGAAGGGATTCAACTATATTCGGTAAGGTTTGAATGAAAGAATTTATCTGTGAACCTATTATAGGAAGGATCAAGAAAAGACTGGTATATAAAGCAAAGAAAACTAACAACGAAGTAGTAAGTGACAACCATCTTGGAAATCTTAAGTTTTCTAATGCCTGAACCAAACCATTCAATAAAAAAGCTATTACTAAACTTATAAGAATAGGCAAAAGTATTCCGCCAAAGTAAAAAAGAAGGAGAAAAGAAACTAATAAAAAAATTGCAAAGTATACGGTCTCTTCATTGAAGAAGAATCTATCAATTAATTTCTTTAAAAGATCTAACATTAATTACTTCTTTTTTATTCGGTAAATAAATATTCCACTGTTCTTTTCTGCATGAACAAGCTCATTTCCACTTATTTTCGCATAAGAAGCAAAATCTGCCCATGAAGTTGGGTCAGTTGCCGTTACTTCAAGAATTTGTCCGCTCTTAAGATCAGCAAGTGTTAACTTGGTCTTTAGCAATGGCAAAGGGCAATCTAAATCATTGGCATTTAAGTATTTATTCACCATATTTAAGGATAGTTTTTGAACTCATTGCTATTATGTAAGTCAATATTTTAATTAAGGCTATTATAACGATATGACTTGGAATAAAACTTTAAGTTCAACGCTAAAAAGAAGTTTACTTTTGATGACTTTGCTAGCTTCATCTCTTCAAGTCGTTTCAGAAGAATCTTTACCTGAACTTGGAGATACTTCTTCTTCCGCCATCTCATTAGACTCTGAATATAGATTGGGCAGACTTTATATGGCTCAACTCAGAAGATCCTTACCAGATTTACAAGACCCAATAGTTCAAGATTACACTGAACATCTCATTTACAGAGTGGGTGAATATAGTCAACTTCAAGACAGAAGATTAAACATAGTGCTAGCTAGGAATAAAGGTGTAAATGCTTTTGCTGCGCCAGGAGGAATTATAGGAGTTTATGCGGGTCTTATTTACCACTCTGAAACTGAAGGTCAATTTGTATCAGTTCTAGCACATGAATTAGCTCATTTAAGTCAAAGGCATTTCGCAAGAAACCTGCAAAGACAACAAGACAGAAGCGTCTCTAATGCTTTAATCTTATTAGCTAGCATTGCAGTTGCAGCCTCATCCAACAGCCCTGAGGCAGTTGTGGCTGGGCAACAAATTTTAACTCAACAAGCCTTATCCTATAGTCGTACAAACGAACTGGAAGCAGACAGAATTGGTTTTTTAACCATGATTTCTGCAGGTTTTGATCCTGAAGGACAGCCTCAAATGTTTGAAAAGTTACAGGCTCTGAGTAGATTAAGTGGAGCCAATGAACTTGAATTCCTTAGATCTCACCCTCTTACAAAAAGAAGGATAAGTGAATCGAGAATAAGGGCTCAAGAAATAAAGGGCTCAAACTATAAAAATAGTTTGGAATTTGAATTAATAAAACAAAGAATAAACATTGGTTTTTTTAAAACTTCACGCCAAGCAGTAACGCAATTAAAACAAGAACAAAGAAGAGCAAAAACTGAAAGGCAAAAAATTATTTCTGCATATGGAATGGGTTTGGCACTATCTAGAGATAATAAGTACAGTGAAGCCCTTGATGAAATAAGACAAGCCCTTAAGTTAGATCCAGAGAATTTGATATTACAAACAGCATTACTGGAAATTCACTTAAATGCTGGAAATGGACTAGAGGCAGTAGGCGTGGGAAAAAGTTTATTAGAAATGAATCCATCCAATTACCCTATTTCAATGCTTTATGCCAGAGCACTAATGAATCAAAAACAATACGATGAAGCTGAAGAGGTGCTAAAGACTTTGTTACTAAAAAGAAAAGAAGATCCTCAGATTTGGTATTGGTTAGCGGAAGTTCAGGGCCTAGCAAGAAAAATAATAGGTTTGCACCAGTCGAGAGCAGAATATTTTTATCTCACTGGCAATTATGATCGATCTATTGAACACCTGAGATACGCCTTAGAGCTAGCAGGAAATAACTTTCAACTAAATGAAGTTTTGCAAACTAAAATAGAGAATGTCTTTGCTACGAAAGAAGAACTAAAGGACTTTACTTAACCAGGGGGCCAATTAAATTCCCTTCCAGCAATAAGGTGAATATGGAGATGAAAAACTGTTTGCTGAGCCCCTGCCCCATTATTTACTACTAATCTAAAAGCATCCTCAATACCTAGGTCTCTGGCTATATTACCTGCGACTAAAAATAAGTGTCCCAATAATTCTTTATCTTCTGTATTCGAATCAGAAATTTTTTCTATCCTTTTTTTGGGGATTACTAAAATATGTATAGGAGCAACGGGGTTGATGTCTTTAAAGGCCAAACAACTGTCATCTTCATAGACAATATCTGCAGGTAATTCTTTATCAATTATTTTTTGAAATATCGTTTCACTCATGAGGTTCTATAACTTTTTAGATTCATCATACCCAAGAATTTTTTCTTCTTTAGAATTTTCTCCTTCTTCTAAAGAAACCTTGTATCCATCAACATAAGACAGATCTTTTATTCCATCTATATGCATTTTCTTATCCTGAAATTCTTTTAGATTTAAGATGTTGTCTTTAGCTTTTTTAGGATCTTCAGCTACAGTGAAGAAATTCATATGAACCTCATAAAGCCCTTCTCCAATTGAAGGATCGTAGAAACCAACATGCACCATGTATAAATTCATAACTTAACCTTATTTAATTTTATTCAAATTTATAAACGAATCCCTAAACGTGAAAGTAAAGCAATATATAACCAGTAAACTAAAACAGTAGCAATAATTGAAATAAAAATAGAATAAATAAAATCTAATTTTTTTAAGGCTAAAGGTAAAACAACGAAAAAAGTTAGAGAAGGAGGGATTAATAAGAGTATAGAGTTAGTGAGATCAACCACAGGTTTAATTTCCTTGGTATCAAAATACAACCAAGTTATTGCCAGAGCAGAGGTTAGGGGTATCGAAGCTAATATTCCTGCAATAAAGCTTGATCTTCTTGCAATTTCCGAAATGGCAACAATGATTATTACCGTAATGATAGTTTTGATGACTAAATACATAACTTATAGATTTCTACTTATTTTTAATTCTCAAGTATCATTATAGAAAATAATGCCTAATAAGAATAAAGATAAAGATTCCGAACTAGAAATTTCTCAAAAGGAGCTACAGGAATTTATTGAAACTTTAGATCCTAAAAGGAATATTCAAGATTTAGCTGCTTCAGCAGCAGAGATAATAGCCAATGCAGGTTTTTCAACTCAATGGGATGATATTTTACCCATGTTAGATGATGAGCATATTCTAGAGCAGTTAAGACTAGCTGCACATATTATTTTTAGAGCCAAGTTGGTGTTAGAAGAAATGGAGAAAGATTCTTCTCTAGACAATATTGTTTACAACACAATGCTAATGATGGATGCCCTAGAGGTTGCTAATTTAAAAGGATATATCCCTCCTACCTCTGAGGTAAATTTTAAGAAGATGAAAGCCAAGACTTCGACTATGAATATGGCAATCAAAAAGGAAAAAATTATAGATACAATTAGGCAATTGGCAAAAGAAAACCCAGATAAAGGTATAACCTGGTTAAGAAAAAGAGCTTCTACTCTATTAAGTTCTGCCGAAAAGAAAGGTTATAGCTATAGGCAAATACAAAGAGATACTAAGGGAATGAGAATCAGAAAAGATTGATTCTAGTGTTTGATTATCTGCATACCAATCCAAGTAGCAATTAGGCAACCAACTACAGTAAAAATAATATAACTTAATACTGCTAACCAATTTCCCTGTTCTATTAATTGAAAGGTTTCTTTCGAGAAAGCAGAAAACGTAGTAAAAGCACCTAAAAAACCTATTAATAATAGAGGTTCATAGATCTCCTCATATTTGGGGTCAATAAGATTAATAAGAATTCCTAGTAAGAAACAGCCTAAAATATTTACTGAAATAATGCCCAATGGGAAAAAAAGAAATTGGGATTTTTCAATCAACTCAGAAATAATAACTCTAGAAAGAGCTCCGGTAGCACCGCCTATAAGGATCAGAAAATATTTCATCTTTTAAATGGTGGGCCGTCTGCGACTCGAACGCAGGACCAATTCCTTAAAAGGGAACTGCTCTACCAAACTGAGCTAACGGCCCAAGGTCGGCATTATACATATTAATAATTAATAATTTGATGTAGTCAAATTATAAAAATACTTCTCTTCAAGGTATTTCTTTAAATGATGAGATACTATTAATTAAAAAGATTTAATTTTATATGAATTCTTCCTTAAATTTAATTTGGACTAGAACTCAAAATGTTATTGGTTTTGTTTTAATGATAGTTTTCTTAGCTTATCCCTTCCCTAGACTTGTTTTTATTTCAATAGCTTTCTGGATTTTTATTTCTACCACAGTCACGGCAATTTTACTAAAAACTACCTTTACCATAGCCAATACAGTTACTATTTCAAGAGCATATGGATTGGTAATTTTTTCTTTTTTGCTTGCTTACAATCAATCTGTCACT
>LUMW01000175.1_pt1 | contig 39169 bp, 30 predicted proteins | sample 729761 | NCBI WGS metagenome assembly LUMW01 (sample SAMN03860302, study PRJNA289734) | marine metagenome | biome: seawater column; feature: ocean; material: water; isolation source: Red Sea water column Station 192 - depth 500m | place: Saudi Arabia: Red Sea | collected 2011-10-15 | depth 500 m
GGCGGCGGTGACCGGCTACAAGGTCGAGTCCTCGACGAACGGTGGGTCCTCCTGGAGCACGGTCGTGGCCGACACCGGGTCGTCGACGGCGTCGTACACGGCGACGGGCCTCACCAACGGCACCGCCCACACGTTCCGGGTCTCGGCCATCAACGCGGCCGGCACCGGCACGGCGTCGGGGACGGCGTCGGCCACGCCGCGCACGACCCCCGGTGCGTCCACGTCGCTGGCGGGCACCCCCGCAGACGGTGAGGTCTCGCTGTCGTGGTCGGCGCCCTCGAGCGACGGCGGGTCGGCGGTGACCGGCTACAAGGTCGAGTCCTCCACGAACGGCGGAACCACCTGGAGCACCGCCATCGCCGACACCGGCTCGACCTCGACGTCGGCGGTGGTCGACGGCCTCTCGAATGGCACGGCGACCACGTTCCGGGTCTCGGCGATCAACGCCGCCGGCACCGGCAGCGCCTCGGACTCGACGACCGCAACGCCCCGCACCACGCCGGGTGCCCCGGGCAGCCTGGCCGCCACGGAGGACTCGGCGCAGGTGGCGCTGTCGTGGACGGCGCCGTCCAGTGACGGTGGGTCGGCGGTCACCGGCTATCAGGTCGAGTCCTCGACGAACAGCGGACTGAACTGGTCGACGGTGGTGGCCGACACCGGGTCCACGTCGACGTCGTACGCGGCGACGGGACTGACGAACGGCACGGCGTACACATTCCGGGTGTCGGCGATCAACGCCGCCGGCACGGGGCCCGCCTCGTCGAGCGTGACCGCCACGCCCCGCACGACGACCGACGCCCCGACCGGCCTCGCGGCGACGCCGGGTGACCGGCAGGCGGCCCTCGCCTGGACGGCGCCCTCGGACACCGGCGGCGCGACGGTCACCGGCTACCGGATCGAGCGCTCCACCGACGACGGGGCGACCTGGGCGACGCTCACCGCCGACACCGGCTCGACCTCGACGTCGTACACCGCCACCGGCCTGGCCAACGGCACCGCCTACGCCTTCCGGGTATCGGCGGTCAACGACGCCGGCGCCGGCACGGCCTCCTCGACGGCATCAACGACCCCGCGCACGACACCGGATGCGCCGACCGGGGTGGCGGCCGAGGTCGGCGACGCCCGGTCGTCACTCAGCTGGACGGCGCCGTCGAGCGACGGTGGGTCGCCGGTCACCGGCTACCGGATCGAGCGGTCGGCCGACGGCGGCACCACCTGGGACTCGGTGGTCGACGACACCGCGTCCACCTCGACGACCTACACGGTCACCGGCCTCGACAACGGCACCACCTACGCCTTCCGGGTGTCGGCCGTCAACGCCGCCGGCACCGGCAGCGCCTCGTCGTCGGCCTCGGGCACCCCCGTCGCTCCCACCACCACCAGCACCACCACGACCACGACGGCTGTCCCCACCGCCAGCACCACTCCCTCCGCCAGCACCACTCCCACTGCCAGCACCACGACCGCGGTCCCCAGCACCTCCACGATCGGGTCCACCTCGACCACCACCTCGACCACCACGGTGGCTCCCACGGCCAGCGACCCCTCCGCGCCGCCGCCCCTGCCGCCGATGACGATCATCGACGGGCGCCTCTACCAGGACGGCGGCATCCCGCTCCCGCCCACCTACCTCGGGTGATTTCGGGAGGAACGCGCCATTCGCGCCGGGCGCGTGCGGCCCACCCCGCTAGTGTCGGACTGCACGGGAGTAGGCGACGCAGGACGAGAGCGCCCCATGGAACTGGTCACCCACAAGACGCTCTACCTGGTCGCCGGACGGGCCAGCCGACCGCTCGCCGAGGAGATCGCCGAGGAACTCGGCGAGAAGTTGGGCGAGCCCAACCTGGCCGAGTTCGCCAACGGTGAGATCCACTGCCGCTTCGGTGAGTCCATCCGGGGGTGCGACGCCTTCATCATCCAGTCGCACGGCAGCTCGGACGAATCGTCCATCAACGACACCCTGATGGAGCAGCTGATCATGGTCGATGCCGCCCGCCGGGCATCGGCGAAGCGCATCACCGCGGTCTGCCCGCACTACGGCTACGCCCGCCAGGACCGCAAGTCGTCGGGCCGGGAGCCCATCACCGCCAAGTTGGTGGCCAACATGTTCGCGGCGGCCGGTGCCAGCCGGCTGGTCGGCGTCGACCTCCATTCCGGCCAGATCCAGGGCTTCTTCGACGGCCCCGTCGACCACCTCACGGCCATGCCGGTCCTGATCGACCACCTGAGCAGCCTCGAGGGCGACCTGGTCATCGTGTCGCCCGACGCCGGCCGGGTGAAGGTCGCCGAACGCTACGCCAACCTGCTCGGCGCCGATTTGGCCATCATCCACAAGCGCCGCAGCGAGACGGCGTTCAACAGCGTCGAGGCCAAGGAGGTCGTCGGCGAGGTCGACGGCAAGGTGTGCGTGCTGGTCGACGACATGATCGACACGGCCGGCACGATCTGCGCCGCTGCCGACCAACTCACCCAGCGCGGTGCCGCCCGGGTGATCGCGGCAACCACGCACGGCGTGTTCTCCGGGCCGGCCCTCGAGCGGCTGAGCGCCTCCTCGATCGAGAAGGTCATCGTCACCAACACGCTGCCGCTGCCCGACGACGCCGATCCCGACCTCGTCGAGGTGCTGTCCATCGCCCCGCTGGTCGCCCGGGCCATCGACGCCGTCTTCGAGGACACCTCGGTCAGCGAGATCTTCGGCGGCAACAACCTGGCCTGAGCCCCCGGTCGGGCCCGATCCACGGGCCCCCACCCGGTCGGCGCGCGGGATTCCGCCGGTAGGCTTGCCGCCCGGCCGACCAGGCACTCCCTCTGCCGGCCCCGACCGGCGGCGCCCCATCCAGGCACCCCGCCACCACGCACCACGAACACGCGAGAAGCATTCCCCATGGACGAGATCGTGCTCACCGCGGCCACCGGCCGCACCACCGGCACCCGGCCCAGCCGCCGCCTGCGCCGCGAGGGCAGCATCCCCGCCGTCGTGTACGGCCTCGACCAGGACCCCGTGTCCGTCACGGTCGAGTGGCCCGACCTGCGCCGGGCCATCACCACCGACGCCGGCCTCAACGCCGTCATCCAGATCGACATCGACGGCGACCGGCACATGAGCCTGGTCAGGGACGTCCAGCGCCATCCTGTGCGCCGCGACGTGCTCCACGTCGACTTCATCCGCATCGACCCGGACCAGGAGGTCGTCGTCGACGTGCCGATCTTGCTCGTGGGCGAGGCCGACGAGGTGACGAACAACGACGGCATGGTCGACCAGAACCTGTTCGCGCTCACCGTCAGCGCCGCTCCCGACAACATCCCGACCGAGATCGAGCTCGACGTCTCGGCTCTCACGATCGGCGACTCCCTGCGGGTCGCCGACCTCGTGCTGCCGGCCGGCGTCACCACCGAGGTCGATCCCGAGGATGCCGTCGCCGTCGCCATGATCACCCGCTCCACGCTCGAGCAGCTCGCCGCCGAGGAGGCTGCCGCCGAGGAGGCTGCCGCCGCGGAGGCCGCCGCCGCGGAGGGAGTCGAGGGTGAGGACGGCGAGGCCACCGAGGCGTCGGACGATGACGCCGCCGGCGACGACGGCGAGGCCGACGCCTCCGACGAGTAGCGGACGGGGCCGGTCGTGTTCCGGCGTCCCCGTTCCGGACGATCCACGGGCGAGCGCACCGGCGAGCCGGCCGCGCTCCTCGTCGTGGGCCTGGGCAACCCCGGGCGCGAGTACGAGGGCACCCGCCACAACGTCGGCTTCGCGGCCGTCGAGGAACTGGCCCGCCGCCACGGCGGCAGCCTGAAGCGCTCCAAGCAGGAGGCCCTCGTCGCCGAGGTCCGCATCGGCGGCGAGCGCGTGGCGCTGGCCCTCCCGCAGACCTACATGAACGAGTCCGGCCGGTCGGTTGGGCAGCTGGTCCGCCGCCACGGCATCGACCAGCCGGACCGGCTGGTCGTCGTCCACGACGAACTGGACCTCGACCCCGGCGTGCTGCGCCTCAAGGCCGGCGGCGGCCTGGCCGGCCACAACGGTCTGCGGTCCATCACCTCCCACCTCGGCACGCAGGACTACCTGCGGGTCCGCATCGGCGTCGGCAAGCCGCCCGACCCGCGAGGCGGCGCCGACCACGTCCTGAAGCGTCCGGGGAAGGCCGAGACCACCGAGCTCGAGATCGCCGTCGCCGAGGCGGCCGACGCGGTCGAGGCGATCCTGGCCGACGGCATCGACGAGGCCATGGGCCGCTTCAACGCCCGCTCGTGACGGGCGCGCACCGGTGATCCTCGAGTCCCTCCCGGGGCTGCTCGACGCCGAACCCGCCCTCGACGGGATCCAGGGCCGCCGGCAGGCCACCTTGGCGGTCCCCGAGCCGGCGCGGGCCGTGGTGCTGGCGGCGCTGGCCGGCCGGTCCGGCCGGTCGCCGCTCGTCGTGGCGGTCCCCACCGGCACGGAGGCCGAGCGACTGGCCGCCGACCTCGGCGCCTACCTCGGCGACGCCGACGTCGAACTCTTCCCGGCCTGGGAGACGCTTCCGTTCGAACGGGTCAGCCCGGGTGTCGAGACCATGGGGCGCCGCCTGCGGGTGCTTCACCGCCTGGCGGACCCCACCGACCCCAACGGGCGCCCGCGGGTCGTGGTGGCCTCCGGGCGTGCACTCGTCCAGCGCCTCGGGCCCGGGGCGGGTGAGCAGCCGCCGATCCGGATCGGCCCCGGCGACGAGGTCGACCAGACGTCCCTCGTCGCCGACCTGGTCCACCTGGGCTACCGGCGCGAGTACCAGGTCGAGCACCGTGGCGAGCTGGCAGTCCGCGGCTCCATCATCGACGTCTGGCCGTCGACCGCCGGGAACCCGGTGCGCATCGACCTCTGGGGCGACGAGGTCGACCGGCTCTGCGAGTTCGGCGTGGCCGACCAGCGGGCCACCGTCCCGCGGGCCGAGGTGCTCATCCTCCCGTGCCGCGAGGTCCTGCCCGACGACCGGGTCCGGCAGCGGGCCGAGGTGCTGCTCGCCACCGAGCCGTGGGGGAGGGAGCAGTGGCAGCGGCTCGCCGACCGCGAGTTGTTCGACGGCATGGAGTCGTGGTTGCCGTGGCTGGTCGACGACGAACGGGTCCTGTTCGACCTGCTCGACGACGACGCCCTGGTCGTGGCCGTCGAGCCGCGGCGCACCCGCGACCGCATCGACGACCTCCGCGCCGAGGAGGAGGACCTGGCGGCGACGCTCGCCACCACCTGGGGGGCCGACGGCTCGGCGTTCCCGCGCCTCCACACCGAGTGGGACCGGCTCCTGGCCCACACCGGCGCGCCCCTCTGGACGATGGAGGCGGTCTCGCCCGGACCGCACGTGGACTCGGTCGCCGCCACCGGCTGGGAGACCGGTGCCGGTCGGGCCGAGACCCTGACCGCCCGGGTGAACGGCCTGCTGGCCGACGGCTACCGGCTGGTGGTCGCCGCCGACGGTGCCGGCTCGGCCGACCGGCTGGTCGAGCGCTTCGCCGCCAACGGCATCGAGTTGGCCCGTCCGACCCTGGATGCGCCGGCGCTGCCGCCGGGCGGGTCCGTGGTCGTCGCCCCGCTGGAGCGCGGCTTCGTGCTGCCCGACAGCCGACTGGCGGTGCTCACCGAGGCCGAGGCCACCGGTCGGCGCCGCACCCGCCGCCGCACGCGGCCCCGTCGCCAGGCCGCCGTGCGCGTCTTCGAGGACCTGGCCCCCGGCGACCACGTGGTCCACGAGCAGCACGGGGTGGCCCGCTTCGCCGGCCTCGTCACCCGCACCCTGGCCGGCGTCGAGCGGGACTACCTGCTGCTCGAGTACCGCGGCGATGACCGGCTGTACCTGCCCACCGACCAGATCGACGCCATCCGGCCCTACACGGGCGGCGAGCGGCCGTCGCTCAGCCGGATGGGCGGCGCCGACTGGCAGAAGACCCGCGCCCGGGTCCGGTCCGAGGTGGCCGAGATCGCCCAGGAACTGGTGGTGCTCTACCAGACCCGGGTCTCGGCCGACGGCCGGGCGTTCGGCGGGGACACCCCGTGGCAGCACGAGCTCGAGCAGTCCTTCCCGTTCCAGGAGACACCCGACCAGTTGGCGGCCATCACCGACGTGAAAGAGGACATGGAGCGGCCGGTCCCGATGGACCGGCTGGTGTGCGGCGACGTCGGGTTCGGCAAGACCGAGGTGGCGGTGCGGGCGGTGTTCAAGGCCGTCCAGTCCGGCTCCCAGGCGGCGGTGCTGGTGCCCACGACCCTGTTGGCCCAGCAGCACGGCCAGACCTTCCGGGACCGCTTCGCCCCGTACCCGATCCGGGTCGAGGTGCTCAGCCGGTTCCTCTCCAACGTCGAGGCGAAGGCGGTGGTGGACGGCGTGGCCGACGGGTCCGTCGACGTCGTCATCGGCACCCACCGCCTGCTCTCCGAGGACGTCCGCTTCCGGGACCTGGGCCTGCTGGTCGTCGACGAGGAGCAGCGCTTCGGCGTCCGCCACAAGGAGGCCATCAAGCAGCTGCGGGCCCACGTCGACGTGCTGACCCTCACCGCCACCCCGATCCCGCGCACCCTCGAGATGTCGCTCACCGGCATCCGCGACCTGAGCCTGCTCGACACGCCCCCGGCCGACCGGCAGCCGATCCTGACCTACGTCGGCGAGTACGACGAGCGGGCGGTGGTCGAGGCCATCCGCCGGGAGCTGCTGCGCGAGGGGCAGGTCTTCTTCGTCCACAACCGGGTGGCCGACATCGAGCAGGTGGCCGGCGGCCTGCGGGAACTGGTGCCCGAGGCGCGCATCGCCGTGGCGCACGGCCAGATGGACGAGGCGTCGCTGGAGTCGGTGGTACTCGACTTCTGGGAGGGCAGCCACGACGTCCTGGTCTGCACCACGATCATCGAGTCGGGGATCGACATGCCGACGGTCAACACGCTGGTCGCGGACCGTGCCGACCTGCTGGGCCTGGGGCAGATGCACCAGTTGCGGGGACGGGTCGGCCGGGCCGGGCAGCGGGCCTACGCCTACCTGTTCGTGCCGCCCGACCGCTCCCTCAGCGAGGAGGCCTACGAACGGCTCCGCACGATCGGCGAGTCGACCGAGCTGGGGTCGGGGTTCCGGATCGCCATGCGCGACCTCGAGATCCGCGGTGCCGGCAACCTGCTCGGCACCGGACAGAGCGGCCACATCGCCGCCGTCGGCTACGACCTCTACTGCCAGATGGTGAACGAGGCGGTGGCCGAACTGTCGGGTCGCCCACCGGAGGCGGTGCCCGAGGTCCGCGTCGAGCTCCCCGTGGACGCCCACCTGCCCGAGGACTACGTGTCCCGCAACGACCTTCGGCTCGAGGCCTACCGCAAGCTGGGTGCCGCCGGCCTCTCGCCGGACCCCGCTGCCGTCGACGCCGTGCGGACCGAGTGGGAGGACCGGTACGGGCCGCTGCCCGCACCTGTCGAGGCCCTGGTGGCGGTCGCCCGCCTGAAGTCGCTCTGCGTGTCCCGTGGCATCGCCGAGGTCGTCGTGTCGAAGGGGCCGGGCCTCGGCGGCCCCGACCACCTGGCCCGCTGCTCGCCGGTGGTGCTGCCCCTCAGCCGCCAGACCCGGCTGGCCCGCCTCCACAAGCACGCCACGTACCGGCAGGGTCCCCAGCAACTGGTACTGCCCCTGTGGACCGGCCGAGACGCCCCTGACCTCGCCACGCAGCTGGCGGACCTGCTGCTCGACCTGGTTCCCGTGCCCGCCCCCGATCGAGTCGCCGATCCAGAACCTGCGGAATCCTCCGGTGGACCCGTAGCCTCCTGAACCCGTGAGCCTCGCCAGCAACCCCCGACGTATCCGCCGAGCCATCGCCGTCGTGATGGCCGTCTCCGTGCTCGCCACCGCCTGCGGCAGCGACGCCTCGGTGGCGACGATCGGCGGCACCGAGGTCGAGCGGGACGAGCTGCTGGCCTGGCTCGAGGCCCGCGGGCAGATCTCGGCGGTGGGGGAGACCACGGTCGACGCCGCCATGACCGCCGAGGTGCTGGGCGAGCTGGTGTCCTACGAGTCGCTGCTGGACCTGCTGGCCGAGCACGGCACGGTCGCCGACGACGAGGACTTGACGGCGGCACGCGACCGCCTCCTGGCGGCGGGCTTCGACGAGCACTCGCCGGCCCTGGCCCGGCTGACCCGCTGGCAGGCCGGCCTCGATGCCATCGACGCCGGCGACCCGGGCGTGCGGGCGGCCTATGCGGCCCACGCCGACCTCTACGGGCACGAGCTCTGTACCAGCCACATCCTGGTCTCGACCGTCGCCGACGCCCACGGCGTGCTCGACCTGCTGGCCACCGGCTCCGACTTCGGCGAGCTGGCCCGTCAGGTCTCCCAGGACCCGGGATCGGGCGCCCAGGGTGGTGCCCTCGGCTGCGTGCCGCTCGGGGCGTTCGTGCCGACCTTCGAGCGGGCGACGCTGGGCGCCCTGGCGGCGGGCGAGGAACTGCTCGGTCCGGTGCCGAGCCAGTTCGGCAGCCACGTGATCCGGATCGACGAGGTCCGCACCGTCGACCCGGCGTCGTTCGACGACCTGGGTGGCCGGGCGTCGATGGTGCTGCTCGGGATCGCCTCCATGACCCGCGACGTGTCGATCGACGGCCGCTTCGGCACCTGGGATCCCGTGGTCGGACGCGTCTCCCCGCCGGCGGCGCCCGCAGAGGACTGATGGGGGCCGGCCCCGGGGATCCGGCCGGGTCGGGAGCACCGGCGGGCCGAGCCTCGCCGCCGATGCTCGAGTCGCTGGCGGCCTTCGTCGACCTGGTCGACGACCTGCGTCGGGGTTGCCCGTGGGACGCCGAGCAGACGCACGCCTCCCTGCGGCCCCACCTCCTCGAGGAGGCCCACGAGCTCCTCGAGGCGCTGGATGCCCTGGAGGCACTCGAGTCAGGAGACGCGCCTGGCGACCACCTTGCCGGGGCACTGGCGCACGTGCAGGAGGAGCTGGGCGACCTGTTGTTCCAGGTGGTGTTCCATTCCCGGATCGCCGTCGAGTCGGGCCACTTCGACCTGGGCGACGTGGCGCAGGGCATCCACGACAAGCTGCACCACCGGCATCCGCACGTGTTCGGCGACACCGAGGTCGACGGACCGGACGAGGTCGTCGCCAACTGGGACCGCATCAAGCAGGCGGAGAAGGGCCGCACGTCGGTCCTCGACGGGATCCCGCCGACGCTGCCGGCGCTGGCCCGTGCGGCCAAGACGCTGCGGCGGGCGTCGGCGGCCGGCCTCGCCCCGGAACCGCCGGCCAGCGGTCCGGCCGACGCCGAGGCGCTGGGAGAGGCCCTGCTGGGCCTTGTTGCCTGGGCGGGGGCGGCCGGCCTCGACCCCGAGGAGGCGTTGCGGGAGGCGGTGGCGAGGCTCGGCACCAGGATCCGGGACGCCGAGGGGCGGGAGCCCTCCGACGGCTGACCACGCAGCGCGCGTAATCGGACCGGTTTCACGCGCGGAGCGTCCCCATGCATCCCCGGTTCTGCCGGTAACGTGGCCAGAGCCGGGGGCAACGGCGCTCCACCACCGCATCCGACCGGCCACCCGGCCGACAGGCAGGACATCGTGAGCAGCACCCACTCGAGCATCGAGGCCGTCACCGCCCGGCAGGTCCTCGACTCCCGCGGCAACCCCACCCTCGAGGCCGAGGTCCGCCTCGCCGGCGGCGCCACCGGACGGGCCATCGTCCCCAGCGGCGCCTCCACCGGCCAGCACGAGGCCGTCGAACTCCGGGACGGCGGCGACCGCTGGGTCGGCAAGGGCGTCACCACCGCCGTCGCCAACGTCAACGGCGAACTCGCCGCGGCCGTCCGCGGCCTCGACGCCGGCGACCAGGCCACCGTCGACCGGGCCATGCTCGACGCCGACGGCACCCCCAACAAGGGTCGCCTCGGCGCCAACGCCCTGCTCGGCGTGTCACTGGCCACGGCGAAGGCCGCTGCCGCCGACCGTGGCGTACCGCTCTACCGGGCCGTCGGAGGCGAGGGCGCCCACGTGCTGCCCGTCCCGATGCTCAACGTCCTCAACGGCGGCGAACACGCCGACAACAACGTCGACATCCAGGAGTTCATGTACATGCCCGTCGGGGCGCCCTCGTTCGGGGAGGGCCTCCGCTGGGGCGTCGAGTGCTACCACGCCCTCAAGAAGGTCCTCTCGCACCGGGGCCTCTCGACCGCCGTGGGGGACGAGGGCGGCTTCGCCCCGAACCTGGACTCCAACGAGGAGGCCGTCCAGCTCCTGCTCGAGGCGGTCGAGGCCGCCGGGCTGACCCCGGGCACCGACATGGCGCTGGCCCTCGACGCCGCCTCCACCGAGTTCTTCCGCGGCGGCGAGTACGTCCTCGCCGGCGAGGGCCGCTCCCTGTCGCCCGCCGGCATGGCCGACTACCTCGCGGACCTGTGCCTCCGGTACCCGATCGTCTCGATCGAGGACGGGATGGGCGAGGACGACTGGGACGGCTGGGCGGCCCTCACCGAGGCCGTCGGCGACCGCGTCCAGCTCGTCGGCGACGACCTCTTCGTCACCAACACCGAGCGCCTCGCCCGCGGCATCGCCGACGGCATCGCCAACTCGATCCTCGTCAAGGTCAACCAGATCGGCACCCTCACCGAGACCCTCGAGGCCGTCGAGATGGCCCACGCAGCGGGCTACACGGCGGTCATGTCGCACCGCTCCGGCGAGACCGAGGACACCACCATCGCCGACCTGGCCGTCGCCACCAACTGCGGCCAGATCAAGACCGGTGCCCCCGCCCGCAGCGACCGGGTCGCCAAGTACAACCAGCTCCTCCGCATCCAGGAGGACCTGGGCGACGCCGCCGCCTACCGGGGCGCCGCAGCGCTGGCCGGGGGCGCGGGCAGGTGAACCCCCGCCTGCTCCGGCGGCTCGGGGTGGCCGGGCTGGCCGCCATGGTGCTGGTCGCGGTGCTGGGCCTCGGGGTGGTGCCGTTCCAGAACTGGCTCGACCAGCGCGAGACGCTGGCGGAACTGGGCCAGCAGGTCGCCGAGGTCGACCGGCAGAACCAGGCCTACGAGCTGCGGATCGACGCCCTCAACACCGACGAGGAGATCGAGCGGCGCGCCCGCGAGGAATACAACCTGGTCCGGCCCGACGAGGAGGCCTACGCCGTCCTCCCGCCCCCCGACGAGGTGGGCGACCTGCCCACCATCTGGCCCTTCCCCGGCTGAGGCGCTGTTGCGCCGGTACCCCGGCCTGCCGGACTCCCGGCGTTGCTGATTCCCCGCCCGGCTGGTCCTCGGTCCGGTCCCGGGATTAGGCAGTCGCTCGTATGAGCGGGAATCTCGCCGCCTCCAGCGAACGCGTCATCGAGGCGACCGGTCTCGAGCGCCACTTCGGCGACGTGGTGGCCGTGGCCGGCATCGACCTGGCTGTCGCCCGTGGCGAGGTGTTCGGCTTCCTCGGGCCCAACGGCGCCGGAAAGTCCACGACGGTCCGGATGCTGACGACCCTGCTGCGGCCGACCGGCGGGTCGGCCCGCATCGACGGGCACGACGTCGTCGGTGCGGCGGCGGCGGTGCGGCGCATCATCGGCGTGGCCCTCCAGGACGCCGCCATCGACCCGCTCATGACGGGCAACGAACTGCTTCGGCTCCAGGCGGTGCTGCACGGCATCCCCCGTGCCGTCGCCCGCACCCGGGGTCCGGAACTGCTCGAACGGGTGGGACTCACCGCTGCGGCCGACCGGCGGGTGGGGACCACGGTGTTCCTGACTACCCAGTACCTCGAGGAGGCCGACGAGCTGGCCGGCCGGATCGCCATCATCGACGACGGGCGCCTCGTCCGGGAGGGGTCGCCCGAGGCCCTGAAGTCGACCGTGGGATCGCCCACCCTGCGGGTCGACGTCGACCCGGCGGACCTCGACGCCACCAGCGGCGTTCTGGCGGCCTTCGGTCCGGAGCGTCCGGCCCGCGAGGGTCGCGCCGCAATCGGCCTCGAGGGCGGCGCTGCGCGGGTGGCCGAGGTGGTGCGCGCCCTCGACGAGGCCGGCGTCGTGGTCGGCCACCTGGAACTCGACGCCCCGAGCCTCGACGATGTCTTCGCCGACGCCACCGGTCGGCGCCTCGAGGGAGCCGAGGAGTGAGCGGGGGAGCGGTCGCGGCGGTGCCGGGCCTGCGCCTGGCCGGCGCCCAGACCCTCGAGTTGGCCCGACGGTCCGTCCTCACCGAGTGGCGCCAGTTCGGCAGCCTCCTGCCGGGCATCGTGTTCCCGCTCCTGCTGGCCGCCGTCTACACCCACCAGTTCCAGCGGGTCATCCTCATGCCGGGCTTCCCGGCCGTCGACTCCTTCCTCGACTTCGTGCTGCCGGCCAGCCTCGTGCAGGCCGTGTCGTTCGGGGCCACCGAGGCGGGGACCGAATTGGCCCGCGACATCGAGAACGGCTTCTTCGACCGACTCCGTTCCTCGCCGTGCGCCCGCCTGCCGCTCCTGCTGGGCCGGCTGGCCGGCTCGCTGGTGGTCGCCGCCGCCAAGGGGGCGCTGATCGTCGCCGTCTTCCTCGCCTTCGGCGCCGAGGTCGCCGGCGGCCCGGCGGCCATCGCCGTCGTGCTCGGGTCGGCCGTGCTGCTGGTCCTCGCCATCGGCGGACTGGGGCAGGTCCTGGCCATCCGGACCGGCAACCAGGAGGCCGTCAACGCCACCTTCCCGCTGATCTTCACCAGCGTCTTCGTGAGCTCGGCCTTCTTTCCGACGGCGCTGATGAACGGCTGGTTCCGCGTCGTCGCCGAGGCCAATCCCGTGACGTGGATCGTGGACCCGGTTCGACGGCTCGTCATCGAGGGCTGGTCGGGCACCGACGCACTCCAGGCCCTCGGGGTGCCGTTGGCGATCTCGGTCGTCACCGTCTCGATGGCGGTGGCGACGCTCAACCGGTGGCTGGGGGCACGGTGAGCAGCCTGGTGACAGCCCATCCCGGTGGCGCCGGCCACGCCGTCCGGGTGGCGGGCGCCGTCTGCGGACGAGGGATGCGCCGGATCAGCGCCCGGCCGACCCTGATCATGCCGGTGCTGCTGATGCCGCTGATCTTCGTGATCAGCTTCACCGGGGCGTTCGGGTCGCTGACGCGGGTCGAGGGATACGGCACCGACAACGTCTACAACTGGATGGCGGTGTACGCGGCCCTCCAGGGCGCCGTCTTCGCCGGCGTCGGCGGCGCCGCCTCCACCGCCGAGGACATCGAGAACGGCTTCTTCGACCGCCTGCTGCTGACGCCGGGCAGCCGGCTCCCGATCCTCGTCGGCACGATGGGCTACAGCGCGCTGCGGTCCATGATCCCGACGACCGGCGTGCTGCTGATCTCGGCCCTCGGTGGGCTCAGCCTTCCCGGCGGTCTGCTGGCGCTGGTCGCCACCTACGTGGCCACCGCCGGGATGGCGGCCGTGTTCTGCCTGATCGGGCTGGCCGTCGTCTACCGCTTCCGCACGATGCGCTCGATGCTGCTGATCCAGGTGGTCGGCTTCAGCTCGATGTTCCTGTCCACCGGCCAGGTCCCGATCCACTTCATGGACGGCTGGCTGCACGCCGTGGCCCGGGTCAACCCGATCACGAACGTGCTGCGCTTCGCCCGGCAGGGCTTTCTCGGAGACGTGGCGTGGTCGACGACCTGGCCCGGTCTCCTCGCCCTCGGTGGCATGGCGCTGGTCGCCGGCGCCCTGGCGTTGCGGTCGCTGCGCTCCCTCGAGTCCTGACTCGTCGCCTGTCCCGAGGGCGGGCTCCCGAGCGGGATGCTCGACCCGGCCATCGCGTAGCCTGAGACCATGGCCGGGAGCGATTCGGCGCCATCCAGCGCACTCCACGACGTGTCGTCGGTCGAGGACGTCGTCTCGGCGCTGGGCGTCCAGGGCTACCTCGCCGACGAGGGGCTCGCCACGGCGGTCTTCCTCGCCCTGCGGCTGCGTCGCCCCATCCTCCTCGAGGGCGAGGCCGGCGTCGGCAAGACCGAGGCCGCCAAGGCCCTGGCCGGGTGGTCGGGCGGCGAACTGATCCGCCTCCAGTGCTACGAGGGCCTCGACGTGGCGCAGGCCGTCTACGAGTGGGACTACTCGAGGCAGCTGCTGCACCTGCGGGCCGCCGAGGCGGTCGGTGCGACCGCGGGGGCCGACGCCGCCGACCTCGAGGACGAGTTGTACGGCGAGCGGTTCCTCGTGCGTCGACCGCTGCTGCGGGCCCTGTCGGCGCCGGCCGACGCTGCGCCGCCCGTGTTGCTGGTCGACGAGGTCGACCGGGCCGACGACGAGTTCGAGGCGTTCCTGTTGGAGATCCTCTCCGAGTACGCCGTGACCGTCCCGGAGGTCGGCGAGTTCCGGGCTGCCGTCCCGCCGGTGGTGGTCATCACCTCGAACCGCACCCGCGACGTCCACGATGCACTCAAGCGGCGCTGCCTGTACCACTGGGTCGCCCACCCGGATGTCGAGCGGGAGGTCGAGATCCTGCGGGTGCGGGCGCCGCACGTGCCGCTGGCGCTGGCCCGCGACGTGGCGCTGGTCGCCGGCGAACTGCGCGACATGGGGCTCTACAAGCCGCCCGGCGTGGCCGAGACCCTCGACTGGGCGGAGGCCCTGGTGCTGATCGGCGCCGACGACCTCGATGCCGAGGCCATGGAGGTCACGGTCGGCACCCTCCTCAAGTACCGCGAGGACCAGGAGCGGGCGCGGGCCCGCGGCTTCGGCGAGATCCTGTCCGCCGTGCTCCGGGGCTGACCGGCCCGGAACCGACGAGGCGCCCGGGATGGAGCAGTCGGCGACCGCCGAGCGCACCCTCGACCGCCACCTGGTTCGCTTCGCCGGCGCCCTGCGGGCGGCGGGCCTGCCGGTTCCGCTGGGGTCGACCATCGAGTTCGGCCGGGCGGTCGCCGAGGTCGGCGCCGACCGGCGCGACGCCGTCTACTGGGCCGGCCGGGTGACGCTCGTGCACCGACCCGAGGACATCCCCGTCTACGACGAGGTCTTCGGGCAGCAGTGGCTGGGCGCCCTCGACCGAGGCCGGCCGGCGACGGTGCCGGCGCCGGTGACGCTGCTGCTGGACGAGCCGGGTGGCGACGACGACCGGGAGGACGACGAGCCCGAGGCTCCGGACGGCGACGTCGTCAGCGTCCGTTGGTCGCGCACCGAGGTGCTGTCGGCGAAGGACTTCGCCGAGTGTTCCGACGAGGAGTTGGCCGAACTGCATGACCTGATGGGCCGGATGCGCCTGGCCGGGGATGCCCGCCGCTGCCGGCGCCAGCGGCGGGCCCGACGATCCGGGCGCCTCGACCTGCGCCGCACCGTCCGTGCGGCACTGCGGACCGAGGGTGAGCCCCTGATCCGCGAATACCTCGAGCCGGGTGAGCGGCCCCGGCGCCTGGTGCTGCTGCTGGACGTGTCGGGCTCGATGGAGTCCTACGCCCGGACGCTGATCCGGTTCGTGCACGCCGCCATCGTCGGCCGGCGAGACGTCGAGGCCTTCGCCCTCGGCACCCGCCTCACCCGCCTCACCCGGGAACTCTCGACCCGCGACCCCGACGCCGCCCTCGGTCGCGCCGCCGGGGCGGTCGCCGACTGGTCCGGCGGGACCCGGCTGGGCGACGGCCTGCGGCAATTCAACGACGTCTGGGGGGTGCGCGGCATGGCCCGCGGCGCCGTGGTGGTGGTGCTCTCCGACGGCTGGGACCGGGGCGACCCGGCGGTGATGGCCGAGCAGATGCAGCGCCTGTCCCGGGTGGCCCACCGGGTGGTGTGGGTCAACCCGCTCAAGGCGGCCCCCGGCTACGCCCCGCTGGCCCAGGGCATGGCGGCCGCCCTCCCGCACGTCGACGAGTTCCTCGAGGGCCACAACCTGGACAGCCTCGGGGCCCTCGCCGCCGCCATCACCCGCAGGTAGGGACCGGTGCGACCCTCAGCCCGTGTTGCGCATGCCCGCGGCGATGCCGTTGATGGACAGCAGCAGCGCCCGCTGCATCACGTCCTCCCGGTCGCCGAGGTCGCCGGACCGCACGCGTGACAGCAACTCGACCTGGAGCACGTTGATCGGGTCCAGGTAGGCGTCGCGGACCTCGAGGGTGCGGCGCAGCAGCGGCTTGTCGGCCAGCAGTTCGGTACCGGTCACCTGGGCGACCATCTGCTTCGTGAGGCTGTGCTCGGCCACGACCAGGTCGAAGATGTGGTGCAGCGACGGGTCGACCAGCCGGTTCACGTAGTGGCGGGCGATGGCCAGGTCGGTCTTGGCGAGTGTCATCTCGACGTTGGAGATGAAGGTGCGGAAGAAGTGCCACTCGGCGTACATGTCCCGGAGGTCGCCGGCCCGGCCGGCGTCGAGGGCGGCCCGGATGGCGCTGCCGGCGCCGTACCAGCCGGGGATGATCTGGCGGGACTGGGTCCAGCCGAACACCCAGGGGATGGCGCGCAGGTCGCTGATGCCGGCGGCCGCGGCGCGCCGTCGGGCGGGACGGGAGCCGATGTTCATGGAGCCCAGCTCTTCGACCGGCGTCGAGGTCGTGAAGTACTCGGGCAGGCCGGGCGTCTCGACGAATGCCCGGTAGGCCTCGTAGGCGGCGGTCGACATCTGGTCCATGACCTCGTACCAGTGGTCGATGGTGCCGGCGTCGTGGCGGGGGGCGGTGTGGGCCAGCGAGGCGTCGACGAGGGCGGTGACGGCCAGGTTCAGGTTGCGTCGTGCGATCTCGGGCAGGCCGTACTTGTCGGCGATCACCTCGCCCTGCTCGGTGAAGCGAACCTCGCCGTCGAGCACGCCGTTGGGCTGGCTCAGGATCGAGCCGTGGGTGGGGCCGCCGCCGCGGCCGATGGTTCCGCCGCGCCCGTGGAACACCCGGATGCGGATGCCGCTCTCCTCGGAGACCTCGCGGATGACCCGCAGGGCCTTGTGGATCTCCCACTGCGAGGTGGTCAGCCCGCCGTCCTTGTTGGAGTCGGAGTAGCCGACCATGACCTCCTGGAGTCCGCCGCGCAGCTCGAGCAGCCGGCGGTAGCCGGGGACGTCGAAGAGTTCGCGCATGACCCGGCCGATCGAGCGCAGGTCGTCGATGGTCTCGAAGAGCGGGACGAAGCCCAGGCGGGCGATGTCGTGCCCGAGGTCGACGAGGCCGACCTCGCGGGCCAGGATCACCGGGGCGAGGATGTCGTCGACCCCCCGGGTCATCGAGACGATGTAGCTCTCGACGACGGCGTCGCCGTCACGGTCCAGGATGCGGCGCAGCGTGCGGAACAGCGTGAGGCAGTCGTGCTCGCCGGAGCCGTGCGGCGGCGCCAGGGGCCGGCGACTCTGGAGCTCTGTCGCCAGCAGGTCGGCCCGGTCGGCGGCGGAGGCACCGGCGTAGTCGACGCCGAGGGACTCGAACATGCCGGCGAGGGCCTCGTGGTGCCGTTCGGCGTGCTCGCGGATGTCGAGGGCGGCAACGTGGAAGCCGGTCAGGGCGAGGATCCGCCGGACGCGGGTGAGGCGGCCGTCGGCGAGCAGGGAGCCGCCGTGGCTCCGCAACGACCGGTCGAGGTGCTCGAGTTCGGTGGCCAGTTCGGTGGGCGACCCGTAGCCGTCGGCCGACCTGCGCAGGGTCTCGGCCAGCCGGTGCCGGATGACGGTGCAGCGGATCCGGTACGGCTCGTGTGGGTCGGTGCCGAGGAGGAGGTCGGGGTGCGTGGCGAGGTCGCTGGCGGCCTGCTCGCGGAGGTCCTCGGGGACCTCGCGGATGCGGGAGCTGACGCTGAGTTCGTCGGACAGGCCGGCCATCTCGTCCATGAGGAGCTCGAGGGCGCGGCGGCGTTGGAGGTCGAGCACGGCGAGGGTCGTGCCCGGCGAGACGTTGGGGTTGCCGTCGCGGTCGCCGCCGACCCAGGAGCCGAAGCGGATGGGGGAGCTCTCAGGGTCGAGTCGTTCACCGAGGTCCTCGAGGACGGCCGCCATGTCGTCGAGCAGCTCGGGGACGGCGTCGCGGATCGTCTGCACGACGTAGTAGAGGACGAACCGGGCCTCGTCGAAGGGGTCGGGCCGGTCGTGGCGGATCTCGTCGGTCTGCCACATGGCCTCGATGAGCTCGTCGATGCGGCGGTCGATGCGGCCCTGGTCGGCGGGTGTCCGCCACGGCTCGGTGCGCTCCTCGATGAGGTCCGAGATGCGGGCCAGCTTGTTGAGGATCGATCGGCGGGAGGCCTCGGTGGGGTGGGCGGTGAAGACCGGTTGGAGGTCGGCCCAGATGCCGGAGTCGACGAGGCGCCGGACGGTCTCGTCAAAGTGGCTGTCGGCGCGGGTGCCGCCGATGTTGAGGTCCTCGATGCGGTGCACCTGCTCGGCCACGTTGGCGAGGTGGAAGTACATGGTGAAGGCCCGCACGAGCCGGATGGCCTGGTCGGCGCCGGCGGTGCCGAGCAGGTCGGTGAGCTCGCCGGTGGCGCGCTGCTCGCCGGCGCCCTGGCGGAGTTCGCGGGCGAGGCGGCGCACGTCCTCGACGGTCGCCAGCAGGTCGGGTCCGTGCTGGCGGACGAGGGAGTCGCCGAGTTGCCGGCCGAGGCGCCGGATGTCGGCGCGCAGGCCGGCGTCGGCGGCGTCGGCGGCCCCCGGGGCGGGGGTGCGGTCGTCGGTTGCGGGCACGACGGTAACTTAGACGCCCGGCATGATTCCTGCCAGTGAAATCTCTTGACTCAGGGTGGAATTCAGTGAATACTTGTGCCACGCCACCGCTGCCGCTGGCCGTCCTGACCGAGTCGCGCGGCTCCCACGCCTCGTGCACCTGCAACGGAGATCCGCCGTGAGCCACACCCGCTTTCCGCCGCCGCGCCAGCGACTGCAGCGCAGCGAGCTCGCCGTGCCCGGCTCCAACCCCGGCATGTTCGAGAAGGCGGCCAACAGCGCCGCTGACTACGTCTTCCTCGACCTCGAGGACGCCGTCGCCCCCGGCGACAAGGTGCAGGCCCGCAAGAACGTCATCGAGGCGCTCCAGGACATCGACTGGCAGGGCCACGGCAAGACGGTGTCGGTTCGGATCAACGGCCTCGACACCCACTACATGTACCGCGACGTCGTCGACGTCGTCGAGCAGGCCGGCCAGCACCTCGACACCATCCTGATCCCGAAGGCCGGTGTCGCCGCCGACGTCTACATGGTCGACGCCATGGTCACCCAGATCGAGGAGGCCATGGGAATCGAGCACCGCATCGGCCTCGAGGCCCTGGTCGAGACCACCCTCGGCATGGCCAACGTCACCGACATCGCCCGCTCCAGCGACCGCATGGAGGCGCTGCACTTCGGCGTGGCCGACTACGCCGCCTCGTGTCGGGCGCGTACCACCGTCATCGGCGGCCTCAACGAGGACTACCCCGGCGACCAGTGGCACCAGGCCCTCTCCACCATGCTCGTCGCCTGCCGGGCCTACGGCGTGCGCGCCATCGACGGCCCGTTCGGCGACTTCAACGACCCCGACGGCTACACCGCCGGCGCCCGCCGGGCGGCCGCCCTCGGCTACGAGGGCAAGTGGGCCATCCATCCCAGCCAGATCGAACTGGCCAACGACGTCTACACCCCGCCGGCCGACGAGGTCGACCGGGCCAAGCGGATCCTCGTCGCCCTCGAGGAGGCCGCCGCCGAGGGCCGCGGCGCCGCCCAACTGGACGGCCGCATGATCGACGCCGCCTCCGCCCGCATGGCCGAGAACCTGGTGGCCACCGACGCCGCCATCAACGCCCGCTAGAACCCGAGAACCCGACCCCGACGTACCCCCTCACCAGGACCAACCGGAGACCACCCGATGGACATCCACGAGTACCAGGCCAAGTCACTGCTGGCGGAGTTCGGCGTGCCGATCCCCGTCGGCGGCCTCGCCTACAGCCCCGAGCAGGCCACCTACCGCGCCACCGAGATCGGTGGCGGCGCCTGGGTGGTGAAGGCGCAGGTGCACACCGGCGGCCGCGGCAAGGCCGGCGGCATCCGCGTCTGCCAGAGCGAGCAGGAGGTCTGGGAAGCCGCCGACGACATGCTCGGCACCCGCCTCGTCACCAACCAGACCGGCGAGCGCGGGCGCGGCATCTTCCGCCTCTACATCGAGCAGACGGTCGACATCGCCCGCGAGATCTACCTCGGCTTCGTCCTCGACCGGACGACCGAGCGGATCATGCTGGTTGCCTCCGGTGCCGGCGGCATGGAGATCGAGCAGATCGCCGAGGAGAACCCCGACTCGCTGGTCCGGGTCGTCATCGAGCCGGCCGTCGGCCTCCAGGCCTTCCAGGCCCGTGAGGTGGCATTCGCCCTCGGCCTCGACGCCTCGGTGGTGAGCGAGGCCTCGAACCTGCTGATGGCCGCCTACCGGGCCTTCCGCGACCTCGACGCCACCATGCTCGAGATCAACCCGCTGGTCGTGACCGGCGACGGCCGCATGCTGGCGCTCGACGCCAAGATGACCTTCGACGACAACGCACTCTTCAAGCACCAGAAGGTGTCCGAGCTGCGGGACAAGTCGCAGGAGGACCCCCGGGAGATGCGGGCCAACGACCGGGGCCTCAGCTACGTGGGCCTCGACGGCGACATCGGGTGCATCATCAACGGCGCCGGACTGGCCATGGCGACCATGGACATGATCAAGCACTCGGGCGGCGAGCCGGCCAACTTCCTCGACATCGGCGGCGGCGCCTCCCCGGAGCGGGTCGCCAAGGCGTTCAACCTGGTCCGGTCCGACGAGAACGTCCGGGCGATCCTCGTCAACATCTTCGCCGGCATCAACCGCTGCGACTGGGTCGCCGAGGGCGTGGTCAAGGCCCTCCACGAGCTCGACATCCAAATGCCGGTGGTGGTCCGGCTCTCGGGGACCAACGTCGAGGAGGGCCGCCGCATCCTCGCCGAGAGCGACGTGGACGTCGTCACCGCCGACACGTTGGCCGAGGCCGCAGAGAAGGCCGTCAACGCCGTCACCAAGGAGAACGCAGCATGAGCATCGTCGTCGACAACCAGACCCCGGTGCTGGTCCAGGGCTTCACCGGGCGCATCGGCAGCTTCCACGCCGAGGAGATGATCGAGTACGGCACCAACGTGGTCGGCGGCGTCACCCCCGGCCGCGGCGGCACCACCCACCTCGACCGGCCCGTGTTCGACACCGTCAAGGACGCGGTGGACGCCACGGGTGCCGAGGCATCGATCGTGTTCGTCCCGCCGCCCTTCGCCGCCGATGCCCTCATGGAGGCCGCCGACGCCGGGCTGCGCACCGCCGTGTGCGTCACCGACGGCATCCCCGCCCAGGACATGATGACCGTCAAGCGCTACATGCGCCGCTACAAGGCCGAGCGCCGCATGCAGCTCATCGGCCCCAACTGCGCCGGCGTCATCAGTCCCGGCAAGGCCCTCCTCGGGATCATGCCCGGCCACATCTACAAGGAGGGCGAGGTCGGGATCATCGGACGGTCCGGCACGCTCGGGTACGAGGCCGCCTCGCAGCTCAAGGCCGCCGGCATCGGCGTCAGCACGAGCATCGGCATCGGTGGCGATCCGATCAACGGGTCGTCCTTCAAGGACCACCTGGCCGCCTTCGAGCAGGATCCCGACACCAAGGTCGTCGTGATGATCGGCGAGATCGGCGGCCCCCAGGAGGCCGAGGCCGCCGCCTACGCCAAGGAGCACATGTACAAGCCGGTGGTGGGTTACATCGCCGGCCTGACCGCACCGAAGGGCCGCACCATGGGCCACGCCGGCGCCATCGTGTCGTCGGCGGGCGAGTCGGCCGCCGAGAAGGTCGAGATCCTCAAGGAGTGCGGCGTCCGGGTCGTCGAGCGTCCCTCCGAGTTCGCCGAGACCGTCGGCAAGGTCATCGACCGCAAGGCCTGATCCGGCTCGGGCCTCTTGGCCACAACCAGTCCCTGCCATGCCCGCGGGCCGGTCGCGTCCGGACGACGGCACCACCGTAGCCTTGGGGCCATGCGGGAGATCCTCGGAGACCTCGAACGCTGGCGAGCCCAGGGGCGGCGCATCGCCCTCGCCCGGGTGATCGACCTGGAGGGGTCGGGTCCCCGCCTGCCCGGGGCGACCATGGCGGTCGCCGAGGACGGCGAGGTCGCCGGTTCGGTGTCCGGGGGCTGCGTCGAGGGGGCGGTCGTCACCGAGGCCCTCGAGGTGCTCGAGCAGGGTGACCGTCGGCTGGTCTCGTTCGGCTACAGCGACGACGAGGCCTTCGCCGTGGGACTGACGTGCGGCGGCACCATCCACCTGTTCATCGAACCCCTGGACTGGTAGGGGCGGGGAGGGGAAGACGTGGCCGCGCAGGAGACCCCGGTGTTCGACGAGGTCGCCCGACTGCTGCGCGACGAGTCGCCGTTCGCCCTGGCCACGATCGTCGAGGGCCCCGGCTTCGGAGCCAAGTTGCTGGTCCGTCCCGACGGCACCACCGGCACGCTCGGCGACGACGACCTGGACCGGGTCGTCGAGCGCGACGCCCTCGGTGAGCTGGCCGCCGGGCGCAGCGGCCTGCGCCACTACGGCGAGCACGGCGAGGCGCGCGAGGACCACGTCCGGGTCTTCATCGAGAGCTTCGCCCAGCCGCCGCAGATGCTGGTGTTCGGCGCCGTCGACTTCACGTCGGCACTGGTCCGGGTCGCCAAGGTGCTCGGCTATCGGGTCACCGTCTGCGACGCCCGCGAGGTCTTCGCCACACGGCAACGCTTCCCGCTGGCCGACGAGGTCGTCGTCGACTGGCCCGACCGACTGCTGGAACGCGTCGGTGCCGACCTGGGTCCCCGCGACGCCGTCTGCGTCCTGACCCACGACAACAAGTTCGACGTCCCGGCGATCATGGCCGCCCTCGAGACCGCGGTCGGCTACCTCGGCGTGATGGGTTCCCGCCGCACCCACGAGAGCCGCCTGGAACGCCTGCGGGAGGCGGGGATCGACGCGGCGGGGGAGGCCCGCCTGCGGTCGCCGCTGGGCCTCGACATCGGGGCCCGGACGCCGGAGGAGACCGCCATCTCGATCGTGTCCGAGGTCATCGCCCTGCGGACCGGCCACACGCCTCGGGCTCTGCGCGACGCGTCGGGCCCGATCCACGGCTGAGGCCGTCGCGGAGTTCGGGCCGGTGAGCGTCGCGGCCGTGGTGCTGGCCGCCGGGGGCGCCTCCCGTTGGGACGGCGACGGCCACAAGCTGATGGCCGACCTCGGCGGGCGACCCGTCGCCGCCCACGCCCTTGGCGCCGCCGCCGAGGCCGCCCTCGACGAACTGGTCGTGGTCGTCGGGGCCGTCGACCTGGGGGTGTGCCTGCCCGAGGGCGCCACCGTGCTCGAGAATCCCGATTGGGCATCGGGTCAGGCGGGTTCCCTCCAGGTGGCCGTGGCCCACTGCCGGACGGCCGGCCACGACGCGATCGTGTTCGGCCTGGCCGACACGCCGGGCGTGCCGGCGTCCGCCTGGCGGTCGGTGGCCGAGCAGCCGGGCGAGCTGGTGTGCGCCACGTTCGGTGGCCGGCGCCGCCCTCCCCGGCGACGAGGGGGCTCGTGCCCTCCTGGCCCAGCAGGCGTCCCAGGTCGTGGAAGTAGTGTGCCCCGGCGAGCCGAGGGACATCGACACCGTGGAGGACCTGCGCGCATGGAGCTGACCAACGATTTCGAGGTCGAGGCACCGGTCGAGCGGGTGTGGGCGGTGCTCACCGACGTGGAGCGCATCGCCCCCTGCCTTCCGGGCGCCCAGCTCGAGGAGGTGGAAGGCGACGAGTACCGCGGGATCGTGAAGGTCAAGGTCGGACCCATCACCGCCCAGTACAAGGGGGCCGCCAGCTTCGCCGAGAAGGACGACGCCGCCCATCGGGCCGTGCTTCGTGCCGAGGGCCGCGACACCCGTGGCGCCGGCAACGCCTCGGCCGACATCGTGGCGGAGCTCGTCGAGGTCGACGGCGGCACCCGCGTCACCGTCATCACCGACCTGAAGGTCACGGGCAAGGTGGCCCAGTTCGGCCGTGGCGTGATGGCCGACGTGTCGAAGAAGCTCATGGGCCAGTTCGCCGACAACCTGCGAGGCCTGGTCGGCGAGGACGGAGCCACGGGGGGCGATGCCGACGGAGCCGCCGGGGACGACCCCGGCGAGGCGGCCGAGGAGCGTGGGGGTGCCCGCGTCATCGACGCCCCGGAGGCCGAGGCCGTCGACCTGCTCGAGGCCGCCGGCGCCCCGGTGCTCAAGCGCCTGCTGCCGCTGGCCGTGGCGGTCGTCGTCGTGGTGGTCGCCGTCCTCGTCCTCGCCTAGGAGACGACGGGGACGGTGGGGGGAGTGGAGACGGTGCCCACCGACGATGACCGTGCGATGGTCGAGGCGCTTCTCGGGCGGCCACCCCTCGGGGGCTTCGAGGTCGTCGTCCGGGACGCCGCCGGAACGCCAGTCGTGATCCGCAACCACCCGCTTCTCGACGACGGTCGGCCGATGCCCACGCGCTACTGGCTGGTCGGCGAGGACCTTCGGTCCCGGATCGGGACGCTGGAGTCGGCGGGAGGGGTCCGGGCTGCCGAGGCGGCCGTCGATCCCGACGAGTTGACGGCAGCGCACGCCCGGTACGCCGCCGGCCGTGACGCCGCCCTACCCCCGGACCACGAGGGTCCCCGGCCCACCGGGGGTGTGGGGGGCACGCGGCAGGGGGTCAAGTGCCTGCACGCCCACTACGCCTGGTTCCTGGCGGGCGGCGACGACCCGGTCGGACGTTGGGTGGACGACCGGCTGTGCGAGGGGGAGGCGGGGCAGGATGGCTGAACTGGTGGCCGCCGTGGACTGTGGGACCAACTCGACGCGCCTGCTCGTCGGCGACGGCACCACGGCCGTCGAGCGCCTGATGCGCATCACGCGGCTGGGGGAGGGGGTCGACGCCACCGGCCGCCTGGCCCCGCAGGCCGTCGCCCGGGTGGTGACGGTGCTGGAGGAGTTCCGGGAGGCCATCGAGCGCCACGGCGTCACGAGGGTCAGGGCCACGGCCACGTCGGCCGCCCGCGACGCCGCCAACCGGGACGAGTTCTTCGACGCTGCCGAGGCGGCGCTCGGGGTCCGGCCCGAGCTGCTGCCCGGGCTGGAGGAGGGTCGCCTCTCGTTCGCCGGGGCGACCGCCGACCTGGACCCGGCGGACGGGCCGTTCCTGATCCTCGACATCGGCGGCGGGTCGACCGAGTTCGTCGTGGGCACGACCCGGGCCGAGGGGGCGCTGTCCTGCGACATCGGCTGTGTCCGCCTCACGGAGCAGTGGATCGAACACGATCCGCCGCTGCCCGAGGAGTTGGTGTCGTGCCTGTCGATCGTGGAGGGCCACGTCGACGACGTGCTCCGGGAGGTCCCGGGCGTCGCCGAGGCCCGCACGCTGGTCGGGCTGGCCGGCACGGTCTCGTGTGCGGCGGCCGTCGAACAGGGCCTTCTGGAATACGACCGGGACCGGATCCACCACTTCCGGCTCACCAAGGAGGCGGTGGAGGACGTCTTCCGCACCCTGGCCACCGAGACGCGGGCCGAGCGGCTGGAGAACCCCGGCATGGAGGAGGCCCGGGCCGACGTGATCGTCGGCGGGCTGTGCGTGTTGGTGAAGGTGATGCGCCAGTTGGGGTTCGCCGAGTGCCTGGTGTCCGAGGCGGACATCCTCGACGGCCTGGTGTCGGCGCAACTGGCCGGCTGATCGCCGGAGTTTTATCCTCAGGAAAGATCGTTTCCCTAGGGGAAAGTCTCTGCTAGGGTGCGGTGCCATGGGACACAGTGACCGCCTCCTCATGGGACCCGGCCCCGGCAACCCGTATCCGGAGGTCCTCGAGGCCTTCGGACGACCGATTCTCGGCCACCTCGACCCCGAATTCATCGAACTGCTCGACGAGACCAACGAGCGCCTGCGCGCCGTCTACCGCACCGAGAACGCCCTGACCTTCCCGGTCTCGGCGACCGGGTCGGCCGGCATGGAGGCCACGCTCTGCAACGTCGTGGCGCCGGGCGACGTCGTCGTGGTCGGCGTCAACGGTGTGTTCGGTGAGCGCATGTGCGACGTCGTCGACCGCCTCGGCGCCGAGATCGTCCGCGTCGAGGAGGAGTGGGGCCGCGCCATCGACCCCCAGAGGATGCTCGACGCCCACCCCTCCCCGAAGGTCATCGCCACCGTCCACGCCGAGACCTCCACCGGCGTGCGCAACGACATCGCCGAGATCGGTGCCGCCAAGGGCGACGCCCTGCTGCTCGTCGACTGCGTCACCTCGCTGGGCGGCATCCCGCTCGAGGTCGACGAGTGGGGCATCGACCTTGCGTACAGCGGCACCCAGAAGTGCCTCGGCGTGCCGCCCGGGCTCTCGCCGGTCACCGTCTCCGACCGGGCCATCGAGCGCTTCGTCGACCGCAGCCAGTCCTGGTACCTCGACATGGCGATGATCGCCAACTACGTCACCGGCGGCGGCGCCCGGGCCTACCACCACACGGCGCCGATCTCCATGATCTACGGCCTCCACGCCGGGCTCGGCGTCATCCTGGAGGAGGGCCTCGCCAACACCCAGGCCCGCCACCAGGAGTGCGGCGACATGCTCCATGAAGGCCTCCAGAAGATGGGCCTCGAACTCTTCGCCGAGGAGGGCCACCGCCTTCCCGAGCTCACCTCGGTGCACATCCCCCTCGACCGCCTGCCCCGGGACCAGGACGAGGCCGACGTGCGCCGGTACCTGCTCGGCCGCTACGGCATCGAGATCGGCGGCGGCCTCGGACCGGTCGCCGGCAAGGTCTGGCGCATCGGCTGCATGGGCCACACCGCCCGCCCGCGCAACGTCACGCTGCTGCTGGCCGCCCTCGCCGAGATCCTGGACTAGGCGCCACACGACCCGACCCCGCTGCACGCCCTCCGCGGTGTCCGGGGGGACAGGCCCGGCGGGCTGGGCCGCAGGCCCCACGCTCGGGGATCATGGCCCGATGACCGGGAACCGGAACCTGTCGGCAGCGCCGAAGCTCACGCCATGAGCGAGTCGGGCATCCTGAGGGGCCGTCGGGTCGCCCTGCGCGCCCTCGAGGTCGAGGACTTCGCCGCCTGGCAGGAGATCCGGCACCGAAACACCGGTTGGCTGACCGGCTGGGAGCCCCGCCGGCCGCCCGGACAGGCCGACCCCGCCCAGGACCCGCAGGCGTTCGCCGCCCGCTGCGCCGCCCGGCGCCGCGAGCACCAGTTGGGCACCGGGTACGGCTTCGGCGTGTTCGTCGGCGAGGGCCCCGGCGGGGGACGCCTCGTCGGCGAGCTCAACCTGTCGAACGTGGTCCGGGGGGCCTTCCAGAACGCCCACGTCGGCTACTGGGTCGACGAGGCGCAGGCGGGAAACGGCTACATCCCCGAGGCGCTGGTCGTGGCGGCCCGCTTTGTCTTCGAGGAGGTCGGCCTGCACCGACTGCAGGTGTCGATCGTGCCGGGCAACGGACCGTCCCGACGGGTGGTCGAGAAGTTGGACCTGCGCTGTGAGGGCCTCGCCGAGCGCTACCTCGAGATCGACGGGCGCTGGGAGGACCACCTCCGCTTCGCCCTCACCTCCGAGGAGTGGGCCGACCGGGCCGAGGAGCTCAGCCGGGAGTGGCTGGACTGACCTGTCGTCTGGTGACCTGTTCGGCCGGCGGGTTCAGCCCTTCTTCTCGATCCGAGCCTTGAGGGCGCCCAGCATCTCGAGAAAGGCCGGTTGTTGCATCGAGTGGATCTGCGGGGTGATCTCCAGCGTCACCGCCTCGTTCGACTCGGTGACGGCCATGCCGGCGGCGAAGGTCGCCTTGGTGCTCGCCACCAGTTCGGGCGGGTGTGCCGCCGCCAACTCCGCGTAGCCGACGGCGGCCTCGAGCAGCTCGTCGTCGGGCACGCATGCCCAGGCCAGTCCCCGTGCAGCCGCCTCCTCGCCCGAGAGCACCTGCTGGAAGAGCACCATGGCCTTCGCCGTCCAGAGGTCGGTGAGGTTGCGGAGGCGCCACGTGTGCCCGCCGCCGGGGTGGAGGCCGATCGAGAGGAAGCGCGTGTCGAACTTCGCCGACTGCCCGGCGACGACGAGGTCGCAGCCCAGCAGCATGTTCATGCCGGCCCCGACGGCGGCGCCGTTGACTGCGGCGACCGTGGCGAGCGGGGAGTGGGCGACCCGGAGGAACCCGCGGTAGATGCTCGGCAGGTCGCCGCTGCTGCGCTCCTCGCTCTCGCCGGCGCCGACCAGGTCGTCGAGGACCGCACCGGCGCAGAAGGCGCGGCCGGCGCCGGTCAGGACGACCGCACCGACGCCCTCGTCGGCCTCGAGTTCGTCGAAGGCGGCGTCCAGCTCGGCGTTCAGGGCCTCGGAGATGGCGTTGCGACGGTCAGGGTCGTTGAAGGTCAGGACCGCCACGCGGTCCCGAAGTTCGGTGAGGAGCAGGCTCATGTCGTGAGCCTGCCACGATGGGGCGGGCGCTGGCACGCCCGCGTGCCGATTGGTCGTCGTGCGGAGGGGCGGAACTCCCCGCCAGTGGGTGGGCCGATGGGCCGGGGAGATCGCGGCGCCCGTACTGTCGAACGCGTGACCCGCTCCGGACAGGCCCGCTTCCCCGCACTTCGGGTCCCGAACTACCGGCTGTTCTGGATCGGCGGCCTGGTCACCAACAACGGCCGCTGGGTCACGCACGTCACCAGCGCCTACGTGACCTACCGCATCACCGGCTCGGCGGCCTGGGTGGGCGTGACCGGCTTCGCCACCTTCGTCCCCATGCTGCTGCTCAACCCGGTGTCCGGCCACATCTCCGACACCCGGCGGCGCCGCAACGTGCTGTTCGTCACCAACGCCGCCTACGGCGGTGTGGCCGTGGTGATGGCGTCGGCCTGGGCGGCCGGGATGCGCTCACCGACCGGCTGGGTGCTGCTGTTCTTCGCCAGCGGGTGCGTTGCGGGCGTCCAGCTGCCCGTGTGGCAGGCGTTCGTGGCGGAATGCGTCCCCAAGGACCTGCTGCGCAACGCCATCACCCTCAACTCCACGCAGTTCAACGCCGCCCGGACCGTCGGGCCGGCCATCGGGGGCCTCCTGATCGGGACGCTCGGTCCCGGCTGGGCGTTCCTCACGGCCGCACTCTTCGTCGGACCGGTGCTGGTCTGCCTGTCGCTGATGGATCCGGCGGGCCTGCACCGACCCGAGGACCTCGACCCCGCCGACCGGGGGGCGCGGGCCGTGCTGACCGGCTACCGCGACTCGATCCGCTACGTGCGCGACTCGCCGGGCATCCGGACCGCGGTGCTCACCATCACGCTCGTCATGACCGTCACGGCACCGATCTCCCAGCAGGTCGTCGTGTTCGCCGAGGAGGTGTTCACGGTCTCGCCGTTCTGGTTCGGGGTGCTGGCGTCGGCGCAGGGGATCGGTGCCGTGCTGTCCGCACCGGTCGTCGCCGGCGAACTGGACCGGGTCCAGCGGTCGCGCCTGCAGTTCGGTGCGGTGCTCGGTTACGCCGCTTGCGTGGCCGTCCTCGGCCTGGCGCCGGCCTTCTGGATGGGCTTCCTCGCCCTGGCCGCCCTCGGTGCCGTCCACCTGACCTCCGCGTCGAACCTGAACTCGGTGGTGCAGCTCCAGGTGGACGACGCGGTCCGGGGCCGCGTGATGGCGATCTACCTGATGGGGGTGCTCGGCACGGCGCCGTTCGCCAACCTGCTCATGGGGTGGCTGATCGCCGTGTTCGACGTCCGGCCCGTGGTCGTGGGTGGTGGTGTGCTGCTCCTTGTCGCCGCCCTCTTCCTCGCCGGCAGCGGCCGGCTGCGCCACCTCGACGCCTGAGCATCCCCAACGTGGGTACGTGGGCACGTGGGAACGGGACGGTCACATCACACCTGCCGGTCACCTGCTGGGCTCGTCGAAGCCCGGGTCGCCATCGAGGAAGGCCTGGCCCTCGGCGCAGTCCGTGCGGAGCGGGCACCAGCGGCAGGCGTGGCTGGGGTGCCGGCTCGGTGGGCGCTCCTGGTGGAGGAGTTCGACGAGGATGCGGACGCCGTCGACCAGTCGGGCCACCGAGGCCAGCAGGAGGTCCTCGGTGACGGCCTCGGGCACCAGGTGGGCCTGGTCGAGGTAGTAGGAGGCCAGCAGGCGTGGGGGGACGCCCATGCGCAGGGTCTCGATGAGGGCGTAGAACCGCAGGTCGTCGAGGTGGACGGGTGAGAAGCCGCCGGTCTTGAGGTCGATGATGACCTTGCCGGCGCGCCGTCCCTCGGCGGCGCCGAGCGTGAGGTCGGCCTTGCCGACGAGGGCCAGTCGGCCGTCGCAGAGCTCGGACCGCAGGCGGCTCTCGGTGACCGGCCGCCAGGCGGGCTTGAGTGGCGGAAAGCACTCGACGAACTTGGTGAAGGCGTCGAGGGCCTCGGAGCGCAGTTCGGCCCGTTCGACCTCGGAGCAGCCGCGCAGCCAGTCGCCGAGCCCGCTCGAGTCCTCCTCGTAGCGGGCGATGGCCTCGTCGACGAGCACGGGCGGCTCGATCTCGCGGCGCCAGTTGAGGGCCAGTTCGACGGCCTTGTGGGTGACCGTGCCGCGGGCGATCGGGACGCTCCACGCGAACTCCTCGTCCTCCTCGGCGACGAAGCGCGCCTCGCAGCCGTGCACCCGTCCCAGCCGGTGCTTGGTCATGTAGAGGTCGTCGCCTGGCGGAAGGGCGTCGAGGTGGGGCTCGACGGCGGTCTCGACGGCGGCCCGGAGGTGGTGGCGCAGGTCGTCGGGGAACTCGGGGCGGTCGCCGGCCGGGGCGCCGAGCTCGTCGAGGACGGCCAGCTGGGCGGGGTTCAGGTCGGAGGGTTCGTCGCTCACCCGGGCATTGTCACACCCCTTGCGCAGACTCGTGGGTGATGAACGTGAAGCACGCACCTCTCGCACCCGTCCGGTGGCCCGACGGCCGGCCCACCGGGCCACCGACGACCACCCTCCGGTTCGCCGCGGCCGCCCGATCCCTCGGTCGGGCGGCACGGCTCCGGGGCCTCGAGGTCCCCACCTTCCGCAGCCCGCCCGGCCTGGTCGACGTGCAGCGAAGCATCCGTCGTCGGGGCACGACCGCCACCATCTCCGTGGTGGTGCGGGACCGCCCCTGGGAGGCGGTGCTGGCCGACATGATCGAAGGGGTGATCGTGGCCAATCGGCTGGGGAACTGCCGGGCCGACACCATCCGGTCGGCCCTCTGGCTGGCCGTCGCCGATCCCGCCGCCGCGGCATGAGTCCCGGAACGCGTCTCCCGTCTGCCCCTGGCCGATCCCGCCGCCGCGGCATGGGTTTGCACTGGCTAGCGTCGGCGTACGCCCGGGTGGCGGAACTGGTAGACGCAGTGGGCTTAAACCCCGCGGCCGCTACGGCGGCGTGTGAGTTCGATTCTCACCCCGGGCACCCGGTACAACGTGGGGATGGACGGCAGCGAAAAGGCGCACGGCGAACAGGCGCACAGCGAACAGGCGCACTACGAGCACCCCTATCCGTCGCCGGAACTCGCCGCTGCGCACCCCTTCGTCGAGTACGCCGTCGAACGGCTGCCCGAGTCCGAGATGCTCGAGCGGGCCCGTGCCTTCCGCGTCGAGGCCGAGCGCCGCCGCAGCGTGCGGCTCTTCAGCCCCGACCCGGTGCCGCGCGAGCTCCTCGAGGAGGCCGTCCTTGCCGCCTCCAGCGCGCCGTCGGGCGCCCACAAGCAGCCCTGGACGTTCGTGGCCACCCAGGACCCGGCCGTCAAGGCCGCCATCCGGGCGGCCGCCGAGGAGGAGGAGCGTGTCAACTACCTCGAGAACCGCATGAACGCGGAGTGGCAGGAGGCCCTGGCGCCACTCGGCACCGACCACCACAAGGAGTTCCTCGAGGTCGCGCCGTGGATCGTGGTCCTGTTCGAGCAGCGTTACGAGATTCGGCCCGACGGCACCACCCGCAAGAACTACTACGTCAAGGAGAGCACCGGCATCGCCGCCGGGCTCTTCATCACGGCGTTGCACCGGATGGGCCTCGCCACGCTCACGCACACCCCGTCGCCGATGGCATTCCTGAGGACCCTCCTCGGCCGCCCCGACAACGAGCGCCCGTTCGTGATGTTTCCGGTCGGCTACCCGCTCGACGGGGTCCGCGTGCCCGACCTGGTGCGCAAGTCGCTCGACCAGGTGTTCGTCGAGGTCGACCGCCCGTCCTGACGCGGCCGATGCCCGGCCCGCCTCGGCGCACGGGCGGGGTGTGGGGGTGCAGTACCGTCCCGGCGTGGCTGCACGACCGCCGTTCCTCTTCGCGGACGAGCCCGACGGACTGACCGCCGAGGAACGGCGGCTCCTGCTCGGCGGCAAGGGGGCGTCGCTGGCCGAGATGGGCGGGGTGCTGGGCCTGCCCGTGCCGCCGGCGTTCACGCTCACGACCGACGTGTGCCGCCGGGTCCTCGACGGGGGCTGGCCGGCCGACCTCGACGACCACCTGCGGCGTGCGCTCGACGGGCTCGAACGGCGTGCGGGGCGCCGCCTGGGAGACCCGTCCGACCCGTTGCTGGTCAGCGTCCGGTCGGGCGCCCCGGACACGATGCCGGGGATGATGGACACCGTCCTGAACCTCGGCCTCGACGACGCGGCCACCGCCGGCCTCGCCGACCTGACCGACGAACGCTTCGCCCTCGACACGCACCGGCGCTTCCTCCAGTCGTACGCCGCGGTGGTGCTCGACGCACCGGTCGACCTGCACGCCGTCGTCCGCGGTGCCCTCGAGGCCACGGGTGTCGAGCGGGAGGCCGACCTCGGACCTGCCGACCTCCGCTCGCTGATCGCCGACCTGCGGGTTGCCATCGCCGCAGCGGGCGCCCCGGGGGTCCCCGACGACCCGTTCGAGCAGCTCCGAGCCGCGGTGGCCGCCGTCTTCGCCTCCTGGAACGGCGAACGGGCGACCGTCTACCGGGCCCACGAGGGCATCGCCGACGACCTGGGGACGGCCTGCAGCGTCCAGGCGATGGTGTTCGGCAACCGGGACGAGCGGTCGGGATCCGGGGTGGCCTTCACCCGTGACCCGACGACCGGAGAGGGCCGACGGACCGGCGACTTCCTCCTCAACGCCCAGGGCGAGGACGTCGTCGCCGGCGACCACGTGACCCTGCCCCTGGCCGATCTGGCCGACCACCTCCCGGAGGCCGCCGCAGAGCTCGACCGGACCCTCGACGTCCTCGAACGCCATCAGCGGGACCTCTGCGACGTCGAGTTCACCGTCGAGCAGGGGAGGTTCCACATCCTCCAGGCCCGGCGGGGCAAGCGCACGGGTGCCGCCGCGCTCCGGATCGCCGTCGACCTCGTCGAGCATCCCGACATCGCCCTGACCCGGGAGGAAGCCGTCGCCCTCGTCACCCCGGACCACCTCGAGCAGGTGCTGCACGCGCGGTTCTCCGAGACCGACGGCGAGGGCAGCGGTGCCGAGGAGTTGACCCGTGGCATTCCGGCCTCGCCGGGTGCCGCCGTCGGACGGGTCTGCCTCACGCCGGAGGCGGCGCTCGACGCCGCCGACCGGGGCGAACCGGTCGTGCTGGTCCGCCTCGAGACCTCCCCGGACGACGTGGCCGGCATGGCGGTGGCCGAGGGGATCCTCACGGCACGCGGCGGCCTCGTCAGCCATGCGGCCCTCGTGGCCCGTGGCTGGGGGATTCCGTGCGTTGTGGGTGCCGAGGACCTCGAGTTCGCCGACGACCACGTGCGGATCGGCGGCCGGGCCGTCCGCGAGGGCGACACGATCGCCATCGACGGGGCGACGGGGGCGGTCACCCTCGGCGACCGGGAGGTGGCCGAGGCGGAGGTGCCCCCCGAACTGGACGTCCTGCTGAGGTGGGCGGACGAGTTGGCCGCATCCCGACTGGTCGTGCGCGCCAACGCCGACACCGCCGCCGACGCTCGAGCCGCCCGCGACCTCGGTGCCGTCGGCATCGGGTTGTGCCGGACCGAGCACATGTTCCTCGCACCCGACCGGCTGCCGATCGTCCGGGCCATGATCCTGGCCGGAAGCGACGAGGAGGAGGCCGAGGCGCTCGAACGGCTGGGAGCGGCCCAGCGGGAGGACTTCGTCGGCATCCTCGAGGCCATGGACGGGCTGCCCGTCACGGTGCGCCTCCTCGACCCGCCGCTGCACGAGTTCCTGCCCGACCTGATGGAACTGGTCGCCGCCGAGGCCCGAGGCGACCTCGACGACGAGGGACGCCGGACCCTCGTTGCGGCACGCCAATGGGCGGAGGTCAATCCCATGATCGGCACCCGGGGGGTCCGCCTGGCCCACCTTCGGCCAGGGCTCTACCGCATGCAGTCCCGGGCACTCTTCGGGGCCGTGGCCGAACGGCGGGCGGCTGGCGGCGACCCACAGGTCGAGGTCATGATCCCGCTCACCGTGTCGGGGCCGGAGCTGGCGGCGGCCCGGCGCTGGGTCGAGGAGGCGGCGGCCGAGGTCGCCCACGACGGCGTGCCGGTCGTCGGAACGATGATCGAAACTCCGCGGGCCGCCCTCGTCGCGGACCGACTGGCGCCGCACGCCGACTTCTTCTCGATCGGCAGCAACGACCTCACCCAGATGACGTTCGGGTTCTCCCGCGACGACGTCCAGGGGCGCTTCCTCGGCTCCTACGTCGAGCAGGGGCTCCTCGACCACGATCCGTTCGACCGGCTCGACGACGAGGCGGTCGGCGAGCTCGTGGACCTGGCGGTCGAGCGCGGTCGCCGCGCCGCGTCAGGCCTCAAGGTCGGCGTGTGCGGGGAGCACGCCGGCGAGCCGGCCTCGATCCGGCGCCTGCTGGCCGCGGGCGTCGACTACCTGTCGTGCTCCCCGGCCCGCCTGCCCGTGGCCCGCCTTGCTGCGGCCCGAGCCGTACTGGGTGCCTGAGCACGCCTAGGCGGTGGTGCTCGAGACGCAACGCGTACTGCGGCCCGAGCCGTACCGGGTGCCTGAGCACGCCTAGGGTCCCCGGTCGTGGCGGGCAGGGAGCCCTGGGAACGAACGGGGGAGTGCATGGCCGGGAACACGGAACACATCCACGGCGAGGTGGTGGACGGTTACGGGGCCGTCGCCGACGCCTTCGCCGGCAACTTCGCCGACGCCGACGAGGTCGGCGCCGCCTGTTGCGTCTACGTGGACGGGGAACCGGTCGTCGACCTGTGGGGAGGCATGGCCGACCTGTCGACCGGTCGACCCTGGGAGCGCGACACCCTGCAACTGCACTTCTCCACGACGAAGGGCCTGGCCGCCATCTGCGCCGCCATGCTCGTCGAGCGCGGACTGCTCGACGACGAGGCGCCGGTCGCCCGGTACTGGCCCGAGTTCGCAGGCGGCGGCAAGGAGGGGGTGACCGTCGCCCAGTGCATGAGCCACACGGCGGGCCTCCCGGCCGTCGACGTGCCGCTCACGGTCGACGAACTCTGCGCCGTCGAGCCCGTGCTGCGGGCGCTCGAGGCCCAGGAGCCGCTGTGGGAACCCGGTACGGCCAACGGCTACCACGCCATCACCTACGGCTGGATCGTCGGCGAGATCGTGCGTCGGATCGACGGCCGGACGCTCGGCACGTTCCTCGCCGAGGAGGTGGCAGGACCGCTCGGTGCCGAGTCGTACATCGGCCTGCCCGAGTCCGAGGAACAGCGGGTGGCGCCGATCATCAACAGCCCACCGCCCACCGACCCCGAGGTGCTGGAATTGATGACGGCGATCATCGGCCCCGGAACCATGGGCTACAGGTCGCTGACCATGGACGGCGCCATCATGCTGGACGCCGATCCGAACCCGTTCAACACCCGGCAGGTGCACGCCACCGAGATGCCGGCGGCCAACGGGATCAGCGAGGCCCGTGGCCTGGCGAGGATCTACGGCGCCACGGTCGCCGAGGTGGACGGCGTGCGCCTGCTGTCGGACGACACCGTGCGGTATGTCCGGGCCGAGCGTTCGCGCGGCCCGGACCGCTCGCTCGTGCTGGAGGGAGCGTGGGGACTCGGCTTCATGCGCGACATCGAGTTCAACCCGCTGCTCACCCCGGACTCGTTCAGCCACCCGGGCGCCGGCGGCTCGCTGGCCTACGGCGACCTCGAGCACGGAGTCGGGTTCGCCTACGTCATGAACCAGATGGGCTCCGGCCTGGCGAATGATGCGCGCGCCAACCGACTGAGCGAGGCGCTCCGTACCTGCCTGTAGCGGGGACCTGCCTTCCGCCGGAACCTCCGTCGAGGTGGGTCGGCGCCAGCCCCGAACCCGGTCTCCTGCATAGATCTTCTGCATGGACGGTTGAGGTCTGCATGGCCTCGCGCTACCCTCGCGCCGCCGGACCACGGCGTACAGCCGCATGCCAGAGGGGACTGTGGGGCGTTCGTGCCGGCCTCAGGGAGGGAAGAAGCTGTGACTTCGAGATTCGGTCGCGGTCTGTTCGGTGCTCTGCTCGCCCTCGCCCTTGTGGCGAGTGCATGCGGCAGTGACGAGGATGACGCGACACCCACGACGACAGCGCCACCGAAGCAGTCGGTGGTGACCACGCAGGCTCCGGAGCCGACCGCGCCGGTCGACGCCGGTGGCCTCGACGAGTTGAACGTCGCCTACTTCCTGGAGTGGCCGACGGCCAACCAGGTGGCGCAGGTCGAAATGGCCTATGACAGCGTGCTCGGGGTGCCGGTGAATTGGCATTCCTTCGCGTCGGGCAACGACATGGCGCTGGCGATGGAGGCCGGCGACATCGACATCTCGTACTCGCAGGGCCTGACGCCCTTCGCCAACTACGTGACGTCGGGTGCCGACCACGTGATCGTCGGTGTGGCCGTGTCGTACGCGGACGCCGACAACTGTGTGGCGCATCCCGACTACGCCGTGTCCCAGGACAACGCCGCCGAGGCGCTGGCCGGCCAGTCGATCTACACGCCGATCGGCAACGTGACGCACTTCAAGCTGCTCAAGATGCTCGAGCACCTGGGCGTGTCGCTCGACGACGTGAGCCTCATCCCCTCCGAGGGCGGGCCGGCTGCGGTCGCCGCCTTCGAGAACGGCGACGTCGCGATGGCGTGTGCGTTCGGTGGGGCGATCAACACGATGCTGGCCGCGGGCGGCAACCTGGTGATGACCGGTGCCGAGCAGGAGGCCCTGGGCATCCGCGTGTTCGACATCATCTCGGCGCCGCGCAGCTTCGCCGAGGCGCATCCGTCGGTGGTCACGGCGTTCCTGCAGGTGACCGAGGACGCCAACGGCGCCTACGCCGCGGACCGTGCCTCGACCGAGGCGACGGTCGCCGATGCGGCCGGCATGGACGTCGAGGGCTCCAACGCCCTGTTGGACGCCTTCACGTTCCTCGACCGGGACTCGCAGCTGTCCGAGGCGTGGCTGGGCGGCACCGTCCAGGCCGCCATGAAGGAGCAGATGGACTTCTTCGTCGCCCAGGGCGAGATCGACACCGCCCTCGACTCCTATGACGGCGTCGTCGACACCTCGTACCTCGAGGCTGTCGTCGGCCGCGGCTTCGGCGCTGCCAACCCGCAGTCCGGCGGTGCCGGCGGCATGGCCTTGCCGGACCTCGGCGGACGCGAGGTCACGATCGCGGTGGACAACGCCTACCTGCCGTTCGCCTACATCCCGGCTGACACCGGTGTGGCTACGGGTTGGGACTACGACGCCATGGACGAGGTCTGTGCCCGTCTCAACTGCGTTCCGAGCTTCCAGGAGTTCGCGTGGGACGGCACGATCATCGCCACCGGTGAAGGCCAGTTCGACATGGCCGGTGGTGGCATCACGATCACCGAGGAGCGCGACAAGGTCGTGGACTTCTCGATCAGCTTCATCAGCACCGATCAGAAGATCCTCGTGGCCAAGGGCAGCACGGAGATCGGCTCCCGTGACGACCTCGCAGCCTCGGACTGCAGCGCAGGTTCGATGACCGGCACCACCAACTACGACCTCACGGCCTCGATCACCGGCGAGGATCGAATCGTGGCCTTCGAGTCGTTCGCCTTCGCCGAGGTGGACCTGCTCCCCGAGTCCCTGCAGTCCGATCCACTGGGCTGGGCCTTCACCGAGGGCAGTGACCTGGTGCCGGCGTTCAACGCGGCGATCCAGTCCATGAAGGACGACGGCACGCTCGCGGCCCTGAACGGCAAGTACTTCGGCACCGCCTTCACGATCACCTACGACGACATCGGCGACGGCGCCTACGCCGAGCCCGACGACGGCGGTGGCGATGCGGGTGCCGTTCCGAATATCGGTGGGGGCACCGAGTTGGCGATGTGTCGTGGCAACTGGGCGGCGGGGTATGTCCATGCCGAGATCGTGCGCCAGATCCTGAACCGTGCGGGGTTCGTGGTGGCGTCGCCTTCCGAGATGGAGTTGGGCCCGTCGAACGCGTACACGACGATGGCTGAGGGCACGTGTCACCTGTGGGCGAACTCGTGGTACCCGATGCACTTCTCGTGGTTCGAGAACGAGTTGCCCGACGGCAGCCTGGTCGCTGACCACCTCGAGGCGATGCCGGGCCTGTTCCAGGATTCTGGTGTGCAGGGCTTCCTGGCGACCAAGACGTGGGTCGACGAGAACAACATCTCGACGATCGACCAGGTCAACTCGGATCCGGCGCTGTATGAGGCGTTGGACTCCGATGGTGATGGTGTGGGTGAGATCCTGGGTTGTCCCGAGGACTGGACCTGTGACGACATCATCGAGAACATGGTGGCCTACGCCGGGTGGGACAACCTGGTGCAGACCAAGGCCGGGTACGACGCCCTGTTCGGCGAGTTCGTGAACCGTGTGCGTCAGGGTGACGCGGCGATCATGTACACGTGGACGCCGGCGCAGTATGTGGTCGAGATGGTGCCGGGTGTGGACGTGTACTGGTTGTCGGTGGAGGAGGGTTCGGTCCTCGACGACTCGAACCCGTTGGGCCTGTCGGGTGGTGAGAACCACACGCAGGGTGCCGGCTTCACGGGCCTGGGTCCGGAATCGTGCACGCAGCCGTGTCAGTTGGGCTGGGAGGCTGCCGACATCCAGGTGACGTCGCGCAAGGACATCCTCGAGGCCCATCCGGGTCTGCGGAACCTGTACGCCAACATCCGTCCGTCGATCCTGGACATCTCGATCCTGCAGGTCGAGCAGAACAACGGTGACGGTTCCGAGGCCCATGTCGAGCAGTTGGCTGCCAGTTGGATGGACGCCAACGCCGACCTGGTCGACTCGTGGATCGTCGACGCCGCGTCCCGACCGGACGACGCCCCGGAGCCGGTGGACCTTGCGCCGACGGTGACGGATTTGACGATGTGTCGTGCGAACTGGGCGTCTGG
>LUMW01000328.1_pt1 | contig 38952 bp, 31 predicted proteins | sample 729761 | NCBI WGS metagenome assembly LUMW01 (sample SAMN03860302, study PRJNA289734) | marine metagenome | biome: seawater column; feature: ocean; material: water; isolation source: Red Sea water column Station 192 - depth 500m | place: Saudi Arabia: Red Sea | collected 2011-10-15 | depth 500 m
TGTTGCAGCCCGTCTCCTCGTCGTAGACCTCGCAGCGCGTCTGGGTGGACCCATCCCCCTGCGTCTCGGTCGTACAACCCGTCGCCTCGTCGTACGTCGACTCCGAACGGTTCCCCTCGGAATCCACGTACCAGTTGGACCCGTCGTCGCACCAGGCGTTCTCGCTCCCATCCGCATTGCGCGAGACCTCACAGCCCGTGGCCGGGTCGTACTCGCTCGAGGAGCCGTCGTCATAGCGCGAGCCGCGTGATCCGTCGTCGCAGTTCCACTCCTCGCCACCGTCCCAGGAGTTGGTCCAGCAGCCGGTGGCCTCGTCATAGGTGCCAGCAGGCTCCCCGCCCTCATCGCCGCCCTCATCGCCGCCCTCATCGCACCACTCCTCGACCACGTTGCCGTCGGCGTCCCATTGCTGGAAGCAAGCCGTCGCCGCCGTGTACCAGAAGCCGCTCCCGTCGGACCACGACGTACCCCAACTACCGTCATCGCAATTCTGTTCGATCGTGCCGTCGCCGAAGTCGTTGACCCAACAACCGGTTGCCTCGTCGTAGACGCCGGCTGGCTCTCCACCGTCGTCGCCGAGGGAGTCGCCTTCGGCGCAGGAGTCGTAGAAGACGTTCCCTTCGGTGTCCCACTCGCTGAAGCAGCCGCTGGCGCCGTCCTGCCAATAGCCGCTCCCGTCGGCGGCCTCCGACCCAAAGCTGCCGTCATCGCACGAAAGGTCGAACGAGCCGTCCTCGTACCTGGTCTCGTCACAGCCGGAGGCGTCGTCCCTGGAGTACTGGGGCCACTCCGCCTGGGCCTCGTCCTGGGCGGCGGCGGGCATGGCCAGCACCGACGCCAGAGGAGCAAGGACGCTGAATACGATGACTGCAATCCGCCGGACCACGCTCGTCTCCCTCGACTAGTTCGACGCTGACGCTAGCCGGTTGCCGGTTGCCGGGGTCAACTCCAATGCCGGACGCTGTGACTCGTACACTTCTGGCCGACACGGGATGTGGCGCAGTCTGGCAGCGCACCTGCTTTGGGAGCAGGGGGTCGGCGGTTCAAATCCGCCCATCCCGACGACTCGGACTGTCCGCCCCCTTCGACGATCGAGCCGCCCAGGGGGCCGCCGGTTCTACCGAAAGAGTCCCCCACAGCGGTCGGCCCCCGGTGGCGGGAACCGGAGGCCGACCTGGAGCCGACACCGGGTTCCGCCACGTCGGCGGGAGTGCAGCGGGCACCCGTAGCGCATCGACCCGTCCTGTGGGGTCCGCCCGCCGGAGCATCCGCACGGGATCCGACGGAACGGACCCGTTGTTGCGGGCGAACCTACACCCTCGCAGCGCCGGTGTCCCGAGAAGTGCCACCGGTCCGCCGACGCCGTGCACCGAACGGCTGACCCGTAGGCTCCGCCGCCGTGGAACTCGTCGTCGCCCGCCATGCCCGGCCCGAGGCCGAAACCCGCGTCGACGGTGAACGCGCCGATCCGCCACTCTCCGAACTGGGGCGGCGCCAGGCCCAGGCCCTGGCCGACCTGTTGGCCGGCGAGGACGTCGACCACGTCGTGACCAGCACGATGCGCCGGGCGCTCGAGACAGCCAACCCGCTGGTCCAGCGACTGGGCCTGGCACCTGAGGCCCTCGAGGGCCTCGAGGAGTCTGACCGGCACCGCTCCCTGTACGTGCCGGCCGAGGAGATGTCCCGCGACCACGAGATCGTCCAGGAGTTCCTCGCCGACCGGGAGTCGGTCTTCGGGGGCGACTATCCCGCCTTCCGAGTCCGGGTGCTGGAGGCGTTCGATGGGATCATCGAACGCAACCGGGGACGCACGGTGGTGGTCGTCTGCCACGGCATGGTGATGAGCGTGTTCCTGCAAGCCATCCTGGGGCACGACGACCCGTTCCGCCTGATGCACGACTACTGCGGCATCATGCGCGTCACGGCTTCGCCGAACGGGATCCGCACCGTTCGCTGCGTCAACGAGACCACCCACGTCCGCCACCTGCTGGACTGACCACGGTCCGGTCGGGAAGGCTGACCATTGGAGGCACGGCGAGGATGACCGACTGGAGGGCGCTCACCGCCCGGACCGGGCTGGCGTGCCACGACCTGGTCGGCTGGATGATGTGGGACCGGCGCGCCGTCGCCGCCTACGAGGCCATCGGCGTTCCCAACGGAACCGGTTGGGTCCTGGCGTGGCGGCTTGCAGCGCTGGAGGGGTCCACGCCTGCAGCGGCGGCCGCGGCGACCTATTCGATCCACCCGCAGGTCATCGCGGCGGTGCTGGAACTGATGCGTGGCGCCACCGATGAGGCGTCGGTCCTGGCGGTCCGCGATGCCGCGGTGGAACCCGGCCTGGCCGAGATCGCGCCGGGCCTGCCGGAGGCGCTCGGGGAACTCGCGGGAGTGCTCTGGCGCGGGGTGGACTCGGTGCACGCGGGGGCCCGACCCATGTTCGCCGCCCACCGCGACCGGCCCCGCCCTGAGGATCCCGACTCGGCGCTGTCGGCGTGGCTGGCCGTCAACTGCCTGCGGGAACTCCGTGGTGACAACCACTGGGTGCTGTGTGCCGCCGAGGGCCTTGACGCCGTGGAGGTCGGACTGCTGCACTCCGCCATGGTCGATCCGGAGGAGTACGGCGGCGAGGAGTGGATCGTCCGCAGCCGCGGTCATGACGACGCTGGGGTGGCGGCGGGATGGCGCCGCCTGGAGTCCCGGGGCCTGGCCGCCGACGGTGCCCTGACCGACGAGGGCCGCCGCTTCCGGCAGGGCCTCGAGGACCGGACCGACGACCTCACCAGCACGGCGTGGATGGCGGTCGGCGAGGAGGCGACCCGCCGGTTCTGTGAACTTGTCGAGCCCCACCACGACGCCTTCGTGGCCAGGATCGATGCCACCGCCGGACCCCGGTGGATGCCGGCAGTGCGCGTGGCGGTACGACCGGACGACCGGGGCTGAACCGGCCGGCGGGCCCACGGTCGTCCCGACACCGACTGGCAACCCCTCCGGACAGGCAACCCCTCCGGACAGGCAACCCCTCCGGACAGGCAAAGGGCCGGTCCGCATTCGGACCGGCCCGGTGGTACCCCGTACGGGATTCGAACCCGTGTTACCAGGTTGAGAACCTGGCGTCCTGGGCCTCTAGACGAACGGGGCCAGGTGACGCCCCGCGAGCGACCCGGAGATCGTGCCCGTGGGAGGCATCAGTGTAGCGACGGCCCGGCAGGCCGCCTCTCGTCCGCGGTGGCCGCGGATGGCTCGGGGGGAAGGACTCGAACCCTCAATGACTGGACCAGAACCAGCTGTGTTGCCAATTACACCACCCCCGAAGGTGGGCCCCGGAGGGCGGCGTCAGCGTAACGGGTCGGCCCAAGCCTCCGGCGGGCGACCGGGGGGGTGATGGGGTGGGGCGTGCGTCACCCCGACGACGAGGGTGGGGCGTTCCTCAGAGTCGGGCGCGGGCCCGGGAGATGCGGCGCAGGACCTCGTCGCGCTCCATGCACTCGGCCATGGCCTCGAACAGCGGCGGGCCGACCGTCCGACCGGTGACGGCCACCCGGACGGGTGCCTGCGCCTTGCCCAGCCGCAGGTCCAGCGCCTCGCCCACCTCGGCGACGGCGTCCTTGACGGCCTCGGACTCCCATGGGCACCCAGCCAGGGCGGTCGCCGCCCCGTCGAGCACCTCGGCCGCCGAGGGGCCGTCGACCATGACCTTCTGCCACGACTCCGGGTCGTCGGCCGGCTCCTCGAGGAAGAGGAAGTCGACGAACCGGACGACGTCGGCCAGCGTGCGCAACTTCTCCTGGACCAGGTCGACCATGCGGTCGAAGACGCCGGCGTCGAACGCCTCGGGCGCCCACGGCGCCTCGTCCAGCCACGGCTGCACGCGCTCCACGAACGTGGCCTTGTCGAGGCCCCGGAGGTGGCTGGCGTTGACGTGCTCGAGTTTCCGGAGGTCGAAGAAGGCGGCCGCCTTGTTGACGTCCTCGATGCGGAACAGCTCGACGATCTCCTCGAGCGGTCGGACCTCGATGTCGTCGGGCGGCCCCCAGCCCAGCAGGGCGAGGTAGTTGACCATCGCCTCCGGCAGGTAGCCCCGCTCCCGGAAGTCGCCCATGGCCACGTCGTCCCGTCGCTTGGACAGCTTCTGGCGGGACGCGTTGACGAGCAGCGGCAGGTGGGCGTAGGTGGGCCGTGGGGCACCGATGGCGTCCAGCAGGAGCAGCACCTTGGGCACGCCCGAGAGCAGGTCCTCGCCCCGAATGGCGTGGGTGATCCCCATGTCGGCGTCGTCGACGGCGTTGGCGAGCAGGAACATCGGTGTGCCGTTGGAGCGCCAGACCACGAAGTCCTCGAGGTCCGCGGTGTCGAAGGAGACGTTGCCGCGGACGACGTCGTCGAAGGCGACCGTCCGGTCGTCCGGCATCCGGAAGCGCACGGCGAGGCCGTCGACCAGCGAGGTGCCCGCCACCTCGGCGTTGTCGGCGTCGCAGAGGTAGGCCAGGCCCCGGTCCAGCAGGTCCTCGACGACCTCCCGGTGGCGGTCCCGGCGCTCGGACTGGAGGTGGGGGCCCTCGTCCCAGTCGAGGCCCAGCCACTCGAGTTCGTCGAGCAGCGCCCGGGTGAGCTCGGGCCGGTTGCGCTCGGCGTCGGTGTCCTCGATGCGCAGCACGTAGGTGCCGCCGGTGGCGCGGGCGTGCAGCCAGTTGAACAGCGCCGTGCGGGCGCTGCCGACGTGGAGGTAGCCCGTCGGGGAGGGGGCGAAGCGGACGCGGTCAGTCACGCGACGCAGGGTAGCGGTGCGCCCCGGGGCGACCCCGTGGTCGCGGAGCGCCTCAGCCGGCGACGGCGTGGCGCAGCATGCCGGCCATCGTGGCCACGAGGGCGTGGTGGTCGACGCCCCAGCGCTCGAGGCCGGGTCGGTGGTTGGCGACGTGCGCCAGCATGGCGACCACGATGCCGGCGGTCGCCTTCGGGTCGTAGCCGCTGTCGTGGGTGGTGGCGAGGTCGCGCAGCGCCTCGGTGGCGCCGTTGAGCAGCCAGGTTCGCAGGTCGCGGAATCGGAGGTCGCCCTCCATGGAGGCCAGGTCCAGCACCTTGAGGATCGCCCGGTGGTCGGTCCAGAAGGTCAGGAAGCCCTCCACGACCTCGTGGGCGGCTCCGGCGGGGTCGCCCGACCAGTCGCGTCTGGCGACGAGGGCCTCGAGTTCCTCGTGCCAGGCCTCGGTCAGGGCCGCCGCCAGGACGAGGACCGCCGCCTCGGCGTCGGGGAAGTACTGGTAGAAGGTGGCGGGCGAGGTGCCGGCGGCCCGGGCGATGTCGATGACCTTCAGGTCCCGGTAGCTGACCGTCTCCAACTGCTCGGCGGTGGCGTCGAGGAGCCGCTGGCGGGTGGCGAGGCCCCGGCGGCCCGGCATCCGGCCGTCGGCCGCTCGCTCGTCCAGCTCTGCGGCCAGTTCCTGGCTCGGGCCCGACTCGACGGGGATCTCGATGTCGTCGCTCACGGGTCCACTGTATGCCTGACGCTCCGTCAGATGAGAACGTCGGCCGAGTCGGCGCCGAGGCCCGGTCCGGCCAGCTCCACCGGGCGTGCCCGAGGTGGTGCGACGGCAACGCCGACCTGGCCGGTCGGGACCGGCGCACCACGGGCCAGCCAGGAGGCCACGCCCGCCAGCGGCAGGGCCAGCAGGGCGCCCCGTCCGTCCCGGAGGGCGGCGAGGACGGCCGCTGCCGCCACCAGCCCCGTTGCCGGATCGGCGACGGCATCGGCGATGAACCCCGCCGGTTCGTCCAACACCAGCCCCCCGGACACGGCGGCGTCGTCGCCGAAGGCCACCCCGTTCGAGCGCGGACCCGTCCGGCCGTAGCCGGTGATCGACACCCAGACCGCGCCACGGTCGACCTCCCGCTCGGCGCAGATGCCGAGTTGGACCAGGGCCCGGGGCCGGCTCCCCTCCAGGACCACGTCGGCCCCGGCCACAAGCCGGCCCAGCACCTCCCGGCCGGATGCCGTGCCGAGGTCGACGGCGACCGAGGCCTTGCCCCCGTTGAGGAGGTCGAAGAAGCGAGCCGGTCCCCGTCGGGCCCCGTCGGGCCGACCGGTCGACTCGACCTTCACCACCCGGCACCCCGCCCGCCGGAGGAGGTCCCCGCAGAGCGGTGCCGCCCACAGGGAACCCAGTTCGACCACGATCGGCGAACCACGCCGTTCCACTGCTGCGCCCTCGGCCAGCAGCCCGAACGGCCCGGAGGGTGCGGTCCCCGGCACCCCGAGGGGCACGCCGAGGAGGTCAGCCCGCTCGGCCAGCCAGGTTCCGGTCCGGCCCGCCAGCAGCCGGCGGACCGCCCGGTGGTCGTCGACCTCCACCGTGGCCTCCAACAGGGCCGGCAGGGCCTCGCGGTCCTCCGGCCGCGCCGGGTTGAGACAGACGGGCCCGTCGGCGGCCTCCAGCAGGCGGGCCAGGCCACCCACCGACGTCGCCCCTGCCCGGCCGAGGACGGCGATCGCCGCCCGCTCCCCCGCCAGCGCCGGGCCGTCGACCCCGGGACCGCCGAGACGTGCCAGTGCACCGGCGGCGGCAGCCAGCCCCGTGGCCACCGGCCAGGGCACCTGGCGGGCCGGGCTGTCGACCGGCCCGGTCAGGGCCATCCCGCCGGAGGCCGCCCAGGCCGCGCCGTCATCGACGGGGTCCGCCACCGCAGCCACGAGCTCCTCCCGGAGCGCCGACGTCTCGTCCATGCGCCGTCGATCGTACGGATCCCCCGGACCGGAGTGGCGCCCGGGGTGCTCCATGGCCGATCATGCGGTCCCACCATCGTCATCGAGGAGTGCCCACATGGCCGAACTCTCCGCCGGCAGCCGCTGGGCCAGCCAGGTCTGCACCACCGAGGTCATCGTCGTGAAGGCACCCCCCGGCGACACCGCCCTCGAGTGCGGGGGCAGTCCGATGCTCCCACCCGGCGACGCCGAATCAGGCGGCACGCCCGACGCCTCGGCCGCCGAGGGCACCCAGTTGGGCAAGCGCTACGTCGACGACGACGAGACCCTCGAGCTGCTCTGCACCAAGCCCGGCGACGGCTCCCTCGGCGTGGGCGGCACCCCCCTTGTCCTCAAGGAGGCCAAGCCGCTGCCCGCCTCCGACTGACCCTCCGGCAACCCACCGAGCCGACAGTCCGGGGCGACCGTGAACCTCATGCTTCTGCTGGAGATGGCCGCCGGCGGCCACGGTGACCGGGTGGCCGTCGGTGCCGCCGACGGCGGCACCACCTTCGCAGAGCTCTTCCAGCGTGCCGGCACCACCGCCGCCCACCTCCGGGAGTCCGGTTCCGGGCACCTCGCCCTCGCCGACGTCTCCTCCGAGGCGCTGCCGGCGCTGCTGTTCGGTGCCTCGTGGGCCGGCGTCCCCTTCGTGCCGCTCAACTACCGGCTGGGCGACGGCGAGCTGCGCACCCTGGCGAGTCGGGTGTCCCCCGCCCTGGCGGTGGTCGATCCCGACGCCCCCGGGCGCCTCGACGGCATCGACGGGGTTGCGGCAGTCGGACGCCACGACCTTCTGGCAGACCTGGCCGGCCGGGAGCCGGCCGCCGAGGGTTGGAGCTTCGACGGCGAGGACGAGGCGGTGCTGCTGTTCACCAGCGGCACCACCGGCGAGCCCAAGGCGGCGGTGCTGCGGCAGCGGCACCTCGTGTCCTACGTCCTGGGATCGGTCGAGTTCGGCGCCGCCGGCGAGGACGAGGCGGCGCTCGTCAGCGTGCCGCCGTACCACGTGGCGGGCATCGCCGCGGTCCTCTCCAACGTCTATGCCGGACGCCGGGTCCTCCAGCTCCCGACCTTCACGGCGGCGGACTGGGTCGGCCTGGTCCGCCGCGAGGGGGTCACCAGCGCCATGGTCGTCCCCACGATGCTGGCCCGGATCGTCGAGCACCTCGAGGCCGAGGGTGACGGCTCGCCGGGCCTGCCGTCGCTGCGCTCGCTCTCCTACGGCGGCGGCCGGATGCCCCAGCCGGTCGTCGAGCGGGCACTGGCGCTGCTGCCCGACACCCGGTTCGTGAATGCGTACGGCCTGACCGAGACCAGTTCCACCGTGGCCCTGCTCGGTCCCGACGAGCACCGGGAGGCCGTCGCCAGCGACGACCCCGTCGTCCGCAGCCGGCTCGGCTCCGCAGGTCGTCCGCTGCCCGGCATCGAGGTCTCGATCCGGGACGACGCCGGCAACGAGGTCGCCACGGGCGGGCCCGGCGACATCTGGGTGCGCGGCGAGCAGGTGGCCGGCGAGTACCGGGACCAGGGGTCCCGACTCACGCCCGACGGCTGGTTCCCCACCAACGACGGGGGCCGGCTGGATGACGAGGGGTACCTGTACGTGACGGGCCGCATCGACGACGTGATCGTGAAGGGCGGCCAGAACATCTCGCCAGGCGAGATCGAGGAGGTCCTGTACACCCATCCGGCCGTCGCCGACGTGGCCGCCGTCGGGCTCCCCGACCACGACTGGGGCGAACGCATCGCCGTGGCCGTCGTCCTCCGGCCCGGCGAGACGGCGCCGGCCGACGAACTGTGCGCCCTCGTCACGGAGCGGCTGCGGTCCAACCGCACCCCCGACCGCGTCGAGTTCGTGGACGAGCTCCCCTACAACGACACCGGCAAACTGCTGCGGCGCATGGTCCGGGAACGCCTCGCCCACCTGGGCGATGGCTGACCCCCGGCTCTCCCGGCCAGCCCTCCCGGCCAGCCCTCCCGGCCAGAATGTGTCGATGACCCCCGTGGTGTGGTCGGCCGCCGAGGCCGCCGAGCGTCTCGATCGCCCCACCGCCGACCTCGACGCCGGCGTGCTCCGTGGCGTACCGGCGATCGTGGTCCAGGACGCCCACCTGCTGGCCGAGGACGCAGCGGCACCCTTGGCGCTCCTGCCGGTCGCAACCATCGGCGTGGCGGTCCACGGCTCGGCGCCGGGCTTCGACGCCCTGGCCGACGACCTCGACGGCGCCGTGCGACTGGCCGACGCCGCCCACCGCCACCCCGGGGCCTGCCTGGCTGGCGGACCGGGGTCGACGGGTGCGTCCCGAGGAGGCGGAGCCGCCCGTCCTCGTGGCCGACGAGGGCGACCGGTTCCACCTCACCCTCAACCGGCCCCGCCTCCACAACATGCTGTCGGCGGCCATGCGGAACGCCCTCGTCGAGTCGCTGCGTGGCCTGGCCGCCGGCGACGATCGGCCGATCCTCCTCGACGGGGCCGGCCGCTCGTTCTGCGCCGGCGGCGACCCCGCCGAGTTCGGCAGCGTGGCCGATCCGGCAACGGCACACCTGGTGCGCACCTCCGCCAACGCCGCCCCGTGGATGGACCGCCTGGCCGAGCGGCTGACGGTGCGCGTCCACGGGGCCGCCGTCGGCGCGGGCGTCGAACTGGCCGCCTTCGCCGCACGGGTCGAGGCGACACCGGACGCCACATTCCGCTTGCCCGAGGTGGCGATGGGGTTGGTGCCCGGCGCCGGGGGGACCGTCAGCGTGCCCCGACGGATCGGCCGCCAGCGCACGTTGGCCTGGTGCCTCGATGGCGAGGCGATCGATGCAGCGACGGCGCTCGACTGGGGGCTCGTCGACGCGGTGGGTTGAGCCCCGGGCCGGCCCGGGCCTACAACCGCTCGAGGATCGTGACGTTGGCCTGCCCGCCACCCTCGCACATGGTCTGGAGGCCGTAGCGGCCACCGGTGCGCTCGAGTTCGTGCAGCAGGGTCGTCATGAGCTTGGCACCCGAGCAGCCCAGCGGGTGGCCGAGGGCGATGGCGCCGCCGTTGACGTTGACCTTCTCGTGGGGCACATCGTGCTCGCGCATCCAGGCCAGGGGCACGCTGGCGAAGGCCTCGTTGCACTCGAACAGGTCGAAGTCGTCGATCGCCATGCCCGTCTTCTGGAGGGCGTGGGCGGTGGCCGGAATGGGGCCGGTCAGCATGTAGATGGGGTCGTCGCCACGGACGCTGGCGTGGTGGATGCGGGCCCGGGGGGTGAGCCCGTGCTCCTCGACGGCCCGCTCCGAGGCGATCAGCAGGGCGGCGGCGGCGTCGCTGATCTGGCTGGCCACGGCGGCGGTGAGCCGGCCACCCTCGACCAGTGGCGACAGGGAGGCCATCTTCTCGAGGGACGTCTCGCGCCGGGGACCCTCGTCGTGCTCGACGCCCGCCAGCGGTGCCACCTCGGCGTCGAAGCGGCCCTCGTCGATGGCCCGGATCGCCCGCTGGTGGCTCTCGTAGGCGAACGCCTCCATCTCCTCGCGGGTGATGTCCCACTTCTCGGCGATCATCTCGGCACCGCGGAACTGCGACACCTCCTGGGTGCCGTAGCGGTCGACCCAGCCGGCCGAGCCGGTGAACGGGTCCTCGTGGCCGTAGGGGGCGGCGGCCTCGAGGGCCAGGCCGATCGGGATCATGCTCATGTTCTGGACGCCGCCGGCGACGACGAGGTCCTGGACGCCGGCCCACACGCCCATGGCAGCGAAGCTGACGGCCTGCTGGCCGGAGCCGCACTGGCGGTCGATGGTGGTGCCGGGGATGGCCTCGGGGAGGCCGGCGGCCAGCCACGCCGTGCGGGCGATGTCGCCGGCCTGGGGTCCGAGGGCGTCGACGCAGCCGAACACCACGTCTTCGACGGCCATCGGGTCGACGTCGGTGCGGTCCAGCAGGGCCGTGATGGCGTGGGCGCCGAGGTCGGCGGGGTGGACCTGGGACAGGCCACCGCCGCGCCTCCCGGTCGGGGTGCGGACGGCATCGACGATGTAGGCCTCGGCCACGGTTGCTCCTCGGATCGCTTCCCGTCAACGATACGCGGCGCTGCCCGCGGCCGCCGCCACCGGAGGGCCCGCGGCAGGTGTGACAGGTGCTGCAGGCGCCGTGAGGACGCTGAGGACAGCGAGGGCGGTGCCGCTACCGGGGCTCGCGGGGCAGGCCCAGGACGCGTTCACCCAGCACGTTGCGCTGCACCTGGTTGGTGCCGGCGTAGATGGTGTGGGACCGGCTGTAGAGGAACGTGCGCTGGAGGCCGTCCAACTCGTAGCCCAGGTCGAGGGGGTCCTCGGGCGGCACCGTGGCGTCGACGCCGACCATGCCACTGGCGCCGCGAATCCGCATGCCCAGTTCGCCGAGGCGGCGGTGCCAGGAGGCCCAGAAGAGCTTGCCGATCGACATCTCGGGTCCCGGCGCCCCACCGGCCTCGAGGACGCTCAGCATCCGGAGGTTGTTCCAGCGCATGATCTCGAGCTCTGCGTGGGCCTGCATCAGGTCCTGGCGCAGCACCGGGTCGTCGACCACGCCGGTGGCGCGGGCCAGGTCGACGAGTGCGTCGAGCTCCTGGCGGAAGCCGGTCTGCTGGCCGAGCGTCGAGGCGCCCCGTTCGAAGCCGAGGGTGCCCATGGCGACCTGCCAGCCGTTGCCCTCGCCGCCGACGACCAGGTCGGCGTCGGTGGCGGCGTCGTCGAAGAACACCTCGTTGAACTCGGAGCCGCCGGTGATCTGCACGATGGGCCGGATCTCGACGCCGGGCTGGCCCATCGGCACCAGCAGGTACGAGAGGCCGTGGTGGCGCTCGGTGTCGGGGTCGGTGCGGGCCACGACGAACGCCCACTGGGCGTACTGGGCCAGCGAGGTCCACACCTTCTGGCCGGACACCAGCCAGCGATCGCCGTCGCGGCGGGCCCGGGTGGTCACGTTGGCGAGGTCGGAGCCGGCATTGGGCTCCGAGTAGCCCTGGCACCAGAACTCGTCTCCGGCGAGGATCGGCGGCACGAACCGCTGCTGCTGCTCGTCGCTGCCGAAGGCCACGAGGGTGGGGCCCAGCAGCGTCATGCCGATGTTGGGGATGCGGCCGGGCGCCCGGGCCTCCACGTAGGCCTGGTGGAACAGCACCTGCTCGAAGAGGGTGGCGGCCCGGCCGCCCAGGTCTGTCGGGAAGTCGAGGCCCAGCCAGCCGCCAGAGGCGAGCTCCCGCTCCCAGGCGATCAGGTCTTCGGGGTCGATGTCCTCGCGACCGGCGCCGCCGCGCCCCCGCAGGTGGGCGAAGTCGCCGGCCAGGTGCTCCTCGAGCCAGGTCCGGGCCTCGTCGGCAAAGGCCAGTTCGGCTGCACTGAAGGCGAGGTCCACGTCGTCGAACGTACCGCTCAGGAGGTGGAGCCCAACAGGCGAGCGAGCGCCGAGCAGAGTCCCTCGAGGCGGGAGGCCGTCTGGACGTAGGCCTCCCGGTTCTCTCCCCACGGGTCGGGCACCTCGTCGGAGACCCGCCCGGTGGTCATGTGACCTCCTCGGGCCCCGTGCAGCCGGTCCGCCCAGGAACGCAGCCCCTCATCCACCGCCGGTGGGTCGACCTGGCCGCCCAGCCGGACCGCCTCGCCGAGGAGGAACGTCCGGCCCCGGGCCGACGGGTCGAGCAGGCCCACGGCCGTCTCGTGCTCCCGGGTCATGGCGAGGACCAGGTCGGCGCCGACGAGGGCGTCGGTGTCGAGGCGCGTGCTTCGGTGGCCGGTCAGGTCGATGCCGCGCTCGGCCATCACGTCGATGCCGTGCCCGGTGGCGGGACTGGTGCCGCTGGCGTGCGTACCGGCCGAGGCCACCTCGAGGTCGACACCGGCGGCGGACAGGTGGTGCCGCAGGAGCGCCTCGCCCATGGGCGAGCGGCAGATGTTGCCGGTGCAGACGACGAGGATCACCGCCGGGGACGCTAACGGCCGGATCTCCCGGCCCGACGGGACCGGCGGGTCGCCGTCGGCATAGCGTCGGCGTCCAGGACGACCGGGGAGAGCGAGGCACTGATGTCGGGGCCGATGGAAGGCGTGCGGGTGGTGGAGTTGGGCGTGTGGGTGGCCGGCCCGGCCACCGGTGGGATCCTCGCCGACTGGGGCGCCGACGTGGTCAAGATCGAGCCGCCGTCGGGCGATCCGGCCCGCCTCTTCCGGAAGATGCTGGGCGGCGACCTGCCGACCAACCCCGTCTTCGAGTTGGACAATCGGTCCAAGCGCAGCATCGCCCTCGACCTCGGCAGCGACGACGGCCTGGGCGTGGCGCTGGACCTCCTCGCCGGCGCGGACGTGTTCGTCACCAACCTGCGGGTGGGCGCCCTCGAGCGGCTGGGCCTCGACGCCGAGGCGGTCTGCGAGCGGTTCCCCCGCCTCGTCTACTGCCACCTCACCGGCTACGGCCGGGAGGGCGACGACGCCGACCGGGCCGCCTACGACGTGGCGGCCTTCTGGTCCCGTTCCGGGATCGCCCACCTGCTGACCGAGCCGGGCGGCAACCCGCCGTTCCAGCGTGGCGGCATGGGCGACCACTCGACGGGCATGTCGGGGGCCGCTGCCGTGGCAGCCGCCCTGTTCGCCCGGGAGCGCTCCGGCGAGGGGCAGCTGGTGTCGTCGTCGCTGCTGCGCCAGGGCGTCTACACGATCGGCTTCGACGTCAACACGCTGCTGATGTGGGGCGCGGCGCCCCGCCTGGGCAACCGCAGCGACATCGGTAACCCGTGCATCAACAACTACGCCGCTGGCTGCGGCCGGCGCTTCTGGGTGGTGGGCCTGGAGGGCGACCGGCACTGGCCGCCCATGGCCCGGGTCGTCGGTCACCCGGAGTGGCTCGAGGACGAGCGCTTCGCCACGGTCCGGGACCGGGCGATCAACGCCGCCGACCTCATCGCCCTGCTCGACGAGGCTTTCGCCTCCCGGCCGATGGCCGAGTGGGAGGAGCGCTTCGCCGAGGAGCCGGAGTTCTTCTGGGCGCCGATCAACGAACTGGACGACCTGCTGGTCGACCCGGCGTTCCACGCCTCCGGGGCGCTGGTCGACGTGCCCGACGGCGCCTCGGGCACCCTCATGGTGGCGACGCCGGTCGACTTCGCCGGCACCCCGTGGGCGCCCCGCTCCACCGCCCCCGAGGTCGGCGAGCACACCCGTGAGGTGCTGGCCGAGCTGGGCCGCAGCGACGCCGAGGTCGACGCCCTGCTCGCCTCGGGCGCTGTCGCCCAGGAGGCCTCGGACTAGCCGAGGCCCTCCCTGAGGGCGGCGGCGATCACGTCACGCGCCTCGCCGGCGGCGGGGACCACGTCGGCGAAGCCGACGAAGCCGTGGATGAGCGTCGGGAAGTCGTCGTGTGCCACGGGCACCCCGGCGGCGGCCAGCGCCTCGGCGTAGGCGGCGCCCTCGTCCCGCAGCGGGTCGTGGCCGGCGGTCGACACGTGGGCCGGCGGCAGGCCGGAGAGGTCGTCGGCCCGGATCGGGGCGGCGAGGGCATCGCCCAGCGGCGGGGGGTCGCCCGCGTAGTGGCCGATGAACCAGTCCATGGCGGCCCGGGTGAGGAGGGGCCCGTCGGCGTTGGCGGCCATGGACGGCCAGCGGTCCGGCTCGAGGTCGGTGGCCGGGTAGACCAGCGACTGGAAGGCGATGGTCGGGCCGCCCCGGTCGCGGGCCGTCAGGCACACCGCAGCGGCCAGGTTCCCGCCGGCGCTGTCGCCGGCCACGGCGAGCCGGCCCGGGTCGACGCCGAGGTCGTCGGCGTGCGCCGCCACCCAGCAGGTGGCGGCGAAGCAGTCGTCGAGTGCCGCCGGATAGGGGTGCTCCGGGGCGAGGCGGTAGCCGACCGAGGCGACCACGGCGCCCGTGCGGTTGGCGAACGCCCGGCAGGAGCCGTCGTGGGTGGCGATCGAGCCGAGCACCCAGCCGCCGCCGTGGAAGTACACGACGACCGGGGCGGGCTCGGTGGTGCCGTCCGGCCGGTAGACCCGAACGGGGACGTTGCCCGCCGGGCCGGGAACCTCGAGGTCCTCGACGGACGCCACGTCCTCACCGGGAGTCGGCTCCCGCGACTCGAAGGCGGCGCGCACCTCGTGGGCCGGCATGGCGGTCAGGTCGTCGAAGAGCACCGGGAAGGCGTCCAGGACCGCGGCCATCACGGGGTCGATCGCCATCGGGGATGTCTCGTCGCGAGCCGTGGGCGGGCGCTCAGGCGCCCTCGGCGGCCAGTCGGTCGGACTCGTACTGGTACTGGGGATCCGGTGTGCGCTCGCTGCGGGTGTCGCCCTCGCCGGACACCACCCCGTTGTTGAGGCCGCTGCTGGCGGTGTGCTTCCAGGACTCGTCGTCAGACCAGCGCACGCCGGTGTCGACGATCGTGCCCGGCGCCTCGATGGACTCGAAGGCGTCGAACGCCCTTCGCAGCAGGTCGCGCTGGAAGGCCGGCTCGTGGGGCCGGCCGGCCGTGTAGCCCAGCGGCAGGTCCACGAAGGCCGCCCGGGGCGGGTTGGCGGCGGCGGTGATGCTGTGCGCCGCCGTGAGGCAGAGGGTGGGGACGCCGGCGGCCTCCAGCGCCCGTGCGACCAGACCCACGGTCTGGTGGCAGACCGGTCAGACCGGGACGAGCAGGGCCAGGTCCACGTCCATGCCGCCGACCGCCTCGAGGATCCGGGGCGCCAGCTCCTCCTCGGTGCGGCGCACCGAGTAGATCCCGCCCATGAAGGCCACGGCCTCCGGGGCGAGGCCGCCGAGGAAGCCCTCGTCGACGAGTTCACGCAGCCGGTCGACGGGGAAGACGATGTTGGGGTCCTCCCGGGCGGGGAGCAGGTCGTAGGCGAAGTGGGTGACCCGCACGTCCGAGGCCGGCTGGGCGGTGTCGACCATGCGGATGCCGGTGTCGTCCTGCCAGTGGAAGGCCACGTGGCCCTCCTGGTAGGCGCCGCCGGACCCGAGCAGCGCCACGGTCGAGTCCTCGACCGGTTTGGCCAGCGGCGTCCATGCCGGCGGCTCGGGCCGCTCGGCCCAGCGGTAGGGCTCGTAGCCGAGGGCGTCGTACTGCTCGCGGGTGCGGGCGATGTAGTCGACCGGGTGGAGCCTCACGACGCCCATCGTCGCGCGTCGCGTCCCTCGTGGCGAGGTCCGGACGGCCCGGACAACACGAGCCTTCACACTGAGAGTGATTACTCCTAGACTCACGGCGTGTCCACCACCCGGAACCTGCGCGTCGAGGACCTGGCGGCCGCCGCCGGCCTCAGCGTCGACACCGTCCGCTACTACCAGCGGCTCGGCCTGCTGACCCCACCCCGACGGGTCGGTCGCCACGCCGAGTACGACGACCACCACCTGGACCGGCTGGCCGAGATCCGGCGCCTCGCCGCCGGTGGCTTCACGCTCGCCCAGATCCGCGACCTCGGGTCGACGCCCTCTAGGGACCTGCGCCGGCTGGCCGACGGGTCCCGCACCCTCGACCGCACCGCGGTCGCCGAGCGGGCCGGCGTGCCCGAGGGACTCGTCGCCCTCCTCGTCGACAACGGCCTCCTCCAGCCGCTGCCCGGCGACGACGCCGAGCCCCGCTTCGACGAGGGTGCCGTGGCGATGGTCCGGGCCGGCCTGGCCATCAGCAACGCCGGCATCCCCCTCGACGAACTGGTCCACCTCGCCACGGACCACGCCGCCGGCGTCGACGCCGTGGTCCGTCGGGCCGTCGACCTGTTCGAGGTCCACGTCAAGGACCGGGTCGACGGCGACGACGACCTGACCGAGGTGCTGCACGCCCTCCTGCCCGCCGTCGTCCGCCTGGTCGCCCAGCACTTCCACCACACCCTCGTCGCCCGGGCCCGCGAGCGCCTCGGCGACGGCGACCGGCATGCCCTCGCCGAGGCCCTCGCCGTGGTCGACAAGGTCGGCCCGGACATCGTCCTGATGGATCTCAAACTCTCCGCCAGTTCCGACTACGAGGGACTGACCCTGTGTGGCCAGCTGTCCTCGGCGCATCCCGGCCTCGGACTGTTGGTTCTCACCACGTTTCTCGACGATCAACTGGCGCCGCATCGGCGACGGCGCCGATGCCGCCCGTCGCATGCTCGAGGACCTCGAGGTCGACGCCGCACCCGACGCCCCCCTCCCCCGCCTCGCCGCCGGCTTCGCCTTCGACGACCATGAGCCCGACGAGCACTGGTCGGCCCTCGGTAGCGGCCGCGTGGTGCTCCCGGCCGTGCAGGTGCTGCGACGGGACGGTCGAACCTGGCTCACGACCGTCGGCGTCCACCCCGGACCCGGACCCTCCTCCCCCGCTCCCGCCGCCCTCGACCCGGTGGCCGTCGAGCCCGCCGACTGGACGCGTCCCGAGGAACGCGAGCACTACCGGGGACTCATCCGGCTGGCCCTCGCCGCGATCGAGCGCGGCGACCTGGCCAAGGCCGTCCCCTGCCGCTCGATCCAGGTCGACCGTCGCCCCGACCTGCCGCAGCTCCTGGCCACGCTGCGGGCGCAGTACCCGGGCTGCGCCACCTTCTGCATACCCGGCCGGCACGCCTCCTTCGTCGGCGCAACCCCGGAGCGCCTCGCCGCCGTGTGCGGCGGCCGCCTCCACACCGCCGCCCTGGCCGGGTCGGCGCCGCGCCACGCCGACCACGCCATCGACGAGGCGCTCGGCCAGGGACTCCTCACCAGCCCCAAGGAGCGCACCGAGCACGCCGTGGTCGTTGACGCCGTCACCGAGGCACTCACGCGGGCCGGCATCGACGCCCGCCACCCCACTGAGCCCGAACTGCTGCGGCTCCACGGCATCCAGCACCTCCACACCCCGATCGACGCCGACCTGCCGGACGGCTGCGGACTGCTGGACCTCGTCGCCTCCCTGCACCCCACCCCCGCCGTCTCGGGCCACCCGCCCAGCCCGGCCACCGACCTGCGGGCACGCCACGAGGGCATGGAACGGGGCTGGTTCGCCGGACCGGTCGGGTGGCTGGACGCCGCCGGCGACGGCGAGTTCCGCGTGGCCCTGCGCTCAGCGCTGCTCGAAACCTCCGGCACCCGCCTCTACGCCGGCGCCGGCGTCGTCGGCGGCAGCGACCCCGAACGGGAACTGCTCGAGACCGACGTCAAGCTGCGGGCCATGCTCGGCCCCGTGCTGGCCGCCTCGGGGGGATCGTGAACCCGACGACCGCCAACCCGGTCGCCGCGCAGGCGACGCTGCGGGCCTTCTTCGCCCAACTGGTCGCCGGGGGCGTCGCCCACGTGGCGGTCTCGCCGGGTTCGCGGTCGACGCCACTGACGGTCGCCGCCGACCGCACGGTCGGACTGGACGTGTCGATCCACCTCGACGAGCGGGCGGGCGGCTTCTTCGCCCTCGGCCTGGCCCGGGCCACGCGGCGCCCGGTGGCGCTGGTGTGCACGTCGGGCACGGCGGCCGCCAACTACCTCCCCGCCGTGGTCGAGGCCTTCCACTCGGGCGTGCCACTGCTCGTCCTCACCGCCGACCGGCCACCCGAGTTCCAGGGCCGTGGCGCTCCCCAGACCATCGACCAGCAGCACCTGTACGGCTCGCACGTGCGCCGCTACGTGGAGGCGTCCGTTGCCGGCGAGGAACCACCGGAGGCCGCGGCCGCGCTGGCCGTGTCGCTGCTCGCCTCGGCGACCGGCCCGGCACCCGGGCCGGTGCACGTGAACGGACCGCGGCCTGTTCGTCGCCGGCGCCATGGACCTCGGCGAAGACGGGATCGCCGCCCTCGCCGATCTGTCGGCCCACACCGGCTGGCCGTTGGTCGCCGACCCGGCCTCGGGGCTGCGGTGCGGTCCGCACGTGGCGGACGCCCCCGTCCTGGCCTGCGGCGAGCACCTGTTCCGCACCTCCTGGTCGGACGGGCATGTCCCCGACGTGGTCGTGCAGCTGGGCGCCATGCCCACCTCCAAGCAGTACCGGCTGTGGCTGGAGCGCACCCGGCCCGCCGCGGTCGTCGCCGTGGACCACCTGGGGCGTCATCCGGACGCCGCCCTCGCCGTCACCGACCGGGTCGACCACGAGCCCGGCGCCTGGGCGGCCGCCGTCGATGCACCGGCGAACGGCACCACCGGCTGGAACCGGTCGTGGACGGAGGCCGGGCAGGCGGCCGCCGCAGCCGCCGCCGCCTTCAGCAACGCGGCACCCTTCGACGAGCCGGCCGTGGTGGCCGCCCTCGACGCCCTCGACGGGCCGCTCGACCTGGTGGTCGCCAACTCGATGCCGATCCGGGACCTGGACGCCTTCCTCCCCGCCTCGACGCGGTCGCGCCGCATCCTCGCCAACCGGGGGGCCAACGGGATCGACGGCCAGGCGTCGACCGCCCTCGGCGTGGCGGTCGGATCGCCGGACCCGACCGTGCTCCTGACCGGCGACCTGGCCCTGCTCCACGACCTGTCCGGGCTCACGGCGGCCGGAAGGCTGGGCGCCGACCTCACCGTCGTCCTGTTGGACAACGACGGCGGCGGCATCTTCTCGTTCCTCCCGATCGCCGAGTCGGGGACCGTCGACCACCACCGCCTGTTCCACACCCCCCACGGCCTCGACCTCGCCCACGTCGCCCCGCTGTGCGGCGCGTCCTACCACCGGACCGGCGACCGGACGGCCCTCGACGCTGCGCTGGCCGCCACCGTCGGCCGACCGGGCCTCCACCTCGTCCACGTTCCCGTCGACGCCGTCACCAACAGGTCGCTGCACCGGGGCGCCGCGGAGGCCGTCGCCACCGCGCTCGAGGCGGGCGGATCACGGTGACCTCCCGCCTGCACGTCGAGGTCGAGGGCGACGGCCCGGCACTGCTGCTGCTCCACGGCTTCACCGGCTCGACGAGCACGATGTGGCCGCTCGGCCGCACCCTCACCGGCCGGCGCACCGTGCTGGCCGTGGACCTGCCCGGCCACGGCCGTACCGGCCTCCTCGAACCCCCGGACCACCGGTTCGAGTCCACGCTCGACGCCCTCGTGCAGGTGCTCGACCAGCGGGACCTCGGACAGGTCGACGTGTGCGGGTACTCGATGGGCGGCCGCCTCGCCCTGGGCCTGGCCATTCGCCACCCCGAGCGGGTCCGGTCGACCGTGCTCATCGGCAGCACCGCCGGCATCGCCTCCGACGCCGAGCGGGCGGCACGCCGCCGCGCCGACGCCGACCTGGCCGACGAGCTCCTCGAGCGGGGCCTCGAGTGGTTCATCGACCACTGGATGGACCTGCCGCTCTTCGCCTCCCAGCAGCGGCTCGGCGCCCGCACGCTGGCCGAGGCCCGGGAGCAGCGCCTCGCCAACGACCCCGACGGGCTGGCCGCCAGCCTGCTGGGGTCGGGCACGGGTTCCCAGCCGTCGTTCTGGGGGGAGCTCGACGCCGTCCTCGGCCCGGTGCTCCTGGTCGTCGGCGAGGAGGACGCCCGCTACCGGCGCCTGGCCTTCCGGCTGGCGTCGGGCCTGGTCGACGCGGGGATTCAGGTGATCGCCGAGGCGGGCCATGCCGCCCACGTCGAGAACCTGCCGGCCGTCGAGGAGGCCGTGGTGTCCTTCCTCGACGATGTGGACAGGAGCGCCACGTGAGCCTCCCGGAGGTCACCGGCGCCCGCCTGCTCCGACGCACCCTTCGGCTCCACCGTCCAACACCGGCTGGGGCGAGGCCGCCCCGCTGCCGGGCTTCACTCCCGAGACCCTCGACGAGGCGGGCGAGGCGATCCTGGCCTGGCTGGACGATGGGGACCGAGCCGACCCGCCGGCCACCCCCACTGCCCGTGCCGCTGTCGACGGGGCGCTCCTGCACCTGGCCGCCCGTGCCGCCGGCGTGCCGCTGCACCGACACCTGAACCCCGACAGCCCCTCCTCGCTCGCCGTGTCGGCCCTCGTGGGCGGCGATACCGCCGAAGAACTGGCCGTCGCCGGCCGTACCGCCGTGGACGCCGGCCACCGGGCCGTCAAGGCCAAGGTGGGCGTCGTCGACATCGGGACGGACGTTGCCAGGGTCGTCGCCCTGCGCGATGCCGTGGGGGACGGGGTGGCGATCCGGCTCGACGCCAACGGCGCCTGGTCGACCGACGAGGCCCCCGGGCACCTCGAACGGTTGGCGCCCCTGGGGGTCGAGTTCGTGGAGGAGCCGGTGGCCGGGGTCGAGGCCCTGGCCGCCTTGCGGGCCGCCTCCCCCATTCCGGTCGCCGCCGACGAGTCGGCCACCACGCCCGAGGGGTTCGAGGCGGTCGTCAGCGCCGGCGCCGCCGACCTGGTCGTGCTCAAGCCCTCGGCAGTCGGCGGGATCGCGGTGGCGGCCGACCTGGCGGGCCGCGCACGGGACGGGGGCCTGGGCGTGGTCGTCACCTCCCTGCTGGACGGCGCCGTCGGCATCTCCCACGCCGCCCACCTGGCGTCGGCCATCGGTGCCCTCGACCCGGTCCCCGGCCTCGCCACCGGCGCCCTCGTCGCCACCGACGTGGCCGAACCACCCCGCCTGGCGGCGGGACGGCTCCACCTCGGCCTCGGGGACGGCCTGCCCGACGGCTAGTCCAGCGCCCGGCCGATGGCGTCGGTCATGCGCTCGGTGGGGGTGACCTCGCCGAAGGCCGCCTCCGACTCGCGGGCCGCCGCGGCGTAGACGCCCTTGGACATCAGCGACCTCTCGTACTTGCGGCGGCGCCAGTAGACCTCGGCCCGCACCCGGTGGGCGCCCTCGTGGTCGGGCGCCGCCGCCACGGCCAGTTCCACCAGATGGCAGGCCAGGCGCAGGTCGCCGGCGTCGGCCAGCTCGAGCGCCCGGTCGGTGAGCACCTCGACCGAGCCGGCCAGGGACACCAGCTCGGCGGCCAGCACGGCGTCGGGCGAGGGCTTGAGCCGCGCCGGGTTGCCGTCCCACCAGCCGCCGAACTGCCGGTACACGTTGCGGACCACGAACTCTGGCTCGTCGTACTGGGGCGCCAGCCAGGGCCGATCGGCCAGGTGGTCGGGCACCCGGACCGTGTGGATGATCTCGTCGAGGGTGGCGCCCTCGTTCATCATCGCCAGCGTGGCGTCGGCCAGGGACTCGAGGGCCTCGGCGATGTCGCCCAGCACGACCTCGACCCGCTGCCGTCCGACGATCGGCAGGCCGTGCGCCGGGTAGACCTTCTCGGCGCCGGTGGCGAGGATCTTCCGCATGGCCGCCGCCCACTCGATCGGGTAGCGCTGCACCTTCTGGGGATTGCCGGCGTTGGGGAACACCCAGAGCACGAAGTCACCCGTGTAGGCGGCCCGGTCCTCGGGGTCCCAGACCCAGGTGTGGTCGTCGGTCTCGCCGCGGGCGTGGTGCAGTTCGAGGCGGCGCCCGCCGACCTCGACCTCGAGGCGGTCCCGGTAGGTGAGGTCGGGTTCGACGACGTCGGTCGGGAGGAAGTCCCGCCAGCCCTGCCCGAGGCCCGGTGCGGCCCGGACGCCACCGAACTGGCGGCGGTTGATGGCCTGGTTCCAGCCGCTGGTCAGCCGGTAGCGCTCGAACCGGGCCGGCACGGCCTCGTGGGCGACGAACCGGGGGCGGTCGTGGCCGCGGTCGGCGGCGTCGGCGACGAACGCCCCGCTGCCACCCACGTGGTCGAGGTGGCCGTGGGTGTAGACGAGCGTGTGCACGGGGTCGGTGGACCAGGCTCGCAGGGCGGCGACCAGGTCCTGCGACATCTGGGCGCCGCTGGCGTCGACGCAGACGAGTCCCTCGTCGGTGCGGAGGGCCCAGCAGTGCGAGAACGACTCGACCACGGCCAGGTGGTCGTCGACCTCGCTGAGCTCCTGGGTGACCCGGTTGTGGGGCGGCTCGGCGACGCCGGTGTCGATGACCCGCTGGCCGAGTTCGACGGGATGGGGTGTGGTCACGGGGACTCCCGGATCTGGTGGAGGCGGACGTCCGGACGGTAGACGCCGGGTCGCCTCATGCCAGCGCCGACCGGATCAACGCCTCGGCCCGGTCGAGGTCCTCGAACAGGAAGAAGTGCCCGCCGTCGATTACCTGGAGCTCCACGCCCAGGACCTCGGCCTGGGTGGCGAACCAGTCGGCCGGCAGGTCGGTGTCGATCCCGTGGAGCACGGCGGTCCGGCATCGCAGGTCGGCCAGCCGCTCGTACGAGTGGACGGGGCCGTTGGGACGCTCGGTTCCGAAGATGCTGGCCTCGGTCTGCGGGTCGCAGGCCAGCTCGACCTGCCCGTCACCCCGGTCGACGAAGCCCCACCGGACGTAGGCGGACAGCACCTCCGGATCGAGCACGTCGAGCGGCGGGCGGCCGCTGTACGAGGCCTCGACGGTCGCCCGGTCGGCCCAGACGCTGCGGCGGCGGCGGGCGCCGATCGCCAGCGGGTGCTCGCCGTCGACGAAGTCGAAGTACCGGTCCTCCCTGGCCTCGGGGCTGGCGGCGATGGCCTCGGCCAACACCAGGCTGCCGACCCGGTCCCCGGCGTCGGCCGCCACCACGATCCCCACGCCGCCGCCCAGCGAGACGCCGAGCAGGTCGAAGCGGTCGACACCGAGGTGGTCGAGCACGGCGAGGACGTCGCGGGCCATGGCGTCGTTGCCGAGCAGCGCCGGATCGGTGACGAGTTGGCTGGCACCGTGGCCGCGCAGGTCGATGCCCAGCACCCGGTGGGCGTCCCGCAGGCGAAGCGCCAGCGGGTGGTATATGCCGGCACAGAAGCCGTTGGGGTGCAGCAGCACCAGCGGGTCGCCGTCGCCACCCCAGTCCAGCCAGGCGATGCCGAGGCCCTCGGTCTCGATGCTCCCTGTTCCGGGCTCCAGCGCCTTCAGCACCCGCCCACGCTCCTACCCTCGTACACGTGCCGCAGTCTGGTCGCCGTGATACCGCACCCGCGAGCCGGGTGGGAGGCCTTCTCCTGCTCCTGCTCGCCGCGGCCGCCTGCGGGGGCGGAGGCGACGGCGGGCCTCGACCGGCCGAGCACCTCGTTGCGACGGTCCTCGCCGAACACCCGCACGACCCCACGGCGTTCACCCAGGGCCTCGAGATCGTCGACGGCGTGCTGTGGGAGAGCACCGGCCTGCGGGGCGAATCGACGCTGCGGGCGGTCGACCGCACCAGCGGCCGCCTCCTCGGCTCGGTGGCGCTCGAACCCGACCTGTTCGGCGAAGGGCTCACCGCGCTGGGAGACGGGCGCCTTCTCCAGCTCACCTGGACCGCAGGACGCGCCCTCGTCTGGGAGGCCCGGACCCTGATGGTCGTGGACGAGTGGGACTACGACGGCCAGGGCTGGGGGGCCTGCCGCCTCGACGACGCGACGGTCGTGGTCTCGGACGGCTCGACCCGCCTGACCCTGCGGGGCACGGACGACTTCGCCGTGGCCTCGGTGGTCGAGGTACACCTCGACGGCGAGCCGCTGGACGACCTCAACGAGCTGGAGTGCGTGGACGGCACGGTCTGGGCCAACGTCTGGCACACCGACCTGGTCGTCGGCATCGATCCGGCCACGGGCCAGGTGACGACGGTGGTCGACGCCTCGGGGCTCCCCGTCGACCGGCGCGGCCTCGGCAACGAGGACGTGCTCAACGGCATCGCCCACGATCCGGCGACCGGCCGGTTCCTCCTGACCGGCAAGCGCTGGCCGGTGCTGTTCGAGGTCGAGTTCGTGGCGGAGGATGGCGCCGGGGACTGAGCGCCGTCAGCCGAAGTGGCCCGGGAACCGTTGGGGCGGGCCGTCAGCCGAAGTGGCGCTCGACCTCGGCGTCGCTCCAGAAGCCCGGGAGCGGCCGGTCCGGTGACCCGGTGGCGTAGCCGGCGAGGCGTTCCCGTCCGTCCTCGTCGAACATCTCGATCGCATCGAAGAGGCCGCGGCCGCCGATGGCCCGCAGCGCACGGTCGCCGTCGCTGCCCGCCCGGGGCAGCTTCGAGGTCAGGACCAGGAGCCGGGCGTCCTCGTCGGCAGCGGCCAGGACGTGGGCGCGGCCGAGGGTGCGCCAGAGCACGTCGTTGCGGCGCATCCCGGGCCGGGAGGTCGTGAAGGTGCCGGCCACGTCCACGTACCAGGGGCGTCCCTCGGCGGCGTCGGTGGCGAGGAACGGGAACGAGACGCCGAGTCCCCGCAGGCCGGCGCCCGCCTTCACGACCTCGAAGCCGGCTTCCCCGAGCAGGGCTTCGGCGATGTCGGCGGCCTTCTTGCCGGCCTCGGCGGCCCGGTCGAGGACGGCCTCCTGCTCGGCCTGCTCGTCGAACAGCGCCTCCTGGCGGCCCGTTCCGGCCTGGTCGGCCCGACGCCACGAGGCGCCGAGCCCGTGGGCCTGGCGCTTGCGCTCCTCGGCGACCCGCTGGCCGGCCAGGGCCACGAACTCGGGGTCGAGGTCGTAGCCGACACCGCTGCGCCCCGAGCGGGCGGCGGCGACCAGCGTGCTGCCCGAGCCCATGAACGGGTCCAGCACGACGTCGTCGCGGTAGGTGTAGAGGTCGATGAGGCGCCGGGGCAGCTCGACCGGGAACGGCGCCGGATGGCCGACCCGGGTGGCCTGTTCGGCGTCGATGCGCCACACGTCGAGCGTGGCCTCCATGAACTCGTCGGTGGTGATGGTGCTCTCGTGCGGGAGCCCCTCGGCGGCGCGGCGGGCGACGGGCCGGGCCCGGTCGAAGCGGCCCTTGCTGGCGATGACGACGCGTTCGGTCAGGTCCCGGAGCACCGGGTTGGCGGCCCGTCGGAACGAGCCCCAGGCGACCGAGCCGGTCGCCCCGTCGGCCTTCTGCCAGATGACCTCGCCGCGCAGCAGCAGGCCCAGGTCGTCCTGGAGGATCCGGGTGACGTCGGCGGCGAGGCTGCGCCACGGCTTGCGACCCAGGTTGGCGACGTTGACGGCGATGCGTCCGCCGGGCTCGAGGACCCGGGCGCACTCGGCGAAGACGTCCCGGAGCAGGTCGAGGTACTCGAGGTAGGAGGCGGGAACGGCGTCGTTGGCGAGGTCCAGTTCGTACTCCTTGCCGACGAAGTACGGGGGTGACGTCACGACGAGGGCCACCGAGTCGTCGGGCAGGTGGCGCATGTCGCGGCTGTCGCCCAGCAGGCAGCCGTCGCCGATGCCGGCCTCGTCGAGGTCGAGGGGGACGACGGTGTCGTCGTCGGAGAGGCGGGGCGGGGTGAAGCGGGCGTAGAAGGCAGAGGCGTCGTGGTTCTCCCGCCGCCCGACCCCGAAGGCCGTCGTGGCGGTGCCGTTCCCGTTGGCGGCGTCCTCGTCCCCCCGCATGGGCACGAGGGTACGCGCGGTTCGCGCGCTCTGCACGGTCGTATGACCACTTTCTGCGCGAATCGGATCGACCCGGCCGCTGTCACAGGCCCCCGACAGGCTGTGCGCACCGGCTTCCCCCGACCATGCATCACACCGGAGCCATGCTCCGAAGGGACGCCACCATGACGCCATCGGTCCCCGGCACCGAACGCCTGGTCCGACGACTCCTCGACCTGGGCGACCCTCGACGGCCCTGCCTCTACGGCGTCAGCCGTCGTCGGCGCCTGGCCCGACGCCCCGTCGACACCGTCGACCAACTGGTCGGCTGGACCGCCCCCTCCTGCTGGACGGCAGTCGCCCTGGCCGCCCCCGCCACCGCCATCGGGCCCGACGGCGCCGAGGACATCGGCCTGGTCCACGTCGTGACGAGGAACGGGCAGGGCATCACGGGCCGGCGGTCCGCCGGGCACGTCGACGTCCTCACCGACGGCACCGGACCGCTCGACGACCTCTGCCACCGCATCATCGGCCTCGGCACGCCACCGCCCGACACCCCGGCCCGGAGGTTCCTCGATGCGCTCTGGCTGGACCGGGTGCTCGCCGAGGCGCTCGGGCGTCCCCTCGGCGCCGACGACCCCTGCCCCGACACGGTGCTCGAACTGCGCCCCGAGGCACAGGGCTGGCTCGAGCTCCGTCAGTCCTGTGCCGCTGGCCGGCTCGCCATCCCCGGCGTCGGACCGACCGACGCGGCCTGGTTCGACGACGGCTCGTTCGCCCGCTGGGCGGTCCGCTCGACCCCCGACCCGTGCGAGGCCCTGGCCGACCTGGCGCACCTGCTCCGCCGCTCCAGCTGGGAGGCGCTCAGGTCCGGACTGGAGCGGGGCACATGACCCACCGGCGCCCCACCCACCGGCGCCTCACCGGTCGGAGAACGCCTCGGCCAGGTGGCGGCGGGCCTCGACGCCGGTGGTCACCCAGTCGTAGATCGAGCCGCCCACCGCCCCGGTCTCGTCCAGCGCCGTCAGGAAGCCGTCGAGGTCCCCGACGGCGGCCAGCGGCTCGCCCGGGTCGGGCAGGTCGGTGCCGTCCGCCGCCCCGATGCCGCCCACTGCGTGCACCACCGCCGAGCCGTCCCCGAGCAACTCGCGCAGGAGCCGGACGTTGCGGGCCGTGTAGGTGCGGGGGTCGGCGTGCTCGTCGGTTCGGAACGACCAGTACGACATCGGCAGCCACACGTCGTAGGTCGTGCGGATCTCCGCCCAGGGGAAGCCGGGCCAGAAGTCGGGGTTGATCTCCTCGGTCACCACCGGCGGCATCACGATCCCCCCGAGGACGTCCGTTCCGACGGTGGTACGCAGCCGCTCGCCCAGTTCCACCAGTCGCCGGCTCCGCTCGTCGTGCTCGAGCCCGTCGTCCTTCCACTCGATGTCCACGGCCAGGCCGTCGAACCGGTGCCCCAGCACCTCGAAGGCCGAGAGCGCCACCAGCCGGTCGAGGTCCTCGTCGCCGTCCTCCCACATCGGGAGGTACCAGGCCACGACGGCCACGTCGGCGGCGTGGGCCGCCAGCAGGTACTCGGCCAGCAGCCAGGGGTCGGCGGTCGGGAACCGTGTGCCTTCGCTGGCCCGCGCCCCCTGGAGGTACAGGGTCCGCACGCCCTCGGCGGCCATCCCGGCCACCGCGGACGGGTACACGGTGGGCGCTCCCGGGGCGTGCGCCGGGTCGGCGTCGAACGAGTCGACCCAGGCGCCCAGACCCCGGTACGGGTCGAGGGTGCGCTGGTGGGGGCGCGCCCTGCCACCCGGCGCCTCCACCACCAGCGACGGCGAGACGGTGTCGAGCGGCGTGGCCGACACCTGCGGCACCACGTACCGGTCGGGGCCGGCGGTCAGGAAGGCTCCGAACACGAGCGCGAGGAACACCAGCAGCAGTGCCGCGATCCCGGCGATGCCCCGACGATCCACGCCCAGACCGTACCGAGGCCGCCACACCCGGAGCGGTCGCCCCCAGTTCGCCCCCAGCTCTCCCCGTGCCCCCACCCCGCCGGGACCCGCCGGTAGCGTCGGCACGGTGACCGAGGACGAGCAGCGGCCCGAGGGGCAGGAACCGGGGCCGGCGTCGCTGCCGCGGCGACGCGTGCTCGTCGGCCTCGGCCTCGGCGCCGCCAGCTTCGGCCTGCTGCGCCGCCTTCCGACGGGGCGGCGACCCGACCCGACCGGGGCCGCCGCCCCGCCCACGACCACGTCGACCACGTCGACCACCGCTGCGCCGCGTCCCACCGTCGACGTGCCGCCGGCCCTCGACGACTCGCTGGCCGTCGCCGACGACGGCCACGTCCACGACGTGGTCCTCGCCGGCGGACGGGTCATCGACCCCGGCTCCCACTTCGACGCCGTCGCCCACGTCGGCATCGACGGCGACACCATCACCCGGATCAGCCTCGAGCCGCTCACGGGCACGACGACGGTCGACGCACGGGGACTCGTGGTGGCACCCGGCTTCATCGACGTGCTCAGCTACCCCGTCAACGGGCACGGCGAGTGGTTCAAGGTGGCCGACGGGGTCACCACCAACCTGTGCCTCCACGGCATCGACGACACGATGGCCGACTTCCTCCGCGAGGCCTCCCGTCTGGACCCACCCGTCAACTACGGCGGTGCCACCGACCAGTACGAGCACCGCAAGAAGATGGGCGTCAACCTGGACTGGGCCACCGAGGCCCAGATCCAGGAACTGGCCGCCCGGGCCACCGCCGACGTGGCGGCTGGCGCCCTCGGCATCCACGAACAGCCCGAGTACACGCTGGGCCTCGCCTTCGAGGAGTTGTTGGCCCACGGTGAGGTGGCCGCCCGGTACGACGTGCCGCTCTGCCTCCACCTGCGCCACTCCCGACCCGACCCGCCCTCCCTCCAGGCCGAGGGGGTCGATGAGGCCATCCGGGTGGCCCGGGAGACCGGGTGCCGCATCCACATCGAGCACCTGAACTCGACAGGCGGTACGGGGCGCATGGTCGACGCCGTCGCCCAGGTCGACGCCGCCCGAGCCGAGGGCCTGTCGATCACCGCCTGCGTCTACCCGTACACCTTCTGGGCCACCTACGCCGGCAGCGCCCGGTTCGACGACTTCCAGGACAAGTACGGCATCGGCCACGGTGACCTGCAGGTGGCCAACACCCCCAACCGGGTCACGGCCGCCGAGTGGCCGTCGATCCGTGAGCGCAACCTGCTGACGGCGGCGTTCGCCATGTCCGAGGAGGACGTGACCGGGGCACTGGCCGCCTCCTGGGTGATGATCGGCTCCGACGCCATCCTCACCGAGAGCGGCAACAACCACCCCCGCTCGACCGGCTGCTTCAGCCGGCTGCTGGGCGTCTACGTGCGCGAGCGGGGCGTGCTCACCCTCGAGGACGCCCTGGCCAGGATGACGATCCTCCCGGCGCGCCTGCTCGAGGGGGTCAGCTCCGCCATGGCCCGCCGGGGACGCATCCAGGCGGGCGCCGTCGCCGACGTCACCGTCTTCGACCCGGACACGATCATCGACCGCTCCTCCATCGCCGACACGGGCGTGGCCTCCGCCGGCGTGGAGCACGTCCTCGTCGGCGGGCGCTTCGTGCGCCGCAACGGCATCAACGACCGCTCCGAGCGGCCAGGCCTCCCGATCCTGCGGGATGCAGAGTGAGCAGCCGCCGCCCCGCGACCCTGCGGGGGTCGACATGACCGCCGCCCGCCCGACGAACCTCGGGAGGATTCCGTGAGCCGACGGGTGGTGGCACACGGCGAACGGCAGGCAGCCTGGCGACTGACCCAGGTCCTCCTGTTGGGGGCGTTCGCCCTCGGCGCCCATGGCGCCTGGGACCTGTTCGCCTCGGGAGACGAGACGAGTGGCGCCACGACCACCACGACCGCTCCCGTCGACGACGGCGAACCGGACGGCGGGTCGTCGACCACGCCTTCGACCACCTCGACGCCCGCGACCTCCACCCTGGAGCCGGCCCGCTCGTTCACGCTGGTGGCCACCGGCGACCTGCTGATCCACGAGTTCGTCGCCGACCGTGCCGCCGACTACGGCGGGGACGGCACGTGGGACTTCGGACCCATGTTCCGGCGGGTCCGCCCGATCCTCGCCGGCGCCGACGTGGCCCTCTGCCACCTCGAGACCCCGCTGTCGTCCGACAACTCGGACCTCGCCTACTACCCGGGCTTCCGGGTTCCCTTCGAGTTGGCGGACGCCATCGCCGAGGCCGGGTACGACGGCTGTTCGCTGGCCTCCAACCACTCGCTCGACGCCGGTCGGGCCGGCGTGCGCAGCACCCTGGACCACCTGCGCCGGGCCGGCGTCGCCACGACGGGCATGGCCGACGTGGCCGACGACGACGTCCCGGCCACCTACGAGGCCGACGGCATCGCCATCGCCCACCTCTCCTACACCGACCTCCTCAACGGCGGCTCGCTGCCCACCGATCCCGACTGGCTGGCGCCACACCTCGACCCCGTCGAGGTGCTGGCCGACGCCGCCGCCGCCCGGGCGGCCGGTGCCGAGTTCGTGGTCGTCAGCGTCCACTGGGGCGACGAGTACCGGACGGCCCCGACGACCCGACAGGAGGACGTGACCACCGTCCTGCTCGACTCGCCCGACGTCGACCTGCTGGTCGGCCACCACGCCCACGTACCCCAGCCGGTCGTCGAGCGGGACGGCGAGTACGCGGCCGTCGGCCTCGGCAACTTCCTCTCCAACCAGCCGGGGGACGAGCGTCGCCCCTGCAGCGAGTGCCCGGCCGCCACCCAGGACGGCTTGATCGCCTGGTTCGCCGTCGCCGACCTCCCAGACGGGACGGTCGGCGTGGTCGACGCCGGATACGTCCCGACGTGGGTCCACCGCTCCTCCACCTACGAGATCGTCCCGATCGGCATCGACGAACCCGAGGGCGTCGACCCGGCCACGCTGGCCGAATCGGCACGCCGCACCGCGGAGGTGGTCGAGCCCACGTTGCGGCGCCTCACCCTCGACGACTTCGGGTAGGCGCCGGACGCTCCACCGCGGGACTGCCCGTCCGCGGGGCCGCGGGACCGCGGGCGGGTAGCCTGTAGGGGTCCGATGACGACCCCGTCCCCGCCCCCGAGGCCGGTCCGGGCTCTGGAAGGAGACACCCCATGTCCACGGCATCCCGCGTCCACAACTTCTGTGCAGGCCCCTGCACCCTGCCCGTCTCGATCCTCGAGGAGACTCGGGACGAGTTGCTCGACTTCGACGGCATCGGCATGTCGTTGCTCGAGGACAGCCACCGGGCCCCGGCCTACGACGCCGTCCACATGGCCGCCCTGGCCGACTTCCGCACCCTGGCCGGCGTGCCCGACGACTACGCCGTGCTGTTCCTCCAGGGTGGCGCCACGATGCAGTTCTGCCAGATCCCGATGAACCTGCTGGCCGACGGCGAGACCGCCTCGTACCTCAACACGGGCGCCTGGGGCAAGAAGGCCCTGGCCGACGCCCGCAAGGTGGCCGACGTCCACGAGGCCTGGAGCGGCGCCGACGAGGGCTTCGCCCGCATGCCGTCGACCGACGAGTTCGACGTCGCCGAGGGATCCCGCTACCTGCACATCACCACCAACGAGACCATCGGTGGCATCCGCCTCCCCGGGTACCCCACGGTCGACCTCCCGATGGTGGCCGACATGAGCTCCGACTTCCTGTCCCGCCCCATCGACTGGGACCGTTTCGACCTGGTGTACGGCGGCGTCCAGAAGAACCTGGGCCCGTCGGGCATGGCCGTGGTGGTCGTCCGGCGCGACCTGCTCGGCCGTTCGGGCCGCGACCTCCCGTCGGCGCTCGACTACGCCGTCCAGGACGCCAACGACTCGCTGGCCAACACCCCGCCGATGTTCCCCATCTGGGTGATGGGCAAGGTCCTCCGCTGGATGATCGACGCCGGTGGCCTCGACGAGTTCGAGCGCCGCGCCGCCGAACGTGCCGGCCTGCTGTACGCCACCATCGACGGCAGCGACGGCTGGTACCGCTCGCCGGTCGACGAGGCCTCCCGCTCGCACATGAACATCGTGTTCCGCCTGCCCGACGAGGACCTCGAGAAGCGCTTCGTCGCCGAGGCCGCCGACGCCGGCATGGTCAACCTGAAGGGCCACCGCAGCGTCGGCGGCATCCGGGCCAGCACCTACAACGCGCTGCCCCTCGAGTCGGTCGAGGCCCTGGTGGGCTTCATGGCCGACTTCCGCGCCGCCAACGCCTGAGCACGGTCCCCGCGGACCTCAGAGTCCGTCCAGGACCTTCACGGTCCCGGCCGCCCCGTCGACCTCGACGGGCGCGCCGTCGGGGATCGACGTCGTCGCCCCGGTCACGCTGACCACACACGGCAGGCCGAGTTCGCGCGCCACGATCACGGCGTGGCTCATCTGCCCGCCAACGTCCACGACGACCGCCTCGACGGGAACGAACAACGGCGTCCAACTGGGGTCGGTGATCGGAGCCACGAGGACGTCGCCCGGCCCGAGTTCGCCGGGCTGCGCCGGGTCGGTGACCACCCGGGCCCTGCCCCGCGCCACCCCCGGCCCCCCGGGGATCCCCGTGAGCACCGCGCCGGCGGCGACCGGGTCGACCACCGGCGCGGTGCTCACGATCCCGCCGGTAGTCGTCGAGCTCCTCGTACAGGACGTACCACAAGTCGTCGCGGGCGCCGCCCGAGCGGTCGGCCAGGCGCCGGCCCAGCTCCCGCAGGGCCAGCCGGCAGCCGTGGATCAGTTCGACGAGCAGGGTCTTGTCGGCCTCGCGTGCCCGGCTGTACGACTCGGCACAGCGCAGGCACCGCTCGAACCAGCGACGGTGCAGTCGGCCCAGCCGGGAGCGGGCCTCGGCCAGCAGCGCCTCACGTTCCCCGGCGAGGCGCGCTGACCGCTCGACGGGCGACTGCCCGGGGTCGGCGACGCGCATCCGGTCGACCAGCGCCAGCGGCAGGGCGTGGTCGGTCCCCCACACCTCGCAGGCGACCTCCCATTCGTTGGGGCCCCGTGCGCCGTGCCGTCCGAGGAAGGCCTCGAAGGCGTCGAGGAAGCCGGCCGCCGACGGCTCGGCCCGGAGCCGGTCCTCGAGTCCGTCGAGGCCGGCGTCGAAGCAGGCGGTGACCTCCGGCGAGGCCGCCACCTGTCGTCCCAGGTCCCAGAGGTCGAACGACGGCGTCGCCGACGCCACGTCGCCGATCCCGGCCAGCAGGCGCAGGGCCAGGTCGCCGTCGCCCAGCCGCTGTTCACAGGCCCGCCGCAGCAGGGCCAGTCCGATCCCCGCCCCGCCGGTCACAAGGAGGTGGTTGCCGAACAGTCGGCCGAGCATCGGGAACGCCTGCTCGACCAGCGCCACCAGTTCGTCGTCGGTGGCGGTGCCGAAGTCGGGCAGGGCCGCCAGCCAGGCATCCACCTCGGCCCGGTCCCCGTCCACCTGGTCGAGGCCTCGGCCACCGAGGATCGAGAACCCGTAGCGGACGCCCCGCAGGGTGGCCCGCAGGTTGCGGTCGTCGCGCCGGGGCTCGTGGGGCGGGGCGACGCCCTCCGCCCCCAGGTAGGTGGCGTCGGTCTCGGCCAACGTCGCCCCCGGGGTGCGGATCGCCACCACCCGGGTCACCGACAGGTTGAGGTACGTGTAGCCGCCGAATACGCCCATGTGGACGTCGGCGTCCTCGTCGCACTCGGCGGCGGTCATCACGCCGGTGGCCAGCATGGCGTCCCGGGCCGGGTCGCCGCCCAGCGCCGCCGACAGTGAGGCGCTGAACGGGAAGACCACCTGCGGGTAGACCTCGCCGGAGTTGCCCCGCGTGTAGACGGGGAACCGCCGGCTGGGCGTCCCGTGGACGTAGGGACCCAGCCCGAAGTCGACGAGTTCGACGGCAGGACGGTCGGCCGGCGTGAACATCCGTCGGACCGTACTGCCGTTCGGCGGCACCACTAGGGTCCCGGAGGCATGGGAGCCGCGCGGACGGGGGGCCGCGGCCTGTGGGTCCGCCTCGAATGGCTGGCCGGACCCCTGCTGATCCTCGCGGTCCAGCAGGTGCTCTTCGGCGTTCCCGTGGGCGTGGTCCTCAACGGCGCGGTGCTGGGCCTGATCACGGCGCTGGTGGCACTCGGGATGTTTCTCGTCTACCGGGCCAACCGGGTGCTCAACTTCGCCCAGGGCGAGCTGGGTTTGATCCCGGCGGTCCTGGCGGTGCTGCTGGTCGTCGAGAGCGGCCTGCCATGGCTACTGGCGCTCGGCATCGGCCTCGTGGCCTCCTTCGCCCTCGGCGGGGCATCGGAGTTCCTCGTCATCCGCCGCTTCTTCCATGCCCCGCGCCTCGTGCTCACCGTGGCGACGCTCGGACTGGCGCAGGCGCTCGGCTTCCTCGCCCTCTGGATGCCGCGCTGGTGGGACTCGCGGGTGGCCTCCCAGCGCACCGACATGCCGCTGGAGGCCGTCTGGGACGTCGGCCCCATCCGGTTGAGCGCCGACCACCTGCTGGTCCTCGTCGCCGTGCCGCTGCTGCTGCTGGCCGTCGGACTGCTGCTCCACCGCACCGACCTCGGCATCGCCATCCGGGCAGCCGCCGAGCGCCCCGACCGGGCCGGATCGCTCGGCATCCCCGTGAAGGCCGTCCAGACGCTCGTCTGGGCGATGGCGGGCACACTGGCGTTCCTCGCCCTGTTCCTGCGGGCGGGCGTGATGGGCCTGCCCGTCGGTGGCTTCCTCGGCTTCGGCCTGTTGCTGCGTGCCCTCGCCGCACTCGTGATCGGACGGCTCCAGCACCTCCCCACCGTCATGGCCTCCTCGGTGGCGCTCGGGATTCTCCACCAGGGCGTCGACTGGAACCAGTCCAGCTCGCTGGTCGGCGACGCCGTGATGGCGGCCGTGATCATCGTGGCCCTGCTGGTCCGCCGCATGCGGCCCGAACGGGGCGAGCTGGAGCTCGGGGCGTTCCGGGCAGTGGGCGAGGTCCGGCGCCTTCCTGCCGCCCTGTGTCAGCTGCCCGAGGTGCGGCTCGGCCGGTTCCTCGGTCCGCCGGCCCTGGTGGCCGTGGCCCTCGTCCTCCCCCACCACCTCGGCACCGAGAACGTCCTGCGCCTCTCGTTCCTGTACCTCTCGACCATGGTGCTCGTCTCGCTGGTGGTCCTCACCGGTTGGGCGGGACAGGTGTCGCTCGGCCAGATGGCGTTCCTCGCCGTCGGCGCCGTCGCTGGCGCACATGCCACCCAGTCGTGGGGGGCGGACCTGCTGCTCGCCGTGCCGTTCGCCGGCATCTGCGGGATCGTGGCGGCGATGGTCGTCGGCGTGCCGGCGCTGCGCCTCCGGGGCATGCACCTGGCGGTCACGACGCTGGCCTTCGCGGTGGCCGTCACCGCCTATCTCCTCAACCCCAGATTCTTCGACTGGCTGCCGTCGGGCCGGATCGAACGCCAACCGCTGCTCGGACGCATCAACTGGGAGAGCTCGTTCGCCATGTACCACGTCAGCCTCGTGGCCGTCGTGGTCACGTTCGTGCTGGTAGCCGGGATCCGTCGCAGCCGGACGGGGCGGGTGCTGATCGCCCTTCGGGAGAACGAGGCGGCGGTCCAGGCCTTCGGGGTGAGCGCCACCCGGGCCAAGCTGACGGCCTTCGGGATCTCGGGATTCGTGGCGGCGGCGTCGGGCGCCCTTTCCGTCCACCACCAGCAGGCCTTCGTCATCGAGGGCAGCGGCGCCGAGGCCAGCATCGGCATGTTCGTGTCCGGCGTGGCCGGCGGCCTCGGCTCGCTGCTCGGGGCGGGGTTGGGTGCGCTCTGGTACTGGGGCTCGTTCTGGTGGCTGGAGGGCAATTGGCGGCTGCTGGCCACCGGCGGCGGCGTGCTGCTGGTGCTGCTGATCCTGCCGGGCGGCCTGGCGGGCGGTGTCTACCAGTTGCGCGATGCCGTCCTGACGCGCCTGGCCGTGCAACGCGGCGTGGCCGCACCCGGGTTCACCGAGGACCGCCTCGCCGGGCCGGTCGGCGGGAGCGACGGGGAGGTGGCCCCATGAGTGCTGCCGGACTCGCCGCACGACTCCGTGCCGATGCCGGCGCGGTGGCCCGGGTCCTCCGGCATCCCGTGTCGTCGCTGCGGGCGGTGCCCGGCGATGGTCCGCTGTACCCCCTGCTCATCCTGTTCGGCCTCAATGCCGTCGACGAGTTGGACCGCTCCGCCTTCGCCATCCTCGCCCCCGAGATCCGCGAGCACTTCGACCTGGGCTTCCAGGGACTCCTCACCGTCGTGGCCTCGGTGGCGGCCGCGGCGCTGGCGCTACAGGTCCCGATCGCCGGACTGGCGGACCGCCTGCCGCGAGTGCGCATCGCGCTGGTCGGCGCCGTGGCGTGGTCGCTGTTCTCGTTCGGCACGGGGCTGGCCACCAGCGTGGTGTTCCTGGCGTTCATGCGGTCGGGGTCGGCCATCGGGAAGGCGGTGAACGACCCGACGCACAACTCGCTGCTCGCGGACTGGTTCGCACCCGGGGAACGGGCCCGCGTGTTCGCCTTCCACCGGGCCGCCAACGTGGTCGGCTACACGCTCGGGCCCCTGTTCGCCGGACTGCTGGCGTACCGCTACGGCTGGCGGGCCCCGTTCTTCGTGTTCGCCGTCCCGACGCTGTTGTTGGCGGTCGCCGCACTGCGACTCCGGGAGCCGATCCGGGGCGCCCAGGAGCGACGGGCGATCGGCGCCGACGAGGCGGCGATCGACCTCGAGGAGGCGCCGCCGTCGTACGCCGAGGCGTGGCGTATGTGCTGGAAGATCGCGACGCTGCGGCGCATCTTCGCGGCGATGCCGTTCCTCGCCGTGTCCTTCCTCGGCTTCGGCACCCTGGCGGCCCTGTTCTACGAGCAGGAGTTCGGCCTCGACGAGCGGGCCCGGGGCGTCGCCGCCGCCGCCATCGCCCCGATGGCGTTGATCGGCCTCGTCGTCGGCGCCCGTGTCTCGACCCGCCTGTTCCAGCGGGACCCGGGAATGATCCTGAAGCTGGTGGCGGTCACATCGGCGATCATCGCCGCACTGGCGGCGCTCCTCGCCGCGACGCCGGTGCTCGGCATGGCGTTCGCCATCGTGGCGCTGATCGAGGTCTGCGGGGCCATCGTGGTGCCCGGGATCCTGACCTCCCTGTCGCTGGCGATCCCGCCCCGAGCCCGGGCCATGGGCTTCTCCATCGGCAGCCTGTGGGTTCTGCCCGGCCTCCTGGTGCTGCCGTTGGTCGGCTGGGTGGCCGACAACTGGGGCATCCGTCCCGGGATGCTGTGCATGGTTCCGGTGGGCCTGGTCGGCGGCTGGATCATCGCCTCGGCGGGTTCGCTGGTGGCCGGCGACATCGAGGACGTGTGGCGGACCTCGGCGGCCCGCTCCGAGGTGCTGCTGGCCCGTCGCCACGGCGAACGCCCGCTGCTGCTGTGCCGGGGCCTGGACGTCGGCTACGACGGGGTGCAGGTGCTGTTCGACGTCGACCTCGAGGTCGCTGAGGGCGAGGTCGTGGCGCTGCTGGGCACCAACGGCGCCGGCAAGTCGACGCTGCTCCGGGCGATCTCGGGACTGACCGAGGCCGACAACGGCGCCGTCATCCTCGAGGGTCGCGACATCACCCACGCCCCACCCAACGAGATCGCCGCCCACGGGGTCGCCCAGCTGCCGGGTGGGATCGGGATGTTCCCCTCACTGACGGTGCAGGAGAACCTCCGGGCGGCCGCCTGGCTGGTTCGGGACCGGGTCGAGGACGACCTGGACGAGGTCCTGGCCCGATTCCCGCAGGTGGCGGAGCGACTGGACCACCGGGCCGGTGACCTCTCGGGCGGCCAACAGCAGATGCTGGGTCTGGCCATGGCCTTCCTGACGAGGCCGCGACTCCTGCTGTTGGACGAGTTGACGCTCGGCCTCGCCCCGGTCGTCGTGGAGGAGCTGCTGCCCCTCGTCCGCGAGGTCGCCGACCGGGGGGTGACGGTGATCCTCGTCGAACAGTCCGTGAACGTGGCGCTGACGGTGGCCGAGACCGCCTACTTCATGGAGAAGGGCGAGATCCGCTTCCACGGGCCGACCGCCGAGTTGCTGGAGCGTCCCGACGTGCTGCGCTCGGTGTTCCTGGAGGGGACGGCCTCGGGCCTGGGACGGGCCGGTGCCGGGACCACCGCCACCCCGGTCGACGACGAGCGGGACGCCGTGCTCGAGGTACGGGGCCTCACGCGTTCCTTCGGTGGCATCCGGGCCGTGGACGGGGTGGACCTCGACGTCCGCCGCGGTGAGGCGGTCGGGCTGATCGGCCCCAACGGCGCCGGCAAGACGACGCTGTTCGACCTGGTCGGCGGCCTGACCGCCGCCGACGCCGGCACCGTCGTCCTCGACGGCTCGCCGATCCACGACCTCGACGCCTCGGCCCGTGCCCGGCGCGGCCTCGGCCGCGCGTGGACGAACTGGTCGACCTGATGGGCCTCGGCCCGTTCCGCTCCAAGTTCGTCTCGGAACTCTCGACCGGCACCCGGCGGATCGTCGACCTGGCCGCGGTGGTGGCGCACCGTCCGTCGGTCGTGCTGCTCGACGAGCCGTCCAGCGGGATCGCCCAGCGCGAGGCCGAGGCGCTGGTGCCCGTCCTGGAGGGCATCCGCGCCGAGTTGGGCTGTGCCCTCGTGGTCGTCGAGCACGACATGGCGCTGTTGCGGTCGGTCGTGGAGCGCGTCGTGGCACTCGACCAGGGGGCCGTCGTCGCCGAGGGCGAGCCCGCCTACGTCCTCACCCATCCGGCTGTCGTAGCCTCCTACCTGGGTGCCGACCGGGTGGCGATCACCCGGTCGGGGCCGACCGGCGGCTGAACGGCGGCCGACGACGACGGATCGGGGGAATCCGATGGGTGCATGGGGAAGTCGACGTGTCTTGGGGACGGCGCTGCTCGTCGCGGCCCTGCTGGTGGCCGGGTGTGGCGGCGGTGACGATGCGTCGACGCCGACGACCGAGGCGCCCACCACCACCGAAGCGCCCACCACCACCGAAGCGCCCACCACCACCGAAGCACCCACCACCACCGAAG
>LUMW01000455.1_pt1 | contig 36317 bp, 24 predicted proteins | sample 729761 | NCBI WGS metagenome assembly LUMW01 (sample SAMN03860302, study PRJNA289734) | marine metagenome | biome: seawater column; feature: ocean; material: water; isolation source: Red Sea water column Station 192 - depth 500m | place: Saudi Arabia: Red Sea | collected 2011-10-15 | depth 500 m
AATACGGACTGTGCCTGCCGATACCGGACAAGCTCGAACGCGGCGATCCGTTCGATAACGACGCTTCGTTCTATCTCGCGCTCGAACGTTATGGCTACGACATCACCGACGGGCACAAGGCGGTCGAGGCGTTCCAGCGCCGCTGGCGTCCGCGCCGGATCGACGGGGTCATCGATGGGGAGGTGCGGGCGATCCTGTTCCAGCTCCTGCTCGATCGGGATCGCGGCACGACCCGCTAATCGGCGAGCGGGCCCAGCGCGGTCTTGAGATCGCCGAGCCAGGGCTCGTACGGCTTCCACGCCCCCTGGCCGGAGCGGTTGATCGGCCTTCGGACCTGTTCCGAACTCGCCGTGCGCACCGCGCGCGCCGTGCGGTGGAATTCGAGGCAGGCCTCCTCGAAAGGCAGGCCGATATGATCGAGCATGCGCCGGGTCTGCCCTTCGAGATCGTCGAGCACGTCTTCGTGCCGCACGCGCAGCACCTTTCCCGGCAGCACGCGGTCCCAGTGGTCCATCAAAGCGACGTAATCGGCGTAATAGCGCCCGATCTCGGTCAGGCCGTATGTGAAGTCCTGTCCTTCGGCGAACAGCTGCTTGAAGCCGGAGAAGCAGCAATCCATCGGATCGCGCCGCGCATCGATGATCGTCGCATTGGGCAGGATCAGGTGGATCAGGCCGATGTGCCGGAAATTGTTCGGCATCTTGTCGATGAAAAAGGGCGCGCCCTGCCTGTGGATGCGGGTGTTGGCGAGGAAATCCCGGCCGAATCCGGTGAGTTGTTCGAGCGTCAGATCGTGGAGCACCTGCGGGTAGCGTGACTGGCCCGCCTTCCTGCCTCTCAACCGGTGCGCAAGAGCGAGCACGTTGGGCAGCTCCAGCGTTCCGTCGATCTGCGAATGGCTGGCGAGGATCTGTTCGAGCAGGGTCGATCCTGCGCGCGGCAGGCCGAGGATGAAGATCGGATCGCGCGCCGGATCGCCCGCGCCCTGCTTCGCCGCGAAGAGATCGGATGTGCAGACCTCTTCCTGCGCTTTCAGCTCCTCGCTCATCCGATCGGCGTCGTAGCGGGTCTGGCGCCGCTTCAGCGCATTGCCCTCTTCATAGAAGCCGAAGGAGGCCTCGTATTCCTCGCGATCCTCGTGCGCTTTTCCCCGAGCGCAGGTGAGATGCACCCGGTCCATGAACGCGATTTCGGGCCGCGCGACCTGCTCGCGCATGGCGGCGATCTCGCCTTCGGTGAAGCGATAGGTCTTGAGATTGGCGAGCGCGTAATAGGCATCGCCGTGATCGGGCTTGGCGGCGATCGCCGCGCGGTAGGAAGCCACGGCTTCGTCCTGCTGCCCGGTCGTCTTGAGCGCATGCCCGCGCGAGGTCAGCGTCGCCGGATCGTCGGGCAATTTGGCGAGCACTGCGTCGAACAGTTCGAAGGCGCGCGTATAATCGCCGGTCTGCATGCTCTCGATCGCGAGATGCGACTGGAATAACGGGCTTTCGGGATCGCGGCGGTAAAGCGCTTCGGCCTCGTCGCGCGACCGTTCGAATTTCTGGCGCTTGCGCAGCACGTCCATGTAATCGAGCCGGACCTGGATATTGTCCGGTTCGAACGCGACCGCGCTTTCCAGCAGGAATTCCGCATCGTCGAGAATGCCGAGCCTGAGGCCGATCTGCGCGAGCAGGCGCATCGCTTCGACATGGCGCGGATTGCGGCGCAGGAAATGGCGGCAGATCTCTTCGGCCCGCAGGGGACGGCCTTCATGCAGATGATGGGTGACCGCCACCAGCTCGCGCGGCAGCGCCGTAACGCGCCGCGCCTGTTCCTGCGCGGCGGCGGCTTCCGCCGTGCGTCCCATCGCTGCCAGCAATTCCGCCTGTGCGGTCCAGCTTGCAGTCAGGGCCGGATTGAAGCGCACCGCACGGGCATAGGCGCTCAGAGCGTCATCTTTATCGCCGCGCGCCCGCGCGAGATGCCCCGCTTCCTGCCAGGCGCGCCCGTATTCGGGCATTTCGGCATGCAACCGCTCCAGAAAGGATCGCGCCGCATCGTGCCGGTCCAGATAGCGCGCCGCGACCGCCGCGACATAGAGCGCATCGCCATCCTTCGGATCTTTCGCCAACAAAGTGTCGGCACGCGCCAGCCCTCCGGCGAAATCGTTGCGCTGCAGGGCTTCCTGAGCCTCTTTCAATTTCGTTCGACAGCTTGATCAGTAGCTGAAGCTCGCCTTCACGCCCACGGTCAGCGGGCGATTGGTCACGATACGCGGGCGATCGTAGTAGAAATCGCCTGCGATCTGGGCACGTTCGTCGAACAGGTTCGCCCCGTACACTTCGAACTTCCACTGATCGTAAGCGACGCCTGCCGAGAGATTGACCAGCGTGTAGCTGTCGAGTTCAAGCCGGTTGATCGCGATGATGTCGGTGAATTTCGACGCCGAATGCGATACCGACGGCTGCACGAAGGCTTCGAGCCGGTCCGACAGATCCCATTCGTACCGCACCCGCAGATTGCCCTGGAAGGACGGTGCATAGGCGAGGTCGGAACCCGCCTGGACGTCGTCGGTCGGGGTCAGCACTTCGGTGATCTCGGTATCGAGCAACGAGACTGCGCCCGACACGGTCAGGCCCGGCACCGCATAGGGCGCGAAGGTGAAGTCCGCCTCGAACCCGAAGATCTCCGCATTCGCCGCATTGTCCGAGAAGAACAGATTGGTGATGCTGGGATCGAAGATCGTCGTCTGCAGATTGCTGATATCGACATAGAACAGGCTGCCATTGACGCGCAGCTGCCGGTCGAAGAGCTGGGTTTTGGCGCCGATTTCGTAGTTCTTCACCTCGTCCGATTCCAGTTCGAACGGCACGGTGAAGCCGCCGGGCCCCTGCGCGCCGCCGGGCCGGTTGAGCAGGCCGGGGCGGAAGCCTTCTGAATAGGTCGCGTAGAACAGCAGATCGTCACTCGGCGTGACGTTGACGGTCCCCTTGAAGATCACGCCCTTGGTGCGCGCCTCGTCCGGCGCGCGCACCGCGTTGAACACCTGCTGCGCCTGCGCCGCACTGAGCCCGGCTGCCTGAATGTCGGCCAAGCTGTCGTTAAGATCGAAGGTCTGGCGAAGATCGGCATTGCACGAACCGATGAAGGTGTACTGGCCATCGCCATCGTAAAGGTCGGAGATGTTCGTGCCGAAGGCATTGGCATCCTCGGCCGCGCCGGAATTGCAGAAGCTGCTGTTCGCGGTGCCTTCGAAATCGACCGCCACGTCGTAATAGCGCGCGCCGCCGGTGACCGAGAGAAAATCGGGCACGATGTCGAAGCTCACCTGGCCGAAGACGCCGATCTGTTCGTCGGTGCGCTTCACGTCGTTGCGGAAGATCGCGGTGGCGGGAAGCGGGCCGGGATCAGACTGAAACGCGCCCGGGAACGGGAAATTCGGCGCGAAGGGACCGAACGGTGCCGCGGCGATGTTGCCCGGATAATTGTAGTCGTTGCGCTCCTTCAGGACGAGGCGCGAATAGAAACCACCGGCGCTGACGCGGAAGCGGTTTTCTTCCGGCGTGCTGACGCGCAATTCCTGTGTGAACTTGGTCAGATCGGTATCCGACGTCACGAAGGCGTTGGGCGGCTGGCAGGTGCCGCTCGGCGCAGCGTCGCCCGGATAGGTCACCGAACCGTCGCAGATGTAATAGGGCAGGTACTGGCCCGCGAACAGGTAATCGGAATAGTCGATCCGCTGTTCGGTCTCGCGATCGGTGTAGGCCCCGTTATAGATCACGTCGAGCATGCCGAGGCGGCCTTCGACGTTCCAGGCGGTGTTCGAGAAATCGTCTTCCAGCCGGTCGTCCTCGAAGCGCTGGATTTCCAGATCGTCGAGATCGAGTTCGGGATCGGAGAAGAAGACGCCGTCGCTCTCAAGGCTCTGGCGGCTATGCGCCACGGTGATCGTCCAGTCCGGCGTTACCTCGTACAGCGCGGTGACGCGGAAGCCTGAATACTGGGTGTCGTTGAAATTGTCTTCCACGAGCCCGGCATTGTTCGCTTCGAGGAAGGTGACGTTCGACAGATCGGCCCCGGCCTGGAAACCGGCCCGGTTCGGCGCCACGACCGCACCATTGCGGCGCACGGTGCCCGCGGGGCGGAAACGCGCGCTTCCGCGTGCGGTGCGGGTGCCTGCGACATTGTCGACATAGCCGCCCTGATCGTCGAGATAGACCACGCCGCGCAGCGCCAAGCTGTCGGTGACGGGGACGTTCAGCATGGCTTCGGCGTTGTAGCTGGTCTCGCCATCCTTGGTGAAGGACGTGCCCGCCGTCACCTTGGCGTCCCACTGGCCGAGACGCGGCTTGTTGGTGATGAGGCGCACGACGCCCGCCTGCGAACTGGCGCCGAACAGCGTGCCCTGCGGACCCGACAATACCTCGATCCGCTCCAGATCGGCGGCGTAGACGTCGAGATTGCGGCCCGGCTGCGAGAGCGGCTGCTCGTCGAGATAGAGCGACACGTTAGGCGCGAGGCCTGCGACGCCTGCGGTGGTCAGGTTCGGCGTGGTCGAGGCGAGACCGCGAATGTAGATCGTGCTCTGGCCCGGGCTGCCGCCCCCGGCGGTGACGGTAGGAAGTTCTTCGAGATAATCATCGAAGGTCGCGATGTTGAGCTGGTCGAGCTGCTCTTCCCCGAGAGCCTGGACCGAGATCGGCACATCCTGCAGGTTCTCGTTGCGGCGCTGCGCGGTCACGACGATGGTCTGGACGCCGCCCTGCCGCTGAGGCCGGTCGGCCTGCGTGGTACCCTGAGTAGCGGGTTGCGTGCTGGCGGGCTGGGCGGCCGCATCCTGAGCGGCGGCGGGCGTGGCGAGAGCGATGGCGAGCACGCCGATCGAGGCTCCGCCTACATAGTTTTTCATTTTTGACCCCTGTGTCTTCTACGGACGAGTTGGCGAAATCCGGCGCGACGGAGGTCGGCCGGTTATCGAAATGCGAGTTTTGCTAGGGGGCCTAGGCTAACGGACCGGGTGGTGCCGGGCCACATTGGGCCCGGCAAATTCGCCTAATGAATGCAGCAGCGTTGCAAATTCGCCACAGTCAGGTGGCCTCGTTTCCGCGCTCTGCCTCGCGTGCCGTAACGTCATCGGCGAGCTCCACCGCTCTGGTCTCGACGCCCTGACTTTTACGGATCAGATCGTACACGACCGCCTTCAGCACGCCGACGCCCATTGCGGCGAGGACGAAGGAGAATGGCAGCGCGCCGATGATCATCGTGATGCGGATCGCGTCGATACCGCCCAGCACCAGCATGCTGCCGACCACGAAGGCGAGCGCCGCGCCCCAGAACAGGATATGATGGCGACGGTCCCCTTCGGTCTCTCCGGCGCCGTTGATCGTGTTGACGATCAGGATCGCGCTGTCGGCGGACGTGACCAGATAGGTCAGCAGCAGCACGACGATCAGCCCCGCTGCGATCTGCGCGACAGCGGGATCGAGCATGACGGCCAGCGTCGCGAAGAGCTGGTCGGCCATTTCCGCATTCACGATGCTGCCTCCGGCTGCGCCGCTGAGTTCCAGATCGATCGCGGTTCCGCCCACCAGCGCCATCCAGACGAAGCAGACGAGCGACGGCACCAGCATCACGCCGAAGACGTATTCGCGGATCGTGCGGCCGCGCGAGATGCGGGCGATGAACATGCCCACGAAGGGCGCGAAGGCGATCCACCACGCCCAGTAGAACACCGACCAGTCGAGCTGCCACTGGACCAGCTCGGCCCCGAAGGGCGCGTCTTCGGAAAACAGCGTCAGGGAATTGGGGACGAGGGTGCGGATGTAGTCGAAAATTCCCAGCCCCAGCGTCTTCATCCCATACGTCAGCGAACCGAAGATCGCGAAGACGATCAGCAGCAGGGCGGACAGGCCGAGATTGAGATTGGAGAGCCACTTGATCCCCTTACCCACGCCCGACAATGCGCTGAGCGTGGAGGCCCCGACGAGGATCGCAAGCGCGAGGAGGATGGCGGGGACCGAGGACGAGCCATCGGGATCGAGCAGCCAGTCGCCAAGGCCGAGGCGCGCAAGCCCCGCCACGAATTGTTCGACACCCAACCCCATGGTCACGGCCACGCCCAGGATCGTCGCCACGACCGCGACCACATCGACGACATGGCCGAACGGCCCCGACATCGCCTTACCGAACAACGGAGCAAGGGCGGACCGGATCGTGAGCGGAAGGCCGCGGCGATACGCCACATAGCCGACCGACAGCCCGACCAGAGCGTAAGTCCCCCAAGCGGCGAAGCCCCAGTGGAGGAAGGTGTAGATATAGGCCGATCGGACCGCTTCGGCGGATTGCGAGGCCACCAGGCCGCGGATGATATCCGGATTGTTGCTGAAATGCGCGAGCGGTTCGCCGGTGGAATAGGTCAGCACGCCGATCCCGATCCCGGCACCGAACAGCATGGCGAACCAGGATAGGCGACCGAATTCGGGCTTCTCGTCCGCCATTCCGATGCGCAGGCGCCCCGATTGCGGGATCACTGCAAGCACGATGCAGGCGCTCAGCAAGAAGGCGACGAGATAGACATACCAGCCCGCAAAGGTCGAAATGATGGTCGAATTGGCGGCGGTCAGCGTTTCGTTGGCGCTGACGGGAAAGAAGATCGCCCACATGATCAGCAGCGAAACGATGACCTTGGCGGGGATCGTCACTTCGCGGCTGAAACCATCGTAGAAACCGCGGCTTGCGGTGCGGATGGGCAGGTCGACGAGAGGCGGAGAAATCCGCTTATCGGAATGATCGGTCATGAAGGGCTCGCTGATTGAGTGCATCAAGCCTTGAAAAAGGCCGAGAATATCGAGCGGCACGATAGACGGATCGCGAAAATTAGCAAATGTGCAGCGGCGCGGATGCGTCCGAGCGGGACGCGCCGGACGGCGCGCTCGGCACCGTCCGGCTCATAAGCGCCTGTAATGGTTCAAGCTGCTGCGACGAAGCGCCGCCTCAAAACCAAAAACGGATGCCTACGACGTAATTGGTCGTGCTCGGATCCTCGCCGGAAGCGCGGGCGTAATCGGCACTGCCGCCCAGCTTCCATTCCTGTTCGATCCCGACATAGGGCGCGAATTCGCGGGCGATCTCGTAACGAAGCCGTACGCCCGTCTCGATCGTGTCGAGGCCTGCGCCGATGCCGAGTTCGGGGACGTCCTGCGCGGCGAGCGCGACTTCGAGGCGGGGCTGGACGATCAGGCGCTGGGTCACGCGCTGGTCGAGCTCGACCTCCGCCGTGGCGGTCAGATCGCCCTTGGTCGACAGCAGCAGATCGGCCTCGACCTCGAACAGATACGGGGCAAGGCCCTGGATGCCGATATCGAGATAGGTGCGCTCCGGCCCGGTCAGATCCTGCCGAACGCCCGCCTGGAGATCGAAATAGGGATTGATCGCGCGCCCGTAGAGCAGCGCGACATCGGCGCTTTCCAGCCCCTCGCCGAACGCTCCTTCGCCTTCGGATTCGAGCCAGACCCGGTTGATGTCGCCGCCATACCAGGCATCGCCGTCCCACAGATAACCGTCCTCGCCCTCGTGCGCCCGGTATTCGAAGCGATCGAGAACAAGGCCTGCGGTCAGCATGCCGCCATTCTCGCGAGCCAGTGCGGCGCGGCTGGCGCGCATGGCTTCGGCGCCCCAGATGGCATCGGCGGCGGTCGGCGGGCCGGACCCGGCGGATGCGGGCGGCGGCGCGATCGGGATTTCCGGGGACTGGTTTGAGACCGAGCCGTGGTTCATATCCGAATGGTCCATGCCGGAATGGTCCATGGTCGCATGATCCATCTGGCCGTGACCCATGCTCGCATGATCCATCGCGTTATGGTCCATCGCGCCATGATCCATGTCCGCGTGATCGACCGGAGCGGAATTCTCAGGTGCGCAGCTGTCTTCGGGCACGGCATGGCCCATCGCGCGATGACGGGCCGCTTCGGCTTGGCATTCGGACTGCGGCGTCGCGGTATGGTGCCCCATATGCGCCGCATGGTCGGCATGGGATTGCGCGAAGCCCGGTCCGGCAGAGCTGGCCAGAACGAGCGCGGCGAGATTTACGGCGCGGCTCATCCTTCGGCTCCCATAGTCGCGCCAGGCTGAGCCACGGTCACCACCTGAAACATGCCCGAATGCATGTGATAGAGCAGGTGGCAATGGAAGGCCCAATCGCCGGGCTCGTCGGCTGTGAGGTCGAATTGGGCGAAGCCGCCCGGCTGGACGATCACGGTGTGCTTTTGCGGCTGGAAGCCTTCTGGCGCGCCGTTGACCAGTTCAAAGAAATGGCCGTGCAGATGGATCGGGTGGGCCATCATGGTGTTGTTGACCAGCTTGACCCGGACCCGCTCGTTATAGGCGAAGCGGATCGGATTATCGGTGACGGAGGAGTATTTCTCCCCGTCGAACGACCACATGTAGCGTTCCATGTTTCCGGTCAGATGGATTTCCAGCATCCGCGAGGGGGTACGCGGATCGTCGTTCCGTTCGAGCGCGGCGAGATCGTTATAGGTCAGCACCTTGTGCGGCACCTTGTCGAGCCCGATGCCGGGATCGCCCATCCGGTCAACCGGATTCATCGCCACCATGTCGATACCGGGGCCGATCTTGACGGTGGGCGGAAGCTTCGACGTATCGCGCATGTTCATGCTGCCCATATCCATGCCGGACATGTCCATCGGCTCGGCCGCCGTGGTCTTGGCGGGCATGGCATGTCCCATCGCGGAATGATCCATCTGCGAATGATCCATACCGCTCATCGCGCCAGCATCGCCGCCATGATCCATGCCGCCGTGGTCCATTCCCCCACCGTGGGCGCCGTGGTTCATGCCCATATCGGCCATGGTGAGCAGCGGCGGATCGCGTAAGGCGGGCACCGGCGCGCGGGCGCCCGGCCTGCTCGCCAGCGTCGCCACAGCCATGCCCGATCTGTCCATCGCTTCGGCGACGATGGTCATCGCCTCGCCGGTCGGTTCCACCACGATGTCGTAGGTTTCGGCCGTACCGATCTGGAATTCCTGCACCGGAACCGGGCGCACATTCTGCCCGTCGGCGGCCACCACATGGATGGTCGCGCCGGGAATGCGGACGTTGAAGAAGCTCATCGCGCTGCCGTTGATCACGCGGATGCGCACCCGCTCTCCGGGGTTGAAAAGATATTCCAGCCCTTCTTCCGGGCCATGCCCATTGGCGAGATAGGTGTAGGTCGATCCGGTCACGTCCAGAATGTCGGTCGCCATCATCCGCATCCGGCCCCACATCCGCCGCTGTTCGGCATCGAGCGGATAATCGTCGGTGAAGCTGGTCTGCTGGTAATTGAAGTAGCCTTCGCCCTTCTTCAATTTGTCCATGATCGCGTGCGGATGCATCGGCGTGAACTCGCTCAGGAGCATCACGTAATCGCGATCCGCCTGCACGGGATCGGGCCCGGCGGGATCGACCACGATCGGGCCGTAATGCCCCGCCTGTTCCTGCAGGTTCGAATGCGAATGCCACCAATAGGTCCCGGCCTGGCGCACGGGAAATTCGGCGGTGAAGCTCTTCCCCGGGGCGATGCCGGGGAAGCTGACGCCCGGCACCCCGTCGAGATGGAAGGGCAACAGCAGGCCATGCCAATGAATCGAGGTATCCTCGTCCAGAGTGTTGTGGACGTTGAGGCGCACGCTCGTGCCCTCTTTCAAGCGCAGGAGAGGGCCGGGCACGCTACCATTGACGGCGATAGCATGGCCGCGCCGCCCCTGAACCGTATGCATGCCTTCGCCAACGGTCAGATCGATACTTGCGCCCGAAACCTCGTCGAAGCCGGACCGGATCGCGCCGCCATGGTGGATCGAAGCCCCGCGCGCCCAAGCGGGCAAGGCGCTCAACATGCCTGCGCCAAGCATGCCTGCACCAAGCAGGCGGCGGCGGGTAAGGGACAGATCGGACATCGGACTTGCAACTCCTTCGTGAGCCGACATATATACCCCCCTACAGTATTGCAAGAAGGCCGGAAGGGCCTGCCGATCGAAAGGCCGAAAGATGGCTGCGAAGCCCGACACCACCAAGATCGTGAACCGCCTGCGCCGGGTCGAAGGGCAGGTGCGCGGGGTTGCGCAGATGGTGGAGGACGATCGCTATTGCATCGATATCCTCACCCAGATGCAGGCGGTGAAGGCCGCGCTCAGCCGCGCGGAAAGCGAGATCCTGAAGCGCCACGCCGGATGCTGCGTGGCCGAAGCCATCGCCAGCGGCGACGAGAGCGAGCAGCGGCGCAAATTCGGCGAGTTGATCGATCTGTTCGAGAAGGCGAAACGATGACGCGTCTCTTCCATGCGATTGCCGCCGCGCTGGTTCTGGCGCTGGCTATCCTCGCGCAGCCCGCTGCCGCACATGGGGGCGAGAAGCACGGCGCGGCAAAAGCGCCGGTCCAAACGGAAACACCCGCCGCATCCGCGCAGGACGGTGAGGAACCGGCCTCGCCGAGCAGCGAGGCACAAGAGGAGCCGCGCGCTGATAGCGAGCACGCCTCTTCCGGCGGTTCGGTCCTGACACGCTTGCACCCCGCCACGGTGCACTTCCCGATCGCGCTGCTCATCGTCGCGGCGCTGGTGGAGATGCTGGCAATGGCCCGGTCTTCGGGCCCGCTGGCGCAGGCCGCCAATGTGATGACGGTCGCAGGCGCTGCGGGCGCGGTGATCGCTGCTCTATTCGGCTGGATCCACACCGGCATCTGGTTCGGCGGCGATTCAACGATGCACCGGCATCGCTGGACCGGGACGGGCCTGGCGCTTGCCGCTCCGCTCGCCGCGCTGCTGGCGTTTCGCGCCGATCGCAGGGCGTTCCGGATCGTCATCGTGCTGATTGCAGCGGCGTTGGTGGCGCAAGGATATTGGGGTGCGGAACTGGCGCAGGGCCCCGACCATCTCGGACTTGGAATTTAAGGAGAAAATCGATGATCGACAGCTTACGATCCGCCATGGCCCGCCGCTCTTTGGCAGGCGCGCTCGTCCTCGGTACGGCGCTCACCGCCTGCGCCGCGCAGGCCGCCAGCTTCACCATGTATCGCGATCCCAATTGCGGCTGCTGCCTCGCTTGGGCCGATCATATCGAGCAGGGCGACAGGCACAGCGTGAAAGCCGTCGATCATCCCGACATGGGCGCGATCAAGGCCGAGAACGGCGTGCCTAACGATTTGCGATCGTGCCACACGGCCATCGTCGAAGGCTATACGATCGAAGGCCACGTCCCCGCCGCCGATATCGAACGCCTGCTGGCCGAACGCCCCGCCGGCGTAACCGGCCTCGCCGTCGCGGGCATGCCGATGGGATCGCCGGGAATGGAGCATGGCGATCACCGCCAGGCCTATCAGGTCATCGCCTTCGGACCCGAAGGCCGCAGTGTCTGGGCGAATTACCCGGCCAATCACGGGAGCGCATCGTGAGCGATCGCAGCACATCCGCCAAGAAGGCCATCGTCTACCGGATGGTCATGCCCGAGCATGTCTGTCCCTATGGCCTCAAGACCGTCGACCTGTTGAAGCGCGAAGGGTTCGAGATCGAGGACCATCATCTCGAAACGCGCGAGGAGACCGACGCCTTCAAGGAAAAGCACGGCGTCAAGACGACCCCGCAGACCTTTATCGGCGGCGAGCGTATCGGCGGGTATGACGATCTGCGCGAACATTTCGGCAAGTCCGTCAAGAAGGAGGACGAGACCAGCTATCAGCCGGTGATCGCCATCTTCGGCGTCGCCTTCCTGCTCGGCCTCGCGATTAGCTGGTATGTGTTCGACACAATCTTCACCGTGCAGGCGGTCGAATGGTTCGTCAGCCTGTCGATGGCGCTGCTTGCGATTCAGAAATTGCAGGACGTCCGCAGCTTTTCGACCATGTTCCTCAATTACGACCTGCTGGCGCGCCGCTGGGTGCGGTACGGCTTCATCTATCCCTTCGGCGAGGCGCTGGCGGGCATATTGATGGTGGCCCATGCGCTTCCCATCGTCTCCGTCCCGGTATCGCTGTTCATCGGCACGGTCGGCGCGGTCAGCGTGTTCAAGGCTGTCTATGTCGACAAGCGCGAACTCAAATGCGCCTGTGTCGGCGGGGGCAGCAATGTGCCGCTCGGCTTCGTTTCGCTCACGGAGAACCTGTTCATGATCGGCATGGGCCTGTGGATGGGTGCCAAGGCATTGGGCTGGATCGTACTTTAATCGAAAATACGGAGGCAGGAATGGACCACTCTTCCAATCACTCGGGCGGCGGCAACTCGTATTGGCGCTTCATGGCGATGGTCGCGACCTCGACCGCGATCATGTTCGGCCTGATGTATCTCAACACATTCGAACTCGATCACGTCTTCTGGAGCGAGACGCGCTTCTGGATGATGTTCGTCATGGGCGGGATGATGATGATCGTCATGCTGCTCTTCATGTGGGGCATGTATCGCGACACGAAGAAGAACGTGATCATCCTGGCGGTCGGCGCGGTGGTGTTCGCAGGGGCAGGCGACCGTGGACGACGAGGAATACATGGCGGCCATGATCCCGCATCATTCGATCGCGATCATGACCAGCGCCCGCGCCAATATCAGCGATCCGCGCGTGCGCGAACTCGCCGATTCCATCATCGCGGCGCAGGTAAAGGAAATCGCCGAGATGAAGCTGCTGCTCGAGGATATCGAGGCGAACGGCAAGATGGGTGACGGCACTCCGCTTCCGGCGCGGACCACTCAGCTGACCGAGGAATTGCAGCGGGAAGCGCAAAACGCCGCGGATCGCCGTGCCGTAAAGGCTCCCTGACAGGCTAGTAACGGTCGGCTGAGGTCGCCGTTTTCCCCGAATTGTTGAGTAATCCAGTCCGGTCCAAATCGGACCGGTCCTCGCGATTTCGGGTATAACCCGGTTTGCTTTTTTCAGTTCGCCAAGGTTAGAGGGGCGCTGAAATTATGTAATCGTTTCGGGGGAATACTAATGGGCCGCATCTCGCAATCTTTCGCTCGCACCGCGTCCGCGCTGGCGCTCGGTATCGGCCTTGCGGTCGGTCAGGCGTCGATCGCCGTGGCGCAGGATGCGCCTGCAATGCCGAGCGCGAGCGTTCCTGCGACGACGGGCATTCCCGCATGGGGGATTACCGGCGCCGATGTCGCGCCCGATCCGGATATCGTGTTCGGAGTGCTGCCCAACGGAATGCGCTACGCGCTCCAGCGCAACACCAATCCGGTCGGTGAGGCGGCGATCCGGTTCACCGTCGAAGTCGGCAGCCGAGAAGAGACCGATGCCGAGAACGGCGCGGCGCACTTCGTCGAACACATGGCTTTCAACGGATCCACCAATATTCCGGAAGGCGAATTGCTGCCGATGCTGGAGCGGTTGGGGCTCGCCTTCGGCGCCGACACAAACGCCGAAACCTCGCTGGATTACACCACCTACAAGCTCGCTTTACCGAACACGGAGGACGAGACGGTGGAAACGGCACTGGACGTCATCCGCGAAATGGCGGGCGAGCTGACCTTCGATCCCGAAGCGGTGGAGCGCGAACGCGGCATCCTGCTGAGCGAGGCGCAGCTTCGCAACGATCCCAACCGTCGCCGGATCACCGATTATCTCCAGACCGCGCTGCCGAACTCGCGTCTGGGTGAGCGCGTGCGCGCCGATGTCGAACGCATTCGCGGGATTTCCGCCGCCGATCTGCGCGCCTTCTATAACGGCTATTACCGCCCCGAACGCGCGACCCTGGCCATTGTCGGAGATTTCGACGTCGCGGAAATGGAAGAGCGCATCAAAGCCGAATTCGGCGACTGGCAGGCCGAAGGCGAAGCGCGCGCCATCTATCAGGGCCCCGTGCCGCAGACCGATGCGCCCGCGATCGCCAATTTCGTCGATCCGGCGATCCCTGAAATCATCGAACTCCAGCGCATTTCGGCTTGGGAACCGGCAGCAAACACGGTCGCGGATACGCGCGCGCAGTTTCTTCGCGCCATTGCCGGCATCGCGCTCTCCAATCGCATCGCGGCGCTTTCGCGGGCCGCCGATTCCCCAACGCTCGGCGCGCAGGCGCTCGAACAGCCGCTCTTCCGCAGTGTGAAAACCTACGGGCTCCTGATCGTCTCGAAAGACGGCCAGTGGCGTGACACGCTCGCTCTGGCGGAGCGCGAATTGCGCCGCGCGAACCAATACGGATTTACGTCCGCCGAAATCGCCGAGGCGAAGGCCAACATCGGGACAGCGCTGACGAACGCGGTTGCGCAGTCGACCGGACGGCCCAGCGCGGCTCTTGCCGAGGCGCTTGTCGCGGCGAGCCTTGCCGACAGCGTGCCGACCGCCCCCGCGGCCGATCTGGCCCTGTATCAGGCGATCGAGCCGACCGTGACAGCCGAGAGCGTCAGCGACGCTTTCCGCGCGGCCTGGCAGGGCGGGCCGAGCTTGGTCCACGTATCGACCAAAACGCCCATCGAGGGGGGCGAACAGGCCATTGCGGCGGCGTTGAGCGAAAGCGCGGAAATTGCCGTGACCGCTCCCGAAGAAGCGGCAGCGGTCGATTTCGCCTATTCCGATTGGGGTGCGCCGGGCACGGTCGTCTCCGACGAGACGATAGAGGATCTCGGCATTCGCACGGTGCGGTTCGCCAACGGCTTGCAGCTCAATCTCAAGACCACCGATTTCGAGCCGGGCAAGATCGCGTTTTCGCTGCGCACGGGTTCGGGCGTCAGCGCGTTTCCGAGCGACAAGGCCGGTCTCAAGGACCTGCTGCCGATCGCGATCAGCGTGGACGGGCTGGAAGCGCACGATCCGGATGAATTGCGGCGTGTCGTGGCGGGTCGGTCGGTTACCGACAGTCTCGCTGCTGCCAACGGAGCGCTGGTGGCGTCTGGCAGCACCGTTCAGGACGATCTGCAATTCCAGCTGGACCTGCTGGCAGCGCGCCTGACAGCCACCGCCTGGCGACCGGAAACGCAGGCTCAACTGGCGGGCGTTGCGCCGATCCTCGTCAAGAACATCCGCTCGGCTCCGACCGCGGTGTTCGGCAATGCGCTCAACGCCGTGCTGTCCGGCGGCGATGCGCGCTTCGGTGTCCTCGATGCGAGCAGCCTTGCCGAAGTGACGCTCGACGATCTGCGTGCGGTGGTTGCGCCGCAGCTGGCCGATGGCCCGCTTGCGCTCGGCCTGGTGGGCGATATCGATCAGGATGCCGCGATCGCCGCTGTCGCCGCAACGCTGGGCGCCTTGCCGGAACGCGCGCTGCGTGACGAGGACGGTGCGGCGCCTGCGCCGGTGTCCTTCGTCGCCGACAAGGCGACCAAGGTGCTCACGCATACCGGCCAGCCCGATCAGGGCGTGCTGTCGCTGAGCTGGCAGACCGACGATAGCGAGGATCTTCGCGACGATATCGCCCGCGACCTGCTCGCCGCCACCATGGGACTTCGCCTGACCGAGACGCTGCGCGAGGAACTGGGCGCGACCTATTCGCCGCAAGCTCTCAACTTCTCGCAGCGCACCTTCGACGGGTTCGGCCACATCACGGCCTTCGCGACCGTACCGCCCGAAGCGATGGAGGAGACGGCGAATGTCCTGCGCGAAATAGCCGCCGAGATGGCAGCGCAGGAGGTGTCCGCCGACCTGCTGGAAAGAGCGCGCAATCCGATCCGGGCGAGCTATGAGCGCGCGGAAAGCCAGAATTCGGCATGGCTGGACGTTGTCGCCATGGCGCAGAGCGATCCGACGCTGCTCAATCGCAGGCGGGACCGTCTCGACATCCTCAATGCCATCACGCCTGCCGACATCCGGCAGGCCGCGCGGACCTATCTGTCAGACGATCGCACCGTCGAAATCCGCGTCGTTCCGGAAAGCAGCGAATAGGGCCGCATATTGCGGATCGGACCGATCAGGGGGGGAGCTTGCACAGCGATCGCAACGAAATCGTCGCGCTCGAACTGCGCGATCTGAGCAAGACGTATGGGCGCGGAGCGAAGGCGAAGCGCGCAGTCAGCGATGTGACGCTCAGCGTGCGCTGCGGCGAGGTCTACGGGTTTCTGGGGCCGAACGGCGCGGGAAAGAGCACCACGATCCGCATGGCGCTGGGGCTCATCCGCCCCACGTCCGGCCAAGTGCGGCTTTTCGGCAGTGAGGTCACCGACCGCGACGCGCTCGGCCGCGTGGGCTCGCTGGTCGATGGCGGCACATTCTATCCCTTCCTGTCGGGGCGCGACAATCTTCGCGTCTTGGCGCGCACGCGCGGTATCGACGGCTGGCGGACCGAAGAGGTGCTGGAGCGTGTCGATCTGACGCGCGATGCGAAGCGCAAGTTCAAGGGCTATTCCACCGGCATGAAACAGCGCCTCGGCGTCGCGGCGGCGCTGCTGGACGATCCCGATCTGGTGATCCTCGACGAGCCGGCCAACGGGCTCGACGCGGCGGGCATTCAGGACATGCGCAAGCTGATCCGTGCGCTGGCGGACGAGGGCAAGGCCGTGTTCCTGTGCAGCCATCTTTTGCACGAGGTGCAGCAGGTTTGCGACCGGCTTGCAATCGTCAGCAAGGGCAGGCTGATCCGCGAAGCCGGCACGGCCGAACTGCTCGGCACCAGCCTTCGCCTGACGATCGAGGCGCGGCCGATGGATGCCGCGCTCAAGGTTCTCGAAACGCGCCGACCGATCGCAGCTCCCTCCGGCCACATCGCGGTGGAGGGCACAAGCGAGGAGGCACCCGCGATCGTGCGCGAACTTGTGGCTGCCGGAGTGGATGTGTTCCGGATCGCAGCCGAAGAACAGAATCTGGAAAAGGTCTTCCTCGAAATGACGAGCGATCCCGATGATTGACGCCGTAGCCGCCGAAGCGCTGAAAATGCGCCGCCACCGGGGCACCTGGCTGATGGTGTGGATCTTCCCGATCGCCATATTCCTGATCGCTCTGGCGAGCCTCGTCTATTACCAATTCGCACCGGCCAGTCCGCCCGCCGCAGCTCGTGGTCGCAAAATGGGCCGTTGCGGTCGGCTTCGTGTTTGCCGCTTTCGCCCTGACCGATCTGATAAGCTTGACGACCGAGTGGCTCCGATCGCTTCAGGGGAGCGCAATACCCGAAGGCGTGACTCTCTCAGGCATCCTCGCCGCGCATGCCCGCGCGGCAGCGTATGCCTTGCTGCCGATAGCCTACGCCACGGCGTTCGCCACACTGTTCGCAGTGCTCACGCGGTCCATTCTCGCCACGGTCATCATTTCGATCGGGCTCGTCATTCTGGAGGGGATGCTCGGGCTTCTGGGCGTATTCTTCCACGCGCGTGCGCCCGATCTCACGCGCTTCCTGATCGAGACGCTGCCGCCCTACCACATGCTCAATCTGATCGAATGGGCGAACAGGAAGGCTGGACTGGTCTCGCCACTCGGCCCGGATGCGAGCGTGGCACTGAGCTGGACCACCTCGCTCATCGCGCTGCTGGCCTGGATCGGGCTTGCCATGGCGGTCACGCTGGTTCGGTTTTCGCGTCAGGATCTCAATTAACGCAGTTTTCCGACGCGTAGGGTCAGGAACGCGGCTAGCCCCAAGGCCGCTGCTGCGAACAGCATCGTCCAGATCGGCTCTCCCGGGAAGAGGAGCTTCATGATCGAGCCCATCAAGGTCGCCACCAGCAATTGCGGGACGACGATGAAGATATTGAAAAGTCCCATATAAATGCCGAGCTTCGCCTGCGGCAGATTGGAAGCGAGAATGGCGTATGGCATGGCGAGAATGCTGGCCCAGGCGATCCCGATCCCGATCTCCGCCACCAGCAGCGCCTGCGCATCGCGCACCACGAAGAACATGAGGAAGCCCAACGCCCCCAGCGACAGGCAGATCATGTGCGTCACTACCTGGCCGAACCGGCGGCTCAACTGGGGAAGCAGGGCCAGCGCCGCTACTGCTGCGACTCCATTGTAGACCGTGAACAGCACGTTCACCCAATTCGCGCCCTCATTATAGGCTGCGCTTGCCGTGTCGGTGCTGCCGAAGACGTATTGGGTCACCACCGGGGTGGTGTTGATCCACATGATGAACAGAGCGGACCAGCTGAAGAACTGAACGAGAGACAGCCGCTTCATCACCTCCGGCATCCCTGCGAAATCGCCCACGATGCTGGACAGCATGTTGGTCGTCCGCCCGCGTTTGGCGAGTGCGATGGCGGTCGCGCTCAACACGCCGTAGAAGGCGAGCAGGGCGCCGAGCAGCAGAACCTCCTTTTCCAGCGCGAGCGCGTCCACCGCCAGAATGACCAGCAGGCCGATCGCGATCCAGATCCCGCTGGAAAGGTAGCTCTTGTCCGCCAGCGCGCTCACCGGCTGTCCGGCCTCGACCGGATCGGCCTGTCCGGCGAAGGCGGCCTGCTCGTCCGGGCTGTATTCGCGCGTCGTCGCGATAGTCCAGAGCACTGCCAGGAACAGCGCGGCACCGCCGAACCAGAAGCTGTAGCGTACCGTGTCGGGCAGGGCCCCGGCCGCCGCCACATTGCTCGCTCCAAGCTGTTCGAGCAGCCAGGGAAAGATCGACCCGACCACCGCGCCCGCGCCGATAAAGGCGGTCTGGACCGAATAACCTGCGCTGTGCTGATCCGTGCGCAGCATATCGCCCACGAAGGCGCGAAACGGTTCCATCGAGACGTTGAGCGATGCATCGAGCAGCCACAGCATGGCAGCCGCGAACAGGAGCGGCGCACCGAAACCAGGGCTCAGCGGCATGAGGAAAAGGGCTAGGGCGGCGAAGACGGCCCCGGTCAGAAAATAGGGACGGCGGCGTCCCAGCCGGTTCCACGTCCGATCCGAAAGATGTCCAATGATCGGCTGCACGATCAGCCCGGTCAGCGGAGCGGCGACCCAGAGCGCGGGAAGGTCGTCCATACTGGCGCCGAGCGTCTGGAAGACCCGGCTCATATTGGCATTCTGTAATGCGAAGCCGATCTGGATGCCGAAGAAGCCGAAGCTGATATTGAACAGGCCCCAAAAGCCGAAGCGCGGTTTCTCGGTCGTCGCGGCAGTCGTCATCGATATCATCCTCGTCCGTTTCCGGCGGGTCTCTTGCCCGCTCGGAACCGCTTTCGGCTCGCACGAAGCGGCGAACCCGGCAAGGCTGCATACGAATGTGGCGTCGGAGCGGGGCGGGCTATACCGATGCGCTGGAGCCACGCAGGATCAATCGTCCGGGCAGCTTGCGAGGGGGAAGATCGCGCCCTTCGATCTGGGCCAGCAGGGTTTCGACCAGGGCCCGGCCCGCTCCGCCGATATCCTGCATCACGGTCGTCAGGGGCGGGGTCGTCAGGCTCGCCGCCGGAATATCGTCGAAGCCGACCACGGCGATTTCGCCGGGCACGCTGCGGCCCGCTTCGGCGAGTGCACGCATCGCGCCGATCGCGATCAGGTCGCTGGCAGCGAAGATGGCGTCGAAATCGGCGCCGGACGAAATCAGGGATCTGGCGGCGTCATGCCCGGCCTTCTCTGTGGTGATCGCATCGGCCTGAAGTGCGGAATCGGGTGCGATGCCCGCTTTCTCCATCGCACCGCACAGGCCCAGATAGCGCCCGCGAAATTCGGGATAGTGCTCATCGGCATGGCCCAGAAATGCGATGCGACGGCGTCCCGCTGCAATCAGATGCTCGCCCGCCAGACGCCCGGCGGCATGATTGTCGGTCCCCACCGTCACCCCGCTCGCATCGCTCGACACCGAACCCCAGCGGGCGAAATGCGTCCCCTGCCGTTCCAGCTGGTCGAGCCGCTTGCGATAGAGGGTGTAATCGCCATAGCCGAGCAGGATCAGCCCATCGGCCCGGTGGCTGTCCTGATAGCGGACGTGCCAGTCATCCTCCATTTTCTGGAACGAGATCAGCAGATCGAGCCCGCGATCCGCGCAGGCGCGCGTGATCGATCCGAGCATGGCGAGGAAAAACGGATTGATCATGCTCTCGTCGGGCGTGGGATCTTCGAAGAAGAGCAGCGCGATCGTGTTCGAGCGTTGCGATCGCAGCGAGCTAGCATTCTTGTCGACAGTATAATTGAGTTCGGCGGCGATCGCTTCGATCCGGGCGCGGGTCTGCGCGCTGACCGATTTGTCGCCGCGCAGCGCCCGGCTGACCGTGGGTTGCGACACGCCCGCACGGTAGGCGATGTCGAAGCTCGTCGGCCTCCCGCTCGGCGTGCGTCCCATGCCTCTCTCCCGATTGCAAAAGCGGCGTGTTTCCGCGCTTCCCGCAAGCTGGTGCCACGCTAAGCCGCGGCGGCGGTTATGGCAATGCGGGCTGGCCAAAAGGGTAGTGCAATCGCGCAACAGCGATGCCTCGATGCATCGCATCACATACGTATGCTGTCTTCCGCAGCGCGCGAAACCAAGCCTATCCGTGAAGGGAAGGGCGGGGAACCGGACAAGCGGAAACCGCTCGAACCAAGGATTTCCGGCCCAAAGTGGACCGGCTCTGGAGAGGGTAGACCGATGGCTTTTCGCGAAACGCTTCGCAGCGGAATCAGCATTTCCGCATTCACCGCAACTCTGGCGCTGGCCGGTGGCCTGATCCCCGCCGCCGCGATGGCGCAGGGCAGCCAGCAGACCACGCCGGAGCAGGTGGACGAAGGCCAGCCGGTCACCGATCCCGACGCGGCGGACGATGATGTCATCGTCGTCACCGGCTTTCGCGCCAGCCTCGAAAGCGCGGTCGCGGAAAAGAAGCTGTCCGACCAGATCGTGGAATCGGTCACGGCGGAAGATATCGGCAAATTGCCCGACGCTTCGATCGGCGAATCGATCGCGCGCCTTCCCGGCCTTACCGCTCAGCGTCTCAACGGGCGCGCCAATGTGGTCGCGATCCGCGGCTTCGGCCCCGACTTCTCGCAGACGCTGCTGAACGGGCGTGAACAGACGACTACGAGCGACAACCGCTCGGTCGAGCTGGACCAGTATCCGTCCGAAATCGTCAATCAGGTCGTCGTCTACAAGTCGCCGACCGCATCGCTCGTGGGGCAGGGCCTGGTCGGGACGATCGACATCCGCACCATCCGTCCGCTCGAAACCGGCGAGCGGATCATCGCCGTCGGCGCGCGCGGTTCGTGGGCCGATATCGGCGCGCTGAACGCCGGATCGACGGAATTCGGCTACCGCGTGAACGGCACCTTCGTCGATCAGTTCGCCGACGACACGCTCGGCATCTCGCTCGCCGCATCCTATGTGGACGAGCCCTACCAGCTGCAGGAATTCAACGCCTGGGGCTATGCCAGACCAAGCGCGGTATCGAACTCCCGCTCGGCTTCGGCGCGTTCGGGACGACCTTCAATCCGGCCAATTTCACGGCGGAAGATGGGCTCGTCACCTCGGGCCAGTTCGACAATGTGCGCGGCGTGATCCGCAACGACGTGTTCCAGCGCAAGGCGGACTTGTATTCGGGCGGCTTCAACGCGCTGTGGGATGGTGACGACGGTTGGACCGCCTTCTTCGACTTCGGCTATTCGCGCACCGATCGCAACGAACTGAGCCTGGAGAGCTATTCCGGCACCGGCTTCAATGGCCCTTCGACAGGGCGTGGTTCGGCGGCGACGATCGGGTTCACTTCGCGTGACGAGGGGACGGTATTCAACCCATCGCTCGACTATAGCGATCCGGCGCGCATCTTCCTCACCGACCCGCTCGGCTGGGGGGGTGGCGCGATTCCGCAGGCGGGCTATTCGAACAACCGCATCATCGAGGACGAGCTGTTCCAGTTCCGCGGCGAGGTCGAAAAGGAATTCGACGGCGGCTTTCTGCGCAGCGTGCAGTTCGGCATGAACTACACGACGCGCGAGAAGAACCTGACGCCGGACGAGGCTTTCGTGCGTTTGCCCAATGGCGCGACCGAAGTGGCGATCCCCTCGCAATTCCTGCTGCGCGCGACCGATCTGACCTATCTCGGCCTCGGCCCGATCGTCAGCTATGATCCGCGCGAGCTGATCGCGGCAGGCATCCTCGTGCTCGAACCGCGCATCGCGACCGGGCCGAATGCCGCCAATGACGTTCTGAGCAAGAGCTACACGGTCAATGAAGACCTGATGACGCTCTATCTCCAGGCGAATATCGAACAGGAACTGGCGAGCGGCGTGCTGACCGGCAATGTCGGCGTGCAGGGGATCAACACGGTCCAGAATTCGACCGGCTTCATCTTCCCGGCTGCCGGCCCGCAGCGCCTGACGCTGGGCGACGATTACTGGGACGTGCTGCCAAGCGCGAACCTGTCGCTGCGCCTCAACAGCGACTGGGTGTTCCGCTTTGCGGCGGCGCGCGAGATCATGCGCCCCCGGCTTGACGATACGCGTCTTTCGATCGGCTACGGCATCGATACCTCGGTGCCCGGCGGGATCATTCGCGGCGGCGGCGGCAACCCGTATCTGCGCCCCTATCGCGCCAATGCCGTCGATTTCAACATCGAGAAGTATTTCGGCCTCGGCGGGGTCGTGGCGCTTCAGCTGTTCTACAAGGACATCAAGAGCTACGTCTTCAACGGACGTTTCGAATTCGACTATTCGTCCTTCCCTCCGCCCCCGGGCAGCGCGGCCTATCCCAACCTCTCGCCGATCGGGACGCTGGACGCGCCGATCAACACCGGCGGGGGCGATCTCTACGGTGCGGAACTGGCTGTAACCCTGCCGTTCGACACCTTTACCGAGGCGCTGGAAGGCTTCGGCATCACCGGCGGTGCCAGCTACACCAAGACCAAGATCGAAGACGCTAACGGGAACGAAACGCAGATCCCCGGCTATTCGAAGTGGGTCGTGAACGGGACGGCGTATTACGAGAACGCGGGCTTCAACACGCGTGTCAGCGCGCGCTATCGTTCGACCTTCCTCGGCGATTTCACCGGCTTCGGCGGGTCGCCGGTAAGGCGCACGGCGCTGGCGGAAACGATCATCGATGCGCAGATCGGCTACGACTTCCAGGACGGAAGTGCGCTGGAAGGTCTCTCGGTCTATCTCCAGGGCCAGAACCTCACCGATCAGCCCTTCGTCTCCACCGGGGCGGAACGCAATCAGGTGGTCGATTATCAGCTCTATGGGCGTCGCTTCCTCGCAGGCTTCACCTACAAGTTCTGATGCGGGCGGCGGGGGCCTCGGACATGCGCCGGGCCCCTTGCCGATCCGGCTTGCCGAACCGCCCGATGAGGGGCGAGGGAGGAGCATGGCCGTGACCCAGAGCAGTGAAACTCCCCTTTCGGTCGCCATAGTGGGCGGCGGCACGGCCGGCTGGATGGCGGCTGCGGCCCTATCCAAATTGACCGGGTGCAGCGTCACGCTGATCGAATCCGATGCGATCGGGACAGTCGGCGTGGGGGAGGCGACGATCCCGCAGATCCGCCTGTTCAATCGCAGCCTCGGGATCGACGAGGCCGAATTCGTCCGCGAGACGAAGGGCACTTTCAAGCTTGGGATCGAGTTTGCCGGATGGCGCAAGCCGGGCGAAAGCTACATGCACGCCTTCGGCAATCTCGGGCGCGGGGCGGGGTTGCTGCCGTTTCACCAGCTCTGGCTGCGCGGGCGGCAGTTGGGTCTGGCGAAGAGCCTTGCGGCCTATTCCCTCAACGAGACGGCGGCGCGCGCGGGTCGGATGCAGGCGTGGCAGCAGGCGCACGGCCAGCCCGACATGCCATGGGCCTACCATTTCGACGCGTCGCTCTATGCAGCCTTCCTTCGCCGGTTCGCCGAAGCGCGGGGAACGAGCCGTATCGAAGGCCGCATCGCATCGGTGGAGCGCGACGGTGAGAGCGGGGATATACGCGCCGTTGTTTTGGAAGATGGCGCGCAGGTCGAGGCCGATTTCTTCCTCGACTGCACCGGATTTCGCGCACTGCTAAGCCAAGGCGCGCCGGGGCAGGATTTCGCGGATTGGTCCCACTGGTTGCCCTGCGATCGCGCGGTTGCGCTCCCATGCGCGAGCGACGGCGATCCGGTGCCTTATACGCGCGCCACCGCTCACGAGGCGGGGTGGCAATGGCGGATTCCCTTGCAGCACCGCACCGGCAACGGCCTCGTCTATTGCAGCGATTACCTGTCCGAAGACGAAGCCGAAGCGACCCTGCGCTCCCATCTCGACGGCGAACCGCTGGCTGAGCCCAATCGGCTGCGTTTCAGGACTGGAATGCGCAGTGCGCCTTGGAGCGGCAATTGCCTCGCGCTGGGCCTAGCCGCGGGCTTCCTCGAACCGCTTGAATCGACGAGCATCCACCTGATCCAGTCCGGTATCGCGCGGTTTCTTTCGATGCTGCCGCGCCGCGGCGCGACGGCGACGATGGCGGCGGAGTTCAATCGTCAGGCCCGCTTCGAATGGGAAAGCGTGCGCGATTTCCTGATCCTGCATTATGCCGCGAACGTGCGGCAGGGCGAGCCGTTCTGGGATCGCTGCCGCGCCATGCCCTTGCCCGACAGCCTCGCTGCGCGGCTCGACCTGTTCCGTGCGACTGGATACCTCCACCGCGAGCACGAGGAATTGTTCACCGAGCCCGGCTGGGTCCAGGTGCTGATGGGGCAGGGTATAATGCCACGCGCGACCCATCCGAACGCCGATGCCATCGATCCCGCCGCACTCGCCCGGCTTCTGGACGAGATCGAGCGCGGGATCGCGGCAAACGTCGCAGCCATGCCGACACACGCCGAACTCCTGCGCCGACTTTGCGCGCCGCAATCCCCTTCCCGACCCGCCGCCACGATGGAGACGGCCCGATGAAACATATCGCTCTGACTTTTGCCGCCGCTCTGCTCGCCACCGCTCCCGCCTTCGCCGAAACGGTTGCGCCGGAAAGCTTCCGCGAACGCGGGGTGGAAGACGAGGTAATCTATTTCGTCCTCCCCGATCGCTTCGCCAATGGCGACCCTGGCAACGATCTGGGCGGCTATCCGGCGGATCGGCTCGTCAGCGGATACGATCCCACCCACAAGGGCTTCTATCACGGCGGGGACCTCAAAGGGCTGACCGAGAAGCTCGATTATATCCAGGGCATGGGCGTCACCGCGATCTGGTTCGCGCCGATCTTCAAGAACAAGCCAGTGCAGGGCGATCCCGGCAATCCGGGCAGCTTCAGCGCGGGCTATCACGGATATTGGGTGACCGATTTCACCCAGGTCGATCCCCATTTCGGCACCAATGAAGAGTTCGAAGCCTTTGTCGATGCCGCCCATGCGCGGGGCATGAAGGTCTATATGGACATCATCGCCAACCACACCGCCGACGTGATCCGCTTCGCCGAGAACGAATACGAATATCGCAGCAAAGGCGATTATCCCTACTCGACCAAGGGTGGCCCGGATGGAGCGCCGATCAATCGCGGCTTCGATCCCAGCGATCCGAGCGCCGAGAACTGGGCGCGGCTGATCGATCCGAGTTACGCCTACACCCCCGTGGTCCCGGCAGCCGAACGTGACGTCAAAGTGCCCGCCTGGCTCAACGATCCGATCTATTACCACAATCGCGGCGATACGTTCTGGATCGGCGAGAGCAGCGTCTATGGCGATTTCGTCGGGCTGGACGATCTCTTCACCGAGCATCCGCGCGTGGTCGAAGGGATGATCGAGATCTTCGGCGGATGGATCGACCGCTACGGGATCGATGGGTTCCGGATCGACACTGCCAGACATGTGAACCCGGAATTCTGGCAGGCTTTCGTACCCGCCATGCTTGAACGGGCAGATGCGAAAGGCATCCCCAATTTCCACATCTTCGGCGAGATCGCCTACGACACGCCCGACGCAGTCACGGCGGCGCGGGTGATGGCGGAAGCGGACCTGCCCTATGCACTCGACATGGGCTTCGCCAAGGCGGCGCAGCTGGTCGCGAGCGGGAAGGAAGCGCCGCAGGTGATGGCCGATTTCCTGGTGCAGGACATAATTTATCCCGGCGGCGCGAAGACCGCGACGGGCCTTCCGACCTTCCTCGGCAATCACGATTTCGGTCGCTTCTCGATGTTCCTGCGCGACTATGCCGAGACGGAGGATCGCGACGAATTGCTGGCGCGCACCAGGCTGGGCCATGCGATGATGTTCGCACTGCGCGGGGTGCCGACGGTCTATTACGGGGACGAACAGGGCTTCATCTCCGACGGCAACGACCAGCTCGCGCGCGAGGACATGTTCGAAAGCCGAGTCGATGCCTATAACGACAACGCGCTGCTCGGCACCGATGCGACGACTGCGGACGACAATTTCGATAGCGGCCACCCGCTCTATGTCCTGATCGGAGAGTTGGCCGCGATGCGGACCGGCTCGCCCGCCCTGCGGCGCGGGCTGACCACTGTGCGCGGTTTCGACCATGAGGGGCCGGGCTTGCTGGCGGTCGAACGGTATGACGAGAAAAGCGATCAGCGCGTGCTGGCGGCGTTCAATTCGTCCGATCAAGCGATTACCCGCGATATCGAAGTGGATTACGGCGTGCGCAGTCTCACGGCCCTGTCCGGCGAGTGCCCCGCCGCCCCGTCGGTACCCGGCAGCGTGCGGCTGACGATCCCGGCTTTCGGCTGGGCAATCTGCGAACTGGGGGCGCAATGATGGCGAGCCTGAGCAAGACTGCACTCGCGCCGCAAACCGGTCCCGCCGTGCAATGGTGGCGCGGAGCGGCGATCTATCAGATCTATCCCCGCAGCTTTATGGATGCGAATGGCGACGGGATCGGTGATCTTCCAGGTATCACTCAGCGGCTCGGCCATGTCGCCTCGCTCGGCGTCGATGCGATCTGGATCTCGCCCTTCTTCACCAGCCCGATGAAGGATTTCGGCTACGACGTTTCCGATTATTGCGATGTCGATCCGATCTTCGGGACGCTTGCCGATTTCGACGTGCTGGTCGCCCGCGCGCATCAGCTCCGCCTCAAGGTTCTGATCGACCAAGTCTATTCGCACACTTCGGACGAACACGCCTGGTTCGTCGAAAGCCGTGCGAGCCGCGACAATCCCAAGGCGGACTGGTATGTCTGGGCCGATGCCAAGCCGGACGGCACGCCGCCCTCCAACTGGCAATCGGTCTTCGGCGGCCCGGCCTGGACCTGGGATGCGCGGCGCGGGCAATATTACCTGCACAATTTCCTCAGCTGCCAGCCGCAATTGAACGGGCATAACCGGCAAGTTCAGAACGCTCTTCTCCATGTCGCGCGCTTCTGGCTGGACCGGGGCGTGGACGGCTTCCGGATCGACGCGCTCAATTTTTCGATGCACGATCCCGACCTGCGCGACAATCCGCCCGCGCCGCCGACCGACCGGGCGCGCACCCGGCCGTTCGATTTCCAGCGCAAGATCCACAATATGTCGCATCCCGACATTCCCGGTTTCATCGAACGTATCCGCGCCGTGACCGACGAGTATGCCGGGGATGAGGGGGCCATCTTCACCGTGGCGGAAGTCGGCGGGGACGAGGCCGAGACGGAGATGAAAGCCTTCACCCAAGGCGATGCGCGGCTGAATTCCGCCTACGGCTTCAACTTTCTTTATGCCGACCGCCTGACCCCCGGACTGGTCTGCGCTGCGCTGGCCGAATGGCCGGACGAGGAGGGGATGGGCTGGCCGAGCTGGGCGTTCGAAAACCACGATGCGCCGCGCGCCGTCTCGCGCTGGTGTGCGCCCGAACATCGCGACGCCTTCGCGCGGATGAAGTTGTTGCTGCTCGCGTGCCTACGCGGCAATATCATCCTCTATCAGGGCGAGGAACTGGGCCTGACGCAGGTTGATATCCCCTTCGAGCAATTGCAAGATCCCGAAGCGATCGCGAACTGGCCGCTCACCCTTTCGCGCGATGGCGCGCGCACGCCGATGCCGTGGGAGAGTGAAGGCGAGGGCGGCTTCGGCGCTGCCACCCCCTGGCTCCCGCTCGGCGAGGAGAATCTCGCCCGCTCGGTCGCGGTGCAAGACGCTGACCCAGCCTCGCTGCTTGCGCTGACACGCGAAATTATCGCGCTGCGCAAGGCCTCGTCCGCTTTGCGCCACGGCAGCGCCGCCTGCCAGGCCGATGGCGCGCTGCTGCGCCTCGAACGCTTATCGCAGGGCGAGCGTGTCGTCTGCCTGTTCAACCTGTCGCCAGACCCCATTTCCGTGATCAAGATTCCTCAAGGAGAAACCCTATGCAGCATCAATTCGGTCATGCCCGACGTTCTCGGGTCCTACGGCGCGCTGGTGGTGCGGGTCTGATGCGCGCGGGACTGAAAGGGGCCCTGTGCGCGCTCCTCGCCTCGAGCGCGCTTCCTGCCTGGGCTGCCGATGTCGCCTCTCCTGATGGGCGCACCGTCGTGACGCTCGACGTCGATGGCGGCGGGGTTCCGTTTTACCGCGTCGTCCGCGACGGCAAGACGCTGATCGACGACAGCGATCTGGGCTTCCTGTTCACCGATGCCCAGCCGATGCGGCGCAATTTCGAGGTCGAAAGCGAAACCCGCGCCGCCCATGACGCCACCTGGGAACAGCCCTGGGGCGAACGCCGCTTCGTGCGCGATCACCATAACGAATTGGCCGTCACCTTCCGTGAAGGACGCCAGAACAGCAATCGCGCGCTGACGGTGCGGATGCGTGTCTTCGATGACGGGATCGGCTTCCGTTACGAATTTCCCGACAGCGAGGTCATGCCCGTTGCGAACATCGCCGAAGAGCTGACGGAATTCGCAATCGCGCCGGAGGCCGCAGAGGACGGCACGGCGTGGTGGATTCCGGGCGGCGACTTCAATCGCTACGAATATCTCTACAACGAAACGCCGATCGATGCGGTTAGTATCGCGCACACGCCGATCACCATGCGGCTGGCGGACGGAACGCATCTGGCCTTTCACGAGGCGGCGCTGGTCGATTATTCGGGCATGTGGCTGCGGCGAATGGAAGGATCGCGTTTCCGCGCCTCGCTCGCCCCTTCGAGCCGGGGGGCGAAGGTGGTACGCGAAGGCGCTTTCACCACGCCTTGGCGCACGATCCGCATCAGCGACGGTCCAGCGGGACTGGTCGAAAGCGACATCGACCTGAACCTCAACGAGCCGAACAAACTGGGCGATGTCAGCTGGGTTGAGCCGGGGAAATATATCGGCATCTGGTGGGGCATGATCTCCAATCGCTGGACATGGGGGACGAGCGACCGCCACGGTGCGACGACGGAGCGGGCGAAGGAATATATCGACTTCGCCGCCAAGCACGGTTTTCGCGGCGTGCTGATCGAAGGATGGAATGTCGGCTGGGACGGCGACTGGTTCAACAATGGCCGCGAATTCAGCTTCACCCAGAGCTATCCCGATTTCGACCTGCGCGAAGTGACGGATTACGCCAGATCGAAGGGCGTGCGCCTGATCGGGCATCACGAGACCAGCGGCAACATCGCTAATTACGAAGCCCAGCTCGAAGACGCGCTCGACCTCTACAAGGAATTGGGCGTCGACTGGATCAAGACCGGCTATGTCGCCGATGCGGGCGGGATCGTGTCCTGCAATGCCGACATCGCCGACCCTTGCGATCCGGAGACCGAGATCTTCGAATGGCATGACGGCCAGCGCCAGGTGCAGCATCACCTGAAGGTCGTCCAGGAAGCGGCCAAGCGCGGCATCGCGATCAATCCGCACGAACCGGTCAAGGATACCGGCCTCCGCCGCACCTATCCCAACTGGGTCGCGCGCGAAGGGGCGCGGGGGCAGGAATACAATGCCTGGAATGCCTATGGCAGCGGCGTCGAACACGATCCGACGCTGGTCTACACCCGGATGCTGTCGGGGCCTATGGATTACACGCCCGGCGTGCTCGGCCTAGTCGGGGACAATGATTATCCGTTCTCGTCCACGCTCGCCAAGCAATTGGGCCTCTACCTCGCGATCTATTCGCCCATCCAGATGGCGGCCGATTTCATCGAAAGCCTTGAGGCGCATCCGCGCGAGCTGGAATTCATCAAGGCGGTGCCCGCCGACTGGTCGGAAAGCCATCTGATCGATGGCGCGGTGGGCGATTACGCCATCTTCGCGCGCAAGGGACGCGACAGCGACGACTGGTATGTCGGCGGCGTCAACGATGCGACCGAACGCACTCTGACGCTCGATTTCGATTTCCTCGACGAGGGCAAGTCCTACATGGCCAAGGTCTGGAAGGATGGACCGGAAGCGACCTACTTGACCGAGAAGCGCCACGACATCGCTTACGATACCGTCACGGTGAAAAAGGTCGACAGCTACACCGTGCGGCTGGCACCGGGCGGCGGCGTGGCGATCCAGCTCAAACCCCGCTGATGGAGGCAGGCGCGCGATCTGACGGGCCGCCCCAGGTGGTCGTCTTGGGTGGAGGCAGCGCGGGATGGATCACCGCCTGCCTTCTCCATCAGCGCTGGGGGCCGCGCGGTGGCCGGGTGACCGTGGTCGAGAGCCCGGCCATCGGCATCATCGGCGTGGGCGAAGGATCGACGCCGCAATTGAAGGCCATGTTCGACCAGCTCGGGATCGACGAAGCCGAATGGATGCGCGCCTGCGATGCGACCTACAAGCTCGGGATCCGCTTTTCCGGGTGGAGCGAGCGGCCGGGTTTCGAAAGCTATTTTCACCCTTTTCCAAGCCCTTTGGACCTGCACACCGAACCGCATTTCATCCGCAATTGCCTGTTGGCCCGCAAGGGGCTGGACAAGTCCGCGCATCCGGATCGATGGTTTCTGGCGACACGCCTCGCCGAGGAAGGCCGCGCGCCGCATCCGGCGGATAATTTTCCCTTCGAACCGAGCTACGGCTATCATTTCGACGCGCATAAACTGGGCGGCTTCCTGCGCGATTGGGCGGTAAGGCAGGGGGTGGACCATCGCCCGATCAAGGTCGAGCGGGTGGAGCTGGACGGCGAGGGCGATGTGGCCGCGCTCCTGTGCGAGGGCGGGGAGCGGATCGCGGGCGACCTGTTCGTCGATTGCTCGGGCTTTCGCGCCCTGATCGCGCAACAGGCGTTGGCCGTTCCGTTTCAGAGCTTCACGGACAATCTTTTCAACGATCGCGCCGTGGTGCTGCCGACCGCGCATTCGCACGAGCGCGAAACCGAACTGCTTCCACAGACCGACGCCGTCGCCATGGAAGCGGGCTGGCGCTGGGCGATCCCGCTGACGACGCGGATCGGGAATGGTTACGTCTATTCGTCACGCTACGTTTCTGACGAAGCGGCGGAGGAGGAATTGCGCGCCGCTCTCGGCCATCCTGAGGGCGAGGTGCGCAGGCTTGAAATGAAGGTCGGCCGCGTGGCCGAAACCTGGCACCGCAATTGCCTTTCGGCGGGCCTTGCCCAGGGCTTTCTCGAACCGCTCGAAGCGACTGCGCTGCATATCGTGATCGCGACGGCACTCGGCTATATGCACCCCTTGCGGGATCGTAGCCGAATTCAAGCGGCCTCGATCCTGACCGGGACCGACTTCGATGCCGGGGTCTTCGAAATCTCGTCATGGTGCGTGATCGGCACCAGCACGTTGCATTCCGGATAATACCCCGCAATCGTCCCGCGCGGCAGCTTGTAGGCCACCAGCTTCAGCCCGCCCAGATGGCGCTCGACATCGTCGCCAGTCGCGCGTGCCCTCGATCCCGCGGAAGCGATCGGAATAGCCATAGATGGTGGTGTTGAACTGATCGTTGGAGCGCATGGTGAGCAGGCGATAGCGTCCCGGCCTGTCTTCGAAACCGAGCGAAGTTAGCTGCGGGGGCGTGGTGATCACGGCCTTGCCGCTGTCCGTCTTCCAGATCCGCTCCGCCGCCGGATTGCCGCGCCAGAAGCCGCCGGCCTCGAACATCCGCTTATTGAAGTCGTGGAAGTCGTCGGGATAGGTCGCTTCGATCAGATCGCGCACCAGCGAATAATCGCCGGTCCACTCGTCCCATTCCATCTTGGGGTTGGGATCGAGCGTGGCCTTGGCGATCCCGCTGACGATGGCAAGCTCGCTCTTGAGATGTTCGGAGGCGGGCGGGCGATGGCCGACCGATCCGTTGATCATCGAAAAGCTGTCTTCGCTCGTCACGGCCTGATTGCCGCTTTTCTGCTCGTCCACTTCGGACCGGCCGAGGCATGGCAGGATATAGGCCTGCTTGCCCGGATAGAGATGGCTGCGATTGAGCTTGGTCGACACCATGACGACGATGTCCTGGCTGGCCCAGCCTTCCTCCATCCGCTTCTGATCGGGCACGGCGCGCACCAGATTGCCGCCGAGCGAGATGAACCCGCGCACCTTGCCTTCGATCAGCCCCTGCACCGCATCGACGACATGCATTCCGTCTTTCGTCGGTGGGTCGAAATCGAACAGGTCTTTCAGCTTGTCGAGCGGGACGAGGTGCGCCTTTTCCGCGATGCCGACCGTTCGCTGTCCCTGCACGTTGGAATGGCCGCGGACCGGGCAGCAGCCCGTGCCGGGGCGGCCGATATTGCCTTTCAGCAGCAGCAGATTGACCAGCATGGCGATGTTGAGCGCGCCATGCGTGTGCTGGGTGAAGCCCATGCCGTAGACGCCGATCACCTTTTCGGCATCGATATAGACCTGGGCCGCTTCGCGCAGCGCATCTTCGGTAAGGCCGCTGGCCTTTTCGATATCGGCCCAGTCGGCATCGCGGCAACAGGCGATGAACGCATCGAAACCGGTGGTGTGCTGCTCTATGAAGGTATGGTCGATAACCTCGCGCGTGCCCGCCTCGCGCGCCCGGTCGTCGGCTTCTACAACGACCTTGCACAGGCCCAGGATCGCCGCGACATCGCCGCCCGATTGCACCTGGTGATACTGGTCGGAGATCACCGTTTCCTTGCCCGTCAGCATCGCCAGCGGGTTCTGCGGATCGACGAAGGAGACAAGGCCCTGCTCGATCACCGGATTGAAGGTCACGATCTTGCCGCCGCGGTCCTTCAGATCCTTCAGATTGTGAAGGAAGCGCGGGCTGTTCGTGCCGGGATTCTGGCCGAAATAGAAATAGCAGTCGGTCTCGGCCAGATCGTCGAACGTCACTGTGCCGACGGGCGAACCGATTACCTTGGTGAGGCCCACCGAAGTGGTCTCGTGGCACATATTGCTGCTCTGCGGCAGATTGTTGTTGCCATAGGCGCGGGCAAGAAGGGCGTAGAGATAGCTCGCTTCCAGCCCGGCATGGCCGGAGGCGTAGAAGACCACATCCTCGCGCGGCAGATCGCGCAGGGTCGCGCCGATTTCTGCAAAGGCATCGTCCCACTCGATCGGCACATAGCGATCCGACGCGGCGTCGTATCTCATCGGGTGGGTCAAGCGACCCGATTTTTCGAGCTCGTGGTCCGACCATTCGCGCAATTCGGTGACCGTATGACCGTCATACGCGAAAAATTCCGGTGTGCAGCGATCCTTGGTCAATTCCCACAACGTGGCCTTCGCCCCGTTTTCGCAGAATTCGAACGCGGAATAGTTCGCCGGCTTCGGCCAGGCGCATGACATGCACATCACGCCCTTGGGCTTGTTCAGCCGCCGCAAACTGTCGAGCGCACCGGGAGAGGCCCAGGTTTCGCCATAGATGCTGGCGATGCCTTTCATGGAACCCCAGCCCCCGGCGGGGCCGGGCGAGTGGGGAAGGGTGTCGGCGTTCTTTTTGCTCTCGTCCGCCATCGTGCTCTCCCGATGCTTTGAAAATCGCTGCGTCATAATTCGACGGGCCGATTTCTATGGGCGAGCCGAATGCGCCTCAATTCCAAGCTTTGCAATGGGGCGCTTGCGCGGAAAGTGCGCTCTTAAACGGATGATCAGATCTGGAGATTGCGCCGCACGTAAGCGCTCGTGCGGGAAGGCCAGGGCCGCGGTCGAAAGAAGCCGCGGCTCCTTGGCCTTGTCAGTATCGGAACGTTGCCGTGGCGAAGATCTGGCGTGGATTGCCGTAAAATGCGGTTAGCGTCCCTTCGCGCCCCAGAGTCGGGATCGGGAAGCCATTGGCACCCGACGGGATCGCCCCGGTGCGCGGGTCGGCAGCGACGAAGGTGTAGCCGCTGGTCTTGTACTCCTTGTCGAACAGATTCTTCCCATACACGCCGACGCTGAACCGCTCGCCCGGGGCGGTATAGACTATGCTCGCATCGACCAGCGCATAGCCGTCCTGATCGATGAATTCGTTCGGTATTTCGAACTGGAAGGTCTTGCTGCGATAGCTGACCGTGGTGCCCAGATAGAGATCGCCTGCGCCGACCGGCAGCGTGTAGCTTGCGGTGGCGCTGCCGGTAAATTCAGGCGTGTTCTGAACTTCGCGGAATTCGGCGACATCGGTCGGCGTGTTGCCGATATTGGCGATATATTCGTCGTATCGCGCATCGATATAGCCGAGCGATCCCGACAGATTGAAGCCCCCGCCGAGGCGAGCGCTCGCTTCCAGTGTTGACCTGGATCGTGCAGGCGACCGAGCCGGGGATCTGAACGTCGGTATAATCGGCGTAGAAGGCCGCGGCAGCGACGTTGAGCGCCCCGTTCATAAGGCTGCCCTTGTAGCCGATTTCGTAGCTGTCGACCTCTTCGGGCGCGAAACTGAGGAAATCGGCGATCTCGGCATCGGTCGGTTGGCCCGGAACTGCGGCGGGCGCGTTGGTGCCCACGCCACGCGGGTCGAAGCCGCCGCCCTTGAAGCCTTTCGAATAGCTCGCATAAAGATTGTGGTCGGGCGTCGGCATGAAGCTGATCGAGGCGCGCGGGGTGAATTTCTCGAACTTGGCCGACCCCTGGAAATTGGTGCTCGGTGCGCCGAAGGGAATGCCCGCACCGCCGAAGAAGGGCGATCCTCCGCCGAGATAATTCTGCCGCAGAATGTCCGCCGTGCGCTCGTCCCAAGTGTATCGTCCGCCCAGCGACACGCTCAGCCGGTCGCCGATGTCGTAGGTGAGGTCGCCGAAGATCGCGTAGGTCTCGGTATCGACATCGGCACGGGTGAAGGCGGTGAGGCCGGCGAACGTCGTAAAGATGCGCACATCGAACAGCGTGTCCGCCTTGGCATCGAGATAATAGAAGCCGAGCAGACCGTTCAGCGGCCCGTTGTCGTAAAGCAGTTGCAGTTCCTGGCTGATCTGCTCATTGAAATAGGCACCGGGCACGTCAAGATCGACGGCGGGCAGCGCATCGAAATCGATCGGGCCAAGGCTGTCGTCCTTACGCCATGCGCTGATCGATCGCAGCGTCACCGTATCGCTGACCATGATCTCGGCATTCATCGCGAGGCCATAGGCTTCGACATCCTGAATGGGATCGTCGAGACCGCCTCGGGTATCGAAAACATCGTCGAGCACCGGAGCGCCCGAGGCGAGGCCCGGGATCAGGCGCGTGCCGCCCCGCGGATCGCTTTCGTCCTTTGTGTAATCGCCACTGATGCGAAGGAAGACCGGCTCGCCATAGCCGCCCATCTCCATGCTCAGCCGCCCGGCCCAGATGTCCTTGTTGTAGTTTTCGAGTCCGGTCGTGAGATTGTCGCCAAAGCCGCCGCGCGACAGGCGCGCCGCCAGCAGCGAGGTCACCATCCCGGCGAGCCAGGGGCCGATCACCGGGACAAAGCGGCCCAGCACCATCATCAGCACGGTGCGGATGGCGTTCTGGCCTGAGAAGTCGATCATCCGGCGGCGCGAGTGGCCAAGGGCCACGTGACCGAGCTCATGGGCGATGACCGAGGCCAGCTCCTCGCCGCTGACCTCGCCGCTGCGGTACTTGCGATAGAAGCCACGGGTGATGAAGATTCGCCCGTCGGGCGCGGCCAGCCCGTTCACCGGGTCGATCTCGTAGACAAAGACCGGCACGCGCGCCACTTCGAGACTGGCGGCAAGGCGGTCGGTCAGCCGCTTCAGCTCGGGGTCCGCCAGCTCGGTCGAGCGGGCGTCGAGTTCGCGGTGGGTCCGCCAGGCCGAGAAGCGGTAGGCGATGATCGCATAGGCGATGGCAAGCAGGATCGGGGTCAGGCGCAACATGACCCAGATATGGGGTGGCGCGCGCGGGCGGGCAAGCTCAGATATCCCAGGCGACGGGCATGTGAACGGGCCCGCGGAAGGCCCAGCCGCGGAAGGGCACCTCGCCCGTCAGGCGCAGGTTCGGCAGATGCTGGAACAGCAGCGGCAGGGCGACCTCGGCGATCAGGCAGCGCGAGGCGGCGGCACCGGCGCAGAAATGCGGCCCGGCGCCGAAACTGATCGCGGCCTGGGTGTCGCGGGTCAGGTCGAACCGCTCGGGGGCATCGAAATGCGCCTCGTCCCGGCAGGCCGAGGAGAACATCAGGAACACTCGGTCCTCGGGGTCGAAGGTGACGTCCCGCACGCGATCTGTCTGCGCCACGCGGCGCGGCGACATGCCGATGGGCGAGATCCAGCGGGCGTATTCGGCAAAGGCCTCCTGGTAGCTGTGGCGCCCCTCGCGGATCAGCGCATGCTGCTCCGGATGGG
>LUMW01000215.1_pt1 | contig 36120 bp, 33 predicted proteins | sample 729761 | NCBI WGS metagenome assembly LUMW01 (sample SAMN03860302, study PRJNA289734) | marine metagenome | biome: seawater column; feature: ocean; material: water; isolation source: Red Sea water column Station 192 - depth 500m | place: Saudi Arabia: Red Sea | collected 2011-10-15 | depth 500 m
GTGGTGGTGGGCGCAGCCGTGGTGGTGGGCGGGGCCGTGGTCGAGGGAACCGTGACGCTCCCGCCACCACATGCCGCGAGCAGGCCCACTGCGAGGGCCGGGATGAACCTTCGTCTCACTGCCGTCTCCCCGGGGCACGATAGTACGCGCTTGACTGGAGGGATGCAGCCGACGAGGGAACAGGTCGGGGCATTCCGTCGCGCCGGGGTCGTCGCCCTGCGTGGCGTGCCTCCCGCCGAGGAGGTCGCGTCGCTCCGGCCGGCCGCCGACGTTGTCGCCGCCGTTTCCGGAGCTGGAGGACGCGCTGGACGACGCCGCGCCGTTGGACCACGATCTGTTCCCGGTGGTGTGGCCGAGGGTCGGCGACCCGCCGGAGGAGGCTGTGTGGACGGCCCCAGGCACCCGCTGACCGGACTCCGGGTCCTCGAGATGGGGAGCCGGGTGGCCGCCCCCTACGTCGCCAAGCTCCTCGTGGATGCGGGGGCCGACGTGTGCAAGGTCGAGTCCCCGGCCGGCGACCCGTTCCGACGGTGGAGCGCCTCGGGGGCGACGATTCCCGACGGGGAGGACGCCGCCTGGTTCTGCTTCCTCAACGGCGGCAAGCGCAGCGTTGTGGTCGACCTGGATGGGCCGGAGGGCCGGGGCGAACTGCTCGAGCGGGTGGCCGGCGTCGACCTGGTGCTCGACGACCACACACCGGCCGAGGCCGCACGGCTCGGCATCACGCCCGGGGAGCTGCGGGACGCCAACCAAGCGGCCGTCGTCGCCACGCTCACACGCTTCGGGACCACCGGACCCTGGGCTGACCGGCCGGCCAATGACTTCGTCCTGCAGGCGCTGGTCGGGTCCACCGAGGTGCGCGGTGTCCCGGGCGAGGAGCCGCTGTCGGTCGGTGGCGACCTCGGCGACTTCGTCGCCGCCTCGTTCGCCGCACCCGTCGTGCTGGCCGCCACCCTCGCCGCCCGGGCATCGGGCCGGGGCGTCCACCTCGACTGCTCCCAGTACGAGGCCATGATGCATGCCTTCCAGGTGTTCCGGCCCATGTACGAGGCGATGGCGCCGGACTACGCCTTCGAACGCCAGATCATGATCCCGTCAATCGAGCCCGCCGCCGACGGCATGGTCGCCCTGTGCTGCATCACCGGCCAGCAGTGGCAGGACCTCTGCGCCATGATCGACGCCCCCGACCTCGCCGACGACGAGGAACTCTGGACGCTGAAGGGACGCCAGGACCGCCGCGAAGAGGTGTGGCCACGGCTGCACGCCTTCACCACGGCCCACACCGTCGACGAGGTCGTCGACCTGGCAACGGCCTTCCGCATCCCCTGCGGCCCGGTGGGGGATGGCGCCACCCTTCCGACGTACGACCACTTCGTCGAGCGTGGCGTGTTCGTGTCGTACCCGCAGGGGTTCACGGCGCCCCGGCCGCCGGCGACGTTCTCGGCCATCGAACCGGCACCGAGGCGCCCGGCCCCGGCGTTGGGCGCCTCGGGGGACGAGCCCGAACCGGTACCCGGTCCGGCACTGGGCGCCGATCCCGCCCGTCCGCTGGCCGGGATCCGCATCCTCGACCTGGGTGCCTTCTGGGCGGGCCCCATCGCCACCAACCTCCTGCGGGTGCTCGGCGCCGACCTCGTCAAGGTCGAGTCGCACGTCCGCCTGGATGGCATGCGCTGGGCGGCCGGCTACCAGCGGGAGCGGCTCTGGGAGTGGTCGCCCGGCTACCACGGCGCCAACGCCGGCAAGACGCTCGCCGCGCTCGACCTGACCACCGAAGCCGGCCGCGACGTGGTGTGGCACCTCCTCGACGACGCCGACGTCGTGCTCGAGAACTTCAGCCCCCGGGTGATGGACTCGTGGGGTCTCACCTGGGCGGCGATCCACGACCGCAACCCCCGTGCCGTCTACCTCCGGGCCCCGGCGTTCGGCCTCGACGGTCCGTGGCGGGACAGGGTCGGGTTTGCCATGACGATGGAGCAGGTCGGCGGACTGGCCAACCGGACCTGCCGTCCGGGCGGTCCCCGACACGTGCCGATGGGGCCCGTCGACATGGTTGCCGCCATGCACTCGGCCGTGGCGATCCTGATGGCCCTGTCCGAACGGGAACGGACCGGTGCCGGCCAGCTGGTGGAGGTGCCGCTGATCGAGGCGGCGCTGCAGGCCTCCGCCGAGCAGGTTGTCGAGCACTCGGCCACCGGCAACGTCCTCGGGGGCCTCGGGAACCGTTCGCCGTCCGCCTCGCCGCAGGGTCTCTACCGGACCGCCGAGGACGACCGTTGGCTGGCGGTCAGCGTCGAGGACGACGGGCAGTGGGGGGCGCTCTGCCGCCTGGTCGATGGGCTGGACGGCCTCGACCGCCACGACGCCGACGCGGTCGACGCCGTACTGGAGGCCTGGGCCGCCGGCCTACCGGGTCCGCAGGTCGCCGATCGGCTGTGGCAGGAGGGCGTGCCGGCCGCCTTCTGCGTCCATCCCAACGTGAGCGGCGGGACGCCCCAGCACGAGCACCGTGGTTTCCTCCAGTGGCATGAGCACCCGGTGGCGGGACGGATCCCGTACTTCTCGTATCCGTTCCTGGTGGACGGCGACCACCTGCCGCTGGGCGGCCCCGCTCCGACCCTGGGCCAGCACACGGACGAGGTGCTGGGTGCCCTCGGCTACGACGACGCGGCGATCTCTGTGCTTCGGGAGGCCGGGGTGACCGGCGACTGGCCCGTGGGGATCCCGCGGGGCTGATCGGCGATGCTGTCCCGATGACCGGCCCCCAGTCCTCCGCCGAACTCGACGCGGCACTTCAGGCCCTCGTGGGCCGTCAGGGTCCGGTGCAGGTTGCGGCGCATCCGGTCGCCGGCGACGAGATCCGCGCCTGGTGTGAGGTGATGGGTGAGGCCAACGCCCGCTTCCTTGCCGGTGACGCCGCCCCGCCGGCCACGCTCAACATGTGGACCATGCCGGACCGGCTCGAGGGGTCCGGCGCCGGTCGTGACGACGCCCAGCCCCAGCACGCCGCCTACGGGCTGCTGGACGCCGCCGGCTTCACGGGCGTCGTCGCCACCAACTCGGACCAGGCCTACGAGCGGCTGATCCTGGCGGGCGACGTGCTGTCGGCGCAGACGACGCTGGCCGGAATCTCCGCCGAGAAGCAGACGGCCCTCGGGACCGGCCACTTCGTGACCACCGAGGTGGCGTACACGGACGGGTCGGGGGCACGCGTCGGGAGGCTCACCTTCCGCATCTTCAAGTTCCGGCCGGGCACCGGACGAAGGCGGGAGGAGGCACCGCCGCCGGATGACGAGCCGCCCCGGCGTCCCCGGCCCCGCTGGAACCAGGACCAGGCCTGGCACTGGGAGGGCCTGCGGGAGCGCGAACTCCGGATCCAGCGCTTCACCGACAGCGGCCGGCTGGTCCACCCGCCGGCCAACGCCGACCCGGTCACCCACGGCATGGACCACGACTGGGTCGTCGCCTCGGGCCGCGGGACCCTCTACAGCTGGACCGCCCCGGAGCACCCGCAGGTGCCCGGCTTCGACTACCCGCTGGTGGTCGGCCTGGTCGAACTGGAGGAGGGGGTCCGGCTGGTCTCCAACGTCGTGGGCCTTCCATCCGACCAGCTCGAGATCGGCATGCCGCTGGAACTCTGCTGGCTCGACAGCCACGACGATGTGACGCTGCACCAGTTCCGTCCCGCCCAACCCGGGCGCCGGGACGGCACGCTGCGACGCGGGGAGGTGGCGGTCGGCGACCGCCTGCCGCCGTGCCCGGTCGACGTGACCCGGGAACTCGTCGTGGACGGGGCCACGGCCACCTTCGACGGGCAGGACGTCCACCACGACACGGCGGCCGCCCGGGCCAAGGGGCTCCCCGACGTCATCATGAACATCCTCACCTCCAGCGGCGTGGTGGCCCGCTGGCTCGGCGACTGGGCCGGCGACGACGCCGAATTCCGCAACCTGCGGATCGGCCTCGGTGTCTCCAACCACCCCGACGACGTGATGACCTTGACCGGCTCGGTGGAGGCCTGCGAGGGCGACACGGTCACCGTGGCGTTCGCCGGCACCAACTCGCTGGGGCGCCACGTCCACGGCGCCGCCGACCTGGTCCTGCCCGACGACGGACGGGGTGGCTGACATGTGGACCCCCGCCCGGCAGACGGCCATCGTCGGCATCGGCGCCACCGAGTTCTCGAAGGACTCCGGACGCACGCCGATGCAGCTGGCCACCGAGGCCTGCCTGGCGGCCTGCGCCGACGCCGGCCTCGACCCGCACGAGGTGGACGGCATGTCGCTGTTCTCGATGGAGCGCAACTTCGAGATCGAGGTGGCGCGCAACCTGGGTATCCCGCGGCTGCGGTTCTTCAGCATGGTCAACCACGGCGGCGGCGGGGGGTGCGCCACGGTGGGCATGGCGGCCATGGCCGTCCACACCGGCGCCGCCGACCACGTCCTCGCCTACCGGGCGTTCAACGAGCGCTCGTGGCACCGGTTCGGTCGGGGCGTCCAGGGCCACCACCAGAGTCCGGAGGCCAACGACGTCTCCTACAGTTGGACGTCGCCGTTCGGGCTGTTGACCCCGGCGCAGTGGGCGGCGGTGTTCGCCACCCGGTACATGCACGAGTACGGCGCCACCTCGGAGGACTTCGGCCGCATCGCCGTCGCCGACCGCCGCCATGCGGCGAACAATCCGGCGGCGTTCTTCCACGGGCGGCCCATCACGCTCGAGGACCACCAGGCCAGCCGCATGATCTCGGCGCCGCTGCGCCTACTGGACTGCTGCCAGGAGAGCGACGGTGGCGTGGCGCTGCTGATCACGACGGCCGACCGGGCCCGCGACCTCGACCAGCCGCCGGCCTGGGTCGCCGGCGCCGCCCAGGGGGTCGCCGAGGACCAGTGGATGATGCGGTCGTACTACCGGGAGGACATCACGGGCATCCCCGAGATGGGCCTCGTGGCCGAGCAGTTGTGGGCGGCCTCGGGGGTCGGCCCGTCGGATGTCCAGACGGCCATGCTCTACGACCACTTCACGCCGCTCGTGCTCCCGCAGTTCGAGGAGTTCGGCTTCTGTGGCCGCGGCGAGGCACGGGACTTCATCGCCGACGGCAACATCGAGGTGGGGGGCGGACTGCCGGTCAACACCAGCGGCGGGCAGTTGGGCGAGGCGTACATCCACGGCATGAACGGCATCGCCGAGGCGGTCCGACAGGTGCGTGGCACATCGGTGAACCAGGTCGCCGGGACGACGAACGTGTTGGTGACCTCCGGCAGCGGCGTGCCGACCAGCGGCCTGCTCCTGAGCAGCGAGGGCGGCTGACCCGCTCCGATCCGGGGTCAGCCGGTGAGCGCCGGCACCTCGCGCAGGTTGCGCGGGCCGCCGCGGGTCCCCGGCCAGCGCGAGCCGCCGATGGTGTCGGCGTGGGGCCAGAACGCCACCGGGTCGAGGGGGCCGGCGAGGGTGATCGACCGGTCCTTGTGGGCCGAGGTGACGAGGCGGGCGGAGAGTTGCTCGCGCATGGGCAGCAGCTCGGTGTGGGGGTCCCAGGGGCTGTCCCGCAGGACCAGCTCGCCCTCGAGTTCCTCGACCGCCACCTCCTCGCTGACCTGGCGGACCCGGACCACGTGCGGCGGGAAGTCGTACTCGCCCTCGACGTTGCCGACGGCCCGGGAGTACTTGATCCACCACTCGTTGTGCTCGAGGTCGCCGGGCGTCGGGTCGATGGCGCCGACCGTCCGGCCGCGGAACTCCATGAACGTGTACCCCTGGTGCGTGGCGGTGGCCTCGACCCGGTCGCCGAAGCGGAAGTAGCGGGTCGTGCAGGGGAACTTGGGCTGGCCGTTGGTCTCCTTCGAGTTGAAGATGGCGGCCTCCTGGTCGATGCCGATGCCGAGCGAGTAGTCGCCGGGGATCCCCTCCCAGGTGGCCGAGATCCGGGTGCTGGTGCCGTACTCGGGCTCGTCGAGGATCGGGACGCAGTAGACGCCGATGGTCACGACGGGCTCGTCGCCGGGCTCGAGGCCCGGCGGGAGCAGTGCGGCGACCTTTTCGGGGTCTGTGCGGTAGGTGATGACCAGCTTGGGCCATCCAGCGATCTCGGCGGGGCGGGTGCCGTCAGCCATGGGGCGCCTCCTCGGGCTCGTGCTCTGTGACAGTGTGACACGGAGACCCGCCACGGCCCCCACCGGCGGGCCTCAGAAGTCGCCGGCACCCTCACGGAGGCCGGCAAGGGCATCGGTCACGGCACGCAGGTCGTCGCGGCCCATGCCCTCGAGCCCGAAGTGGGCCCCAGCCAGGGCCTCGGCGGCCGCTTCGACCGTCGTGCGGCCTCGGTCGGTGATTTCGGCCAGCGTCGTCCGGCGGTCGGTGGGATGGGCCCGCCGCCGGACCAGGCCGTCGGCCTCGAGGCGGTCGACGGTGTTGGTCACCGAGGTCGGGTGGACCTGGAGGCGGTCGCCGACCTTGCCGAGCGGCAGCGCACCGGTGCGGGAGAAGTGGAGGAGGGCCAGTGCCTCGAAGCGGCTGAAGTTGAGGCCGTGGGGCTCGAGGGCGGCGTCGATCCGGTGGAGCAGGACCTGGTGTGCCCGGGTGATGGAGGTGGCGGCCGACATGGCGTCGACGGCGCCCCAGCGGCGGGAGCGCCAGTTGCGGCGGGCCTCGGCGATGGGGTCGAACGGGAGGGGCACGGCGACAGTGTAGGCACGCCGTGGCCCTGATGTTCGGGTGGCAAATAGTAGGACATCCAAGTACTCTTCCCGATGTGAACGACGAGCACCGGACCCTCTCGGGAATCCCCGTCGACCCCGTGTACGGCGAGGCGCCGCTTCCCGGCGAGTTCCCCTACACCCGCGGCATCCACCCCGGGATGTACCGGGACCGCCACTGGACGATGCGCATGTTCGCCGGCTTCGGCACCGCCACCGACACCAACGGTCGCTTCCGCGAACTGCTGCGGTCCGGTGGCACCGGCCTCTCCACGGCCTTCGACATGCCCACGCTCATGGGGCGCGACTCCGACCACCCCCTGTCGCTGGGCGAGGTCGGCCGGGGCGGCGTCGCCGTCGACACCGTCGAGGACATGGCCGACCTGTTTGCCGACATCGACCTCGGGGCCGTCACCACGTCGATGACCATCAACGGGCCGGCACCGATCCTGCTGGCCATGTACGTCGTCGTCGCCGAGGAGGGCGGCGTCGAGCGGGCCCGCCTGGCCGGCACCCTGCAGAACGACATCCTCAAGGAGTACCAGGCCCAGAAGGAGTACCTCTTCCCGCCCCGGCCCTCGGTGCGCCTCGTCACCGACACCATCCGGTTCACCGCCGCCGAGATGCCCCGCTGGAACCCCGTGTCCGTCTCCGGCTACCACATCCGCGAGGCCGGCTCGACGGCCGCCCAGGAGTTGGCGTTCACGCTTGCCAACGGCTTCGCCTATGTGGAGGCTGCCGTCGCCGCCGGCCTGGCAGTCGACGAGTTCGCTCCCCGGCTGTCGTTCTTCTTCAACAGCCACAGCGACTTCTTCGAGGAGGTCGGCAAGTTCCGTGCCGCCCGCCGCATCTGGGCCCGCTGGCTGCGCGACCGCTACGGCGCCACCGACGAGCGCAGCCTCAAGCTCCGATTCCACACCCAGACCGCCGGCGTCTCGTTGACCGCCCAGCAGCCGGAGGTCAACATCGCCCGGGTCGCCCTCCAGGCCCTGGCCGGCGTGCTGGGCGGCACCCAGAGCCTCCACACCGACGCCTACGACGAGGCCCACGCCCTCCCCACCGAGGATGCCGCCCGCATCGCCCTGCGCACCCAGCAGGTCATCGCCCACGAGACCGGCGTGACCGGCGTGGCTGACCCGCTGGGCGGCTCCACCTACGTCGAGTGGATGACCGACGAGTTGGAGCGCCGGGCCGAGGAGGTCTTCTCCCGACTGGAGGAGGAGGGTGCCGGCTCGATCCTCGAGGGCGTCCTCGTCGGCATCGACAGCGGATGGTTCATGCGGGAGATCGCCGAATCGGCGTACCGCTTCGAGCGGGAGGTCAACGCCGGCGAACGGATCATCGTCGGGGTCAATGCCTTCACCGAGGGGGACGAAGGGCGGGCGGGGAGACTGCTGCGGATCGACCAGGACACCGAGGACCTCCAGCGGAAGCGACTCGACGCCGTGCGGCGAGTGAGGGACGACGGCGCAGTCCGCACGGCGCTGGAACGGGTCGCCGCCGCCGCGGCACAGCCCGACGTCAACCTGCTGCCCGCCCTCGTCGAGGCCGTCCGTGCCCGCGCCAGCGTCGGTGAGGTCGTGGACGTCCTCGAGGGCGTGTTCGGCACCTACGTCGAGACGGTGGTGGTCTGATGACCGGGACGCCGATCCGGGTGGTGCTGGCCAAGCTTGGCCTCGACGGCCACGACCGGGGACTCAAGGTCGTCGCCCGCATCCTGCGCGACGCCGGCATGGAGGTGGTCTACCTGGGCCTCCGCCAGACGACCGACACGATCGTCGATGCCGTCGAGCAGGAGGATGCCGACGTGGTCGGCATCTCGATGCACAACGCCGGCCACCTCACGCTGGCACCGCTCATCGTCCGCGCGCTGGCCGAGGCCGGCCTCGACGACGTCCCGGTCGTGATCGGCGGGATCGTCCCCGAGGAGGATCGAGGCGAACTGGCGGCGGCCGGCGTGGCGGCGGTCCTCGGACCGGGCGCCTCGGCGGCCGAGGTCGTGGCCTCGGTCCGGGCCGTGCTCGGAGCCGATGCGCCCACGGGCTGACGACCGCACGCCGGCCGGACTGCTGGCCGCCGCACGGGGCGGCGAGCGCCGTGCGGCAGCCCGGCTGCTGACCATCGTCGAGCACGGGGGCCCCGCCGCCGAGGAGGTCGCCGAGGCCACCCATCCGCTGTCGGGCGGCGCCCACGTGGTCGGGATCACGGGCGCCCCCGGATCGGGCAAGTCGACGCTGGTCGGCGTACTCGCCACCCGCGTGGCCGAGGCGGGTGGTCGGCCCGCCGTCGTCGCCGTCGACCCGTCGTCGCCCCTGACCGGCGGCGCCATCCTGGGCGACCGTGTCCGCATGGAGGCCGCTACCGCCGCCGGGGCGTTCATCCGCTCGGTCGCCACCCGGGGGCACGGTGGCGGGCTGGCCCTGTCGGTGCCCGGCAGCGTCCGGGTCCTCGATGCCTGCGGCTTCGACCCGATCGTCGTGGAGACCGTCGGGGTCGGGCAGGTGGAGGTCGACGTGGCCGCGGCCGCCGACACGACCGTCGTGGTGGTCACGCCGGGCTGGGGCGACGCCGTCCAGGCCAACAAGGCCGGCCTGCTCGAGGTCGCCGACCTGTTCGTCGTCAACAAGGCCGACCGCCCCGGCGCCGACGACGCCCGTCGGGACCTCGAGTTGATGCTGGACCTCTCGGAGGTGTCCGGCTCGGCCGGCGACGACCGACCCGCCGTGCTGTCCACGACGGCAACCGCCGGCGACGGGGTCGACCGGGTCCTCGCCGCCGTCGAGGACCACCACCGACGCCTGGCCGCCGGGAAGGGTCTGGTGGGACGCCGTGCCCGCCGGTACGACGCCGAGGTCCGGGCGCGGCTGGGCCACTTGCTCGAGGACGCGGTCGGACACCTGTTGACGGGGGAGCCGGCCGGAGGGCGGTCATCCGAGACGCCCGTGGCGGCGGCCCGACGGCTGGCCGGGCGGCTCCTGGCAGGAGGGGAGCACGGGTGACTTGTGCTACGACCGCCGAAGAGGGGTGCGGGTAGGCTCCCCGGGCATGCCCACCGACCACCTCTCCCTCGTCGCGCGCCTGTGGCGCGACTACGGCCAGAAGCTGATCCGCTTCGCCGGGGTCTCCGTGGTCAACGTCTTCACCGGCCAGACGCTGCTGTACCTCTGCTACGCCCGCCTCGGGTGGCCGGGGATGCTCGCCAACGTGGTCGCCGTGGCCGCCGGTAGCGTCCCGGCCTACCTGCTCAGCCGCCACTACGTGTGGGAGCGCGAGAAGGGCGACCACAAGGTCGGCGCCGAGATCCTGCCGTTCTGGGGCCTGGCGTTCGTCGGGCTGGTGCTCTCCACGGCGCTGGTCGGCGTGGTCGACAGCTTCTCGGACCACACCCTCGCCGTCCAGGGCGCCAACGCCGCGGCCTTCGGTGCGCTCTGGATCGTCCGCTTCGTGGTGCTCGAGCACCTGCTGTGGGGTGAGCGGACCGAGCACGAGCTGGTGCGCAGGCACGACTGAGTCCGTGGACGACCGCCAGCGGGACCTGCTCGCCCTGGCGGACGCCGCCCGCGGGTTCATGCCGCGGGACGAGGGGCTGGCCCTCCACCAACACGCCGGTGGGGTCGATGCACCCGGCCCGTTCCTCGAGGTCGGCAGCTACTGCGGCAAGTCCAGCGTCTACCTGGGTGCCGCCGCCGAGGCGCAGGGCCGCCTCCTCTTCGCCCTCGACCACCATCGTGGCTCCGAGGAGAACCAGCCCGGCTGGGAGTGGCACGAACCCGACCTGGTCGATCCGGCAACCGGTCGGATCGACACGCTGCCGCACTTCCGCCGGACCATCGGCGAGGCCGGCCTGGACGGCACCGTGGTGGCGCTGGTCGGCGACTCGCCGCGGGTGGCAGCCGCCTGGGCCACGCCCCTGGCCCTGTTGTTCATCGACGGCGGCCACGGGGAGGAGCCGGCGCACCTCGACTACGAGGGCTGGGTGCCACACCTGGCGGTCGGGGGCACGCTGCTGATCCACGACGTGTTCCCCGATCCGGCCGACGGCGGCCGGCCGCCGTACGAGATCTGGTGCCGGGCGGTCGGGTCGGGGGCGTTCGCCGAGGTCGACGCCGTCGGGTCGCTGCGGGTGCTGCGTCGGACGGCGCCCGGCTGCTGAGGCGGGCTCGGGCGCCGAAGACCGCTCAATCCGTCTCGCGGACCGGCGATTCGCTGGCGGCGTGGGCCTCCACATCGATGATGTCGGGCAGGTCCCGGTGGTCGACGAACAGGTGCGCGGCGGGGCTGGCGCCGCCGAGGGCATCTGCGGCGAGGATCACCGCTGCCGCCGTGTAGGTCGTGTACTCGTCGCCCGGGAAGCTGACGGCCTGCGGGTAGGCGATGCCGGTCAGGTAGCGACCGTCGTCGTTGCGCATCGTCTGGGCCCAGGCGAACAGGCGCTCGGCGGTCGGACGGTCGCCGGCGGCCAGGTACGCGACGGCGCACTCGCAGGTCTCGGCGGCGGTCGTCCAGTCCTTGTCGGACACGCAGCGGATGCCGCGGCCCGGGAGGGCGAACGTGTCGAACTGGGCTGCCAGTTCCTCCTCGGCCTGGCGTCCGGTCACGGCGCCGGACAGCACCGGGTAGTACCAGTCCATTGCCCAGCGGTCCTTGGGGGCGAAGGCACCGTCGGGCCGGGTTCGGATCACGTGGGCCAGGTAGGCCAGTGAGAGTTCCCAGTCGGGGCGTTCGTGGCCGAGTTCCTCGGCGACGGCGATTCCGCAGCGGAGGCTGTGGCAGACGCTCGACGAGCCGGTGAGGAGGGCGTAGGGCCAGGGCGTGCCGTCCGGGTGGCGGGCCCAGAGCACCTCGCCGCGGGGCGTCTGGAGGTCGAGGACGTAGTCGAGGGCCTTCTCGACGACCGGCCACTGGGCCTCGAGGAAGCCCCGGTCACGGGTCAGCAGCCAGTGGTGCCAGGTGCCCGTGGCGACGTAGGCGATGACGTTGGCGTCGAACTTGGGGTCTTCGACGCCCCCGCCCACGTAGTAGGCGTGCCAGGCGCCGTCGACGTGCTGCGTGTCGGTCAGCCACCGGTAGGCGGCCTCGGCCTCGTCGAGGTGGCCGGTGACGGCCAGGGCCATGGCGGCTTCGACGTGGTTCCACGGATCGGCGTGGCCGCCCTCGAACCAGGGGATCATGCCGTCGGCCAACTGCACGTCGATGATCGACTCGGCCGTTCGGATCAGGTCGGCCGTGGAGAGCAGGCCGGGGACCTCAGGCAGGGACATGGACGGGCTCCCGGTCGTGGTCGGAATGCCCGGCGGGATTCGGCGTGTCGCACGACGCCGGCTTGGTGGCGTAGACGACGAGGCTCTTGCCGAGCACGGGGTTGAGGAGGCGGTCGAGGCCGCGGGTCAGGGCGGGGGCCTCGACGATGTCCCAGGTGAGGAAGCGGTTGTAGAGGCGGACCAGGCGGGAGTCCTCGACGGGCCGGTTCGGGCCGACGGCGCAGCGCAGCCACCAGTAGGGGCTGTGGAGGGCGTGGGCCCGGTGGTCCCCGTCGACGACGAGGCCGGCCGCCGCCAGTACCTGTACCACCCGGCTGCGCTCGGGCAGCGTCGCCGGGACCGTGATGGCGATCGTGCCGCCGGGGCGCAGCACCCGGGTCAACTCGGCGAGGGCTGCGACGTCGTCGTCGATGTGCTCCATCACCTCGCTGGCGATGACCCGGTCGAAGGCGCCGTCGGCGAACGGCAGGTGGGTGGCATCGCCGTTGGCGGTCTCGAGTACGACGCCCGGCGCCACCTCGTCGGCCTCCCACATGGCGGCCACGGTGGCCCGCACCTGCTGAAGCTCGTCGATCCCGAGGTCGCAGGCCACCACGTGGGCGCCCCGGCGCAGGGCCTCGAAGGCGTGGCGGCCGAAGCCGCAGCCGAGGTCCAGCAGGCGGTCGCCGGGTCGCAGCCCGAGGCGGTCGTAGTCGGCGGTGAGCACTAGCGGCGGGGTCGGCCCCGGTGGTCGGCGAGGAGCTCCCGGTACTGCTCGACGGTTCGGAGGGCGGTGTGGCGCCAGCTCCAGTGGTCGATGACGCGGCGTCGGCCGTTGGCGCCGACCCGGGCGCGGGCGTCCGGCGCGTCGAGGACCGTGCAGAGCATGGCGGCCAGGGCGTCGGCGTCGCCGGGCGGGACCTGGAAGCAGGTCTCGTCGTGCGTGCCGGTGACCTCCGGGAGGGCGCCGCCGGTGGTGGCCACGAGCGGCACGCCGCACGACATGGCCTCGATGGCTGGCAGGGAGAAGCCCTCGTAGAGCGACGGGACGACGGCGACCTCGGCCTCGCTGTAGAGCTCGACGATCCGCTGGTCGGGGACGCCGTGGACGTAGGTGACGCAGTCGGTGAGGCCGAGGCGCTCGAAGGTGTCACTGGCGGCGCTGGACGCCTTGGGCTTGCCGATGATGACCAGCTCGACGTCCCGCTCCGTCCGCAGCTTGGCGACGGCCTCGAGGAGGAACCGGAGCCCCTTCATGGCCACGTCGGCGCTGGCGGTGGTGACGATCCGGCCCGGGATCGGGGCGACTCCCTCGACGGGGCGGAAGAGGTCGGGGTCGACGCCGACCGGCACCACGTGGACCCGGTCCTCGGGGACCTGGTGGTCGGCCACGATGTCGCTGCGGGAGGACTCGGAGACGGTCATCACGCGCCGCATCCGCTTGGCGACCTGGGTCTGCATCCGGGTGAACGAGTACCAGCGGCGCTTGCCGAACTCCTCCCAGAGGGTGCGGGCGTGCTCGATCTCGAGCCGGCGGTCGACCGTGATCGGGTGGTGGATCGTGGAGAGGACCGGCAGCCGTAGCTGTTCCTGCATCAGGAGCAGTCCCCAGCCGAGGCACTGGTTGTCGTGCACGAGGTCGAAGTCGTCGGGCCGCTTCCGGAGGTGGTCCCAGGCGCGGAGGCTGAACGCCATCGGCTCCGAGAAGTTGCCGGTGTTGAACGACATCGCCTCGGCGACGTCCCAGACGCTCTTGAACTCCCAGATCCGGGCCTTGCGCATCGGGAAGTGGTCGTTGTAGAGGTCGAGGCTGCGCAATGGGACCAACGGGACCTGTTCGTCGAGTACCGGGTAGGGCTGGCCGGCGAGGACCTCGACGTGGTGCCCGAGGTCGGCCAGCGCACGCGTGAGGTGGCGGGTGTAGACGCCCTGCCCGCCGCAGTGCGGCTTGCCGCGGTACGCCAGGTAGGCGATCCGCAGGGGGGCGTCGTCGAGGGGGCCGGGGAGGGGCATCGGACAAGTCTGGCGGGACGTCGGCGGGAACGCGCCACCGGGTGACGTGCCGTCGGTCGCTTTCGGGTCCCGGGAGGCGTGCGGGGTACCGTCGGCTGCATGCGAGCCCTGGTGCAGCGTGTGGAGCGGGCCTCCGTGACGGTCGACGGCGAGGTGGTCGGCGCCGTCGCTGCCGGGCTGTGCGTGCTCGTGGGGGTCACCCACGACGACGGTGGGGCGCAGGCCGACCGGCTGGCGGCCAAGGTCGCCGGGCTGCGGATCATGGACGACGACGACGGGGTGATGAACCGTTCGGTGGTCGACGTCGGCGGCTCGGTGCTGGTCGTCAGCCAGTTCACCCTCTACGGCGACGCCGCCAAGGGCCGTCGCCCGACCTGGATCGCCGCGGCGCCGCCCGAACAGGCCGAGCCGCTGGTCGAGCGGGTCGTCGCGGCGCTGCGGGCCGAGGGGCTCGAGGTGGCGACCGGCCGCTTCCGGGCCGAGATGCAGGTCGAACTGGTCAACGACGGCCCGGTCACCCTGCTGCTCGAGGTCTGAGCGTGTCCGGCATCGAGGGCGACCGCTTCGGGTCCCGGGCCGACGACTACGCCCGGCACCGCGCCGAGTTCCCCGCGGCGTCGGTGGACCGGCTGGTGGCCGGCGGGGTCGGCCTGGCCGGACAGCGGCTGCTCGACCTGGGATGTGGCACCGGCACCCTCGCCCGGCAGTTCGGCGCCCGCGGCTGTCGGGTGACGGGCCTCGACGTGGACGGGCGGATGCTCGCGGCCGCCCGGCGGATGGCTGTCGACGACGGCGTCTCGGTCGAGTGGTGCGAGGCGCCGGCCGAGGACACCGGCCTCCCCGGTACGTCGTTCGACGCCGTGGTGGCGGCCCAGTGCTGGCACTGGTTCGACGGGGACGCCGCCGCCGTCGAGGCACGGCGGCTGCTCGTCGCCGGGGGGCTGCTGGCCATCTGCAACTTCGACTGGCTGCCACTGCCGGGCAGCGTGTCCGGGGAGACCGACGACCTGATCGCCGCCCACAACCCCTCGTGGGACATCGGGGGCATCCGGGAGCCGCTTCCGCCGGCCGTCGAGCAGGTTGAGCGGGCCGGTCTGGAGCTGTTGGAGACCTGGGTCGAGGACCAGGACGTTCCGTACCGGGCCGACTCCTGGCGGCACCGGATCGGGACCAGCGCCGGCATCGTGAACCTGTCGCCCGAGGCAGCGGCCGCCTTCGACGCCGACCTGGAGCGACTGCTGGCCGAGCGGTTCCCCGGCGACGAGGTTGTCGCCCCGCACCGGGTGTCGGTGCTCGTCGCCCGAGCGACCGCCCCGGTCGGCTAGGTCGCCCCTGCCGACCAGCCCGCCCCGGCCGGCTAGGTCGCCCCTGCCGACCAGGAGGCGCGGGCCGGGCGCCGTCCGGGCTGGTGGGCGGCGGCGAGGCACACGAGGGCGACGAGCAGCATGGGCCACGGGCCGACCCGCGTCGCCCACGTGTCGCCGGTGCGGCGCTCGACCGTGGCGTGGAGCACGGCCTGCTCGGAGACGCCGGTGCGCTGGAGCACCCGGCCCTGGGGGTCGACGACGGCACTGAACCCCGTCGGGGCGACCTGGAGCACCCAGCGGCCCGTCTCGAGCGCCCGCAGCCGGCTGGACGCCACCTGCTGGGACTGCAGCACCGTCAGCCAGTAGCTGGCGCCGTTGGTGGGGTTGAGGAGGACCTCGGCGCCGTCGGCAGCGGCGTCGCGGGTGCGGTGCTCGAAGAACACCTCCCACGAGATGGCCACGCCGAGGCGGCCGATGCTGGAGTCGAGGACGGCGGGACCGGTGCCGGGCAGGACGTCTCGGGCCGGCAGGTCGGTCCCCGAGACCGCCTCGAGGAGGCCGCGGAACGGGACGAACTCCCCGAAGGGGACGGTTCGGACCTTGTCGTAGCGGTCGACGACCCGTCCGTCCGGCTCCATCGCCGTCGAGTAGTTGAGGTTCGCCGTGGCGATCGTGGGGTGGCGGTGGAACCAGCCCGGTACGAGGACGGCGTCGAGTCGACGGGCCTCGGCTTCGAGGGCGTCGGCGGCATCGTCGGCGTAGAGGCGGTCCGGCGACCGCACGCCGTCGGCAGGTTCGGGTGCCGGGTTGACGACGTTCTCGGGCCACACCACGAGGTCGACCGGTGTCTCGACGAGTCGATTGGCCTCGAGCTGCTTGGCGAACACGATGGCGGCCCCGGTCGGGGTGGCCCGGGTGCCCTGCGGTCCGCCGCCCTGGACGAGCGCCACGTCCAGCTCGCCCACGGGCTGCCCGGCAGGGGCCAGCGCGGCGAGCACGGCGGCGGCCGTGACGGCGGCGACCGAGCCGACGATGGCGGCGATCGATCCGGTGCCGGCACGGCGTCCGTCGAACAGTGCGGCCAGGCCGACGCCGACGACCACGACGAGGGCGGCCAGCAGCAGTGGGCCGCCGACGCGCACGACGGGGGCCAGCGGGCCGGCGGCCTGGCCCATGGGCAGGGTGGCCAGCGGGACGCCGCCGAACGGCCAGTTCCAGCGGGCGAACTCGCCGAGGATGACGACGCCGACCAGGCCGATCCGGCGACCGCGGCCGGCGGGGAGTAGGGAGGCGCCCAGGCCGAAGTAGGCGCTGTGGAGGGCGTTGGCGATGAGCCAGCCGGGCGGGGTGAGGTCCCACATCCAGACCGTGCCGGGGAACAGCCAGGCGGCGGCCACACCGGTGGTCCGCCAGAAGCGGCGTCGGGCCGGCTGCCCCTCCAGCAGGCGGTCCAGCAGGGCGATCCCGACGAAGGCGGTCGGCCACCACCCCCAGGGGGGAACCGAGGCGGCCAGCAGCAGGCCGGCGAGCACGGCGGTGACGACGGTGCGGGGCCCGGACGGCATGGTGTCAGCCCAGGCGGGGGCCGAGGCGCTGGATGCCCCGGACCGAACCCACGCCGCGGATGTCGACCTCCTCGACCTCGAGCACCTGCATCCAGTCGGGCAGGTAGTCGACGTCGCAGCTGGCGAGGATCTCACCGGGCTCGGCGACGCTGCACAGCTTGGCCGCCAGGTTGACCGGCTCGCCGATGTAGTCGTCGCCCTCGAACAGCAGGGCGATGCCGGTGGCCAGTCCGGCCCGGACCTCGACGCCGGCCTCCTTGAAGTGCGAGATGACGTGCCCGCCCCAGGCGATGGTGGGGGTGGGCTCGGTGCCGACCATCATCACGCCGTCGCCCAGCCACTTGGCGACCCGCACCCCGCGCTTGGCGGCGACGTCACGGGACACCTCGCGGAACTCCCCGAGGCGGTCGACGGCGGCCAGTGGGCCGTGCTCGCTCGTATAGCGGGTGAAGCCGGAGAGGTCGGCGAAGCAGAAGGTCCGCTCGATCTGCAGGTAGTTCGTGGCGGGCAGCTCGTCGGGGTGCTCGGAGCCGGTCCCGGGGCGCGCCTCGGCCCATTCGTTGGCGGGCGTCGTCTGGGGTGCCATGCCCCCATCGAACCATGCCGGGGCCGGGAAACCTGCGCTCCCGGCGGGATTCCCCCGGATTCCAGCCGGATCGACCTCAGGCGACGGCGGCCGCCGCCTCGGCGCCGGACCGGATGCACGCCGGGATGCCCACGCCGTGCCGGAAGGCGCCGGCCACCGCCAGGCCGGGGGCGGCTTCGGCCAGGCGCTCGTCGACGGTGGCCATCCGGTCGAGGTGGCCGGAGGCGAACTGGGGGAGTGAACGCGGCCAGGGCGACAGCCGGACGGCGGCCGGGGGCTGTTCGATGCCGATTGTGGTGGCGAGGTCGCGGGCGAGGGCCCGCTGGAGACCGTCCCGGTCGAGGCTCAGGTGGCGGTCGTCGTCAATGCGTCCCGCCGACACGCGGAGCAGGCAGCGGTCGCCGTCGTCGAGGTGCGCCCACTTGCTGCCGGCGAACGAGCAGGCGGTCATGAGCAGTCCGGCGTCGCGCGGGACGAGGAAGCCGCTCTGGTCGTCGGGGGCCGCGAAATCGTCCCGGCGGTAGGCGAACGTGGCGAGCACCACCGAGGCGTGGGGGATGGCGGCCAGGTGGTCGGCGGCCTCGGCATCGACGGGGGTGAGGAGGTCGCCGGCGACGTGGGCGGGAACGGCCAGGACGACGGCGTCGGCGACCTCGACACCGTTGTCGGTGCCGACCAGCCAGCCGGCGCCGGTGCGTCCGATGCCGGTGACCGGCGTGCGGAGGCGGAGCCGGTCGCCCAACCGGGTGGCGAGGGTGTCCACGAGGCGCCCCATGCCCGCCGGGTGGGTGTTGAACACCGGCGCCGACGGGTCGGCCTGCTGCTGTGCGGCGCGGAGTGCGGCGAGGAGCCCGTCGGGGTGGCGCGCTGCGGCGAGGAGCTGTGGCGCCATGACCGTGCAGCTCAGGTCGTCGGCCCGTCCGGCGTTGACGCCGCCCAACAGGGCGTCGACGAGCCGTTCGAAGACGGCGTCGCCCACGCAGGCTCGGACGACCTGCCCGACGGTCGGGTCGCCGTCGGGGATCGGCGTGTCGGGCCGCCCGTCGCCGGCCAGGCGCTCGAGTTCCGCAGCCGGGAGCGTGCCCGGGGCGACGCCGGCCGGGTCGAGGGGGATGCCGAGCACGTTGGGCGACGGCAGCGGGCGGAGGGCGCCGTCCAGCCAGACCGAGGCGGTCCGGGCGGAGGGCGTGACCAACTCTTCGGCGAGGTCGAGTTCGCGGCACAGGTCGAGTGCCCAGGGGACCCGGACGAGGAAGGCGTCGGCGGCCTCGTCGACGGGGAGGCCGGCGAAGGGGCTGGTCCGGATGTGTCCGCCGGCGGCGTCGGCGGCCTCGAGGACGGTGAGGTCGACGTCGGGGTGGTCGGTGGCGAGGCGGTGGGCCGCCGAGAGGCCGGCGATGCCCGCGCCGACGACGATGACGCGGCGACCGGCCACGCTCAGTCCCCGGACCGGTGGGCGTGGACCAGGTCGGCCACGTGCCCGAGGATCCCCGGGTCGGTCTCGGGGAGCACCCCGTGGCCGAGGTTGAAGACGTGGCCGGGGTGGCCGCCGTTGCGGCGCAGCACGTCGGCGACGGCCGTCTCGACCGCCTCGACCGGGGCCAGGCAGGCGGCGGGGTCGAGGTTCCCCTGGAGGACGGCGTCGGGGCCGAGTCGCCGTCGGGCCTCGTCGAGCGGAACCCGCCAGTCGACGCCGACCACGTCCGGGCCGGCGGCGGCCATGAGGGGCAGGATTTCGCCGGTGCCGACACCGAAGTGGATGCGGGGGACGTCGAGGTCGGCGATCTCGGTGAACACCCGGCGACTGGCCGGCAGGACGTAGCGCTCGTAGTCGGGTGGGGCGAGGGCGCCGGCCCAGCTGTCGAACACCTGCAACGCCCGAGCACCGGCGGCGACCTGGGAGCGCAGCGAGGTGATGGCGAGGTCGGCCAACCGGTCGAGCAGGGCGAACCACAGGTCGGGGTCGCCCAGCATCAGGGCCTTGGTCCGGGCGTAGGTGCGGGACGGGGCGCCCTCGATCAGGTAGGAGGCGACGGTGAACGGCGCCCCGGCGAACCCGATCAGCGGGACCGGAAGCTCGGCGGCCAGCGACCGGACGGTCTCGAGCACGTAGGGCGTGTCGGCCTCGGGGTCGAGTGGCCGGAGCCGGTCGAGGTCGGCGGCTCGCTCGAAGGGCTGGTCGACGACGGGGCCGACGCCGGGCCGGACGTCGACGCCGAAGCCGATGGCGTGGACGGGGACGACGATGTCGGAGTAGAGGATGGCGGCGTCGGTGCCGTAGCGCCGGATGGGTTGGAGCGTGATCTCGGTGGCCAGTTCGGGGTCGGCGATGGCGTCGAGGATGCTGCCGGTGCCGCGGATGGCGCGGTACTCGGGCAGCGAGCGGCCGGCCTGGCGCATGAACCACACCGGGGTGCGGTCGTGGGGCAGGCCGCGGCAGGCGGCGAGGAAGCAGTCGTCGGTGGGGGTGCTGGCAGGCACGCTGCGACGCTAGCGACCGTCCACCGGCTTGCCGTCAGGGAAGGCGCTGTCAGGGAGGGCCAGCCGGGCCAGCGTCGACACCCGGGCGGCCTCGCAGATGGCGAGGTTGGCGCCGCTGTCCAGGTCGTTGCCGCCCCGGACCTCCAGGTCGTCGCCGGTGGGCTGGAGCACGAGGACGGTGGTGCCGCGCCGGCGGAGCCCGGCCACCTCCCGGATCAGAGTCCGGCTGTGCCAGGCCCGGCCGAGGGGGCCGGCCGGCCACGTGTCGAGGCCGCGGACGGCGGTCATCGACGACGAGACGACCACCACGTCGAGGCCGAGGGTCGCCAGCAGGTCGGCGTTGGTCGAGGAGTGGGCGCCGCCGTCCACGTAACGCCGTCCCGCCCAGGACACGGGCTCGAGGAAGCCGGGGACGGCGCATGAGGCCTGGACGGCGGTGCCCAGGTCGGGGTCGAAATCGTCTCGTCCGAACACGGTCCGCCGGCCCGAGTCGAGGTCGACGGCGCAGATCCAGGTCGGTCGGTCGGGCCACGGCTCGGGATGCAGTTCGGTGGTCCGGGTGCCGAGGGAGGAGCCGTCGTGTGGCCCCTCGGGGAGCAGGCCGCGTCCGGCCCGTGTAGTAGGTCCGGTGGTCGTCGGCGTCGAGTCCGGCCCGGAGCGTCGCGGCGGTGCCCGACCCGGCCGACGTGCCGACGACCAGGTCGGCGGCACGTGGGTCCCAGCCGGTGCCCTCGGCGAGGGCGGCCAGCACCCCGGCGTGGTGCGCGGCGGCGTGCATGCCTCCGGCGCTGAGGACGAGTCCGACGGTCACCATCGGGCCATCGTCGCACGCCGGGGGCGCAGGTGGCGCGAGGGGCGGCTGCGAGGCGGCCCGGTAGAATCGCTGTTCGGCCAAAACGGGTCCGGGCCCCTCCCGGACCCCCGAGCCCCCCGGTTTCCCCGGTTGGCACCCTCCACCGAACCACCAGGAGCGTCGGAGACGTTGCACCCCGAACTCGTCGCGGAACAGGACTACGTCGACCGGGCGTACGCCTTCCTCGAGGCGGCCCGGGATCGGGCCCGCGAACTCACCGGCATGGTGCAGGTGGGGCGCGGCGGCACCAACCAGGCCCGCTTCGAGCGCGAGGCCATCTGGGACGCCGTGGCCGCCCGCCTGGACCGCCTCGAGATGGGCGATGCCGCCCTCGTGTTCGGCCGCATCGACCAGGAGGCTGATGGGACGACCGGCGGCGGTCGCTACTACATCGGCCGTGTCGGCGTCTGGGACGACGACCAGGAGCCCGTGGTCGTGGACTGGCGTGCCCCGGTGGCGGAGGCCTTCTACAGGGCGACGGGCCGCATGCCGATGGGGCTCGAACGTCGGCGCCACTTCGTGAGCCGCGGCCGGGAGCTTCTGGCCATCGAGGACGAACTGTTCGGGGACGTCGAGCGGTTCCGGGACGGCGACGGCCTGCGCGGCGAGGGTGCCCTGATCGCCGCCCTCGAGACGGCGCGCACGGGGCGACTGGGCGACATCGTCGGCACGATCCAGGCCGAGCAGGACCTCGTGATCCGGGCGCCGATGCCCGGCGTGCTGGCCGTCCAGGGCGGCCCCGGCACCGGCAAGACCGTGGTGGCGTTGCACCGGGCCGCCTACCTGCTGTACACGAACCGGTTCCCCCTCGAGGGACAGGGGGTGCTGGTTGTCGGCCCGAACCGGCTGTTCCTGGCCTACATCGAGCAGGTGCTGCCGTCCCTCGGCGAGGCCGGCATCGAACTGGCGACGCTGTCCGACGTGGTCGGCGGCGTCCGTGTCGACGACCGCCACGACGCCGAGTCGGTGTCCCGGCTGAAGGGCGACCTGCGCATGGTCAGGTTCGTGGCCCGGGCGGCCCGGACCCGCCAGCGGTCGCTGCGCCGCGACCTGCGGGTCGGCTACGGCGTGCAGTGGCTGCGGATCACCGTCGAGGAGACGGAGCGGATCGTGGCCGAGGCGCGTCGCCGCTTCCGCACCCACAACGCGGCCCGCCGCTATGCCGAGCAGGAGTTCTTCTCGACGCTGGCCGAGAGCGCCCGCGCCGACCTCGATCCGGGCGCCGTCCGGGAGCGCCTGCGCGGCGAGCTGCCGGTCCGCGAGGCACTGGAGTGGATGTGGCCGGTCCTGACGCCGGCGCAACTGCTGAACGACCTGTTCGGGTCGCGTGCGCTGCTGCGCGCTGCCGACTCGTCGCTCACCGCCGACGACGTCGAGTCGTTGTTCCGACCGCGGGCCGCCGACGTCGACAACATCCGCTGGTCGGCCTCCGACGCCCCGTTGCTGGACGAGGCCCGGGCGGTGCTGGGGCCGCGGCCGGGCCGTCGGGAGCAGGACGCCGTCCGCACCTACGGCCACATCGTCGTGGACGAGGTCCAGGACCTCTCACCGATGGAACTGCGCATGCTCGAGCGGCGGTCCCTGAACGGTTCGATGACCGTGGTGGGCGACATCGCCCAGGCCACGGGCGCCTGGGCCCACGACGGCTGGGAGAGCATCCTCGACCACCTGCCCGACAAGCGGCCGTCGCAGCGGCACGAGCTGACCGTGGGCTACCGCATCCCCGGTCCGCTCATGGACCTCGCCGGCCGGGTGCTGGCCGTGGCCGTCCCCGACCTCACGCCGCCGGTGGCGGTTCGGGGTGACGGCGAGGAACCGCGGTTCGTGGCCGTGGAGGACGTGGCGGCATCCGTGGCGGAGGTCGTCAGCGAGGAGTCGGCGGCGGTCCAGAAGGGCAACGTGGCGGTGATCGTGGCGGCGTCACAGGTCGCCGAGGTCGAGGCGGCCCTCGAGGTGGCCGGCGTCGAGTTCGGCCGGCCCACCCGTCGGGGCCTCGACGCCCCGGTGGCGGTCGTCCCGGTGACGCTGGTCAAGGGCCTCGAGGTCGATGCCGCCGTGGTGGTCGAGCCGGCCCGGATCGTCGCCGAACAGGTGCAGGGCCTGCGTGCCCTCTACGTGGCGCTCACCCGGGCCACCCGCCGCGTGGCCGTCGTCCACGCCGAACCCCTCCCCGAGGCGCTCACCGACTGAGCGCTGTCCCACGGCGCCGCCCGCTGTCACACCCGGCCCCTACCTTCGGGACCGGCGCTTCCCCCGAGCCGTCCGGCGCCTTGCCGGCCAGGACCCGAGGAGGAAGGATGACGGTGGATGAACGGGATCGGCAGACGCTGCGAGAACAGCTCGAGGTGGTGCTGGGCGACCAGCCGGCCGGCGTCCTGATGGAACTGCTCGAGACGCCTGGCAGCGACGACCTCGCCCGCCGCAGCGATGTCCTGGCCATCGGCGCCCGTCTGGAGGGCATCGAGGCGCGCCTCGACCGGATGGACGCACGTCTCGACCAGATGGAACGTCGCTTCGACCTGGTCGACGCCCGCTTCGAGAAGGTTCAGGCCGTGCTGACCCTGAAGTCGGCGGAGGCCTCGAAGACGACCGTCTTCACGGGAATCGCCGTGGCGATGAGCAGTTGGGGGCTGCTGTTCGCCGCCCTCGGATTCAGTTGAGCGGTTCCGGCCCGGGGGCCGCCTACTCGTGCGAGATCGCCCGGAGCACGTCGAGGCGGGCGGCGCGCCGGGCCGGCAAGATCGCCGCCACGACGCCGAACAGCCCTGCCACGCCGAGGTAGGCCGCCAGGCGCAGCACCGGCACCGAGATCACGTCGATGAACGTCTCGGGCAGTGCCGCCGTGGCGGCCAGGCCGAACAGCATGCCGATGGCCACGCCCAGCAGGCCGCCGAACAGGGCGATGATCACGGCCTCCCACCGGACCATTCGCCGCATCTGCCGGCGTGTCATGCCGACGGCCCGGAGGAGCCCGAGCTCGCGTGTCCGCTCGTACACCGACAGAGCGAGTGTGTTGGTGATGCCCAGCACGGCGATCAGCAGTGACAGGCCGAGGAACACGGTGATGATCGAGAGCAACTGGTCGAGCTGGCTCTCCATCGCCTGGCGGAGTTCGTTGCCGTCGTTCACGTCGGCCTGTGGGTAGTCATCGGTGACCGCCTCGACGACGGCCCGGGCGGCCTCCCGGTCGGCGACTACGGCATAGGCCACTGACATCGAGTTGTCGGGTGCCCGCGGGAGGAAGCGGTCGAAGGCCTCGTTGTCGATGAGCCAGTTGCCGAACATGGTCGAGTCGTCGAAGACGGCGCCGACGCTGAACGGCTCGGTGTGGCCGCCCGGGAAGGACACGTCGACCAGCGAGCCGACGCCGACGTCGAGGTCGGCGGCCGGGTCGACGTGGAGCAGCAGGGAGAAGTCGGCGCCGCCCCCGGGAGGGTTGGCCGGGTCGCCGTCGACGATGCCGAGGTCCATGTGCGCGGCGATGCGGGTGAGGTCGGCGCCGCCGACGTCCTTGGCGCTGCCGTCGATGACCATGCCGCCGAGGGCGAAGCGATAGACGGCGGTGGAGGCGATCAGGTCCGGGTGGTCGACCTCCAGTTCCAGCAGCCGCGCCGAGAGTTCGTCGGGCAGGCCGCCCATCGGGTCGAACGACGCCGTGTAGACGAACAGGTCGGCCTCGACGCTCTCCTCGAGGGCCTTGACGAAGGTGGCCTTCATGGAGTCGCTCACCACGGCCGCCATGGCGACGAGGGCGAGGCCGACGGTCAGGGCGGCGGCGGTGGCGGCCGTGCGCCTCGGCGCCCGTCGGGCGTTCTCCCGGGCCAGCCGACCCGGGATCCGGAAGAGCCGCTGGATCGGCCGTCCCAGCAGGTCGGCCACCGGCCTGGCTACGACCGGGCTGAGCAGGTAGATGCCGGCGAAGGTGCCGAGGGCGCCGACCCCGAGGCAGGTCAGCAGCGGCCGGGTTTCGAGGTCGGCGGTCATGCCGACGGCGAGGAGCACCACCCCCGCCAGTGCGGTGAGGCCGCCGACCTGGAGGCGGCGCCGGAGCACGGTGGGCGTCAGGCGCACGTCGTCCCGGAGGGCGGCGACCGGGGGGATCGACCGCACGCGACGCGACGGCCCGATGGTCGACGCCACCGTGGTGCCGATGCCGACCAGGGCGGCGACGACGAGTGTGCGGGGCCGGATCGGCAAGCTTCCGGGGACCTCGCCGAAGCCGGTGGACACGAGGACCCAGCGCAGCAACAGTGCCAGCAGGTAGCCGCCGACCACGCCGAGGACCGTCGCGACGGTTCCGATCACGAGTCCCTCGAGTCGGATCGAGCGGCTGACCTGCCGGCCGGTGGCGCCGAGGGCGCGCAACAGGGCCAGCTCGCGAACCCGCTGGCCGAGCACGATCGAGAACGTGTTGTTGATGATGAAGGTGCTGACGACGACGGCGATGACGGCGAACGCCAGCAGGACCGACGAGATGATCGTGATGAACTGGTCGAAGTCGGAGCGGGACTCCTCGACCTGCTGTTCGCTGGTGGCGACCTCCAGCTCGGCTTCGAAGAACGGGGCCGCCAGTGCCTGCACCTCCTCGGGCATGGTCGCCAGTTCGGCGAGGAAGGCCGCCGTGGCGGTGTCGAGCTCGGCCTGGATCGCCGCCTGCACGACGTCCCGGTCGGCGCCCTCCTCGACGCCGACGTCGATCTGGTCGAACCGGCCCTCCATGTCGAGGAACTCCTGGGCCGTCAACCGGTCGAAGGCCGAGATGTTGGCGCCGACCGACTTGTTCTCGTCGGGGGACCCGAAGTTGACGAGGCCCACGAGGTGGAAGTCGCGCAGCCCCGTGGGGCCGCTGACCGCATACGTGGCGCCGACCGTGAAGCCGTGGTCCCCGGCCGTGCGGGTGTCCAGCACGAACTCGGGCACCAGGTCGGGGTCGTCGAGCGAGCCCAGCCGCTCGGGGGCACGCCCCTCGACCACGAAGAGCTGCGACAGTCCCGGCACCTCGGAGTAGATCATCCCGAACTGGGGGGCGCCCCGTGTCGGCACCGTCGTGGCCTTCTCGTCGCCGGTGGCGGGGATGACCGGGACGACGTTCCACATCACGATCCGTGGGTCGACGGCCCGAACGCCCTCGACGCCGGCGACGACGGCCTCGATCTCCTCGGGGACGGGGAGGGCGTTGAGGCGGTCGCCCTCGCCGAGCGTGGTGCGGACGAGGAGGTCGAGCTCGCCGGTGATGTCGGTGGCCAGATCGTCGAAGGTGTCGCGGATCTTGTCGGTGAGGAAGAACGATGTCGACAGGAAGGCCACGCCCAGCACCACGGCCAGGGTGGTGAGGGCGTAGCGCAGCTTGCGCCGGGCGATGTTGCTGAGGGTCAGTCGGAACACGTGGTGTGGGAGGGGTCCGGCCGGCTCAGCCGCCCAGTTCCTTGATGCGGTCGAGGATGGCGTCGGCGTCCGGGTCATCCAGCTCGTCGACGATGCGGCCGTCGGCGAGGAACAGCACCCGGTCGGCCCGGGCGGCGGCGCCGGCGTCGTGCGTGACAATCACGAGGGTCTGGCCCAGGTCGTCGACCGCCTCCCGCAGGAAGTCGAGAACCTCGGCGCCGGTCGTCGAGTCGAGGTTGCCGGTGGGCTCGTCGGCGAAGACGATCGACGGCTTGGACAGCAGGGCCCGGGCGATGGCGACGCGCTGCTGCTGGCCACCGGAGAGCTCGTCGGGTCGGTGCCCGAGGCGGTCACGCAGGCCGGTCGAGTCGACCACCCGGTCGTGCCACTCGGGGTCCGCCGAGCGGCCGGCCAGGGTGAGCGGCAGTTCGAGGTTCTCGGCGGCGGTGAGGGTGGGGAGCAGGTTGAAGGCCTGGAACACGAAGCCGATGCGGTCCCGACGGAGGAGGGTCAGGTCGCGTTCGGACAGGCTCCCGATCTCGGTGTCGCCGATCCAGGCGGAGCCGTCGGTCAGGTCGTCGAGGCCTGCCGCGCAGTGCATCAGGGTCGACTTGCCCGATCCGGAGGGTCCCATGATGGCGGTGAAGCGGCCCTTGGCGAACTCGACGGTGACCCCGTCGAGGGCGTGGACCGCCGTGTCGCCCGAGCCGTAGACCTTGCGGCCATCGACGACGCGGGCCGCCGCGGCGCCCGTTTCGATGGGCGCGCCGGCGGAGGTGGGTGCAGTGGTGCTCATGGCTGGCAGGCTAGGCGTGGCGGGGCGAACGATGCCCAGCGGCGGGCGCCTGGAAGGAGCCGACGTGACGGATGACCGTAGGGTGCGCCTCCGGCCCGGCACGTCCGGCGACCTGCCGGCGATCGAGGGCATGAACACTGCGGCGGTGCCGGCGGTCAACGAACTTTCGGCCGAGGAGGTGGCGTGGTTCGCGGAGGCCACCCACACGTTCCTCGTGGCCGAGGTGGGGGGCGTGGGGGACGGGCCGGACGGGGCGCCAGCTCCGGCCGGCTTCCTGTTCGGCCTCGAGGGGCCGGGGATCGACTACGCCAGCGCCAACTACCGGTGGTTCTGCGAGCGGTACGAGCGGTTCCTCTACGTGGACCGCATCGTGGTCGATCCGCCGGCCCAGGGCCTCGGGGTCGGTCGGTCGCTCTACGAGGCGTTCGCCGTCCGGGCCGACGGACAGTCACACCTGTGTGCCGAGGTCAACGTGCGGCCGCGCAACGACCGCTCGCTCGCATTCCACGAGGCGTTCGGTTTCCGGGCGGTGGGCGAGCAGGAGACCGGGAGCGAGGGGAAGCGCGTCCGGATGTTCGCGCTCGAACTCTGAGGGTGCGCCGATCCCGGCTATTCAGCGACGAGGACGGTGCCGGTCGGTCGACGGCCCTCGGCACCGCAGGACCAGCACGGCTCGGCTGGTCGGCCCCGCCATGTGACCTCGCACCGCGGACACGTGAGCGTCATGGTTTCGGGTGGCTCGAGGAGTGCCGCCCGGAGCGTGGGGACCTCGTCTCCGAGGAGGTACCGCATCGGCTCGGCGGGCACGGGGGCCATGCGCGGCACCCTAACCACCCGGCGCGGACGCCCCGGTGGACCCTCGGCCCCGGCCTCCGTTTCCCTGCTCCGGGGCAAGCGGCGCCGCCGCCCGTAGCCTGTGCCACCGTCCCGCCGCCGTGGTGGGCCCACCGACGACCCCCGAAGACGAGGACCTTGCGCATGCAGTTCGACAGCCCCCCGGAGATGGAGATCGACGCCGACACGACCTACGTGGCCGAGATGGTGACGTCGATGGGGTCGATGACCATCCACCTCGACCCGGCACGGGCCCCGAAGACCGTCAACAACTTCGTCTTCCTCGCCCGTCAGGGCTACTACGACGGCGTCATCTTCCACCGGGTCATCAACGGCTTCGTCGCACAGGGCGGCGACCCGACCGGCACCGGTCGGGGCGGCCCCGGGTACCGGTTCGAGGACGAGCTGCCGGCCCCCGGGCGTTACGAACTGGGGTCGCTGGCCATGGCGAACGCCGGGCCGAACACCAACGGCAGCCAGTTCTTCATCATCACCGGTCCCAGCGGTGTCGGCCTGCCGCCGCAGTACTCGCTGTTCGGCCAGGTCGTGAAGGGCCTCGACGTGGCGGACGCCATGCAGCAGGTGGCGACCGGTCCCGGCGACCGTCCCCTCGAGGACATCGTGATCGAGTCGGTCACGATCAGCGAGGCCGCGTAGCGGCTCGTAGCGAACAGGAGCGAGACATGGCAATCCAGCGCGTGGGAATCGTGGGCGGCGGCCAGATGGGCGGCGGCGTCGCCGAGGTGATGGCCAAGGCCGGCCTCGAGACCGTCGTCCGGGAGGTCGATGCGGCCGCAGCGGAGCGGAGCCGCTCGGGTATCGAGGGTTCGTTGGGCCGGGCCCTCGATCGGGGGAAGCTGGACGAGGCCGGTCACGCCTCGGCGCTCGGCAACTTGTCGTTCACCACCGACCTGGAGGAACTGGCGGGCTGCGACCTGGTGGTCGAAGCCGTCGTCGAGGACTTCGACCTGAAGGCGGCCCTGTTCGCCGACCTGGACCGGATCGTCACCTCATCCGACGCCATCCTCGCCACGAACACCTCGTCGATTCCGATCATCGACATCGCCATGAGCACCGGGCGGCCCGAGCACGTGGTCGGCCTGCACTTCTTCAACCCGGCGCCGGTGATGAAGCTGGTCGAGGTCATCCCCTCGGTGCGGACGTCGCCCGAGGTGGTCGAGCGGATCTCGGCGTTCGCCACCGAGGTCATCGGCAAGACGGTCGTCGCCGCCAAGGACCGGGCGGGCTTCGTCGTCAACATGCTGCTGTGCCCGTATCTCCTGGCCGCCATGCGCATGTTCGAGGCGGGGCACGCCACCGCCGAGGACATCGACACCGGCATGAAGCTGGGCGCGGCGCACCCGATGGGACCGCTGGAACTGAGCGACATGATCGGCCTCGACACGATGCTGCTGGTCGGTGAGACCCTGTACGCCGAGTACGGCGACCCCTCCTACGCGCCGCCGCCGCTGCTCAAGCGCATGGTCGCGGCCGGGATGTTGGGCCGCAAGACCGGCCGCGGGTTCTACGACTACGGCTGAGCCGGGGCGTCCGGTCCTCCGGGCGATGCGGGCGGGACGCGGCCGATCCGGGCGGCCAGCCCGGCCGCCACGAGGGCCAGTCCTGCTGCCAGCAGGTGGAGGGCGACGAACCGCCCGCCGCTGACGCTGTCGCCCATCAGGGCGGTGAGCACGGTGATGCCGAGTGCGGCGCCGATCTGCTGGAGCATGTTGAGCGAGCCGCCGGCGATCCCGAGGTTCTCGTCGCCGGCAGCGCGGGTGACGGCGTTGGCGACCGTGGCCCGGATGTAGCCGCTGCCGGCGCCGGACAGGGCCGCCCCGGCCAGGAACACGGGCAGCCACCGACGCTCGGCGCCGATGCCGGCGACCACCATGGCGCCGGCGAAGACGAGAATCCCGCTGACGGCGACGCGTTGGGCGCCGTGCTGCGGGTCGTGGGCGCCGCCCAGCCGGGCCGCCAGGGCGAAGCTCAGCGGCCGGGGGAGCATCAGCAGCCCGATGACCGTGGGCCGGTAGCCCCATCGGCGCTCGAGCAGGAAGGGCGCCATGACCATGGCACCCATGTAGCCGGCCTGCATGACCGCCTGGGCCAGCATCGGCATCGTGAACGCCGGCCGCCGCAGCAGCGTGGGTGGCAGCAGGGGGTGGGCGCTGCTTGTCTGGATCCGGGCGAAGAGTGCCAGTCCGATCGGGGCGACGAGGAGGCCGGTCAGGACGGCGGGATGGTCCCAGCCCCAGGCGATTCCGCGGTTGACGCCGAGAAGGAGGCCACCGACGCCGGCGCCGAGGCTGGCCGCCCCGGACAGGTCGAAGCGGACGCCCGGGCGGGCCTCGGTCTCGGGGACGACGGGCAGGGCGGCGAGGAGGGCGAGCAGCACGATGCCGCCCTGGACGGCGAACAGCATCCGCCAGCCCAGCCATTCGATGAGCGGCCCGCCGGTGACCACGCCGAGGGCGGGCGACAGGGCGATGACGCCGGCCCAGATGCCGAGGGCGCGGGAGCGCTCCCGCCGGGGGTAGGTGGCGATGATCATCGCCATGGCGGAGGGCCCGGCAGCGGCCTTGGCGGCCTGGGCGAGGGTCCGCAGCACGATCAGCGACGTCGTGTCCCAGGCCAGGGCGGTGGCGAAGGCGAGGACCGTGCCGATGGTGAAGCTGGTGAGGTAGGTGCGCCGGTGCCCGTAGAGGTCGCCGATCTTGCCGGCGATGGGGGTGGCGACGGCGAACGCCAGAAGGGGCGCGGCGATCACCCACGCGATGGTGTCGTCGGTGGTGCCGAGGTCGTCGGCGATGCGTGGCAGTGATGCCGACAGGACCGTGACGGGGTAGCTGCCGGAGGCGGCGCCGAAGAGGGTGACGACGAGGACGAGGCGCCGGTAGTCGGGCCGGCGGGCGAGTCGACGGCGTAGGCGGGGGAGGCCGTGGGGGGACGATGGGTCGGCGTGTTCGGGCGGCGGTCCCGGGGGGTCGTCGTGCATCTGGCCCGACCCTACGTGCCGGGCAGTCGCGGTTTCCGGCCGGCCGGCCGCACGCGCCGGACAAGCCGTGCCTCCGACCGGCAGCGGTACGGTCCTGTGCCGTGCCGGAGCCCGACCAGCAGCACCAGTCCGCCCCGATCGGGATCGTGGTCAACCCCCGGGCGGGCACGGACGTTCGCCGGGCGACGGCCGCCGCCACCCGGGTGACGCTCGAGGAGAAGATCAACGTCGTCCGCCGGGTGGTGCTGGGCGCACGCGAGTCGGGGGCGTGCCGCTTCGTGGTCCACCACGACCCGCACCGGATCGTCCGACGCGCCACGGACACGATCCGTGGGATCCAGCTGGAGTGGGTCGGCGGCCCGGTGTCGGGTTCGGAGCAGGACGCCGTCGATGCGGTGCGGGCGATGCGGGAGGCCGGGTGCGCCGTGGTCGTGGTGCTGGGCGGTGACGGGACGAATCGGGCGGCGGCCCTGGCCTGGCCGGACCTCGTGGTGGTGCCGCTGTCGACCGGCACGAACAACGCCTTCCCGGTGTTCGTGGAGGCGACGGTCGCCGGGGCGGCGGCGGGGCACCTCGCCGTGGGGCGCGTGCCGGTCGACGAGGCGGCGCCACGGGCGAAGGTGGTGCGGTTGCGCCTCGAGGGCGAGCCCGAGGGGTCGTCGGACGAGTTGGCGCTCGTGGACGCCGTGGCGGTCGACGACCCGTTCGTGGGGTCCCTGGAGCTCTTCGACCCGGCGACGCTGCGCCTGGCGGTGCTCAGCCGGGCCGACCCGGCGGTGGTGGGCTTCTCGGGCGTGGGTGGCCTCCTCGACCCGGTGTCCCCGGACGAGGACGCCGGCCTGCTCGTCCGATTCGGGCTGGTCGGCGGGTGTCAGCGCGTGCTGCGGGGGCCGACGGCGCCCGGCCACTACGAGGACCTGGGCATCGCCGAGGTCCGCCGGCTGGTGCTGGGGGAGGAGGTCGTCATCGAGGGCCCGCTTCTGCTCGCCCTCGACGGCGAGCGCAAGCGCCGCCTCCACGACGGCGCCCGGGCGGTCGCGACCGTGCGGCGGGACGGCCCGCGGGTGGTCGACGTGCGTGCGGTGATGCGCCGGGTGGCGACGCCCGGCTAGCCGCGCCAGTCGGTGAGCAGGGCGGGGAGTTCGGCCAGTGAGTCGAGCACCGGGAAGTCGTGGCCGTCGACGTCGTCGGCGTGGACGGTCTCGAGGGCCCACGTGGTGTGGTGGGGGACGTGGACGGCCCGGCCGCCGAGGGCGAGCACGGGCAGGACGTCGGAGGGCACCGAGTTGCCGACCATCACGAAGTCGGCTGGGGTGATGCCGTGGCCGTCGAGGACGTCCCGGTAGGCCTCGGCGGTCTTGTGGGCGACGACCTCCACCTGCCAGAAGTGCCCGTCGAGGCCGCTGGCGGCCACCTTCCGGAGTTGTTCGCCCGGGTCGCCCTTGGTGATGACGAGGAGCCGGTGGTCGGCAGCGAGTACCTCGAGGGTCTCGGCGACGCCGGGCAGGGGGTCGACGGGCGCCTGGAGCATCCAGCGCCCCCAGTCCAGGATGGTGCCGATCCGGTCGGCGTCGCAGGCGCCGTCTGAGAGTGAGATCGCGGTCTCGACCATGGACAGCACGAAGCCCTTGATGCCGTAGCCGGTGACGGACAGGTTGGCCTTCTCAGCGGCGAGCAGGGCGGCGGCGGCCGTCTCGTGGTCGGCCCAGGGGGCGACGAGGTCGAGGAAGCGGTCCTCGGTCTGGCGGAAGTGGGCCTCGTTCTCCCAGAGGGTGTCGTCGGCGTCGAGGCCGAGCACGGGGAGGTGATCCATCCAGCCAAGGCTAGGGCGCAGGTGAGACGAGGCCCGTCCCCTTCTCGCCCGGGGGTGTCCCCGATCACGGCGGGTGCCGGCACTACCGTTTCCCCCCATGCGCACGTACTGCATGCGATCGGCGTGCCGCGGCCATGCCGAGGCGCTGGTGTCGCTGAACGTGGCCGAGCGCACCTTCACGGTGCGGGACCTGGCGGAGGTCGACGGCCCCGGACGGGTGGTGTTGTGCGAGATGCACCTCGACCGCCTGCGCGCGCCGGTGGGTTGGACGTTGCACGACGAGCGCACCGGCGGGGACCTGGTGGCCTTCCCCGGAACCGGCGGAGCAGCCACCGGCTCCAACGTGGCGGACCTGATCGAGGCGCCGACCCCGCGGGCCGTTGACGCTGCCCTGCACCCGCTGGCCAGGGCCCGGAGGGAACGCGATCCCGAGGTCGAGCCGGTTCCGGCCCGCGCCGAGTTGGGCGTCGACCGGCATCCGGCGGCCACACGCCACGCAACGCTGGGGTCCGTCGGCCCCGTCGAGGATCTCGACGATTTCGACGACGAGCCGGGGTTCGTCGACGAGCCGCTGCCGCTCGACACCTTCGAGCCGGAACCCACCGCCTGACCGCCGGCGTGGCGGGTCCTGACGGCAGGCTCGGCCCAGCCCGGTCAGACCTGTGAGGCGCTGGGGCCTCGCCGCCGTCGGGCTTGCCGTCCTCGTGGCGGCGCTGTGGGTGCTGCTGCTGCGGGCACCACGCACCTCCCATCAGGGCCTCGACGACGCTGACCGGGAGTTGCTGGCCTCGGCCACGACCACGGCTCCACCGCCGGCCACCACCGCCGCACCCTCGACGACGGAGGCGGCCGCCACCTCGACGACCACGACCACCACCACGACGACCGAACCGCCGTTCACCGGCTGGGTCGACCCCGAGTCGGTGGGCAAGCCGTGGGGCGACGCCGTCGAGGGGGTGCTGACGTTCCGGGGGTCGCCGACGCGCAGTTGGCATGGCGAGGGGCCGGTGCCGTCGGACCCGGAGGTGGCGTGGCGGTTCCCCGACGACCGCATGTGCTCGATGACGTCGATCGGCGGCGTCGCCCAGGAGTGGTGCGGGATGGGCTGGACCGGCCAGCCGGCGGTGTTCGAGCGGGACGGACGGACCTGGGTGGTGTTCGGTGCCTTCGACGGGGCGATCCACTTCGTGGATGGCGCCACGGGCGAGCGGATCCTGCCGGACTTCCAGACCGGCGACATCGTGAAGGGCTCGGTCACCGTCGACCCCGACGGCTACCCGCTGGTCTACGCCGGGTCCCGCGACGACGAGCTTCGGGTACTGGCCATCGACCGGGATGTACCCGTTGAACTCTGGAGCCTCCACGCCTACGACGTGGGCCCCACCCGCTGGAACAACGACTGGGACAGTTCGCCGTTGGTGCTCGACGACCACCTGTTCGCCGGTGGCGAGAACTCCCGCTTCCACGTGGCACGGCTCCACCGCGGCTATGACGCCGCTGGGCTCGTGAGCGTCGCCCCGGAGCTGGTGTGGGACGTGGCCGGCTGGGACGAGGAGTTGGTCGAGGCGGTGGGTGGCAATGTCTCGATCGAGTCCTCGCCGCTGGTGCTGGGCGACGTCCTGTACTTCGCCAACTCCGGAGGTCTGGTCCAGGGCTGGGATGTCGCCGGGCTCCGAGACGGCGTCGAGCCGAACCGGGTGTTCCGGTTCTGGGCCGGCGACGACGTTGACGCCACGCTCGTCGCCGACGACGAGGGGATGCTCTACGTGGGCGTCGAGTACGAGCGTGGAACGGACCGGTCGCACGAGCTGGGCCAGGTGCTCAAGCTGGACCCGTCCCGTCCCGACGACCCGCTGGTGTGGGCGTTCGAGGACCGGCCGCACCTGGACAGCGGGGTGTGGGCGACGCCGGCGGTGTATGGCGACCTGCTGCTCGTGCCGACCGACGAGGGGAAGGTCCACGGTCTGGACCGGGTGACCGGTGAGGCCCGGTGGACGATGCAGTTGCCGGGCCCGACCTGGTCGTCGCCGACGGTCGTCGACGACGTGCTCGTCATGGGGGTCTGCGACGGTCGGGTGCTGGGCCTCGACCTGGCCGCCCCCTCGGTCGAGCCGGTCAAGGTGTGGGAGGTGCCGACCGGGGCGTGCGTCGAGGCGTCGGCGGCGGTGTGGCGCGGGACGGTCTACATCGGCTCCCGGGACGGCTACCTCTACGCCCTGCGCGACCCCGGCTAGCCGGCCGGATGGGAGGCGCCGGGTTACCGGCAGGTAGGTTCGCCGGGCTCGCCGCGACACCCCGGAGACGACCCCGATGCCCGAGATCACCGACGCCGACGTCCGCGAACTGACCCGCCAGCTGGTGGCCGACGTCCCGCCCGGCGACGTGGACCAGTTCACGTTCCGGGGCGAGCAGTTCGACCGGGGCCTGGCCCTGGTGCAGTTCCCCGAGGGCCTGGGCGGCCTCGGCCTCGAGAGCCGTCGGCTGCAGACGGTGGTCGACGAGGAGTTGCGGTCCGCCGGCGTCACCTACCACGACCTCAACATCAACCCCATCGGCATCGGCATGGGCGCCCCGGTGGTGCTCACCTACGCGTCGGACGAACTGAAGCAGCGGCTGCTGCGGCCGATGTACACGGGCGAGGAGGTCTGGTGCCAGCTGTTCAGCGAGCCGGGCGCCGGCTCGGACGTGGCGGGCCTGTCGACCAAGGCGGTGCAGGACGGCGACGAGTGGATCGTCAACGGCCAGAAGGTGTGGACCACCCTGGCGCACGTGTCCCGGTGGGGGATGCTCGTCGCCCGCACCGACCCGGACCAGCCCAAGCACAAGGGCCTCACCTACTTCCTGCTCGACATGCGGTCGCCGGGCGTCGAGGTGCGGCCGCTGCACCAGATCACCGGTGAGGCGGAGTTCAACGAGATCTTCATGACCGACGTGCGGATCCCGAACGACCGGGTGTTCGGCGGCGTCGGCAACGGCTGGAACGCGGCGGTGACGACGCTCATGAACGAGCGGGTGGCGCTCGGCGGCGGCGTGCCGAAGAAGGGCGCCGGGCCGATCGGCGACCTGGTGCGCCTCTGGAACGAGCGCAAGGACACGATTGACCCGGCGAGGCGCACGGTGCTCCGGGACCGGGTGGCGGCGCTGTGGAGCGAGGCCGAGGCCCTGCGGCTCACCAACTGGCGGGCCCGCGAGAACTCGAAGGCGGGCAACCCGGGGCCGGAAGGGTCGGTCGGCAAGTTGATGTCGGCGGAGATGAACCAGCACATCTACGAGACGTGCATCGACCTGCTGGGTGTCGAGGGGCTGACCTACGAGGCCGGCTTCGACCGGAAGCGTCCCGACGGACTGCGCCTCACCGGCGGGGCGGGCACCAAGTACTCGTTCCTGCGGGCGCGGGCCAACACCATCGAGGGCGGCACGTCCGAGGTGATGCGCAACATCCTGGGTGAGCGGGTGCTGGGCCTGCCCGGTGACGTCCGGGTGGACAAGGGCGTGGCCTGGTCCGAGGTGCCGCGCAACTAGCGGGGCATCGGGCCTGGGCACGCCCCAGACGGGAA
>LUMW01000121.1_pt1 | contig 35946 bp, 42 predicted proteins | sample 729761 | NCBI WGS metagenome assembly LUMW01 (sample SAMN03860302, study PRJNA289734) | marine metagenome | biome: seawater column; feature: ocean; material: water; isolation source: Red Sea water column Station 192 - depth 500m | place: Saudi Arabia: Red Sea | collected 2011-10-15 | depth 500 m
CCGTGATAGGGGCTGTCGAGCGTGAAGAAGAACAGCTCCCACCCGTAGTCGTATTTGAACACCTCGGTCCGGTTGCGGGTGATCGTCAGCCGCCCTGCCTCCGTGTTGATCATCACGCGGTTTTTGGACGCGCTGATATAGTCAGGCACATCGCCGGGCGGGAATGTCGCCTGAACACCGCGCTGCCCCGGCTCGGCCACGACCGTGCCATAGCCCGGGATGTCATAGCTGACCTGCGGGCCAAAGGTCACGATATGCCCGCCCCCCAGATCCGCGACAGGGCGATCCCCCAACGTGACCCAATCGGGGGCCGTGCCGGCTTCATATGCTCCCTTGCGCTCGCCTTCGATCGCGACGGAAAACGCGCCGTCGCGGTTGTCCTGCGTGACATGGGTCTTGTAGCTATAGGCATCGGCCACCAGCGTGCGGGCATTGCCCACGTTGATCCGATCCCCCAGCCCCGGAATATCGAAGGCAAAGAAGATATAGACGAAATAGGCCAGAACGATCACGGGCAGCGCCAGCGCAGCCATCCGCTTGCGCGAGAAATGGACCATCGTCTGGGTGTGAAGGGCGGTCGCGGTCATAGGGTCACCTTTGCGCTCGGCAGGCCGTGGGTCAGACGGTTACGGAAAACGGAAGAAAGCTGGTCGACGATCACAATCGTCAGGAACAGCAGCAGGAAGCCGATCGGCATCGTCATCCGCTCGAAGTACGGGTTGCCGACCGAGATGCGGTCGCCGTTGGCGGCCTCGACCAGCAGTGGGAACACCGTCCCGAGCAGCACCACGAAGGCGAACGCCCCGAACAGCAGGTTGTTGGCGAGGAACGCCCCGGTGCGCGACACCGGAGAGTCGATCGACCCCTCGGCCCGCAGGGCGTCGCCCCGCCAGGCGATCAGCCCGACGGCCGTCGCCACGACCGCTGCGAAGAAGGCCAGCAGCATCGGCCCGATCCCCGACTCGGTGAACGAGTGCACCGACTCCAGCACCCCCGACCGGGTGATGAACGTGCCGAGGATCGTGAGGGCGAACGTGGCGCACAGCAGCGACAGGTTCCAGACCCGCAGCATCCCGCGGCGCTCCTGGACCATCACCGAGTGCAGGTAGGCGGTGCCGGTCAGCCACGGCAGGAACGAGGCGTTCTCGACCGGGTCCCACGCCCAGTAGCCGCCCCAGCCCAGCACCTCGTACGACCACCAGGCGCCCAGCAGGATCCCGACCGACAGGCAGCCCCACGCCATGAGCGTCCAGCGGCGGGTCTCGACCAGCCAGCCCTCCCCCAGCCGGCCGGTGGCCAGGGCCGCCACGGCGAACGCGAACGGCACCGTGAACCCGACGTACCCGAGGTACAGCAGCGGCGGGTGGAACGCCATGAGCACGTGGTTCTGGAGCAGCGGGTTGGGGCCGGGGCCGTCGAAGCCGGGCCACGGGTCGAAGCGGCCGAACGGGTGCGCGGGCCCGGCCAGCAGCAGGAAGAAGAAGGCGCACACGGCCAGCAGCACCAGCATCGTCCAGCCGACCATCGGGTCGTCCAGCCGGTGGCGGAACCGGCGGGCGGCCAGCACCGTGTAGCCGGCCAGCACCAGCACCCACAGCAGGATCGACCCCTCGAGGGCCGACCAGAGGGTCGCCACGTTGAAGAGGGCCGGCGTGCGGTGGCTGCCGTGCTCAGCGACGAACGCCACGGTGAAGTCGCGGGTGACGAGCGCCCGCTCCATGACGGCGAACTGGCCGACGGCGGCCACGCCGACGGCCGCCACGAACCAGCGGGTGCGGACCAGGTGGACGGCGCTGCGGGTGGCGAGGCCCCGCACGGCGTTGAGGACGCCGAGCAGCGAGGCCGACAGGCCCAGGGCCACGAACCCCGAGCCCAGCGTGGCGTTCATGTCGGGGAGTCTGGCAGGACCGGGTCAGCCGGTGACGCCGCAGGCGGCGACGTCGGCGGTACGCCCCTCGGCCACCCGGTAGTCGTTGTCGTGCTTGACGACCATGTGGTCGGTGCGCAGGTGCCAGCCGTCGGCGGCCGGCGCCTCCAGCCCGGCCAGGCCCGGCACGGAGCCGGCCACCCAGGCCCCCTGGAGCACGACGGGCACCCCCGGCTGGAACAGCTCGGCCGGGTCGCCCACGTGGACCACGTCGGCGTACGAGCCGGCCGCGCACAGCGTGAACACCAGCGCCGACTCGCCGTCGACGGTGGTCTCGAGCAGGCTCGGCAGCGGCGTGCCGACCACCCGGAAGCGGTCGTCGCCGAGGACGGCCCGCATCTCGACGGCGGCGTCGACCTCGTGGAAGACGAGGGTGGCGTCGCCGAGGGTCTTGAGCAACACGCCGACGATGGCGGCGACCACCAGCAGGGTGACGAGCACCGGCACGGCCCGGCGGCGGGACGGCTCGGGCCGGCTTGGCGCCGGGGTGAGGTCGAGGTCGCCGGCCACGGCGGTCAGGCGTCGTCGCCGGGGGTGGTCAGCCAGCGGGCCCGCCCGGCCGGGACCCGGCGGGCCAGGTCGCGGCCGCGGCGCACGGTGGCCACGGCGTAGGCGCCGAGCACCCCGAGGGCGATGCCCCAGCCGGCCAGCAGGTAGCCCAGGTGCGTCATCGCACGGCCCCCCGCTGGGTCCCGGCGGCGTGGCGTCCGGTCACGAGTCCTCCCCCACGGCCGCATCCACGTCGACGGCGTCGACGGCGCCACGCCGTTCGGCGATGGCGGCCGCCACCCCGTGCTCGGCCTCCTGGCGCTCGAGCCAGCCCACCCGGAAGCGGTGCAGCACCAGCCACGCCAGTACCAGCCCGAACACTGCGAACCCCAGCATGAGCGTGAACAGGGTCAGGTCCTCGATCTTGAGTTCGCCCAGCGTGGACTTCTGGTGGAGGGTGCGGTTCTCCCACCACTCGACCGACCGGTTCACGAGCGGCAGGTCCAGCACCGCCACCAGCGCCACGATCGCCCCCCGGCGGGCGGCCACCCGCGGGTCGACGGTGGCCCGGCGCAGGGCCAGGTAGCCGGTGAACATGAGGAACAGCACGAGCGTCGTCATGAGGCGCACGTCGCCCCACTCCCACCAGGTGTTCCACACCGGACGGCCCCAGATGGAACCGGTGACGAGCACCAGGCCGCAGAACACCGTGCCGACCTCGGCCGTGGCGTGGGCCATGGTGTCGAACCAGGCGGTGCGCCGGATGAGGTAGCCGGCCGACGCCACGGCACACGCCACGAACGCCACGTACATGAGCACCGCCAGCGGCACGTGCAGGTACAGCAGGCGCACGGCGTCGAACTGGCCGATCTCCTCGCCGCTGGTGGGGTGCAGGCGCACGTCGGGGTCGGTCAGTCCGAAGGCGAACACCAGCAGGGTGGCGAGGCCGACCAGCGTGGCGGCGCCGAGCAGGCGCGAGCCGCGGGAGCCCGTCGTGGCGGGTGTCGCCGTCGCTGCAGTCGCCATCGCGTCCTCTACTCCTCGACCAGCGCGCCGTGGGCCAGGGCGCCGAGCCCCGAGGCGACCACGGCGAACACGGCCAGGAGGCCCAGCCAGGCCCAGCCGTCCACCGCGGCGTTCCCGAGGGCGTCGTCGAAGGCCCGCGTGGCGCCGATCAGCACCGGTGCCAGCACCGGGAGCAGCAGGATCGGGAGGAGGGTCTCCCGCACCCCGAGTCCCGAGGCCAGCGCGCCGTAGAGGGTACCGGTGCAGGCCACGGCGACGGCCGCCAGCAGGCCGGAGGCGGCGACCAGCAGTGGCTGCTCGACCTCGCTGCCGTAGAGCACCACGATGCCGGCGGTGAGCAGCACCTCGAGGACCACGAGCTGCACGAACACGGCGGCCGCCTTGCCCACGAACAGCGCCGCCGGCGACATGCCCGAGAGGCGCAGGCCCGTGAGCGCCCCGTCGGCCTGCTCGACCGACACCGACCGCTGGACCGCCAGCAGGGCGCACAGCAGCACCGCCACCCAGAACAGACCGGGGGCGAAGGCCCGCAGGGTGCGCTGGTCGGCGTCGAGGGCGAACCCGAACAGGACGAGCACCAGGAGGGCGAAGGGCGCCACCTGGTTCAGCACGACCCGCGACCTGGCCTCGATGCGCAGGTCCTTGGCGGCCACGAGCCGGGCGTCGGCGAGGAAGCGGCTCACGATCGGCCCCCCGGATCGTCGTCCCGGTGGACGGCGCCGCCGGCCAGGGTCACGACCCGCGGCGACAGCGACCGGACGCGGTCGAGCTCGTGGGACGACACGACGACGGTGCCGCCGGCGGCCACGGCGTCGCCGATGAGGGCGTCGACGACGGCCCGACCCGCCTGGTCGAGGCCGGCATGGGGCTCGTCCAGCAGCCACAGTTCGGGACGCCGCACGGCCAGGGCCGCCAGCGAGGTGCGGCGCCGCTGCCCCGCCGACAGCCGGAGGACCGGGACGTCGAGCAGGCCGTCGTCGAGACCGAGGCGCTGCAGGGCGTCGACCACCCGCTCAGTCGACGGTGCGCCCCCGAGGCCGGCGGCCCGGGCCCAGAACCGGACGTTCTCAGCGACGGTGAGGTCCTCGTAGAGGCCGGTGGCGTGGCCCAGCAGCGCCACCCGGCGGCGCACGGCCCGGCGCCCGGCGGGCGTCGAGAGGTCGTGGCCGAGCACGCGCACGCTGCCAGACTCGGGGGCGAGCAGGCCGGCGCAGAGGCGCAGCAGGGTGGTCTTGCCGGCCCCGTTCGGACCCTGGAGCAGGACGGTCTCACCCGCCCCGATCCGCATGTCGACGCCGGTGAGCGCCGGGAAGCGCCCGAGCAGGGCGACTGCAGCATCGAGTTCGACCACCGGCACCCTGAAACGGTACCGGCGGAGGGCGTGGGGCGCCCCGGTCGATCCCCGGCGACGGACGGCGACGCGCGGCGGGCGTACCCTGACCCGGTGCGCGTCCCCGCCCTCCTCCTCTGCGCCGCCCTGCTGGCCACGTCCTGTGGCGGCGATGACGCCCCGCCCGGCGGCGAGGCCGGCACCGCCGCCACGACCTCCGAGGCCGGCACCGCCACCACGCTGCCAGAGGTGCGCCCGACGACCGCCGAGGAGGAGCCGCCCACCTGGTACGGCGAGATGGTCAACCTCCACGACCTGACCGCCGGCCAGTGCTTCAACCGCTACTCCTGGTTCCAGGCCGAGCGGCACATCGAGTTCGACACGGTCGTGCCGTGTGAGCTCCCCCACCAGGCCGAGATCTACCTGCACGTGCAGCACCCGGCCCGGACGGGCGCCCCGTGGCCGGGCGACCGTGAGATGGAGAGCTTCGCCCGGACGCAGTGCTACGAAGCGTTCGACGAGTTCGTGGGCGTCATCTACGAGCTGTCGGAGCTGGAGATCGGCTGGCTGATCCCGAGCCGCACCGACTTCGAGCACGACGTGGCCCAGTTCCGCGGCGTGCACTGCTTCGTCGCCCACGCCGACGGCGACGACCTCATCGCCACCGCCCAGGGCTCCCTGCGGTAGGCGCCCCTCAGGTCGGTTCGACCAGGAGCAGCGCCAGGCCGGTCCAGGACTGGGGGACGGCGCCGCCGGCCTCACCGGTGTCGGGATGCCAGTACTCGGCGAGGCCCGACACCCACGCCCCGGCCACCGTCGCCGCCGCCAGTTGCGCAGCTGCGGCGGCGTCGAACCTGCGGGCACCCAGCACCAGCAGGTACGCCAACTGCGGCCAGACCGGACCACGCCAGTAGGCGGCCGGGTCGAACACCGGCTCGGCCCGGTGCACGCCGGTCGGGCCGAACGGCCCGCCGTGGGCGGCCGGGTCGGCCAGGTCGGCCAGCACCCGGGCGGCCCGGGCCGGATCGTCGGTGATCAGCAGCGGCAGCAGGGCGTCGGCGGTGCGGCAGCGGCCCGACCCGCCGGCGGTGGGGCCGGCGTCGACCCAGGTGCCGAGGTCGTCGTCCCAGCGTCCGTCCAGGGCGCCCGCCAGCTCGCCGGCCGCGGCCGCCAGCCCGTCATCGCCCGTGACCGCCGCCAACTCCCGGGCGTTGAACGCCACGAGGGCGTTGAACCCGGTCGACGCCACCGGGAACGCCGGGTTCGACAGCGGCGACCCGTCCTCGCCGGCCTCGATCGTCGTGACCAGCCGGTTCTTCTCGGCCCGCCAGCGGTCCACCGCGAAGCCGCCCGGGCAGCAGTCGTCCCAGCGGGGGCTGTCGTCGGCCCCCGACTCCCACGGGTGGCACAGCAGCACCAGGCCCGAGCCGTCCCGGTCCCGGCGCTCCAGCAGGAACCGCAGCCCGGCGGCGGCTGCGGCCACCACCCCGTCGGGCGGTGGCGTGCCCGCCCGGACCAGTTCGGCCACGGCGTGCCCGAACATGGGCGGCTGCGTGATCGACGAGGCGTCGTCGCGGCCCCACAGGCCGGCGTGGTGGCCCGGCGAGCGCACGTAGTTCATGTGCGGCACGAACCCCGACGGCGCCTGCGGGTCCAACAGCGACGCCAGCTCGGCCTGCGCCCGGTCGACGCGGCCCAACGCCCGCCACACCAGTACGTGGAAGCACGAGTCCCACAGCCACTGCCAGGGGTAGGTCGCCCCGTTGGGCGCTGCGTACCCTTCGGGCACCCAGTGGTCGTCGAGCACCTGCTCGACCGCCGCCCGAAACGCGGCGGCATCCACCTCGTCCACCCCATCCGGGCCCGGGAGGGCCATGTCCCGCTGCTCCATCGTCTCCTTCCGGTTCGGACCGACCGACGGTGTCTCGGTCGTAGCACGGAACTGGGCCACGGCGCTGCACCGGATGGGGTTCGCCGTTGACTGGGTGGCCGGCGGCTTCGAGCCCGGCTGGTCCGCTGACGGACCGGCGACCGTCGTCCCGGGCCTCGAGATCGGTGGGGACGGCCCGGACCCGGCGGCACTGGCCGCCGCCCTCGACGGCGCCGACCTGGTCGTCGTCGAGAACCTGTGCACGATCCCCCTCAACCCGGCCGCCGCCCACGCCGTCGCCGATGCCCTACGGGGGCGCCCAGCGGTGCTGCACCACCACGACCCGCCCTGGCAGCGGGAGCGCTTCGCCCACGTCGTCGACCTGCCGCCCGACGACGCCGCCTGGCGCCACGTCACCGTCAACGACCTGACCCGCCGGCAGATGGCCGACCGGGGGCTGGCCGCCACGACGATCCACAACGGGTTCGATCCCGACCCGCCGCCCGGCGACCGGGCCGGCACCCGGGCCCGCCTCGGCATCGACGACGACACGATCCTCGTCGCCCATCCCGTCCGGGCCATCCCCCGCAAGCGCGTCGACCGCGCCCTCGCCGTCACCGCCGAGCTGGGCGGCACCTACTGGCTGCCCGGCCCCGCCGAGGACGGCTACGGCCCCGAACTCGACCGCCTCCTGGCCGGCGCCCCCTGCCCCGTGCGACGCCACCACGCCGACGACCGCAGCGACCTGTACGCCGCCTGCGACCTCGTCGTGTTCCCCTCCACGTGGGAGGGGTTCGGCAACCCGCCCGTCGAGGCCGCCCTCCACCTGCGCCCGGCCATCGTCGGCGACTACCCGGTCGCCGACGAGCTCCGGGCACTCGGCCTCGAGTGGTTCCCCGCCGACGACCTCGACCCGGTGCGTGCCTGGCTGGCCGACGCCGACCCGGCCCTCCTCAACCGCAACCGGGAGGTCGCCGCCCGGGAACTCTCCCTCGACCGCATGGCCGGACGGTTGCAGGCGCTGCTCGACGAGGCAGGCTGGCTGCCGTGAGCACGCCCGCCCCCGACCCGGTCCTCGTGCGCCGGGAGCGCATGCGCCGGCTGGCCGCCACCGGCAAGCGCCTCGGCTACCTGGCGTTCCTCGCCGCCATCGTGCTGTTCGCCGTCGGGCTCATCGGCGACTTCACCTCCGGCATCGCCACCACTCTCGTGGTCCTGCTGCTGGCCGGCTCGATCGTGCTGGCCCCCGCCATCGTGCTCCACTACGCCGTGCAGGCCGCCGACGACGAGGACGCCGGACGCCCCTCCCGGCACTGAACCCGGGCTGGCCCCGCCCGTCCCCGCTTCTTCCCGCCGCCGTACCGGTGGCTACCGTCGCCGCATGGCAGTGGTAGCGACCGCACGGATGCCAGCTGCCGAACGACGGCAGCAGTTGCTCGACGTCGCCCTCAGCGTGTTCGCCCGCAACGGGTACCACGAGACCTCCATGAACGCCCTGGCGTCCGAGGCGGGCGTCACCAAGCCGGTCCTGTACCAGCACTTCGAGTCCAAGCACGAGTTGTTCGCCCAGGTGCTCCAGCAGACCGGCGACCGCCTCCACGCCGCCATCGCCGAGACGACCGTCGGCGTCGACTCCCCCCACGACCGGGTCGAGGCCGGGTTCCTCGCCTTCTTCCGCTTCTTCGACGACTGCCCCGACGCCTTCAGCGTCCTCTACAGCTCGAGCCTCGGCTCGGTCCCCGAGTTCAAGCGCGAGGCCCGGAGGGTGCAGGACACCTTCATCGCCATGCTGGCCCGGCTCGTCCGCACCGACGTCGAGGACGACGCCCGGGCCCTCGCCGCCGGCGTCAACGGGATCTCCGAGGGCATGGTGCGGTACTGGATGCACGAGGGCCGAAAGCACACGGCCGACGAGATGGCCGAACTCACCGTCCGGCTGGCCTGGGGTGGTCTCGAGCACCTGTCCTGAGGCGGCGTCCCCGTCGGGCATCGCCTGCGGCTCAGTCCAGCGGCACCGGGGAGATGTCGATCGGCGACCCGGGGATGTCGCCGGCCAGGATCGGCGGCAGGTGCTCCCGCAGCAGCGCCGGCAGCACCGGCTCGTCGCTGGCCAGCAGGTCGTCGAGCGCCCACCACCGTGCGCCCAGAAACGCCGCCGCCTCCAGCGCCTCGAGGTGCCGGGGCCGGTAGTCGCCGCCGTCGCACCACGCCACGTGGATGTGGTCGTGGCTGTCGAAGTTCCATCCGCCGAACGTGAACTGCACGTGCTGGGTCCAGATCACCGGGCCCATCTCGACGTCCTCGATGCCGGTCTCCTCGTAGAGCTCCCGGCCGGCCGCCGTCGCCGAGTCCTCACCGAAGTCGATGCCGCCGCCGGGGATCTCCCACCAGGCCGGCTTGTAGGGGTCGATCGGGTCCTCGGCGTTGACGAGGAAGATGCGCCCCTGACGGTCGAGGAGCACCACCCGCGCCGCGGCGCGCTTGAGCCACATGGCGGGAGAACCTACCCGTGGGGTCCCGGCGAGACGGGGCCGGGGCTCAGGCGCAGTGGGCGCAGCGGCCCAGCAGGTCGAAGCGGTGGGCGTCGATGGCGAAGCCCTGCGCCTCGGCGGCGACGACCATGGCGTCGATGCCGGCCTCGAAGTCGTCGGGAACGGCGAAGTCATCGACCCGGCCGCACGTGGTGCACACCAGGTGGTGGTGGTGTCCGGTCAGCGACTCGTGCAACTCGAAGCGGGCGTGGTCGTCGGCCGACTCGACCCGGCGGGCCACGCCGACCTCGACCAGTTCGCCCAGGTTCCGGTAGGCGCTGCTCTGGGCCAACTCGCCGTCGGCCGCCAGGACCTCCGGAAGGCTCAGCGGTCGCCCGGCCCGCACCAGTACGTCGACCACCTGCTGGCGGGACCGGCTGTTGCGCAGCCCAGCCGCCCGCAGGCGGGACTCGACCGACGCCCGGAGGTCGGCGGCCTCGCCGGGGGCTGCGTGCACGTGTCCCACGGCGACAAGCCTACGCGTCGGGCCTCAGTCCGGCCGCCGTCGCATCAGGGCGTTGCGGCGCGTGGCGCACACCAGGTCGTCACGCTGGTTGAACGCCCGGTGCTCGAACGTCACGATCCCGGCATCCGGGCGGGAGTTCGACGCCCGGGCCGCCACCACCTCGGTCTCGACCCGCAGCGTGTCGCCGAGCAGCACCGGCGCCGGGAACACGGTCTCCTCGAAGCCCAGGTTGGCGACCGTCGTACCCAGCGTGGTGTCGCCGACGCTCACCCCGACCACGAGGCCGTGCGTGAACAGGCTGTTCACGATCCGCTGTCCGAACTCGGTGCCGGCGGCGAACTCGGCGTCGAGGTGCAGCGGCTGCGGGTTGTGCGTGAGGGCGCAGAACAGCAGGTTGTCGGCCTCGGTGACGGTGCGGGTCAGGGCGTGGCGGACCACCAGCCCGACCGGCAGGTCCTCGAACCAGCGTCCGGCGGTGCCCTCGACGACCTGGCCGTCGCGTTCGTCGCCCTCGATGCCTTCCTCCATGCACACAGTCTGACCGCTCGGGGCCTCGCTACGCTCGCCGGCGATGGGTGCACCCCTCTGGACCCCCCCGGTCGAACGCTCCGCCGGGTCGCAACTGGCGGCCTTCGCCGCGTACGCGGGGATCGGGGCGCTGGACCTGCACGAGTGGTCGGTCACCGAGCCGGAGCGGTTCTGGCGCCTCGTGTGGGACTGGTGCGGGGTCGTCGGCGTACCCGGCGACGGACCGGCCCTCACGACCGGCGGACACCTCACCGACGCCCGATTCTTCCCGGGCGCCACCCTCAACTACGCCGAGAACCTGCTGCGCCGCGACGACGACCGGCCGGCCCTCTGCTTCCGCGGCGAGGACGGCACGGCCCGCGACCTCTCGTGGGCCGACCTGAACGCCCTGGCGTCTCGCCTCCAGCAGGCGCTCCGGGAGGCCGGCGTGGGTCCCGGCGACCGGGTGGCCGCCTGGCTGCCGAACCTGCCCGAGGCCTACGCCGTGATGCTGGCCGCTGCCTCCATCGGGGCCGTGTTCACCTCGACGTCACCCGACTTCGGCACCAACGGGGTGCTGGACCGCTTCGGCCAGGTCGAGCCCACCGTGCTGTTCGCCACCGACGGCTACCACTACGGCGGCCGGCGCCACGACATCGCCGGCAAGCTGGCCGAGGTCGCCGCCGCCCTGCCCACCGTGCGAAGGATCGTCGTCGTCCCCGACTCGCCCGACGGCCCCATCGGACCGCTGCCGGACGGCGCCGCCACCCTCGAGGAGTTCCTCGCCCCCCACGCCGCCGGTCCGGTCGACTTCGAACGGCTCCCGTTCGACCACCCGCTCTACATCCTGTACTCGTCCGGCACGACCGGTGCCCCCAAGTGCATCGTCCACCGGGCCGGCGGGCTGCTGCTCAAGCACCACGTCGAGTACCGGCTGCACTGCGACGTGCGCCCCGACGACCGGGTCTGCTACTTCACGACGGCCGGCTGGATGATGTGGAACTGGCTGGCCGCCGGCCTGGCCGCCGAGGCCACCCTCGTGCTCTACGACGGCTCCCCGTTCCACCCCGGCCCGGAGCGGCTCTTCGACCTGGTCGACGACACCGGCACGACGCTGCTCGGCGTCTCGGCCAAGTTCATCGACGCCGTCGGCAAGTCGGGGCTGCGGCCCGCCGGGTCGCACGACCTCACGACGCTGCGCACCATCTGCTCGACCGGCAGCCCGCTCAGCCCGGAGGGGTTCACCCACGTGTACGCCGACTGGAAGGCCGACGTGCACCTGGCGTCGATCTCGGGCGGCACCGACCTGTGCGGCTGCCTCGTCGGCGGCGACCCGACCCTGCCCGTGCACGCCGGCCAGATCCAGGGCCCGGTCCTGGGCCAGGCCATGGACGTCTTCGACGTGCACGGCGACGCGGCGCCCGTGGGCCAGCAGGGCGAACTGGTGTGCACCGCACCGTTTCCGTCGATGCCGCTCGGCTTCTGGGACGACCCTGGCGACGAGCGCTACCGGGCCACCTACTTCGAGCGGTTCCCCGGCGCGTGGCACCAGGGCGACTTCGCCGAACGCACCCCCGAGGGCGGCTTCGTGATCCACGGCCGCTCCGATGCCACCCTCAATCCCGGCGGGGTGCGGATCGGCACCGCCGAGATCTACCGGCAGGTGGACGCCCTCGACGGATCGTGCTGTTCGTGGTGCCCGCCGCCGGCGTCGACCTCGACGAGGACCTGATCGCCCGCATCCGAACGGCCATCCGCTCCGGCGCCTCGCCGAGGCACGTGCCGGCGGTGGTGCTGGCCGTGCCCGACCTGCCGCGCACCCGCTCCGGCAAGCTGGTCGAGTTGGCGGTACGCAACGTGGTCGAGGGCCGCCCGGTCACCAACGTCGAGGCCCTCGCCAACCCCGAGGCGCTCGACGCCTTCCGGGACCGCCCCGAACTCGGCGCCTAGCCCGCCCCACCGCCCGGTGCGTACGTCGGCAGGCCGGCCACCTGCAGGTGGGCCAGCTCGTTGAGGGAGCCGAGGCTGCGCTCGCCGGTCGAGGCAGCCAGCACCCGGTTCACCGACGTGTAGGCGGCCTCGTAGAAGAGCACCTTCTCCAGGCCCAGCAGGTGCGCCATGTAGGCGCCGATCGTGCCGCCGTGGCAGAACGCCACCACCCGCTGGCCGGGGTGGCCGGCGATGATCCGGTCAACGCCGGCCACGACCTGCGCCATGAACGCGGCCGGGTCGGGAATGCCCTCGTCGGAGGCCAGCTCCAGCCACCGCGGGTCGCCCGTCGCCTTGAGCTCCTCGATCGGGATGTACTCCGACTCGCCCCAGTCGTACTCGTCGAGACCCGGCTCGATGCGCACCTCGGCGCCGAGCGCCGCCGCCAGCGGCTCGGCGGTCTGTCGGGCCCGAGTCCGGGTCGAGGCGTAGACGGCGTCGATCCGCTCGGCCGGCGCACCGCCCGGATGCGCCCCGGTCAGCCAGTCGGCCAGGGCCGACGACTGCCGCCATCCCAAGTCGGACAACCCGGGGTCGGCCGGCTCGCCGTTGGCGGAGTTGTCGACGCGCACCGGCAGCGCATGGCGGACGAGGAGGAGTTCCATCAGCGGCGGACGCTAGCCAGCCGGGGGCCGGGGGCTACCGTCGGCGCGCAGCGACACGCCAGCACGACCAGCCACCACCAGCCAGAACGACAAGAGAGACATCCGATGAAGATCGACGGCGGCCTCGGCGCCGCGAACCCCGCCTCGCTCACCGGCGGCCTCGCCGGCATCGGCTCCGCCGCCAGGCGCCTCGAGGACGAGGGCTACGCCGGCGGCTGGACCGCCGAGACCAGCCACGACCCATTCCTGCCGCACATGGTCGCCGCCGAGCACACCGAGCGGCTCGAACTCGGCACGTCGATCGCCGTGGCGTTCGCCCGCAACCCGATGGTCCTCGCCCAGATCGGGCACGACCTCCAGCGCTACAGCGACGGCCGCTTCATCATGGGCCTCGGCACCCAGATCCGGCCCCACATCACCAAGCGCTTCTCGATGGAGTGGTCCCGGCCCGCCGCCCGGATGCGCGAGTTCGTGAGCGCCATGCGGGCCATCTGGGACTGCTGGAACGACGGCACCAAGCTGGCGTTCCGCGGCGACTTCTACACCCACACCCTGATGACGCCGTTCTTCAACCCCGGCCCCAACGCGTGCGGGCCGCCGCAGGTGTTCATCTCGGCGGTCGGGCCGCTCATGTCCGAGGTCGCCGGCGAGGTCTGCGACGGCATCATCTGCCACGCCTTCTCGACCGAGCGGTACCTGCGCGAGGTCACGATCCCCAACATCGAGTCGGGCCTGGCAAAGGCGGGCCGGTCGATGGACGACTTCGAGATCATGGGCCCCGGCTTCGTCGTGACCGGCCCCACCGAGGAGGCCATGGCGAAGGCCGCCACCGGCATCCGCCAGCAGATCGCCTTCTACGCCTCCACCCCCGCCTACAAGGGCGTGCTCGAACTGCACGGCTGGGAGGGCCTCCACGACGACCTCAACGCCATGTCCAAGCGCGGCGAGTGGAAGGAGATGGGCGACCTCATCGACGACGAGATGCTCGACACGTTCGCCGTCGTCGCCGAGCCCGACCGGGTGGCCGACGGCATTCGGGCCCGCTACGGCGACTGCGTCGACCGCATGACCTTCTACGCCCTCGGCGGCGACCACGACGCCGACGTCTGGACGTCCATCGTCGCCGACCTGGCCGCCTGAGCCACCGCTCCGGCCCGGCGCAACCCCCCACGACCGTCGTGGCCGCGGCCGTTAGGTTGGAGGCATGAGCGACGCCCCCGAGTTCGCCTGGACCGAGCTGCTACCCCAGGTCGAAGACCCCCACGCCGCCACGCAGTTCCGGCAGCTCACCACCGACGGCGTCCGCACCGTCGACGGACCCGGCGGGCGCACCTTCCTCGAGGTCGACGACGAGGCAATCCGCCTCCTCACCGCCACGGCCATGCGGGACATCTCGCACCTGCTGCGCACCAACCACCTCGAGCAGCTGGCCGCCATCCTCGACGACCCCGAGGCGTCGGCCAATGACCGCTTCGTCGCCACCGAGCTGCTCCACAACGCCAACATCGCCGCCGGCGGCGTGCTGCCGTCCTGCCAGGACACCGGCACCGCCATCGTGTCCGCCAAGAAGGGCCAGCAGGTCCTCACCGCCGGCGACGACCGGGCCGCCATCTCCCGCGGCGTCTACGACACCTTCCTCACGTCGAACCTGCGCTACTCACAGCTGGCGCCGCTCGACATGTTCATCGAGCAGAACACCGGCACGAACCTGCCCGCCCAGATCGAGATCGAGGCCGTCCCCGGCGACGCCTACAAGTTCCTGTTCATGGCCAAGGGCGGTGGCTCGGCCAACAAGAGCTACCTCTTCCAGGAGACCAGGGCGCTGCTCAACCCCGAGCGGCTCTCCGCCTTCCTCGACGAGAAGCTCCGCACGCTCGGCACCGCCGCCTGCCCGCCGTACCACCTGGCCGTCGTCATCGGCGGCACGTCCGGCGAGTTCAACCTGAAGGTCGCCAAGTACGCCTCGGCCCACTACCTCGACCACCTCCCCACCGCAGGCAGCCCGGCGGGGCACGCCTTCCGCGACCTCGAGTGGGAGGAACGCATCCTCGAGCTCACCCGGGAGTTCGGCATCGGCGCACAGTTCGGCGGCAGGTACTTCTGCCACGACGTCCGGGTCGTGCGCCTCCCCCGCCACGGCGCCTCCAACCCGGTCGGGATCGCCGTGTCCTGCTCGGCGGACCGCCAGGCCCTCGGCAAGATCACCGCCGACGGCGTGTTCCTCGAACAACTCGAGGAGGACCCGGCCCGCTTCCTACCGGAGGTCACCGAAGACGAGCTGCCCGGCGGCGTCGTGGCCATCGACCTCGACCAGCCCATGGACGCCATCCGGGCCGAACTCTCGCGGCACCCGGTCAAGACCCGGCTGTCGCTGACCGGCACCCTCGTCGTCGCCCGCGACATCGCCCACGCCAGGGTCGCCGAACTGCTCGACGCCGGCGAGCCCCTGCCAGCCTGGCTGCGGGACCACCCCGTCTACTACGCCGGCCCCGCCAAGACCCCCGAGGGCTACGCCTCCGGCTCGTTCGGCCCCACCACCGCCGGGCGCATGGACGCCTACGTCGACCGCTTCCAGGCTGCCGGCGGCAGCCTCGTCATGCTGGCCAAGGGCAACCGTTCACGCCAGGTCACCGAGGCGTGCGCCCGCCATGGCGGCTTCTACCTCGGCTCGATCGGCGGCCCGGCCGCCCGGCTGGCACTCGACTCCATCCGCAACGTCGAGGTGCTCGAGTACCCCGAGCTCGGCATGGAGGCCGTCTGGCGCATCCAGGTCGAGGACTTCCCGGCCTTCATCGTCGTCGACGACAAGGGCAACGACTTCTTCGACGAGGTCATCACCCCCGTCGCCCTGCGGTAGGGACGGGGCGCCGCCGGCCCCGGCGGCGCCGCGATCGGGCCTGCTACACGCAGCGGTTGACGAGCCGGCCCACGCCGGGGATCTCCGACTCGACCAGCTGGCCCGGCGCCAGGCATCGGCCCTGCGGGTCGCCGACGCCGGCCGGCGTGCCCGTGAACACCAGGTCACCCGGCAGCAGCGTGACCACCTTCGACAGGTACGAGATCAGGCCCGGCACGCCGAGGATCATCAGGCTGGTGTGGCTGTCCTGGCGCAGCTCCCCGTCGACCGAGCAGTGCAGGGTGAGGTCGTCGGGGTCGTCGAGCAGGTCCAGCGAGGTGACCGGGCCGAGCGGGCCGAACGTGGGATGGCTCTTGCCGAGGCTGAACTGCGGCGGGCTGGACGCCAGTTGCAACGCCCGGTCGGACACGTCCTGTCCGACGGCCACGCCGGCGAGGGCACCCCACGCCTCGTCAGGCTCGATGTCGTGGCACCCGCGGCCGATCACGGCGACGAGTTCCACCTCGTAGTCGGTGCGCTCGCCCACCACCTGGATGTCGTCGCCTGGCCCGGCCAGGCAGGTCGGCCACTTGGTGAAGATCACCGGGATGGCGGGGGCGGTGCGGCCCATCTCCTCGATGTGGGCCACGAAGTTCATGCCGATGCCGAAGACCTGTCGGGGTCGCGGCACCGCCGGACCGAGGTCGCCGAGTGCCACCTCGCCGTCCGCCTCGCCGTGCGGAATGCCGTCGTCGCCGGTAAGGGCGTCGAGCGCCGCCGAGTCCTCCAGGGCGACCAGCGGGTCAGCCAGGCGGCCGTCGGTGAGGCGGCCGAGGTCCCACCAGCGGGCCGTGTCGCCGGCGACGAGGCCCCCGTCGAGGAGTACCGGCCGGCCGTCGGCGAGGGTCGTGAAGCGGAAGGCCATGGCGGCACAGTCTCGCAGCGGCACCGTTGGTTCCACCCCGTGACAGGCGGTCGAATCCGCGACAAGATGTCGGACGCGAGCGACAACCGGAAGGGGGACGCGTGGCAAAGCCACATGCCGTCTGCGAGGTCGAACTGCTCACCCGGGGGCCGGTCCCCCAACGGGACCGGGAGCAGGTGGTCGAGAAGGTCCGGGCGCTCTGCGAGGTCGGGCACGAGCCGGTGTTGGCGGCAGTGGTGAACCTGAAGGTCCGCGACCGCGCCGGCCACGAACTCCCGGCGATCGCCGAGGCCTCCCTCGACATGAACGGCACCCCGGTGCGGGCCCATGCCACCGGCATGTCGGTGCGCGAGGCCGTCGACCAGCTCCTGCTCCGCCTGACCCGACGGCTCCGCTCCCGACGGGAGCGGCTCGAGGACCGGCACCACGACCCCGAGCCGAGGTCCGGCCATGCCGGCTACTCCGTCATCCCCGCCGACGAGCGGGAGGTGGTCCGGCACAAGTCCCTCGCCATGCATCCGATGGGCGTCGAGGAGGCCGCCGACGAGATGGACCAGCTCGACCACGGCTTCTTCCTCTACCTCGACGCCGACCACGACCTGGACCGGGTCGTGTACCGCAACGGCGACGGCGACGGCGGACTGCACGTGCTGCCGGCGGTGCCCGGCGAGGACCTGCCGGGTGACACCCGCCCACCGATCCTGCCGTCGACGCAGGTGATGAGCCACCTGCCGCTCGAGGAGGCCGAGGCACTGCTCGACGAGACCGACGACCCGTTCGTGTTCTTCGCCTTCCCCGGCTCCGACCGCGGCCAGGTGCTCTACCGCCGCTTCGACGGCCACTACGGCCTGATCACCCGAGCCGTGTAGGCGGGGTCCGGCTGGCCGTCGGCCGGATTCAGAGCCCGGCGTACCAGTCGGCGAGGGCGCCGCCGATCTCGTCGGGGCTGTCCTCCTGGACGAAGTGCGTGCCGGACACGGTGACCTCGGTCTGGTTGGGCCAGGTCCGGCAGAACTCCCGCTGGGCGCCGGTGAGGATCGCCCCCGGCTGGGCATTCACGAAGAGCTTCGGGATGGGCGAGGTGGCCAGCCACTCGGCGTAGTCGGCGACGATGGCGACCACGTCGGCGGGCTCGCCGGCGATCGGGATCTGGCGCGGCCAGGTGAGGGTGGGCCGCCGGGACTCCCCGGGTTCCACGAAGGGACGGCGGTACTCGTCGTGCTCCTCGGGCGACAGGTCCCGGATGATGGCGTTGGGCAGCACGCCCTCCACGAACAGGTTCTTCTCGAGCACCATCTCCTCGCCGGCCTCGGACCGGAAGCCCTGGAAGACGCCGCGGGCGTTCTCGGGCCACTCGTCCCACGACCCGATCGGCCGGACGATGGCCTCCATGTAGCAGATGCCCTTCACGGCGTCGGGGTGCTGCCGGGCCCAGTCGAAGCCCAGCGCCGACCCCCAGTCGTGGACCACGAGGGTGACGTTCCCGGTGACGCCCAGCTGCTCCAGCAGGGCGAACAGGTATTCGCGGTGCTGGACAAAGGTGTACGAGTCGGGACCGGAGTCGTCCAACTTGCCGGAGTCACCCTGGCCGATCAGGTCCGGAGCGATGCAGCGGCCGGCGCCGGCCACGTACGGGATGACGTTGCGCCACAGGTACGACGACGTCGGGTTGCCGTGCAGGAACACGATCGGATCGCCCGTCCCGACCTCGACGTACGCCATCCGCTTCCCGAGGACGTCGCAGTGCTGCTTCTCATGGGTGCTCATCCCCCGATGATGGCACCTCCGCCGCCGGTGTCCCGATCCCGGCGGACGGGCACGATGATCGGGCCGGCCTCGTCGGGGACGACCCGAACCCGTGCGCCGTAGTGGCGGGCGACCGCCTCCTCGGTCAGCACCTCCTCGGCTGAACCGGCGACGACGACCTCGCCGCCATCGAGCATCACCAGCCAGTCGGCGTACTGGCCGGCCAGCGTGAGGTCGTGCATCGTGGCCAGCACCGTGAGGTCGCGCTCGCCCCGCAGGCGCTCCACGAGGTCCAGCACCTCCTGCTGGTGGCCCACGTCGAGGGCGGTGGTCGGCTCGTCCAGCAGCAGCACCGGCGACTCCTGGGCCAGCGCCCGGGCGATCACGATCCGCTGGCGCTCGCCGCCCGAGAGCGTGTCGACGGTGCGACCGGCCAGCCCACCGGCGTCGAGGTCGGCGAGGGCCCGCTCGGCGACGGCCACGTCGGCGTCGCCCTCCGCCTCGAAGAAGCCCAGGTGGGCGGTTCGTCCCAGCAGTACGTAGTCGGCCACCCGCATGCCCGGCGGGATCACGGGCTCCTGGGGCACCAGCGCCACCAGTCGGGCCAGTTCCCGGCGGGACAGGCCGGCCAGCGGACGGTCGCCGAGCGAAAGGTCGCCAGTGGCCGCCACCATCCGGCCCACCGCCCGCAACAGGGTGCTCTTGCCGGCGCCGTTGGGACCGACGACGGTCACCCAGCCGCCCGGCGGTACCCAGAGGTCCACGCCGTGCAGCACCTCGACCTCGCCGAAGGCGACCCGCACATGACGACAGGCGATCGAGGTCATCGTGACCTCCTGGCCGTGCGCAGCACGACGACGAAGAAGGGCGCTCCGAGGAAGGCCGTGACGACGCCGATCGGCATCTCGGCCGGCTCGAGCACCAGGCGGGCCACGATGTCGGCGGCGACGAGGAAGGCCCCGCCGAACAGGACGGTCAGGGGCAGGATCACCCGATAGCTGGAGCCGAACAGCAGCCGGATCGTGTGCGGGACGATGATCCCGACGAAGCCGATGAGGCCCGACACCGACACGGCCGCCGCGGTGCCCAGCGACGCCGCCACCACGGCGACGATCCGAACCCGCCGGACGTCGAGGCCGAGGGCGCCCGCCTCCTCGTCGCCCACGCCGAGGGCGTCGAGGCGTCGGCGCAGGGCGAGTATCACCACCAGGCAGACCACGGTGTAGGGAGCGAGCAGCGACACCTCGTCCCAACCCGCGGTCCGCAGTTGTCCGAGCACGAAGAAGTACACCTGCCGGATCGTCTCCGAGTGGCGCTGCTGGACGAACGTCTGCAGGGCCGTGAAGAAGCTGGCCACCGCCACGCCAGCCAGCACGAGGCTGGTGACCGGATCGAGGCGGCCGCCGGTGGCTCCCACCAGGTAGGTCAGGAGCACGGCACCGAGGGCGCCGGCGAACGCCAGCATCGGGATCGGGTCGAGCATGCCGATGCCGTCGCCCAGGCCGGAGACGATCGCCACCGTCGCGCCAAAGCCGGCGCCGGCGGCGACGCCCAACAGGTAGGGGTCGGCCAGCGGGTTGCGAAACACCCCCTGGTACGCACCACCGGCGGTGGCCAGCATGGCGCCGACCAGCAGACCCAGCACGACCCGTGGCAGTCGGATCTCCCAGACGATGGCCGCCTGGCGCTCGTTCAGGCCCGATTCGGTGTCGATGAACGGCAGTCGGTCGGCGAGCTCGACGAGCACCTCGCCGGCACCCAGCGACGCCGGCCCGAGGACGAGGCCGGCCAGGCCGGCGGCGACGGCAGCGAGGACGCCGCACGCCAGCCACCAGGGCCGGAGCCCAGCCGGCCGCAGCCGACCGGGGTCCCGACGGGTCATGGGCGCACCTGCCCCGATGGCCGGTTCAACCGGCCATGCCGTCGACGGCGGTGCGGACGTCGGCGAGGAAGTCGACGATGCGCGGACCCCAGCGGCCGGCGGTCTCACCCAACGGCACGACGTTGCCGGCCTGCACCGCCGACATCGTGTCCCAGCCCGGTCGGGCCGCGACGGTCCCGGCCGACTCACCCCACGCAGCGTCGGCCAGGAAGATCAGGTCCGGGTCGGCGTCGATCACGTACTCGGGCGACAGCTGCGGGTAGCCCCAGCCCTCCTCGTCGGCCGGATCCGCGATGTTCTCCAGGCCCAGCAGGGCGTAGAGCTGCCCGATGAACGTCGTCGACGTCGCCGAGTAGAGCGTGGCGTCCACCTCGTGGAAGTAGGTCAGGCCCGCACCCGGCTGGCCCTCGGCCAACTCGGCCAGGCCGGCCTCGATCGACTCACTGAGTGCCGCCGCCTCGCCGGCGTGGCCCGTCAGGCCGCCCAACTCGGCGATCTGGGCGTACGTGTCGTCGATGGCGTAGGCCGCGCCCTGCATCAGGACCTCGATGCCCAGTGCCTCGAGCCCGACGACGAGGTCGCCCGGGTCGTACGAGATGACCACCAGGTCCGGGTCGTAGCCGGCGATCGCCTCCACGTTCGGCGTGTAGCCCGAGAGGTCCGTGACCGGGGCGCCCTCGGGGTAGGTCGACTGGTCGTCGACCGCCACCACCTGGCCACCGGCACCGATGGCGAACAGGATCTCCGTCGCCGTCGCCGACAGCGACACGATCGCCTCGGCGGGCGGCGTCGTGGGGGTCGTCGTGGGCGCCGCCGTCGTGGTGGTGATGCCGCTGACGCCGGCACCGGTGCCGGCGTCGCTGCCGCAGCCGGTGGCGACGAGGAACAGGGCTGCCAGCAGGGCGGCGATGCACCGCTTGCGGCGAAGGGCCGGGGTGCAGGTGTCCATGGATTCTCCTGTCCGCCGAGGCACGGGCGCAGACAGGAGCACCTGCCCGACGACCGCTCTTCCTCGAGAGCCGTTGTCGAACCCTGCGGTCGATCGACCTGGCTCGCCCGGAGGGTTCCCGACGGATCGGGGCCCGGGCACACAGTTGCGGGACAGCGCCGGAGTCGCACCGGCTTCGTCGAACCACAGGGCTGGCGCAGGCTACCCGCCGCCCGGTTGCCGCGGAACCGGTGGACGCGACACGCTGGAGCCATGCTGGTGGTCGGACTCTGTGGGGGCATCGGGGCGGGCAAGTCCACCGTCGCCGACCTGCTGGCCGGGCACGGGGCCCGCGTCATCGACGTCGACGCCCTCGGACGCGAGGTCCTCACCCACGACGACGTGCGGGCGCAGGTGGCGGCCGCGTTCGGGGACGGCGTGCTGGCCGCCAACGGGTCGGTCGACCGGGCGGCCCTCGCCGCAGTCGTGTTCGCCGGCGGCCCCGACGACACCCGCCTCGCCGAACTGGAGGCCATCAGCCACCCGGCCATGAACCGGGAGTTGGGCCGCCGCCTCGACGCCCTGGCCGCCGACCCCCCGCCGCTCGTGGTCCTGGACATGGCCGTCCTCGTCGAGAGCGAACTGGGCCGCCTTTCCGACGGCCGCGGCTACTCGCAGGTCGTCGTGGTCGAGGCCGATCCGGAGGTGCGCCTCGGCCGGGCGGTCGCCCGCGGCATGGACGCCGACGACGTCCGCGCCCGCATGGCCGCCCAGGCCACCGACGCCGAGCGCCGAGCCGTCGCCGACCACGTGCTCACCAACGACGGCGACGAGGAATCGCTCGCCCGGCAGGTGGCGGCCCTCTGGGACCGCCTCACAGAGCCCGGCTGACCACCCGCCCTCTACCAGCGCAGGGCAGCCCTCGCCGGCTTCGTGTACTCGGGGCGGCTGATGAGCAGGCCCGGCACGACCGGGCGGGACTTGTTGAACACCAGCACGGAGCCGTCCACGCCGGTGGCGTCGAGGCCGGCGGCGGCCGCCACCGCCACCGGGGCGCAGGCGTCCCACTCGTAGAGCCCGCTGGGGTGCACGTAGACGTCGGCGGCGCCCGACACGACCGCCATGGCCTTGGCGCCCGCCGACCCGAAGGCGTGGACCTCGCCGCCGATGGCCGCCGCCACGTCCTCGGCGTGGCCCCACTGCGACCGGCTGGTCACCACGATCGGCCGCTCCCTGGCCGTGCCGCCCGGCACGGGGTGCTGTGCCGTTCCGTACAGGCCGCCACCCGCCGGCACCGACACCGCCCCCGCCACCGGGCGGCCGTCGACCACCAGCGCCACGTGGACCGCCCACTCGGCGCTGCCGACACGGGAGAAGTCCTGCGTCCCGTCCAGCGGGTCGATGATCCAGGTCCGCTCGGCGGCCAGCCGGCTGCGGTCGTCCGCGCCCTCCTCGGAGAGCACCGCATCGTCCGGACGCAGTTCGGCCAGGCGGGCCACCAGGTGGTCGTGTGCCGTCCGGTCACCGGCCGCCTGGAGCCGCCACCCACCGGCACCCTCGGCCAGGGCCCGGCCCCGGAGGTCCAGCAGCAGGTCCCCGGCCTCCCGGGCCAGCAGCCCGGCAACCGCGTGGTCGTCGAGCGTCTCGTAACCCATGGCCCGCCGACCCTAGCCCCGCCCACGTGCGCCACTCCCGCCCGGTACCGTGTCGGAGACCGCATCGGCCCCCGAGCGGCGACCCCGACGAGAGGGCACTCCCACATGCCACACGGCCGCATCACCGGCTGGGCCACGCACCTCCCCGACAAGGTCCTCACCAACCAGGACCTCGCCGAGATCGTCGAGACCTCCGACGAGTGGATCCGGGAGCGCACCGGCATCAGCAGCCGCCACGTCGGCGGCACCGTGACCGGCATGTCCACAGAGGCCGGCAAGGCCGCCCTGGCGATGGCCGGCGTCGCCCCCGGGGACGTCGACCTGCTGCTGCTGGCGACCTGCTCGTCCGACCAGCAGTTCCCCGCCAGCTCCGCGGTCGTCCAGCACAACCTGGGCCTCACCTGTGGCGCCATCGACATCAACGCCGCCTGTTCCGGGTTCGTCTACGGGCTCGTCACCGCCATGCAGTACATCGAGGGCGGCCTCGACCGGGTGCTGCTCATCGGCTCCGACGCACTGGCCGCCATCACCGACTGGGAGGACCGCGGCACCTGCGTACTGTTCGGCGACGGCGCCGGTGCCGTGCTCATGGAGCGCAACGGCGACCAGCCGTCACTCCTCGGCTGGGACCTCATGTCCGACGGCTCGGCGGCCGGGATCCTCTACTGCGAGCACGGCGGCAAGATCGTCATGCAGGGCCAGGAGGTGTTCCGTCGCGCCGTCCTCGCCATGGAGAACGCCGCCAACAACGCCATGGCCCGGGCCGGCGTCACGATCGACGACATCGCCCTCGTGATCCCCCACCAGGCCAACATCCGCATCATCGAGGCGGCCTTCAAGCGCCTGGGCCTGCCGATGGAGCGGGCCGCCATGGTCCTGCCTCGAACCGGCAACACGTCGGCCGCCTCCATCCCCCTCGCCATGGTCGACGCCCTCGACCACGGACGCATCCAGTCCGGCGACCTGCTGCTGCTGGTCGGCTTCGGCGCCGGCATGTCGTCAGCCGCCGCCGTCCTGCGCTGGGACCCGACCGGCGCCTGACCCGGAGCCCCGGGTTGCCGGGATCCCGCCAACGACCGTGCTGACCGCCTCCGGACTCTCCCGCTCCTTCGGGCCGCTCACGCTCTTCACGGACGTCGCCCTCCGACTGGACGCCGGCCGGCGGGTCGCCCTCGTCGGCGGCAACGGCACCGGCAAGACCACGCTGCTCGAGGTCCTCGTCGGCCTCCAGGAGCCCGATGCCGGCGAGGTGCACCGCCCACGCAACCTCCGCATCGGATACCTGCCCCAGGAGCTGCCCGTGGCAACCGGGCGCACCGTCTTCCAGCAGGTGATGCTGGGTGCCGAGGCGGTCACCGGACTGGCAAACGAGATCGAGTCGCTCGGCCAGCGCCTCGCCGGGGCCGGCGGTGCCGAGGCCGAGCGGCTGCTGGCCGCCTTCGGGGAGGCGCAGTCGCGCTTCGAGCAACTCGGCGGCTACGCCGTCGAGGCCGAGGCGCACCGGATCCTCTCCGGCCTCGGGTTCGCCCCCGCCGACCACGACCGTCCGATGGACGAGATGTCGGGCGGATGGCGGATGCGGGTCGCCCTCGCCCGCCTGCTGCTGTCCGACCCCGACCTGCTCGTCATGGACGAGCCGACCAACCACCTCGACGTCGACTCGGTGGCATGGCTCGAGCAGCAGCTGGCCGCCTGGCCGAAGGGCCTGCTGTTCGTCAGCCACGACCGCGACTTCATCGACGCCGTCGCCAACCGCATCCTCGAACTCTCCGGCAACCGGGTCACCGAGTACGTCGGCGACTTCGCCGATTTCGTCCTCGCACGCGAGGAGCGGATCGCCGCCCAGCGGGCCGCCGCCGCCCAGCAGTCCCGCAAGATCGCCCAGACCGAGCGCTTCATCGAGCGCTTCCGCTACAAGGCCACCAAGGCCCGCCAGGTCCAGAGCCGCGTCAAGGCCCTTGAGAGGCTGGACCGCATCGTCGTCGAAGACCACGAGGATCCGAAGACCCGGTTCGGCTTCCCGGCACCCCGCCGCTCGTCCCGGGTGGTCGTCGAGTTCGACGACGTCGCCGCCGCCTACGACGACGGAGCCGGCGGGGAACAGGTCATCCTGGACGACGTGTCCTTCGCCGTCGAGCGGGGACGCACCGTCGCCCTGGTCGGACCCAACGGCGCCGGCAAGACCACGCTCGTGAGGCTCATGACCGACCGGCTGGCCCCGCGGTCGGGTCGGGTCTCGATCGGCGCCAACGTCGACTGCTCGACCTTCGACCAGCTCCAGGCCGAGGTGCTCGACGACCACCGCACCGTCCTCGAGGAGGCCCGCACGGTTCCCGGCGTCGAGCAGGGCAACCGCAACCTGCGCACCTACCTGGCCTCGTTCGGCTTCAGCGGCGACGCCGTCGACCGGCGGGTCGGCGACCTGTCCGGCGGTGAGCAGACCCGCCTGGCCCTCGCCAAGGCACTCGCCGTGCCCGTCAACCTGCTGGTGCTCGACGAGCCCACGAACCACCTCGACCTGCCCAGCTGCGACGTGCTCGAGGACGCCCTGCTGGCCTATCCGGGCACCGTCGTGCTCATCACCCACGACCGGCACCTGATCCGGTCCGTGGCCGACGCCCTCGTCGAGGTGCGCGACGGCCGGGCGGTGCTCCACGAGGGCGTCCCGGACCGGGTGCTGTACCCGACCCAGCCGGAGGCCAAGCCGGCCATGGAGAAGGTCGCCGACCCGAAGCCGAAGAAGCCGCCGAAGCCGCGTGACCCGAACGTGGCGCTGCGCCGCCGCCGGGACCGGGCCGAGACGGCGTGGGAGGGCGCCGAGGCCGAGGTCATCGCCACCCAGGCCGTGCTCGCCGACCCCGACCTCTACGGCGACCAGGAGGCCGTCGCCGCCGCCGTGGCCGCCCACGACGCGGCCAGGGACCGGGCCGCCGAGCTCATGGCCGAGTGGGAGTCGCTCAACGCCCGACTGGGAGGATCATGAGCCGCGAACTCGTCTGGTACGTCGCCTACGGGTCCAACCTGGCCGCCGACCGGATGCTGGCCTACCTGGTCGGTGGCGGCGGGGACCGTCCGTGGGGACACCACCGGGGCGCCGCCGATCCGACGCCGCCGAGGGACGACCGGCGCGTCGTCGTCCCCCATCCCGTGTTCTTCGGCGGCCACTCGCGTCGCTGGGGCGGCGGCTGCTGCTTCTGCCCCGCCGAACCGCCGCCCGATGGGGCACTGCCCGTGGTCGGCCGGGCCTGGCTGATGACCCGCGGCCAGCTCTCCGACGTCGTCGCCCAGGAGAACGGCGCCGAGACGTCGGCCGTCGCGCTCCCCGACCCGCTCCCCGGCCCCGGCGAGGCCGTCCACGTGCTGGACGGCTGGATCGACCTGCTGCTCGGCATGGACCCCGTCGACGGACACCCGTCGGTCACGCTGGGCTCGACGAACCCGCCACCCCCGGGTCCGCCCAGCCCGACCTACCGCGCCGTGCTGGCGACCGGCATGGCCGAGATGGGGCTCACACCCGACGAGGCCGAAACCCACCTCGTGGACCTGGACCGGCGCTGAGGGCCGGGGCAGGCCCCTCAAACCGTGACGATGCCGCCGTTGGGGGAGATCGACTGGCCGGTGATGAACGAACTGTCGTCGCAGGCCAGGAACAGCGCCGTGGTGGCGATCTCGTCGGCGGTGCCCTTGCGGCCCAGCGGCGTCATCATCACCATCGGCGCCAGCAGCGCATCGTCGAGCTTGGCGGACATCGGCGTGTCGATGACCCCGGGGGCGATGGCGTTGATCCGGATCCCCATGCCGCCCAGTTCGCGGGCGGCCGACCGGGTGAAGGCGAGGATGGCGCCCTTGGCGGCGCTGTAGTGCACCGGCCCCCATCCGGCGGTCCCGGCGATGCTCGACATGGTGATGACGGAGCCGCCGTCGTGCATGAGGCCGACGGCGGCCTGCGTGCACGCAAAGGTGCCGCCGATGTGGATGGCCAGCATCCGGGTGAAGGCCTCGTGCTCCATGAGCCGGATCTGTGCGCCCTCGCCAGCCAGCATCCGGTCGAAGCCGTCGTTGGGCAGCCGGTCGACGCCGGCGTTGTTGACCTGGACGTCGAGGCGGCCGAACCGCTCCTCGATCGCCGCGAAGAAGGCGGCCACGGCGTCGGGGTCGGACACGTCGCCGCCCACGGCCAGGTGGTCACCGTCCGGCAGCAGTCCGAGGGTCTCCTCGGCGGCCTCGACCCGCAGGTCCTGGGCCACGACGGTTGCCCCCTCGGCGGCGAAGCACTCGGCGATGGAGCGCCCGATCCCGGACCCCGCCCCCGTGATGCAGGCGATCTTCCCCTCGAGGCGCGCCATCAGCCCGGGCGGCAGGCACAGGCCCCGCCGCAGCCGCCGCCCATCGGTCCGGCCGGCAGCGACGGTGCCGGGGCCGCGTCCGTGGCGCCCACGGAGGCGAACACCGAGAGCAGGCGGCGAGCCCCGTCGTGCCCATTGGGACAGGTGGCCGGCTCGCCTGACTCGGCCATGGGCCTGCGGGACTCGAACGTGGTGTCGCACACGACGCAGCGGTAGTCGTAGAGGGGCATCGCGGCGAGTGTACGGGCCATCGGCGCACGGCGACCAGCGCGGTACGGACGGGTACACTCGGCGGCCGCAGGTTCACCCGACACCCACCCCGCGATCCACTCCTGCAGCCCCGACCGAGGAACCGACCGTGAACGTCGTCGTGATCCACCAGAGCCGCACCGGCAACACCCGTCGTGCCGCCGAGTTGATCGGTGGCGCCGTGGCGGCCACCGGCGCCACCGTCGCCGTACGGCCGGTCACCAACATCGACTTCAAGGAGCTGGCCGACGCCGACCTCGTGTTCGTCGGCACCTGGGTCGACGGCCTGATCCTCTTCGGCCACCGCCCCGGCGACTCCGGCAAGGTGCGGACCATCCCGAAGCTCTGGAACAAGCGGGTCGTCGCCTTCATGACCCATGCCGTCAACCCCGGCAACGCCGCCGACAAGCTGGCCGGCCTCCTCGAGGCGCACGGCGCCGACGTGGTTGCTGCCCGGTCCCTCAACCGGCGCCGGCTGGACGACGAGGCGCCCGCCTTCGCAGCCGAGGTCCTGGCGACCGTCGCGGCCTGATCCGGCCCCCGGGCGTCAACCCTGCGCCCGTACCCGCCGGGTGTTGCGGACGAAGTCCGTCGAGAACACCACCAGCGCAAGCCAGATCGCCGCGAAGCCGACGAGGCGCCCTCTGTCGAACGGCTCGTCGTAGACGGCCACGCCCAGCAGGAAGTTGAGACTCGGCGCCAGGTACTGGCAGAGCCCGAGAACGGTGAGCGGAACCCGCCGGGCCGCCGCACCGAACAACAGCAGCGGGGTCGCCGTGAAGAGTCCTCCGGCCACGAGGACGAGGCTGTCGACGGGCACGCCGGTTCCGAGCGTCCCGGCGCCCGTCGCCCCCCTGACGACCAGGAACGCCACTGCCGGCACGACCAGCACACACATCTCGAGGCCCAGGCTCTCGAACGTCGGCAACGACAGCTTCTTCTTGATGAGTCCGTAGAACCCGAACGTGAAGGCGAGGGCCAGTGCCACCCATGGCAGGTGCCCCACCTGCACCGTCAGCCAGACCACGCCGGCGACGGCCAACCCGACCGCCACCCACTGTGAGCGGCTCATCCGCTCGCCGAGGAACAGCATGCCCAGCAACACGCTGACCAGCGGATTCATGAAGTAGCCGAGGCTGCCCTCCACCACGTGGTCCGAGACGATGGCCCACACCCAGAGCAGCCAGTTGCTCGTGACCAGCACGGCCGCCACGACCTCGAGGCCGAGGATGCGGCGATCGCGGAACAACGCCGGCATCGCCGACCAGGCCCCCCGGGCGAGCAGGATCAGGGCGACGCAGGCGAAGGTCCAGACGAGGCGGTGACCGAAGATGTCGATGGCCGGGACGTGATCGACCTGCTTCCAGAACGCCGGCGACAGGCCCCACAAGGAGTAGGCGCCCACCGCATACAGGAACCCGCGCCGCATCGCCGCAGTCTCGCCCCCCTCGTGCCCGTCTGCGACGCCGGGCGGCCCGAGTCCGCACGGCGGGGCGCAACCGGGGCGACCGGCGTACGCTCGCGCCCGATGTACTCGCACCTGATCGTGCCGCTGGACGGCAGCCCCCTGGCGCTCGAGGCCCTGCACCCGTCGGCGGCCATGGCCCGGTCGTTCGACGCCACGCTGATCCTCGTCGGCCCCGACTCGGCGCTCAGCGGACTCGACGTCGACAACATCCACGCCCCCGACGTCGTCGCCGTCCGGACCGAGGTGGACCTGGCGGCGTCGCTCGAGCGGGTCGGCGACAACCTCCCCGAACCGCTGGCCGTGGTCGCCGGCGACCGGTGGACCTCCGTCGAGGCCGCCTGGCGCGGCGACCTGCTGGTCTTCGGGCCCGCCAGCGATCCGGCCACCTACGTCGTCGGCGGCACGATGCTGATCGACCACCGCATCACCGGCGAGGAGGCCGACGACCGGGCGGCCACCGCGATCGTCCTCGGGTTCGGCTACAGCACGACCGGCGACCTGTCGACCGCCACCGCCGAGCGCGACGGCCAGGTCGTCATCCCGCTCCGGACCGAGGCGGGGGTGGTTGCCGGGCTGGTCGACCGCTGGCCGGGTCCCGTGTTCCTGCGGGCGGTACCACGATGACTCTGCGGCTCGGACTGCTGCGCTGCGACGAGGTCGGCGGCGAACGGCTCGAGCGCTACGGCGGCTACCAGGCCCTCTACACCGAGTTGCTCGGCGGTGACGACCAGGTCTCGATCACCGACTACCACGTCGTCGAGGGCGTCCTACCCGGTTCCGCCGACGAGCAGGACGGGTGGCTGATCTCGGGCGCCCGGGCCTCCGTGTACGACGACGACCCCTGGATCCCCAACCTGCTCGACACCATCCGTGACCTCGACATCGCCGGAGCGCCCCTCGTCGGCATCTGCTTCGGCCACCAGGCGGTGGCCCAGGCGCTCGGTGGCGAGGTCCAGGCCGCCGCGGGGTGGGGTGTCGGGGTGCGCCACGCCGAGGTCGTCGCCGATTCGTCGGCCATGGTCCCCGTCGGCGACGGCTACCGCATCGCCTACAGCCACCGCGACCAGGTCGTCGAACTGCCTGCCCGGGCCCGGCTCACCTCGTCAGCCGGACACTGCCCCATCGCCTCGTTCGCCGTGGGCGACCACGTCATCGGCATCCAGGGCCACCCCGAGTTCGACACCGACTTCGCCCACGACCTCTACACCAGCCGGTTCATCGCCATCGGCGAGGCGGTCGTCGACGACGCCCTGACCACGCTCCGGGATGGCACCGACCGGTTCGCCGTCGCCGAATGGATGCGGGGCGTCTTCACGGGCGCCGCCGCCGACTAGCCGGGCAACTCGCCCGGACCGGCGGGCGCAGGCGCCTCGACAGGACGCGTCACGACCATCGCCAGGCAGGCCAGCACGACGGCGATGCCGAGTGCCTGCATGCCGCCGAGCGGCTCGTCGATCAGCCACCAGGCGTACAGCGGCGTGATGACGGTGAAGAGCAGGTTGATCAAGCCCATCAGGCCCAGGGACACGTGGGCATGCGCGTAGTTGACGAGCAGGTGGCCGGTCCCGGGGATCGCCGCCATGAGCAGGATGGGCCACCACGCGTCCCAGGTGCCGGGGGGTGCCACGCCCTGACCCGACAGGAGTGCGGCGGGAAGGAAGGCCACCGTCGCCACGAGGGTGAGGCCGACCTGGTAGGTCGTCGAGTCGAGGGTCGCCCGGGCGCGCTTGCTGGCGATGAAGTAGGCGCACCACAGCAGCATCCCGAGCACCGCCAGCAGGTCGCCCTCCAGGGTGACGACGCCGGTCGGGTCGCCGCCCCACATCGAGAGCGCCACCCCGCCGATGGCCAGCACCGACCAGCCGTAGAGCGACCGGCGCGGGCGTTCGCCGAACAGCGGCCCGGCCACGCCCAGCATCACCACCGGCTGCAGCGACCCGATCACCACGGCGTGTGTCGCACTCGTGCGGCGCATGAAGGCCACGAACAGCACGAGGTTCACGCCGAACAGCAGCCCGCCCCAGACCGCCACCCGAAGGTCCGACCAGGCCACGCGGCCGCCGAAGGCCGTGAGGTAGCCCAGGTAGACGACGAGGGCGGCGGCGAGGCGCCAGAAGACGAAGCGGAACTCGGGCAGGTCGGAGACCTTGACGATCACCGGCCCGAAGGCCATGAGCGCCGTCGCGGCGACCGCCGAACCGCGTCCCGTGACGACCGCTCGTTCCACGGCGCCACCCTCGCACGGGCGCCACCCCGGACCGGCATCCGCGGCGCGGAACCGGCGTCAGCCGGTGCCGGCCTCGTCGAGCGCCGCCTGGAGTTCCGAACGCAGGGTGGTCGTCCAGTCCCGCAGGGCGCTGCGGGGCGCACCCGGTGGCGGCGGCTCGATGGCCGGGCGGACCACCAGCCGGACGCGTCGCGGTTTCGGGACGCGTGCGCCGGGCGGCATCGCCTCACCACTACCGGCGATTCCGACGGGGACGACTCGCGCACCGGCCTTGTTTGCCAGCCAGGCGGTCCCGTCGTAGAGCTCGTCGACCACCGGGCCGTCGCGCCGGGTCCCCTCGGGGAAGACCAGCAGCAGGTTGCCGTCGGCCAGCAGCTGGCGGGCCACCCGCATCGACTCGCGGTCCGCTGCCTCGCGGCGGACGGGGAACGCCCCGAGCGATGCCAGGAACCAGGCCAACGGCCGCACCTTGAACAGGCTGATCTTGGCGAGCGCCCGGAGGCGACGTCGGGTCAGGGGCGAGAGCAGGAACGAGTCGAGGTTCGAGCGGTGCACCGGGGCCAGGATGACCGGGCCATCGACCGGGATGTGCTCCCGTCCGGTGACGCGGAGCCGGAAGTACGGCCACAGCAGCCAGCGGATCGCGGCGCGGACCGACAGGTACACGGGCGCGGCGGTCCACGCCACATTGGTGCGGTAGGCCCGCTCCTGGACCTCGCTCGACACGTCTGCCGGAACCGGCGAACTAGCGGCGACCGATGCGGGCGCTGAGAACGTCCCGGAGGCTGACGATCCCGACGAGGTCGCCGTCCCTGGTGACCGGCAGGTGCCGGAACCCGCGGGACAGCATCAACCCGGCAGCGTCCTCCGTCCCGAGGTCGGATTCGGCGGTCTCCGGTTCGGGGGTCATCCACTCGTCGACCCCCGCCTGCGACAGATCGGTCTCTGTGGCGGCCGCCCGGAGCACATCGCGCTCGGTGAGGATGCCGATGAGCATCTTGCCGTGGACGACGATCACGGATCCGAAGCCGCCCTGCACCATCAGCCGCGCCGCGTCGGCGATCGTCGCCCCCTCCTCGACGGACGCCACGTCCGGCGACATCACCTCACTGACCTGCACCATCAGCCGACGCCTCCGATCTCGTCCAATTCCGGGTCCTTCTGCTGGGCGGCCGGTTGCTCGAGGTCGCGGTTCAGCACCCGCCACAGCGTTCCCGCCCAGACGCTGGCGTGCGGCCACTCGCGCCAGAACGCCTGCAGCACGATGGGGTCGAACTCCTCGGCGGCCTGGGCCGGCGTGCAGGCGCGCGCCAGGTCCTCGAGGGCCGTCATCGCCTCGAGCAGGCGTTCTGAGGACTCGGCCGGATCGCTCATGCCCCGATTGTCCCCCGACGGGCGGTGCTCAGGCAAGTGCGTCAGCCGGTGGCGGGTTCCCGGTCGAGCAGGGCCAGGCCGCCGCCCCGCGTCAGCGTGCCGAACGTGGCGGCCAGGAGCACCGCGTAGCCGACCATCACCCAGCGCATGCTCAGCAGGTCGGCCAGCACCCCGCCGAGGATGGAGCCCAGAGGCAGGCCACCGAGCAGGGCGACCAGCCACACCGACATCACCCGGCCCCGGTACTCCTCGTCGAGCTGCAACTGCAGCGCCGTGTTGACCGTGACGCCGTGGAGCATGTGGGCCATGCCCATCACCAGGTAGCCCACGAAGCCGACCACCAGCCAGGGGGTGGCCGTCACCACGAGCATCCCGCAGGCGAAGGTGAGGGCGACCGCCGCCTCGAGCCGGGACCGTCGGACCCGTCCACCCGGGCCCGAGATGTAGACGCCGCCCAGGACCGAGCCGAGCCCCAGCATCATGGCCAGGGCACCGAGGCCGCCGCCGCCGGCGTCGAAGAGGTCGTCGGCCACGCCGGCGGTCAGGGAGTAGGCGAAGGCGGAGCCGAGGAACGCCATGGAGAACGAGAGCCGGAGGGCCAGGCGGATGGCCGGATTGGCCCGCACGTAGTCGATGCCGGACCGGAACTGGGCGAGGAACGGCTCGGTGGTCGACCCGGGCTCCCAACGGCACTGCACGGTGGAGAGCAGCGTGAGGCCGATGCCGTAGGCCAAAACCGTCCCGGCGAAGGCCAGACCCGGTCCAGCGAACGCCAGCATCAGGGCGGCGATGGCGGGGCCGACGGACCGGCCGACCGTGAACGAGATCGACAGCAGCCGAATCGCCTGTGGCAGCAGCAGCCGTGGGACGAGCACGGCGCTCAGGCTCTGGATCGGCGCCCACTGGAAGCCCGCTACCGCCCCCGAGGCCAGCAGCAGCCAGATGATCCGCCAGGGGGTCAGGTGGTCGGTGAGGTGGAGGGCCAGGATGCCGCCGGTGATGACCATCTGGAGGGCGTAGGCGGCGAGGAGGATCCGCTTCCGGTCGACCCGGTCGGCAAGGGTGCCCGAGATCGGCGTCGAGACCACCGCCGGGATCAGCGAGGCGAAGGCGGCAGCACCGACCCAGGTGTTGGAGTCGGTCAACTGGTTGATGAGGAACGGCACGGCCAGGCCCTGGAGGAACTGGCCCACGTTGCAGATGGTGTTGGCCGCGAGGAACCGTGCGAACGAGCCGTGCCGCAGCGGCGCAAACGGCCCGTGCGGGCCTCGGGGGACGTTGCCCCGTTCATCCCCGGTTGCGGGGTCGGGCAGGTCCCCCACCGACTACCGGGTGAGGAAGAGCTGGATCTCGACGACGCCGTGGTCCTCGACGGACACGACGATCGGCGCCGTGGGGGCCTCGACCCCGTAGTCGGCGAACACGATGTCGAAGGTACCCACGACGGTCACGATCTCGCCGACCAGTGAGGCCTTCAGGTCCAACTCGACCTCGTTGGTGGTGCCCTTGATGGTCAGGCTCCCGGGCGCGGTGACGTCGATCTGGGTCGCCGACTCGTCGCCGGGCGCCGGCAAACCGACCAGTTCGACCGGTCCGGTGAGCGTGAAGACCGCCTCGGGGTGGGTGCCGGTGTCGAGGGCCTGCTTGACCTTGCCGTCCCGGCCGGCCCGGTCGGTCCGGATGCTGCTCAGGTCGGCGGTGATCTCTGCGGCAACGAGCGTGTCGCCGTCGAGTTCGAACCATCCGTCGACCACGGGGGTGCGTCCGACGGCCTCGACGTGGCCGATGCCGCGGGCCAACTCCTCCTCGACGCGGAACCCGACGTAGCTGCTGGTGAAGTCCGAGAACGAGCCGATCGACGTGTCGACGGTCCAGGTTCCCGACGGACCCGGGATCGGCGCCTCGGTGGTCGTGGACGCCGTGGTGGCCGGCGCCTCGGTGGTCGTGGACGCCGTGGTGGCCGGCGCCAGACGGCGGCGACCAGGACGACGACGATCCCGACCGCCCCCAGTAGCACCTTGCGTCGCATCGAGCCTCCTGTCATGTCCGTCCGCCCCGTCCGATGGTACGCCCTGCCTCCGTCCCCGACCCGACCCGGGGAACGTCGCCCCCCCTAGGGTGGCCGCCGATGAAGTTCGGCATCTTCTACGAGCACCAGATCCCCCGGCCCTGGGAGGACGGCGACGAGCACCGCCTGCTCAAGGACGCCCTCGAGCAGGTCGAGCTGGCCGACCGCCTCGGCTTCGACCACGTCTGGGAGGTCGAGCACCACTTCCTCGAGGAGTACAGCCACTCCTCGGCCCCCGAGGTCTTCCTCGCCGCCGCCAGTCAGCGCACCGCGAGAATCCGCCTCGGGCACGGCATCGTCCTGCTGCCGAGCGCCTACAACCACACGGCACGCGTGGTCGAGCGCATCAACACGCTCGACCTGCTCTCCGACGGGCGGGTCGACTTCGGCACCGGCGAGTCCTCGTCGAACGCCGAACTGGACGGCTTCGGCATCGAGCGGGCCACCAAGCGGAACCAGTGGCTGGACCACATCGAGGCCGCCTCGCGGATGATGGTCGAGGAACCGTTCGCCGGCTGGGACGGCGAGTTCCTGGAGATGCCGCCCCGCAACGTGGTCCCCAAGCCGCACCAGAAGCCGCACCCGCCGCTTTGGGTGGCGTGCAGCCAGCGCGAGACGATCCACCTGGCCGCCACCAAGGGCGTCGGCGCCCTCACCTTCGCGTTCGTCGAGCCAGGCGAGGCGAAGCACTGGGTGGACGACTACTACTCGACCATCGCCTCCGAGGAGTGCGTCCCGGCCGGGTTCGCCGTCAACGCCAACCTGGCCTCGGTCCTGCCGCTCATGTGCCACGAGGACGAGGCCACCGCTATCGACCGGGGCCTCGACGGTGCACACTTCTTCGGCTACTCGCTGGGCCACTACTACGTCTACGGCCAGCACCGGCCCGGCGTCACGGACGTGTGGGCCGACTTCGAGCAGAACCGCAGCGCCTACGGCTTCGACCGGGACACCGCCGCCCAGAAGGACGTGGAACTGCGCGCCCAACTCGCCGGCGACGAGGGAGTGCTGGCGCTGCGCGGGGCGATCGGCACGCCCGACCAGATCCGGCCCCTGCTCCGCCAGTACGAGGACGCCGGTGTCGACCAGGTGATCTTCATCAGCCAGGCCGGACGCAACCGGCACGAGGACATCTGCGAGTCGCTGGAGTTGTTCGCCCGGGAGGTCATGCCGGAGTTCAAGGAGCGCGACCCCGGGCTGGTGGCCGCCAAGGAGGAGCGGCTGGCCGTCGCCAAGGAGGCGGCGCTGGCCCGTCGCGAGGGGCCGCGCACCGCCGACCCCGACTACCGGATCCTCCCGGCCATGCAGGCCTGAGGCGCCGCGTCCACACATCGCCGTTCTGGGAGACTGGTCCCGTGAAACCCCACCACCCCGCACTGCTGCTAGGTGCCGTGCTGGTCGCTGGCTGCGCCTCCACCCAGGGGTCCGTGGCGCCGACCACCACTGCGCCCACCACGACGACTGCGACCACGACGGCTGCGCCCACCACGGCAGCGCCCACC
>LUMW01000099.1_pt1 | contig 35566 bp, 34 predicted proteins | sample 729761 | NCBI WGS metagenome assembly LUMW01 (sample SAMN03860302, study PRJNA289734) | marine metagenome | biome: seawater column; feature: ocean; material: water; isolation source: Red Sea water column Station 192 - depth 500m | place: Saudi Arabia: Red Sea | collected 2011-10-15 | depth 500 m
TAGCGGCGAAGGTAGTGCTCGGGGGACTGAGTGTGAGAATAGCAAGATGCTCCCATTATATTTTAAATAAAAAAGCCTAGATTTATTCTAGGCTTTTTTTTTTGTCAAAAAGAAGCTTCCGAGTTACAAAAAATTATTCTTGAGTAATAAACTTTGTAATGAGGACATATTTCCCTTCAATAATGCCTTTTGCCATTTCATATGAATATTCCTAAAATTAAATAATGATACAAAAACTTTTAAAGTCCGAATTAATTTTATTGTTATTTATTTCAGTTGTTTCTGTTTTTTATTATTTTTTTGGAAGTCATCTTCCTGATAATTCTTTAATGATTTCAAGTTCTTCTCATGATTATTTTTCTGTAGGTTATTATATTTCTTCATTTTTAGCTGAGATATCGTATTACGTTGGCCCTTGGATAACGATACCTTTTTTGCTTTTTTCTTTTGTTTATACTTTTATTTTGAGTGCAAGAAAAAGAGAATCAGATGTTATTGTTTGCTTCTCTATGATCATTTTTTTCTATTCACTGACATATCTAGTTGTTCCTACTTACTTAGGTGAAGGACTAAAGCAAATATCTGAAGAGTACGTTTCTATTTATATTGCTTTCTTTGCGGTACTCATTTTTGGCTTTTTAATGTTTTATTTAACCTTAAGAGGTGCATTTTTTGTTTTATTAAAAAGAATACAATATAGATTAGAATTATTTGGTGGTAGAAGTATTCGCTTACTTTCCAACTTGAGTAAAAATTCAAAAAAACATTTATTAACTTATTCATCAAAGATCAACACCAAAGATATTACAAATAAGACTGTGAATATGCTCAAAGAAAGTGGTCAGGTTGTTAAAAAACCAATGAATAATAAGAGAAATGAGAAAATTCTTGAAGATGATACTGTTGTAACTCCTAGAGTTGAAAAGAAAGACTTTGTTGATGAGCAAGATTCAATTCGCACTAATTCAGAAGCTGAGGAAGAGGCTGAGGTTGTTGATCCGGTTGTTAAAAAGTCGGTTGTCAAGCAACCAGAAGCCGGGCCAAGCTTTTTTAAAACAAGTGACTTGATTGATTGTATTAGTGCAAATGTAACTCATACACAGTCTAAGGGTCCAGATGATAACTACTTTCAGACGATTATACATGCCATCCAGGATAAATTATCCGAATTTAAGTTAGATGGTAAAATTATCAATATTTTGAAGGGACCAGTGGTTGATACTTTTGAGTTAGAGTTAGGCTCGGGGGTTAAAGTTTCTAAGGTTACTGGACTTAGTGATGATATTGGTCTGGCGCTTAATGGTGCGCCTATTAGAATAGTTTATCCAATGAGAGGTAAGTCAACAATTGGTATTGAGGTTCCTAGAAATCCAAGAGATTTTATTTTTCTTGATGAGGTTTTACAGTCCGATGCTTTTAATGATTCAAGACAACGTCTTCCAATTGCGATGGGTAAAGATGCTTTTGGTGACGTAAAAGTTGTCGACTTGGCAGGAATGCCCCATATGCTAGTTGCCGGTGCAACAGGAGCTGGTAAGTCTGTTTTTATAAATAGTTTGTTAGTTTCTTTGATTGTAAAGAAATCTCCACGACAATTAAAACTAATATTAATTGATCCTAAACAATTAGAATTGGCCCTTTTTTCAAGTTTACCACATTTAATGCTTCCTGTTATAACTGACCCTAAGTCGTCAGCAATTTCACTTCTATGGGCCGTTCAAGAGATGGATCAGCGCTATTCAATTCTTAAGGAAATGGGAGTTAAGAATATTGAAGGTTTTAATAAGAAAGTAAAAACATGTAATCCTGAAGTTTTATTTAAAATTAATCATTATTATGAAGACAAGCAAGAAGAAGGTTACGAGCTTCCTTATATTGTGATTGTCATTGATGAATTTGCAGATCTTATTTTATCTAAGGCCGGCAAGGAAATAGAAACAAATGTAAATAGATTAGCGGCTAAAGCACGTGCTGCGGGAATTCATTTAGTAGTAGCAACCCAAAGACCATCTACAGATGTTGTTACAGGTGTCATAAAGGCAAATTTTCCAACGAGAGTTGCGTTTCGTGTTTCTACTGGGCATGACTCTAAAACAATTTTAGATCAATATGGAGCTGAGAAATTGTTAGGAAAAGGGGATATGCTGTATAAGCATGGAGTTGACTTGTTGCGGATGCACTCGTCTTTTGTTGAAGAGAATGAAGTAGAAGGATTAATTGAAAAACTTGGAACAATTCCTACCTCATATAATGAAAATGCTATGGAATTTTTGGAAAATGGAGGTGAGGGCCTGGAAGATGAGGATGAGCTCATTAAAGGTGGATCATTTACATCTGGAACTTCAAGTGACCCAATGTATCAGCAAGCCTTAGAGGTGGTTACTGAAAGTGGTAGTGCTTCTGCTTCAATGATTCAAAGAAGATTGAGAGTTGGTTATAATAGAGCAGCTAACTTGGTTGAAGAAATGGAAAAAAATGGGATCGTGGGACCCGCCCAAGGCTCAAAGCCAAGAAAAGTATTAGTTCGTCCAGAAACAAAATAATTTCTTCCCCACTTGCCAATAAATTTAATTCTATGCTAAATAAAGCGTACTTAGTTTTTCTAGGTATTATTATTAACGATAATCGTTTGATTTGGATGGTCCATTATTATAGTGATAATGGCTCAAACGATTCGACTCAACCAACCAAGGAGACATTCATGGCAAAAGCGCTTGAGTTAAAAGAACTATTAGAAGCTGGTGCTCATTTCGGACACCAAACCCACAAGTGGAACCCAAAGATGAAACCATATGTATATGGTGAAAGAAACGGGATCTATGTTATTGACCTACAACAAACATTACCCTTAGCACAGAAAGCTTACGACTTTATTAAAAAGACTGCATCGTCAGGAAAGTCTGTTCTTTTCGTTGGAACAAAAAGACAAGCTTCTGATGTTGTAAGAAAAGCTGCAGAAGACTGTGGAGCATTTCATATTACAAATAGATGGCTAGGTGGAATGCTAACGAACTATAAAACAATTTCTCTTTCAATTGATAAGCTAAGAAAAGTTGAAAAAATGAAAGAAACTGGGGACTTTAAACTTCTTACAAAAAAAGAGCAGTCAAAAGTAGAAAAAGAAGTTGCAAAGCTTGAGAAAAACCTTGGTGGGATTAAAAATATGAGAAAGCTTCCTGGAGCTATTGTTATTGTAGATCCAAATAATGAAAGAATTGCAGTTAAGGAAGCAAATCTTCTTAATATTCCTGTTATTGCTGTTACTGATACTAACTGTGATCCTGAAGGAATTGATTATGTTGTTCCTGGTAATGATGATGCAATTAAATCAATAACACTCTTTTCAGAGTACTTTAGCGCAGCTGTTGCTGAAGGTGGTAAAGGTGTTAAAAAAGAGTCTGGTGAAGTTGGCAGAAACGTCTCTTTAGAGAAAGAAATTCTCGAAAAATATGAAAAAGACGTTGAATTAAATATGGAAGAATAAAATTTATAATTAAATAGATAATGAGGATATTAAGATGGCGTTTACGGCAAAAGATGTAAAAGAATTAAGAGAAAAGACTGGGGCCGGTATGATGGACTGTAAAAAAGCTCTATCTGAAAATAACGGTGATTTGGAAGCTGCAATTGATTTTTTGAGACAAAAAGGTCTGGCAGCCGCAGCAAAAAAAGCGACTAGAGTTGCAGCAGAGGGCTTAATTGGATCTGTTGTTGAAGGTAGTGTCGGAGCTTTAGTTGAGGTAAACTGTGAAACAGACTTCGTTGCTAAAAATGATGATTTTAAAAACTTTGTTCATAATGTCGCTAATCATCTTGTAACAAGTAAGGCTAATAATGTTGAAGAGCTTAAGTCTGAGAAAATGGGTGGCTCAACTTTACAAGAAACAATTCAGGAGCTGACGTTAAAGATCGGTGAAAAAATTGATGTTAGAAGATTTGTAAAAAGAGAACTTGCTGGTGAAGGAAAAGTTGGCTCTTATGTTCATGGTGGAAAAATTGGTGTTTTAGTAGAAGTTTCTACTGATAGTGCTGATGCAGCAAAAAGTGCAGATTTTTCTGAATTGGTAAATGATCTTTGTCTTCATGTTGCAGCAGCTGAGCCAAAGTTTTTAAAAGCTGATGAAATTGATGAAGACTATAAAGCAAGAGAAGCTAAAATTTATGAAGCTCAACTTAAAGAGCAAGGTAAACCTGAAAATATGATTGAAAATATTATTAAAGGTAAGCTTAATAAATTAGCATCTGAAATTTGTTTGATGGATCAAAAATTTGTAAAAAACCCTGACTTATCTATTACTAAGCTCGTTAAGGAATTTGAAGGTAAAACTGGATCAAAAATTACTGTTAAGGGCTTTGATAGAGTTAAACTTGGTGAGGGAATTGAGAAAAAAGAAGATAATTTAGCAGAAGAAGTTGCTAAAATGACTCAATCTTAATTTTAATAGTTTAAATATATGGGGCCCAAAGATTGGGCCCTTTTTAGTATTGGGGAAAGAATGCAATATAAAAGAGTCTTATTGAAGTTGTCGGGTGAAGCTTTAGCCGGAAATCAAGGCTTGGGCATTGATGGAGAGATGCTTACTAAAATTTCTTCAGAGGTAGCAGATCTTCATAAGTTAGGAGTTGAAGTTGCTGTGGTTGTTGGTGGTGGAAATATTCATAGAGGTGTTGCTGGTGCAACATCAGGGATGGATAGGTCTACTTCTGATTATATGGGTATGATGGCAACAGTGATCAATTGTTTAGCTTTACAAGATAGTTTAGAGCGAAAAGGGGTTTATACTCGTGTTTTATCTGCAATAGAGATGAAGGAAGTTGCTGAGCCCTATATCAGGCGAAGAGCAGTAAGACATCTTGAAAAAAAGCGAGTTGTGATTTTTGCAGCAGGAACTGGAAATCCTTTTTTTACTACTGATACGACTGCAGCTCTGAGAGCTAATGAAATTAATGCAGATGTGATTATGAAGGCAACCAAAGTCGATGGTATTTACGATAAAGATCCTATGAAGCATAATGATGCTATAAAATTTGATAAGCTTAATTATTTGGATGTGTTAAGTAAGGGAATTAAAGTTATGGACTCCACTGCAATAAGCTTGTGTATGGATAATCGAATGGACATAATTGTATTTAATATGTTTGAGGCTGGAAATATACAAAAAGTTGTTAAGGGTGAGTCTGTAGGAACAAAAGTAACTCTAGAAGAATAAACCAGGGGTAAATTAATGATTAATGAAATTAAAAATACGCTTAATGAATCTATGACTAAATCAATAAAGTCTTTACAAGGCCAACTTACAAAGGTGAGAACTGGTCGTGCCAATGCTAATGTTCTTGATGGTGTAACAGTTGATTATTATGGAAGTCCCACTCCCTTAAAACAAGTTGGCCAGATTTCTACACCAGAAGCTCGTTTGTTACAAATACAACCTTTTGATAAATCAATAATCTCTGAAATTGAAAAATCAATTATTAATGCTAATTTGGGTCTTAATCCTTCAAATGATGGTAACTTTATTCGTATTCAATTTCCTGCACTTACTGAGGAGAAAAGAAAAGATTTAGTTAAACAAGTAAAAAAAATGGGAGAGGATGCTAAAATTGCAATTAGAAATGTTCGAAGAGATCAAAACGACTTAGTAAAAAAAGCAGAAAAAGCGAAAGAAATTACTGAAGATGATGTAAAAAAATATCAAGATGAGATTCAAAAAGTTACAGATAAGTTTGTAAAAGATGTTGATGACCTTATTGCTGTAAAAGAAAAAGAGCTTCTTACTGTCTAATTCATGAATTCTTCTATTAAACACGTTGCTATTATAATGGATGGAAATGGTCGTTGGGCTAAGATGAGACAACGTCCTAGGGTGTGGGGCCATGTAAAAGGTTCAAACAATGTTACTGAGATTGTTAAAGAATCGGCTAAAATGGGGTTGGAATCTCTTACATTATACGCGTTTTCTACTGAAAACTGGAGTCGCCCACAAGATGAAGTTACTAATCTTTTTAAACTCTTAAAAAAGTTTTTGATTAAAGAGCGTAAAAATCTAATCAAAAACAATATTCGTTTTAATGTCATTGGTAACTATAAAGTTTTAGACTCTAAAATTGTACAAGAGATAGAAACGTCAAAAAAATTAACTGCAAATAATACAGGACTATCATTATCTTTAGCAATTAATTATGGAGGAAGGGCCGAAATTATTGATGCAGTTAACGACTTTTTGAAAGATAATAGAGCTCAAAGAGAAGTTACTGAAGAAGATATTAATAAATACTTATATAATCCTGAATTGAAAAATATTGACCTTTTAATTAGAACTGCTGGAGACCAAAGAGTATCTAATTTTTTACTTTGGCAAATATCATATGCAGAGATGTATTTTACGGATACCAAATGGCCTGATTTTACAACACAAGAGTTTCGAGAAATAATTGCCTCAACAGAAGCTCGCGAAAGAAGATTTGGTGGGATAGAGAATACAAATACTCTTGAAAAAAATAAATATTTGGCCGATCAAAACTTAAAGATATTGAGTTAATTATGTCCAATACAAAACAAAGAATTATTTCTGCAACAGTTTTAGTTATAATATTTATTTCGGCTTTAATTATTGGCCAAAATGGCTTAACAGCACTTCTCTTATTAAGTGGAGTTGTCTTGATTGATGAACTTTCAATTAAAATGTTTAAAGGCAAGAGGCTAAGCTTTCATTACTTTTTTTCTCTTATAAGTTTTTTATTAGGTTACTTCTTCTTAAATTATTATTCAGACAATACCCTTTTATATGATTATTTTATTTTTATGGCCGTTGCTGCTAATTGTTGTTTATTACTCTATTTATTTAAGGGACGAATAGAGTCAAGCATTATGGTTCTGTGGTTTAAAAAGTGCTCTTTTTTGGTTGGCTTCTTTTTTTTACTCCCGATATCGGCAATGTCTTATCTTGTTGAACAAGCACAATGGTTGCATCTTATTGTTTTAATGCTTTTAATCAACTTTACGGTTGATACTGGAGCATGGTTTGTGGGTAAAAACTTTGGAAATAAAAAATTATGGCCAAAAATAAGTCCAAAAAAGACAATCGCAGGTGCTGTAGGGGGAACAGTTATTTCAGTCGTAATTTCAATAGGTTATATTTATTTTATTTTTGGAAAATATAGCTATTTGATTGCTATCTCTTTAATATTTCTAGCCTTTATGGCCCAATTTGGTGACTTGATAGAGTCTAAGTTAAAACGTCAACTAGACGTTAAGGATAGCTCAAATCTTATACCTGGGCATGGGGGGATTTATGATCGACTTGATAGTTTGATTTTTGTAGCCCCTTTTTATGTTATGATGGTAAAGTACCTTTTTTAAGGAGTTGTAATTGTGTTAGAAAAAGTACTTATATTTTTTATTTTCTTAGGACCTTTAGTTTTCTTTCATGAGTTAGGGCATTTCTTTTTTGCAAGACTTTTTGGTGTAAGAGTTGAGGTTTTTTCTATTGGTTTTGGACCTAAAATATTTTCTTTTAAAAAAGGTGATACTCAGTATGCGATTTCATTGATTCCTCTTGGTGGCTATGTGAAAATGTTTGGTGATGATCCTTTATCAGAAAAAGAATTAACTGCTGAAGAAGAAAAAGTCGCTTATACCAAAAAAGGAAAGTGGGCCAGATTTTGGATCGTTTTTGGTGGTCCTCTTGCTAATTTTATTCTCGCTTTTTTTATTTATTTTGCTTTGGTATCTGTTGGTGAAAAAGTGCCTCAAACAAAGTTTGGAGTTATTCCACAAGAGTCTATACTCTATAAAGCAGGTATTCGTACAGGAGATGTATTAAAGCAAATTAATCAACAAGAGATTGTAAGTTTTGATGATTTGAACATGATTGATACGGATGTCAAAGCGATCGAAGTTCAACGACAAGATAAGACAATAAGAGTTCCAATAGAAATGAAGGGAATGGAATTCATAACAAAATTTTCAGAAGTAAGTGGCCCTTTAAGAGCTCCTTTATTAGTTAATTCTGAAGGTAAAATGTTTTTTGTTAAAGAGTTAAACTCTAAGTCTTCTTCATTAGAAGAAATATTAAAATCAGACTCTTCGCAATTAGAATTAATTGATATTTCAAAAGAAGAAGTCTCTCTTCAATTTAATCCTGAAAGCCTAAATCTTGATAGCAAATCATCTCAAGTGATTTCTCGGCAAGAACAAAGCTGGGAAGAGGCATTTAAAGAAGCAAAGCTATATCCAAAAGATTTACTTATTAAAAATATTCAAGCATCCTCTCCTGCTGCTGAGGCTAATTTTCAAGCAGGGAGCATTATTGTTGGAATAGAAGGGAGAAGAATTTTTAGCTTTAATGAACTTAAGTCTACTATTCAAAATTTAGGTGAAGAAAAGCCGATAACTTTAACTCTTTTAAACTCAAAGGGAACAGAGACAACGAGTAAAATTACCCCACGCTATAGAGAACATAATGGACAGAAATTTTTAAGTGTAGGTGTAGAAAGTGGAATCAGTTTTTATTCGATAATGATTGAAACTCAAAGCAAGGGAGTTCTTTCTTCAATCTCTAAAGCTTACTATAGGACTCTTGATGGAACAGTTAAAACTTTTTTAGGTTTTAAAAAGCTTATTACGGGTGAAGTCGCATTAAAAAATGTGGGGGGGCCAATTGCTATTGGGCAAGTTGCCTCAGAATCTTTTAATATTAGTCTTTCTATGTTTTTTAGATTAATGGCCTTAATTTCAATTAATTTAGGTCTCATTAATTTATTTCCTATTCCGGTATTAGATGGCGGACATATCGTTTTTATTTTATTAGAAGCAATCAATAGAGGACCTCTATCTCGTAAAAAGTTAATGTATGCTCAGCAAGTGGGAATGTCCTTATTATTTTTGTTGATTTTTGTTGCACTTTATAATGATATTTCCAGACTTTTTTAATTAAATGTATCTCTTTTTAGATAGTACAAAAAATATTACTGTTGGATTACTTTCAGACACCTGTGAATGGGTCGATTATCAGTATCTTGTATCTAAAAAAAGTTCTTCAGAGATACATCCTTTGATTTATTCTTTATTTGAAAAACATCAGCTTTCATTTGATGATATGACTGGTGTTTTCTTCTGTGCTGGTCCCGGATCATATACGGGAATGAGAGTGACTGCAGGAATTACCGATATTATGCAATGGTACGGACTTAGTATTCATACTTTTTATCATTTTGAAGTACCTTCTTGGTGTGGTCATGATGAAGGAGTTTGGCTAGGTAAAGCCTTTAAAGGGGAAGTTTTTATTTTTAAGTGGAATAATCACACCGGCGAATCAAACAAAAGTTTGGTGGCAGAAGATTTGTTAGAGAATTCATTAAAGAATGACAAAAAAAATATTTTTTGTGGCCATGAAGAATTTATGGAAATAAATCCAATTAAAACAAAAGATTTAATTTATAAATATCCACGTGAGGTATTTAGAGCAGTTTTGCAAAAAAATAAAAAACAAGACTTGTACTATTATCGTTCTTTAGACAATGAATTTGTGAGGAAAAAATGACAACATTTTTTTTTCTTTCACATAAAATGATTATACGAGTTTGTTTAATTTATTTTTTACTCCTTTGGCTTGGTATTTTTATTTTAGAAGCCTCGATTCTATTTTTTCTCTTTATAGGTATTATTTCTCTCTTTAGAAGAAAAAACTTTGATTTACGAAATAAAAGGGCCATAGCACAAACTATTTTGTATTCGCCCGTTTTTGGAAAATGTCATAGTGTAAAAACTTTGGAAGACTCTCAACGAGTTGTTCTAAATGTTGGGTTTATTGACCTGTATGGGCTGTATGCTTCAGGAACAGGTGAATTTGTTGAAGTTCGTCATGAAGAAAATGAAGGTTGTCATATGAAGTTAAAGGCCAAGTCCAATGATAGTGTGCAATTTTCTTTTATAAGTCGTTTTTCTTTTTTTCCGGCTCAAGTTTTTTTAAGAGCAGGAGATAAAGTCAAATTAGGTGCAAATATTGGATATTTGCCGTTTGGAGGAAAAGTTGTTATCGATTTACCATTAAATGCAAAAATATTACTTAAGCCTAAAGATAAGGTGAAAGCTTTTAGTTCACTTTTGGCCAGTTTTAATAATGAGGAATTATGAATCAATCAAATAATAAAAAATTAGCTTTTTTCCTTCCAAACTCTTTTACTGCACTTAACATTGGTTGTGGCTTCATTGCCATAATGTATTCAATTCAAGGCGATTTTTATAAAGCGTGTATGCTTATTATCTTGGGTGCTGTTTTTGACTCTGTAGATGGGCGTGTTGCTAGACTGACTGGAACACAATCGTCGTTTGGGGAACAATTTGATTCTTTAAGTGACTTAATATCTTTTGGGATTGCACCTAGTTTAATCTTTTATAATAAATTTTTAATTGATCTTGGTCGTCCAGGCATGGTTGTCGCTTTTCTTTATCTTTTGTGTGGAGCCTTAAGACTGGCGAGATTTAACGCGAATATTGAAAAAGTTAAAAGCGATTATTTCCAAGGATTACCTATTCCAGGAGCAGCAGCTGCGATAATTGGTTATATACTTTTCTCCTCTCAAATCCCTCAAATAACTGAAAATAAATTAATTACAATTCCTTATTTACTTTTCTATTCCTTTTTGATGATTTCAAATGTTCCTTTTCCCTCATTTAAACAATCTGATTGGGTGAGAAAACATCGCCGAAAGGTCTTTTTTGCTATTGTAATATTGGCTTCTTGCTTATTTATCTATGAAGAACTTATGATTTTTATTATTGTTTCTCTCTATGTCTTAATTTCATTAATATATATTTTGACTCATAGAAATAAGTTTAAGGATATTTTTAGCTGGGATGAAACTGAAGAGAATGCTTAAACTTCAAATTCAATTTAATGGATCAGGCTACTTTGGCTGGCAAATTCAAAAAAATGAACAGAAAACTATTCAACAGAAGGTTAATGAGGCTTTATATTTAATCTATAAAAATCAGGTGAAAACTCAAGGCTCAGGCCGAACAGATGCCGGTGTCCATGCTCTTAATTATTATGTTGTTTTTGAAGAGCCATTTCCAATTCGTCCACTTTCGAATTTGGTTAAGGCAATTAATACTAAACTGCCTACAAGTATAAGGGCACTAAGTTGTGAAGTTGTTGAAAGCCAGTTTAGTCCAACTGCGATGGCTAAGAGTAAAGAGTATAGATATTTTTTCAGTAACCTTAAAATTCCTTCACACTTTTCTGAGCATCTTATGAGCAATATTAGCTATTCCCTAGATGAAAAGTTAATGCACGAAGCGTGTGCCTTATTTGTGGGAAGATATGACTTTTTAAGCTTTCATTGCACAGGTAGTGATCCCAAGTCTACTATTAGAGAAGTGTTTGAATGTGAGATTTTTAAAGAAGAAATGTCTATGGGGGGAGTCATTCCTGAGCATTATGTTATAAGAATTACTGGAAATGGCTTTTTAAAGCAAATGGTACGCTCTATTGTAGGTACAATTTGGGCCGTAGGGAAGAAGAAGGTGACTTTAAAAGAGGTCAGAGAGCAATTAGTGAATCCCACTGGTAAACATATTGCTCCAGTTGCTCCAGCGGTAGGCTTGGTTAAGTTTTCAGTTAATTATTAGAATCTCTCTTTGACAAATAGAGGGCTTTTAAGCTATTTTCTCACGAAGTTTATAAGAATTTAATGCATTGCAAAGGGTGAGTATATGTCATACCAAATCGAAAACGTTAATGGTTGTACAAAGAAATTATTATTTAATTTTAAAGATGTAGATCTTTCTAAGCAGATAGAATCTGCTTTAAAGGAAAAACAAAGGAATGCTAATTTAAAAGGTTTTAGAAAAGGAAAAGCACCATTAAACTTTGTAAAACAAGTTTATGGAGCTCAAGTAGAAAACGATGCTCTTTATAGATTTGTTTCAGAGGAGTTTTATAAAGCTGTTCAAAATGAAGACTTAAGAGCGGTAGGATATCCTGCATTTGGTAACACCAAATTTGAAGATAATAATGTGAGCTTTGAAGCGACGATAGAAATTTTTCCAGAGATTGAAATCAAAGATTATTCAAAATATGAATTTAAAAAAGAAGATGATGCAGTAACTGAGAAAGATATTAAAGAACTTGAAGATAGATATTTAGGTCCTAAAGCTGAAATGGTAGAATTAGAGGATGAGTCTAAGCCGCTTGAAAATGGGCTTTTTGCTGTTTTTAACTTTGAAGGAGAGAAGCCAGATGGAACTCGTCCTGATAATATGAAAGCACAAGAATTCTTACTAGAAATTGGTTCTGGCCAATTCATTCCTGGCTTTGAAGAGTCTATGGTTGGAATGAAAAAAGGAGAAAAGAAAACAATAGATGTTACTTTTCCTAAAGACTACCATGAAAAAGAATTACAAGAAGCAGATGTTAAGTTTGATGTTGAGCTTTTAGAAATTAAAGAACGTAAAACACCAGAATTAACTGACGAATTGGCAAAAGAGTTTGGTTTTGAGTCAGTTGAAGACTTTAAAAATAAAAATAAAGAAAGATTAGAAAACCAGAAGAAAAGAGAAACTCAAATGAAGCTTCAAGAGGAAATTCTTAAGAAGCTTGTTGAGGATAATAGCTTCGACGTTCCATCAGCTTTAGTTGATCAGCAAAAAAACTCTGTAAGAGAAGAGCTAGGTGCAAATTTAAAACAACAAGGTTTTGATGAAACAATGCTGAAAACATACTTTGAAAAATGGGATGAGGATGTAACTCAAAGGGCCATGTTTCAAGTTAGGTCAGGTCTAATTTTAGATAAGCTTGCAAAGAAATATGAAATTGAAGCAACTGAGAATGACTTTGAAGCGAAGTTAGATGAAATTGCTTCTCAGTCGGGGATGGATAAGTCACAAGTTGAAAGTTATTATAAGTCGAATGAAAATATTAAAAATAATATTATGTATGCGATTCGAGAAGAAAAAACTTTTGAAAAACTTATCTCGGATATGAATGTTAAATAAGATTTGAATAAATCATAACCTAGGCCCTCCCCAGTTGGAGGGCCTTTTTTTACACCGAATTTTAAAAATATCGACTTTACACTTTTTATCATAAAACTCTACTTTTTTATTTTTTTGTTTAATTATTTCAGCAGAACTTTCTAGGTTTATAAAACGTTTAGGTATATTCACCTGTTGAGGTACTTGAGTATTAGAATAACTTAGGCAAATGAGAAGTACCGCAGTTTTATTTTTATTATTTAAAAAAAGAAGAATACTTAAACTAAGATAGCTTAAGGGAATTTGAACAAGAGGAGTTCCGATAATATGATCGAGCATCTTAAGAGAGTTAATCAAAAGAGTGATGATGAAATTTAATAGGCCATCATAGTTTAGAATTGTTGGAAGGAAGTTATTAAAAAGAAAAAGAGGAAATAAAGAGCTAAAGATGAATGTGTATACAGTGTTAATAAGAAGAGAAAAAGGGCTCACGAGTTGATTTGTATAAGATGAAATAAAGAGAAGAGAAAGATTCAACATCAGAATCATCTTTAGTGGCTTTTCTTTAAAACATATAATCGTTCCCCAAAAAAGCAGGCTGTAGATATAACTTAAAGCGTTTGCACTATAGTGTCCAATGAGGGCACTTAAAAAAAATGTTCCTATAAATGATATTTCAATATTATTTTTTGTACGAGAAAGTTTCTTGATAAAAATATACAAAAGCCTAAAGAGAGTCACTCTCTCTAAAGAGTTATAAACACTAAAGTTTTGTAGATAGATAAAGAACACAATTAAAAAAAGAAGTTCGAGAGTTTTAAAATATTTGAAAAGAAATATCACACTAGAGAGATGGATTCCAGAGGGGGTGAGAATATGAGAAAGACCATATTTTTTAAAAAGCTTTTTTTGCTCTCTAGGGAGCTCTTTTTTATTTCCTGTGACTAGCGCCTTATAAAACCCATAATTGTGAGTAGAGTAAGACCTTTTTTCTATATTAAAAGGAAAATAGGACTTCTTTTGCCAATAATAAAACTGATTCTCTGGGTAGATGCACAGTGTAAAGAAAATAAGGACTAAATAACGCATGAAATTCCTAGTGCAAATTGAAAGTTCGAGACAAATTCTTAAGTATTTGATTTTTTTGTGATAATTAAAATGGATAAATATTTATAAGGATATTCTATGAATTTACAAAGCGGTTTAAGAAAGTCTTTAGAGTACTATTTTTCAGAGGATGAATTAGCACAAAACTTTTTTTACACTCATTCCCTGCCTCAAGACTTAGTTGAGTGCCAACTTAAAATTAAAGACGATATGGTTTTATCTGGCTTACCGTTCTTTTTTGAAACTTTTAATTATCTTACTCAGAATCCATTTGATTATTCTGAATTTTTGTTCTGGGAAGGGAAAAAAATACTTAAGCAAGACTCAAGAGAAATTAAATTTCAGCTTCCCTTTAATATTGCGTTGAGTGGGGAAAGAATAGCTTTAAACTTACTTCAAAAATCGAGTAGTATTTCAACCTATACTCAGAGGTTCGTTGAAAAGGCTGGGAATATAAAAATTTTAGATACTAGAAAAACGACACCTGGTCTTCGTTTTTTAGAAAAATATGCTGTAAACAAAGGCGGAGGGTTTAATCATCGCTTTAGTCAAACTGATGCATGGATGATTAAAGATAATCACAAAAAATTTTGGCACGGATTAAAACCAGCTGTTGAGCACTTTAGAGGCTTGCATACTTTTTATACCCCTTTAATTGTGGAAATTCACGATCTAGAAGAACTTAATGAAGCAATAAGTTTAGGTATTAAGCATTTTTTATTAGATAACTTTTCTCCAGTGGAAGTCAAGAAAGCTTTAGAATTAAAGGACGCAACCATGACTTATGAGGTCTCTGGGGGAATAAACTTAGAGAGTTTAGAGGATTATTTATTTGAGGGAGTCGACGCTATAAGTTGTGGTTCAATTACTTATAATGCTCCTCAGGTAGATTTGTCGATGAAAATTGAGAGACTCGTATGAGTTCGTTGCATAGATGTGATGTTCTTATCGTGGGAACAGGTATTGCGGGACTAACCTCAGCTTTAAAACTTGCGGAGAAAAACTTAGAAATTACTTTGGTGACGAGAGAAAAAGACCCGCAGACAACAAATACAAATTGGGCTCAAGGCGGAATTATATATTCCAAGCCTGAGTGGGATGAAGCAGAAGCTTTGCGCAGAGATATTCAAAAGGCTAGCTGTGGAACTTCTAATGACCAAGCGATTACTATTTTAATCGAAAAATCAGCAAAGGTTTTAGAAGAAATTTTACTTAAAAAAGTTAAAACTGATTTTACGAAAGAAAAAGATCAACTTGCTTTTACTAAGGAAGCAGCTCACTCCAGTGAAAGAATTATTTATAAAAATGATTGTACTGGAAAATCAATTCAAATTAGTCTCTTAAACTATTTAAAGCAATTGAGTAATGTCACAATACTATCCTCTCACACTGCCATTGATTTAATCACTCCTTCGCATCATGGAGTTAATTTAAAGCAACGTTATGAGGAACATAAAATTGTTGGGGCCTACCTTTATGATCAAAATGACGATGTCGTAAAAAAAGTGATGGCCAAAAAAACAATTCTTGCTACTGGGGGAATTGGAGCCTTATATTTACATAATTCTAACACTAGTGGGGCAAGAGGTGATGGGCATGCCATGGCCAAAAGGGCCGGGGCAATGCTTTCTAATATGGAATTTATTCAGTTTCATCCTACAACATTTTATTCTGGAGCTTATCATAGGCGCTTTTTAATTTCTGAAGCTGTTCGAGGAGAGGGAGGAATACTGCTTAATTCTAAAGGTGAAAGATTTATGCATAAATATCATGAAGATAAAGAGCTTGCTCCACGTGATATTGTTTCGAGGGCGATTTTAAGTGAAATGATTGAATTACAGGACGATTGTGTTTTTTTAGATATTCGACATAAAGAGACTCATTGGATAAAGAATCGATTTCCTACAATATATGCTTATTGCTTAGAACATAGAATAGATATGACTAAGGATTCTATACCTGTTGTTCCCGCAGCTCATTATACTTGTGGGGGAGTGAAAACTGATCTTTTAGGAAAAACAACGCTTAAAAATCTATATGCTGTTGGCGAAGTTGCCAGTACTGGATTACATGGGGCCAATAGACTTGCTTCGACTTCACTATTGGAAGGTCTAACATTTGGCTATATGGCGGCGGAAGATATCATAACTTCGATTGCTGATGAGTCTGTTTATGATGCCCATTCAATTAAAGACTGGCAAAGTGGTGATCAGGCGATCGAGGCAGCTCTTATTACCCAAGATATCCAAACATTAAAGCAAACCATGTGGAATTATTTAGGTCTTAAAAGGTCTAAAAATCGTCTGGCCAGGGCCGGAGCGATGTTTGGAGAGTTAACTCAAGAAATCCATAAGTTTTACAAACATGCAAAACTTCGTGATGACCTTATTGGTTTGAGAAATGCCGTAGAGGTTGGGGAAATGGTTCTTAATGCTTCTGTTCGAAATAAAGAGTCTGTGGGATGTTTTTATAGGGAAAACTAGACCTTGAAGATTTTAAACTGACCTACCAAGTTGATGATAGAGAAAACTCAAACTAAGTAACGAACCTCTGTCGTGTTATTAAGAAGGGATTCATTGAGGCGCTAGTAAGCAGTTATGTTCGAAGCCAATAATTTCAAATTTAAAAAAGCTTTTTTGTTCAGACATCTAGAAATTTAGAGTAGTTACATCATTAGAGCTTCTGTCTGTGAGTTTGAGTTTTCTCTTCTATCCCCACCATAGTAGGGCAGTTAATGAAGATTTTATCTATATTGACGAATTTTCATAGACATAGAAGCAGCTTCTTATTATAGTGCGCTGACCTATAGTTTGGAGAAGTTATGTCATTAGATCAGTCAAAATTTACTGAAAAGTCGTTATTTTTTACTTCGCTTGGATGTTCAAAAAACCTTGTTGATTCACAAGTTATGTTGGGACATTTAGGCCTTGATGGCTTTAAAGTTTCTCAGTCGCCAGAAGATGCTGAAGTGATCATTGTGAATACTTGTTCATTTGTAGAAGCCGCTAAAGCCGAATCGATTGAAACTGTTTTAGACCTTGCTGATTTTAAAGATCCAGAAATAGGAAATTGTAAGGCTTTAGTAATGAGTGGTTGTATGGCCCAAAGATACTATGGTGAATTAGAACAAGAGATGCCTGAAGTTGATATGTTTATTGGAACGGGTGAATACCATAAGATTGTTCCACTGTTGAAGGCATTTGAAGAAGGGAAACTTGAAAAGAAATCCTTTGTGGAAATTCCCAAATACATTCATACAGAATTTGACCCTAGACTTAACACAAGTCCAGGTTATATGGCCTGGCTAAAAATTAGTGAAGGCTGTAATCGAAACTGTACTTTTTGTATCATTCCAACTTTAAGAGGAAGACTTCGCTCAAGGTCAATTGATTCTTTGGTTAAAGAGTCACAATCTCTAGTCAAGTCAGGTGTGAAAGAGTTGAATCTTATTTCGCAAGACTTTTCTGACTACGGTTCTGACTTTGAGGGATTTCAAAGAGAAGATAAAAAAAATCCAGTAATTTATAATATGTTAAAGTCTTTAGAGGAAGCTTCTGGAGCCGATTGGATTCGAGTTTTTTATTTTTATCCAGATGATCTTACAGAGGATGTTATGGATCTGATGGCAAAGTCTGATGTTATCTGTAAATATCTCGACATGCCGATTCAGCATTTTTCTTCAAAAGTTTTAAAAAGAATGAATCGAAGAGCAACAAATGAATTGATACATTCTAAAATTAAAACATTGAGAGAAAAGATTCCCGGTATTGTTTTAAGAACATCAGTCATTGTTGGTTTCCCAGGAGAGACGGAAGAAGACTTTGAAGAGTTATTAGAAGGTGTACGTTCAGTTCATTTTAATCATTTAGGAGTATTTAAATATTCAGATGAAGAAGGAACCCCTGCTCTTAGACTTAAAGACAAAGTTCCCCAAGAGGTTATTGAACAAAGATTTGAAAAACTATATGAAGTCCAAAAAGAAATTGCTCGAGAGCTTAATCAAGAGTATTTAGGACAAAAGCTTGAAGTCCTGGTTGAAGGTGTACATGATGAAACAGACCTGTTGCTACAGGGAAGACATAGAGGACAAGCTCCTGATATTGATGGAAAAGTAATTATAAATGATGGTTTGGCACGACCAGGAGATATTGTAACTGTTGAGATTACTGATGTATTGGATTATGACTTAGTTGGTCGGATCATTTCTTAATGTGATTTTTGCAAATCTTTTTTTTTCTTTTTTTGATCTCTTAAATCATTTTGAATCGCACTAATTTTGTATTGCATTTGCCCGTAATCAACTCTATCTTTTAATTCTTTTTGAGTGAGTCTTTGGTCAAGGCTAGAGAGCTCAAATCTGAGCTTCTCTAAATGCTCTATGACCGTATCAAAGTTTTTATTTTGATTACTTTCGTGTCTCTCAAGTTTTGCGCTTACTTCGGTTACAACCTTGTCCACAATTGTTTCAATAACTTTTTGCTTAAATAAAAACTTTAACATACTCTCTCCTGAGTTTATTATAAGGCATCTTATGCTGTGTCTACAGGCAGAAAAAATGTTCAGTAGGATTAAGCCCTTAAAATTGTTAGGATGTAGGAATGAAGTTTTTTTTAATATTTTTGTACATAATATGGGTTCCATCAGCTTATGCTTTTGATTTGAACTCTTATTATCAAAACCTTAAAAGTCGAGTAGAAAATTTTCTATTTAAATCAGACTCAGAAAGTGAGCTTAATTTTCCAGAAGTTCCTAAAATTAACGCTAATGCAACCTCTGTCAGTGTCTATGAGAAAAAAGGGGCCCTTTTTAATCAGGGGGCAAGTTTTAAGAATTTAAGTTTGCAGGAGAAAAGAAAGTATCGAATGGCCTTTATTAAAGAGATTTTTGTTCAAACACGTGGGGGAGAAGTTAGTACGCAAGAGTTAATAAGTTCTTTAAATATTTTAGAGCAGGGAGGGACCCGCGAAGGCTTGTACCGTTCTATTGTATTAGGTCAAGAGTATCTTTCATTAGAAGCCTATGAAGAAGAACCAAAAGAGAGGCTTATAAAGTTTAGTCTGGATATCTCAAGAAAGTTTTTGGAACTGGAATACAATGAACAACAGCTTAAACAACTTAATTTGTGGATAATTAAACGTATATTAGTTGAAAAATTTTTAGAAGTTATGGATTCTTTTCATCCGGATCGTTATGATTTGCATGCTTGGTATGCTCATTTATCACGAGATCTTGCTCAAGATTTTTCTAGTCTTTGGAAGAATAAATTGAGATCTAATCAGAGTTTAAACTTTCATTATGAGTGGGCCCAAAAAGTTCCTTTTCAACACATTAAATCAGAAGTTATTGTAAAGTTGCATAAGGTGATGAATCATATTCAAGAAAATTAGTTAATCAAAAAATGGTGATTGTGTTTTACTGAGGGCCAGATAAAGTCTTTCTACACCAAGGGCAATTCCAGATGACTTGGGTAGACCTAATTCTAAAGTCTTTAAAAAACGCTTAGGCCATGGCAGCTCATATTGATATAAGTCTTTTTTAAGTTTGGCTTGCTTTTGAAAACGATGTATTTGTTCTTGATAGCTCGTTAACTCATTAAAGCAATTACATATTTCTATACCTGATAGATAGACTTCAAATCTTTCAGCGACTCGGTTATCAGAACTTTTTAATGTCGATAAAGCCGCTAGGGGAGCAGGAAACTCTTTAATAAGTATATAAGGAATCTTTGCTAATTTGGGCTCTATTTTATTGAGAAAAAGAAGAAAATAATAGTCATCCCATTCGCAATCCACGCTAGGAAGCGGGACATCTTTAAAATCTTTTTGTATTTTTTGTTTGAGGTCATTCTTTGTTAAAAACTCTAAAATATTAAAGTTTAAATATTCATAAAAAAGATCTTGGATGGTGACTTGTGGAAAACTATAGATTTTATTTTTCAGAATTTTTTCTTGTTCAAAAAAGCTCTGACAATAATCGATAAGATTTTTTGTGTCCTCCATGATTTTTTCATAGTGGGCATTTTTTCTGTACCACTCAAGCATAATAAATTGTGAGCGATGAATGTCAGATAAAGGCTCATCACGAAAACAATAAGTAAGAGTGTAAATATTTTCAAGGTCTGATGAGCGAAGGAGCTCTTTCATCATAAATTCTGGAGAAGTGTGAAGATATAAAGGAGCGGTTTGCTTGTGGTGAAGGCTGTAGAGTTGAAAGGGATGGATGTGAGATTCCATACCAGGATTTTCTACTGCTGGAGGGGTGAGGACATCCAGAAAATCATTTTGATTAAAAAAATTTCTAATGGCCTGAATTAGTTTGAGTTGATAAATTCTATCTTGCATGTTTAATCATTTGAAAATACCTAAAAAGCTTACACATCTCTCTAACACAATTGGTGAGGACTATCCACTAGATAAATGGAGTGGAGCCGTTTTGTTTTTAGTTGTTGAAGAAAAATTAGTTTTTATTAAAAGAAGTGAAACGATGCCCACCCATCGTGGACAAATTGGATTCATGGGCGGGCATAAGCTTTCAGATGAAAGTAATCCTTTTGAAACTGCATATCGCGAATTCGAAGAAGAATCTTCTATTTCTAGGAGTTTTATTTCTTGTGAAGGTTTATTAACCCCGGTTTTAACCTCAAAAGGGCAGCTCATTATTCCAGTTTTGTCTTATTTCTCTGGAAGTGAAGAGTTATTTTTAAAAAAAGTAAAATCAAATGGGGAGTGGGATAATCTTATTTTAGTACCAGTTGTAGACTTATCTGATATGAACTCTTGGAGCATGGCAAAAATATATGGAAATAGAGAGTATGACCTTTTCTTTTTCCCACTCATTCAAAAAAGATTTAAATTTTTAGCTAAAAGCTCAGAAAACTTTCTTCTTTGGGGAGCGAGTGCCAAAATGGTTTTGAACTTCTTTCAAAACTATCTCTATGATGATAAAACTCAGAAAATTATTATTAAAAGTTAGTGTACAGAGGAAAAGATGAAGAGTTTTGATCGAATGTTTATGTCAGTATTTCAAATGGAAACACAGCCTGCTCTTATTCATTATTTAGCGGTTTTGATGGGCGTTGTTATGCTTGTCATTTTCTTTTATGAGTTAAAACAATTGTTTACAAAAGAGGAAACAAACCTTGATCAGTCAGATGTAAAGGATGTTGAATCTCAAAATAAGCAACAAGAGGTTACTCAAGAGAAACAAGTTGTCTTAGAAAAAAAAATCCCATGGGAGAAAAGACTTTTCTCAGGCTTAAGTAAAACTCGCTCTGAAATTTGGGGAAAAGTTGGCTCCTTAATTGGTGGTAAAAAAATTGATGATGATTTATTAGAAGAATTAGAAGAAGTTCTTTTTACCTCTGATCTTTCGCCCGCCTTAGTAGATCAACTTTTAGAGGAGCTAAAAACGATAGATGAAGATCAAGATCATATCGCTCATATTAAAAAATTTATGAAATCAAAGATGGAGACGGCACAATCAAAGGTTAATACTCAGTTATATAAGTTTGATGACAAGTTCCAAGGGCCTAAAGTTATTATGATCGTTGGGGTTAACGGTGCCGGTAAGACTACGACAATTGGAAAGCTAGCGACAAAATTAAAAAGACAGGGAGCATCAGTTGTTGTCGGTGCTTGCGATACATTTAGAGCCGCTGCGGTGGAGCAATTAGAAGTTTGGTGTCAACGAGCAGAAGTTGAGATTGTTAAGGCTGCAGAAGGGGCAGATCCAAGTGGAGTAGCTTTTGATGCGGTTAAGAAAGCTAAGGAGTTAGGCGCTGATTATTGTATTATTGATACGGCGGGCCGACTACATACTAAGTCCAATCTTATGGATGAGCTGGTTAAAACTAAAAAGGTAATGAGCAAAGTGGTACCTGATGCACCACATGAGACATTATTAGTTGTTGATGCCATCACAGGGCAAAATGCGCTGCGACAAGCAGAGGAGTTTAACAAGTCTCTAGAATTATCTGGATTAATTTTTACAAAGTGTGATGGTTCTTCTAAAGCTGGAAGTGCCGTTAGTATTGTACAAAGTTTAAGTGTTCCAATTGTCTATATTGGAGTTGGGGAAGAAGTTGAAGACCTGAATATCTTTGAGTTGGACGCCTTTCTTAATGCGCTGCTTGGTATTCAGGCAGAAAGCTGATCTTGATTGACTTAAGAGCATAATTTGAATAATCTTAGTCTATGTCCATGAACCAAACGGAATACGATATTTTAGGTTGTACCATTCGAGTGAAATCGGATGAAGATAATAAAAAAGCACTGGCGACAATAAAGTTGTTAAATGATGAAATTTTACGAGTAAAGCAAGGAAATTCTTCATTAAAACAGACAGATATTGCTGTATTGAGTGCTTTAAATATTGCTTCGAGATATATAGATGTAGATGCTGAATTTAAGGAAAGCATGTTCTCTTTTAAAGAGGATGTTCAAGAAGCATTGAGATATGTAGAGCAGGTATCGACAGGTACGGTTCAGCCAAACGCTTAAGACGTGAATAAAAAAGTTTTAAGAAAATTGATGAAAGAAAGGCTTGCGATTAATGAAAATAAAATGGCAGCACTTCATGAGCAAATTTCTTTAAACTTAAAAAACTTTTTAATTCAGTTTGATTCCCAAAGACATGGACAAGAAAAATTAACGATTGGAGGGTATTCTCCATTAAAGTACGAGCCAGTATGGTTTCAAGCTTTTGATAAGCATGTAGATTGGAAGTATTCGCTTGTGCATATGCATGAGGATATTACTTTAACTTATCATAGTGTTGATTTTGCTGAGATTTTGACTGGAGAATTAGGCCTTCGCCTAGAAGAACAAAAATTAAGTTCTTCAGTTATACCTGATGTGGTTTTGATTCCTGGTTTGGCTTACACTAGATCTTTGGAAAGACTTGGGAGGGGAAAGGCATATTTTGATAATTATCTTAAGAACTATAAAGGAGAAAAAATTGGTCTTTTTTTTGGTTTGCAAGAGGTCGATGATGTTTTTCTAGAGAAGCATGATATGAAATTAGATTTAATAATAACTGAAAAAGAAATAATAAGGGGAAATAAATGACAACGGAAAGTATATTAATGGCTGTACTCGCATTTGTGATTGGTGCTGCTGTTGCCTATATTTTTTCTTTAAGTCGAGTCAAAAGTCTTAAAGATGAAAAAGAGAAAGAAGCACAAGATATTATTAAAAAGGCTGAGGGTTCAGCTGAAGAAATAAAAAGATCAGCTAAAGCCGAAGCAAAGCAAATAATTGCAGAAGAAAAAGAAACTTTAGAAAAAGAATATCACAAAAAACAACAATCTATTCAGGATATTGAGCGAAATTTAACTAAAAAAGAAATTAGTTTAGATCAAAAAATCGAAGCTAAAGAGCGTGATCTTCAAGAAATTAAGCGAAAAGAGGAAGAATTAAATAAAGAAAAATCTCAAACTCAACTTGAGCGAGGTAAGTTACTTGAAAAGCAAAATGATATTTCTGAGAAATTAGAAAAAGTTGCGGCTATGACAAAAGAAGAAGCAAAAAATGAACTTCTACAAGTTATGGAAGAGGAAGCGAGAGTTGATGCAGCTAAAATGATTACCAGAGTAGAAGAAGAAGCAAATGAAGAAGCTGAAAAGCGCGCTAAAAGAATTCTTGGAATTGCTTTACAACGTTTTGCCGGCGAGTATGTTGCTGAGCAAACAATTACTTCGGTTGAGTTGCCTGGAGATGAGATTAAAGGGCGTTTGATTGGTAGAGAAGGAAGAAATATTCGTGCATTTGAGCAGATTTGTGGTGTCGACTTAATAATAGATGATACTCCAGGTATGGTTGTTATTTCTTCATTTAATGTGGTGAGAAAACAAGTTGCTAAAATGACAATAGAAAAATTAATTGCAGATGGAAGAATTCATCCTGCAAAAATTGAAGAATTTCATGATAAGTCTAAACATGAATTGGAACAAAGATTAAGAGAGCTTGGAGAAAAAGCTCAAATGGAAATTGGAATCCACGGTCTTCACCCAGAAGTTTTAAAAATGCTAGGTGCCTTAAACTACAGAACTTCTTATATGCAAAACCAATATCAGCACTCTTTAGAAGTAGGTTTCTTGTGTGGAGCTATGGCCGCAGAGCTTGGGCTTAATGTAAAACAAGCGAGAAGAGCTGGATTACTCCATGATATTGGAAAAGCGATTGATGCTTCTGCTGAAGGTTCACACGCAGTTGTAGGTGCTGACTTTATTAAAAAGTATGGCGAAGATCCAGATATTGTTCATGCAGTAAGGGCTCACCATGAGGATGTTAAGCCTGAAACGGTATTGGCTCACCTGGTTATGGCCGCCGATGCATTAAGTGGGGCGAGACCTGGGGTAAGAAAATTCTTAAAAGAGTCTTATGTTTCTCGTGTTGCTGATATTGAAAATATTGCTAATAGTTTTGACGGTGTCTATAAGTCATACGCGATTTCAGCTGGTAGGGAAATTAGAGTATTGGTTGAAAATGATAAAATTGGTGACGAAGAAACAATTATGTTGTCTAGAGATATAGCTAAGAAAATTGAAGAGGAAATGTCTTACCCTGGAACAATTAAAGTTTCTGTGGTGAGAGAAACTCGTGCAGTTGGAATTGCTAAATAATTTAGGAAATATTTTTAATGAATAAAGTTGCTATTGTTTTGGGAACCTCTTCTGGATTAGGACTTGCCTGTGCAAGTTCTCTTTTAGAAAGAGGTTTTCTTGTTTTTGGTGGCAGCAGAAGTGAGTCTCCTCTTGAGCATGAAAACTTTATCGACTTAGAGCTAGACATTACTCAGGAAGCGCAGATTAAAAACTTTATTGCTGAGGTTAAGGCAGAATCAGAAGTTGTTGATGTCTTAGTTAATGCTGCAGGAATGTGTGAGATGGGTCCTGCAGATGAGTCAACAAATTTAGATTTACGTATGCATTTGGAAACTAATGTTATTGGAGGTTTTAGTTTTTTAAAGTACTTTGAAACTTTAATTTTGAGTGAAGAGACACATATTATTAATTTATTTTCAATATCTGCTAAAAGTTTTTTCTCTAATACTTTGTCTTATACAACTTCAGAGTTTGCTAAAAAAGCTATGATTGGAGTTTTAGAAAAAGAATGGAAAAAATATCAAATTCGCTTTTCAAATCTCTATATTGGAGCTGTAGATTCCAATTTCCAGATATAACTTTTTTGCATCAAGAAGGTTTCTTAGACTAAATTTATGCCATTATAAGTAGGCAGTCCCTTTTTCACTTTTTAAGTTATTTCGGACACTTAGCTTATTTTATCCCGTATCTGCTAATTTCCCCTAAAATGATACTTAAGTACTCCGATAAGTCTTAGGGAGAAAGTATTTAACTATGCGAAAAGTGAAACTCAAAGATTTTCTTATATTGGCCATTGTGGTTTTTATAGGTTTGATTAATGTATCAAACTCCTTAGCACAATTAAGGACTGAGTTTGATAATAATAGCTCAAGCTCATCATTAGCGAATTCATCTTTCACCAATAATCTTTTAGGTCAAGCACCTCAGATGAACTTTTCAAAGGTTCTTCCCATTACAAAGACAATTGTTGTGGAGGATGGAGCATTTATTTCTCAAAAAAATGAGTTATACAGGCAAGCGATTCAAGAAGCTTATGATGCGGGAGCTGATAAAGTTAAATTGGTGGACTCAAAAGGAAATATTATTTGGCAAGGCACAAATGAAATTAATATTGTTGATCAAGCCATTAATACTTTAGACTCTTTGAATCAGCAAGCAGTTGCGAGCTTTATTGATAGTACAAATTCAAGTAAGTGCTGTAAAAATGGGATATGTCGAATACAAGAGAATCAAGAATTTAGTTGTAACTTGGTTGAGAACTCTATAGTCGAAGACAATGTAAATGCTGAAGTTCATAAAATTCTTTCTTTGGTGAAGTTTCAAACAGATATAGCGACAAATGAAAACAATGTTAAAGGAAATCGAGAGTTTTGTGAAAAGTGTTTTCAGGAAGTTTATCAAACTAGTGCTGAAGAAGATAAGAATAAATCATTTGAGGATTTAAAAGCAGATGTTTTAGAGAAGGTTAGGTATATTCAATTTCGACGTGAAGTTGATGAGATGGTAAATGCTCATGAAGATTTAAGAATTTTTTATAAACATCACAAAGAAAGTATAGAACGTTCACTTAAAAAAGGAGCCCAAAAAACTAAAAAAACGCCAGGAGTTTTTGGGATTAATATGCTTTCAGATGAAATGCTCATAAATATGAAAAGAGAAAAATTACTCTGTTTAACTTTCAAAGAAGTTTCATATGGACTTTCCCGACCTGATAGTTATGAAGACTCTTTTGTTATGGGAGGAGATGCTTTTGTCTCCGATGATCTCGCACCAGAAAAAACAGAATGTGCTCAAAGGGCCGAATCTCTTTTTAAGGGTTATGCATTAGAAAGAAGTGGATTTAAAATACAAAGTGCTGATATTGGAGATTTAGAAAAAGATGGAGAGTCACTTAATAAGCTATTTGTTGCCTATGCTGATAAACTCCTTGACTCTAGAGGTGAGCTTAATGAAAAACAAATTAAATTTGTAGAAAGCTTTTATGCAGATTTACCAAATAATCTCGAGCGCTCGCATAATGATTTAAAAAAGATCTGCCAAGAAGAAGGTAATACCACCTCAAGAGAGATGGAAATTTTGATGGTCTTATTTAAAGATGTTTTTAATGAGTCTAATCCTAGTGAAAACTTAGGAAAAGCCGTTCGACTTTCAAAGGCTTTGTCTTATGTCGATCCTAATCTTACGCCATTTTTTTATGATTCAACAGGATTATGTTCTTTAGTGGCAAATCACTCTGCAGAGGATATTGGTGGGATGGATTATAAGTCATATATTCGAATGAGTTCATTTCCGGATCAAGAAAGTAAAGATGCTGAGGTAATGGAACGTTTAGAGAGTTTGAGTGCAGCAACTTGTAAAGATAAATCAAATGAAATAGTTCGTATCGCTTGTAATGATGAGGTTAATAAGAATGATTTAAAAAACTTAAATGCAAGCAAGCTAACCAATCCAGAAAAAATAGCATTGGCTTCCTTGCAGTGTCGTTTACCGGTCGAGCAAGAACAAGCTTCACAAGAGGCTGATGAGCTTAGAGATCAAGCTCTTGCAAGTGCCAAGGCAGCATCAAATGATGTTAGGGAAAATGGACGTTCTGCTCTTGTGGATCAGATTATTGAACAAGAAGTTGCCGCCTCTGCAAAAGGATCCCGCAGAGATAGTGAAAACAGAAACTTTGTATCACGTATGGATGAAATAGTCCTTCCTAATGATCTGGATATTCCCTCTTACGGAAAAGAGTCGGTGATAGAATCAAATAATAGTAGTGCTTCATCTTCAATACCTGTAAGTTCTATTGGAGGGCAAATTGGAGCTGAGTCTGGGGACATGAGTTCGTCATCTGTGGGACAAGGCCCTAATAGTTTCCAACGCAGATTTGAAGAATTGATGCAAGAAAGTTCTTCTCTCATGAACTCAGGATCAAATCATAACTTCAGTCAAACATCTCAAAATTTGATTAACAATAGACCTTTAAGTCAAAGTGAAATTGATCAGTCCATTCAAAATGATCAAGCTCTTAATTCAAGCTTTGAACAACTTGAGTCTCAACTTAGAAGCCAATTAGCGCAAGGACAAGATTCAGCTGATGAAAAGTTAAAAAATGTGCTGGCCGAAAAAGATAAAATCACAGCTTCTGACTTAAAAGGAAGTGAGCTGGAAAAGCAAAGATTACTTGAGGAAATTGAAAATTTAAAAAAGCAAGTAGCAGCCTCAGTGAAGAATGAAAGAAGTAAGACGGCAGAAGATGCAACTGATAAAAGAATTAGTGAATTAGAAAAAGAATTAGCTCGTTATAAAAAACTTGCTACTGCTAAAACTTCTCCTTCGTCACGATCCACAGCAAGTTTAGGGGCCTCTAATCAAAGAGTTCTTGATAATGCTAACGCCTCTAGTGGTAGAACATCCAGTTCAGCTCAATCCTCTGCAAGCACAATGAACCAATCTACTTTGAGTTTGAATTCTCAGAATATCATGACGTCAATTCCTCCAACCATTCAACAGGATCCTGCAAAGTTTATCAAAGCACAGGATTTTTCTTTAGGTTTAAGAAATAATCGTCTTGTTTTAACCGTAAAGGAGAAAGGGCTTGATCGATTTCCTGTTGAAGTGGATGATATTATTTTAGATACCTCCGGAGAAATCAGACAAGTTATAATTGGAAACTCTGCACCTATAGATATTTCATTATTATCACAAGACTCTAGAGAGGCTTTGGAAAAGTATATAGATCAAGAAAAAAGGTCTGGAAGTCAGAGAATTTCTCAAATTCAAAGAGAAATTGCCAGAACAAAAGAGCTAAAGAAGTCGGCTCATGAGTCTTCAGTTCGTTACCAACAATTTCTTTGTTCTTTGAATTCTTCGGCGAGTGGCTGTGCCCAGTAAAAAGTTAAAACCTATAGCCATAGTGATCCCCTATAGAAATGATAGAGATCAGAATTATCAGGTGTGGTGCCAAATTCGTCACTCCTCTGATGATCTGAATGGGCTTAAAGAGTTTCCTGGTGGTAAGATTGAGTTATCGGAATCTCCTGAGGAAGCCGCAAAAAGAGAGGTTTTAGAGGAGACAAGCGTTGAGCTTTCGATGAATGATTTAGAGCCCTTTAAGTTATACACTTTTCAAGACGGGCTTTTAATTCGTGTTTTTTTGTACAATGACAAACAAGGGCTGTTTGAAAGGGCAAACTATATTTCACTAATGGCCCTTTGTGAGCAAACCGAATTGATTCCACCGAATAATTTAGAAATCTTAGAAGATCTCATTAAGTATTTTCAAGAGTTTAGAGTGTGAACTTTTTATCTAAAATTAAGCTTAAAAATGATTAAAATAGACAAAAAAATAGTTTGCAGTGTATAATTATATATGTAGTCTTGTACGGCTTTTATTAAGAATATTATGTTAGGAGATTAAAATAGAGCCCCCGTCTGAGAATCAAAGTTCATACCAATTTTATTGTATCATTAAACCAATTTCGTTATTTGGAGTTTTTTCGTGAGTCCAGAGATTCAAGATATCCTTATCTTTACGATTGGTGTTTTACTATCTGCTTTCTTCTCAGGTTCAGAGGCGGCTTTGATCAGTATTCCCTCGAAAAGAATTAAACAACTCATTGAAGATCATCCTAAAAGTAAAAGTGCCTTTATCTTTTTATCTGAAAAACCAAGTGAACTTTTAACAACAATTTTGATCGGTAATAATTTTGTTAATATCTTTGTTGCCTCTTTGGCGACAACGATCGCACAGAGATATTTTGAGAGTGATGCGATCTCTTATAGTGTTGGGGTGACAACTATTTTGATCTTAATTTTTGGTGAGATTATTCCCAAAACCTTTATGCGAAATCATGCGGAAAAATTAGCGGTGCCTGTCATCAGAATTTTGCAATTATGTTATTTTCTTCTTTATCCTGTTGTGAAAATTTTTATGTTAATTATAAAAATCGTTTTAGGTGAGCATGCTTCCTTGCAAGAAAAAATGATCACTAAAGATGATATTGAGTTTATGGTAGGTGAAGCAGAAAAAGATAGATCAATTGATTCTAAGCAGATTGATCTTCTTACTTCTATTCTTGAATTTCCTACAATTAAAGTAAAAGATATTATGACTCCAAGAAGTTCTGTGCATGCAATTAAAACAGATGCGACTTATGAAGAAATTGTGGAAATGATTAGAAGTGAACAGCATTCACGTTACCCTGTTTATCGAGAGGAACTAGAGGATACATTAGGGTTTATTCACGTTAAGGATATTACTTTTGCTTCTGATGAGGAAAGAGGAAGTTCCTTTGATGTGACTAAATATATTAATGAGCCGTTTTTTGTTTATGAACATATGAAAATTCAAGCAGTTTTTGATCACATGAATCGTAAGAAAGTCCATCTTGCCTTAGTTAAGGATGAAAATGGTTTAGTTGTTGGGATTGTGACACTTGAAGACATTATGGAAGAAATTTTCGGTGAAATTCAAGATGAGCATGATGATGAAGATGATGTTGTTTCAAAAGATGCACATGAAAACTTAGAGGAAGGCGTTATTGTTCCGGGCTCTATTACTTTAAGAGATTTAGATAATGAATATGATGTTAAGATACCTCTAAATGATAATTATTCTACTTTAAGAGGTTTTCTTTTAGATATGCTTGGAAATAATTTTCCAAAAGAGGGAAATATTTTATTCTGGGAAGGACTTTCATTTGAGCTTTTAAAGGTTGTAGAAAATGAAATTGAAGATGTTAAAATTGAAAGTACAGATGGTGAAAAGCATATTAGTTCCAAGCGTGATGAAAATGAAGAAAAAGAAGATCCTGACTTGGCGCTTAGTTTCTCTAAAACTACATAATAACAGCTTCTGTCTGTGAGTTTGAGTTTTCTCTTCTATCCCCACCGTAGTCGGGCGGTTAATAATTATTAATTCAAAATTTTTATTTTTACATCGCCTTGTAAGATTTTTGCTTGGCATGCGAGCCTTATCGTTTGATTGGCAAGAGAATTTTTTCCATGAGTGCGATTGTAGTTTTGTTTGATGGCCTGAATGGTCATTTTTTCCAGTTCTGATGGAGGGCTTAAATTGTCTTGACCTGTAAGAATTATAACTTTGCAGGTTCCACATGTTCCGGCCAGGCAGCTATGAGGGAGTTCATGGCCACAGTTATCCTGAGCGTCAAATAAAGTTTCTTCTTCATCGACTTGAAATAACTTAGAAAATCCCTCAATTGACACAGTGGGCATGTTACTTTCATCCTTGGGAGTCTATATATGCTAGATAAAATTCTACTTTATTTGAATAAGGATTCAAGGAGAAAACTATATGTTAACTTTTGAAAAATTGTACTCAATGGGCCACGAAGAAGTCATTTTTATAAGTGAGCCGTCTTGTAATTTAAAAGCAATAGTTGCGATTCATGATACGACGTTAGGTCCAGCATTAGGTGGGACAAGAATGTGGCCATACGCTTCTGAAGCTGATGCTGTAGAGGATGTTTTGAGACTTTCAAGAGGAATGACGTACAAAGCTGCTGTTTCAGGTCTAAATCTTGGTGGTGGTAAAGCTGTTATTATTGGAGATCCGAAAAAAGATAAGTCTGAAGCCTTATTTAGAGCGTATGGAAGATATATTGAATCTTTAAATGGAAGATATATTACAGCAGAAGATGTGAATATTTCCGTTCAAGATATTGATAATGTTTATACAGAAACAAATTATGTATGTGGAATTGCCAAAGCCTCTGGTGGATCTGGAAACCCAGCGCCGTATACGGCCCTTGGTGTTTTTAGAGGAATGGAAGCGTCGGCTACAAAAGTTTGGGGCTCGAGAGACTCTATTAAGGGGAAGGTTGTTGGTATTCAAGGTGTAGGTTCTGTTGGTATTGAGTTGGCCAAACTCGTTGATGAAGTTGGTGGTAAACTTATTTTTACAGATATTTCAGATGATAATATTGCACGGATGAAAGAGAAGTTTCCTCATGCAGAGTATATTGCTCCTGAGAGTTTTTATACCGCAAATATGGATATTTATGCTCCTTGTGCTCTTGGTGCAACGATTAACGATGAAACAATTAATCAGTTAAAATGTAAAATTGTTAATGGAGCGGCTAATAATCAATTGAAAGAAGATAGACATGGTCAAGAGCTTAAAGATAGAGGAATTCTTTATTCTCCAGATTACCTTATCAATGCTGGTGGTCTTATGAATGTATCGATTGAGTTTGAGGGGTGGAATGACTACAAGTCTCGTCGAATGATTGATACAATTTATGATACGACATTAAGAATTTTTGCGATGTCTGATGAGAGAAATATTCCAGTAAATAAAGCCACTGATAGGTTAGCAGAAGAAAGATTAGAATCTATGAAGAAAATCCAAACGACTTACCTTGGAAGAGGTTCTGATCATAGATTTCCTGGCTCAAAGGTTCGGCATAATAAACTTTAAATAAAAAATTAAAGACCTCCTTTTTGGGAGGTTTTTTTTTGTAAGATTTTTGTTTTTTACTACACGTAGTATATGGAAAAAGAAGCTAAGTATAAAAATGTAGTGAAAATAATTAATTCTGTAATTGAGACAGAGAGTGATTTGATTGCAAATATGGCCAATATTTGTGCAATACTCAAAGAGCATTTTGATTGGTTGTGGATTGGCTTTTATCGAGTTGATCAAACACAAAGAGAATTAGTTCTAGGTCCTTTTCAAGGTCCGCTAGCTTGTACTCGTATTCCTTATGGTAAAGGAGTATGTGGAAAGAGTTGGGCGGATAAAATTTCACTCGTTGTGGATAATGTTCACGAGTTTGAGGGGCATATTGCGTGTTCAAGTTTATCAAACTCAGAAATAGTCATACCAGTATTTATTAAAGGTGAAATTGGTGCCATTTTGGACATTGATAGCACTAAAATAAAAGATTTTGATGATATTGATAGAAAATATCTGACAATGATCGCTCAAAAACTGACCGTATTATTTTCCTAGTTGCTTTTAAAACAAGATTTATGTAATGATCTAGAGACTTTGCAGGAGTGGATTTGCACACTTTACGACTGTAAGAATCTTTTAGTTGTCTTGTGTTTTAATATTTGTCATCATTTTTGCGGGAAGTTCTAGTCCCACCATGGAAAAGGGGAATTCATGAAAAATTTTTTATTGAGTCTAATACTTACGACTTTAGTAAGTTCAGTTTATGCAACAGCAGCATCGATCAAGGTAATCTACGGAGATGATAATAGGGTTGATGTGATTGCTTCACCTAACGAGCTTTATGTAAAGTTGGCAGAATCAACCGCGGCGATGATTTCTAATGATAAGTTAAAGGAATTTAATGCAGAGCAATTTGAAATTGGTGGAAAAACCCTGGCCGAGTCGGGTGTTTGCGCTCAAGAGCGCTTTTCTCAGCAACCCATTGAGGCAAACTGTTCAGGTTTTTTAGTTGGAAAGAATACTCTTGTTACTGCCGGCCATTGTATTAGATCTCAGTTTGATTGTGATAATAATGCTTGGGTTTTTGATTATAAGGTTCAAAGAGAGTCGGACTCATCTGTCGTGGTAAATAAGTCGAGTGTTTATAAATGTAAGTCAATCATTGCCAGAGAATTGAATTCTTCTGATAGTAATGATTATGCAGTCCTAGAGTTAGAACAAGATGTATTAGATAGAGATGTATTAAAGTTTAGAACATCAGGAAAACCAAAAGTTGGTGATGAATTAGTTGTTATTGGTCATCCAACTGGTCTCCCTACTAAAATTTCAGATAAGGCTTATGTTAGAGAAGTTAATGATATTTTTCTAGTTGCTAATTTAGATACCTATGGAGGAAACTCTGGATCAGCTGTATTTAATGCTGTCACGGGAGAAGTCGAAGGAATTTTGGTGAGAGGTGATACTGATTATATTTTTGATCGTTCCCAAATGTGTCGCGTTTCAAATCGTCTGGGAGAAAATGCAGGTAGGGGGGAAGATGTGACTCTCATTACTGCAGTAAAAGGACTTCCTTCAGATGTTTCTGAGCCTGCTCCTGAGGAACCAAGTGAGCCTGAGTTACCAGACACACCTTCAGAGCCGGAGCAGCCTGAAGAACCTGGTTTGTCATGGTGGGAAAGATTATTAAGATGGTTATTTGGAAAATAAAATAAAGGGCTAATTCTATTGGCCCTTTTTTATTTCTCTTCTATCCCTATGGTAGTCGGGCGGCTAATATCTTTTCTTACACATTCTAAAACAACTTTTATTGCTTCTTCTCTTTCCCTAGGGGTTAGAAATTTTCCAACTGTCCTCCAAATATTAATTTTATCTTTAAGAGGCAGATTACAGACCCCAACACCGGACTCAAGATAACATCCAGGATGAAACTTTAAGGTAAAATCACTTATATAATCACAAGTTTTTTGAGGAGAGTCTTTATGACAATTTTGATTAATCTCACATTCATCAATTAGGCCTTTTTGTAAACACACCATCACAGTATAAATCCAATTATAACCTTTTTGAGTAAACCACTTTTTTTTGATGTTTGCCTTATAAGTTGAGCAGGTAGGAAAAGCTAATTGGGTAAAATAGTCGACTCCAACATCAGAACAATTGTATTTTTTTTCCATACAATTATAAAACTCACATTGTGTAAAAGGTAAACAAAGAGATTGATTAGCTGTTTCTAATTCAAAATAGTTATTTTCTTCTTTAAGACAGTCCCCACTTGGGCAAATTCCTAGTTTATTTTGTATCGATGGGATGTAGTTTGAAAAAATTTCTTCTTGAAGATCTAACAAAACTTCAGAATTATAATCTTTTTTATTGGCTAATGGGATAGGGTCTTTGGGTGTGATTAATCCATAAAGTTCTAGTCTTTTTTGTAGTTCAAAAAACTCCTGGAAGTTTATTTGGCTTGCAAAACTATTGAAAGAAAAAAAAGTAAATAAAATAATAAAAATTTTCATAGAAAAAACTTACCCCAAATATGTAGAGGAGTCTAATTTTAGGGGGATTGAGGGGCGGAATAAGTTATATGGGTATCTGCGCTATATTTGTATTCAGCCTTAATTCTTGCATCTGTGAGGATAGCAGAGCTCATACGAATTGAATCTAATGCTCCAGTGAAATAAATGAATCCACCACCTCCCCAAAGCTTTGTTGTGGCGCCAAAGTCATAAAAAGGCTTGCTTTTGATACCTGTTCCGCTGTTTCCGGATCCATTTAAAACTCCGTTAATATAATAACGAAATTCTCCAGTTGTTTCATTTCTCGAAACTGTAACATACCTCCAGGTGTTATCGTTAACGACAAAGTTACTTTCAACTTGATTTCCACCTCCGGCACTGGAGCCAATTCTTCCTGTGTCTTTGATATAGCCATAAAATAAATCTTGATTTGCAGCAGTTCCTGAAAGTCCGGTAATCCCAGGAGCTTTCCAGTCTGTTGCATCACCACTTTGGGAAGTTTTAATCCAAAAAGAAAGTGTTGAAGTTCCTCCCAAGGTTTGGGCCAGATCATAATTTACAGTTAATGAAGAAGAGCCATTAAAATATGTAGCTTTTCCAATGGGACCATCGACACTTTGTAGGGAGCCATTTGCACTTGCTGTTTTCCCAGATCCAGTTTCATCAATATAGTCTGTCCCGGCCTTATTCATCAGCCAAACACCGTCATAATTGCTCCAAACACTTGAACTATCCTCACTGTTTGAGGCTGAATTATAATTATAATACATGTATATATTTATTTCTGAATTGGCAGTTATATTAGGTATTTTGACCCAAATATAACTTGTCCCAGATGTGTTCCAAGTATCTATGGAATGAAATAAAACAGTACTATGATTATCGAGCGTAAAACGAATATCTTCGGCATTGGCCATGAAGTCAGCATAGTCGATGCGGCTAGAGTCCAGTTGAATCAAAAT